>Ga0185299_10000620_pt1 | contig 89371 bp, 67 predicted proteins | sample PaiPotPPA55metaG_FD_128002 | JGI IMG/M metagenome (GOLD analysis project Ga0185299, IMG submission 128002) | Iron sulfur acid spring bacterial and archeal communities from Banff, Canada, to study Microbial Dark Matter (Phase II) - Paint Pots PPA... ...
GTGGCACGAGTCCCGGCTTCGGTACGGGCGGCTTCGGTGGCGGCAGCAGCGGCAACGGCAAAGGCGGCGGCGGCGGCGGGTTGGGCGGCGCGGTGTTCGTGCAGAACGGCGGCAATCTCACCATCAGCGGCACACTGAGCGTCAACGGCAACGCGGTGAGCGGGGGCGCGGCTGGCGGTGCCGGCGCAGTCGCCGGCGGTTTCTTCGGTTCGGGATTTTTCCTCAACGGCAGCGGCACGCTCTCATTCCAGCCGGGCGCCGGCCAAAGCCAGACGGTTGCTAACGCCATCGCCGATCAGAACGGATCGGGCGGCAGCGCGCAGCCGAACGGCAATGGCGGCAACGGCGGTGTCTGGGGCGTGAGCGTGAGCGGTCCGGGCACGCTGACGCTTTCGGCCACCAATGCCTATACGGGCGCGACCACGATCAATGCCGGCACGCTGCTGCTGACCGGCGACATCTCGTCCTCCAGCGGCGTAGTAGTGAACTCCGGCGGAACGCTGGGAGGGACCGGCGTGGTTCCGGGCGTGAACGTCAATGCCGGCGGCATCTTGATGCCGGGTCTGCCGGGCACGGCCGGCGGCACGCTCAACATTGCAGGCAACCTGGTGCTCACCAGCGCGGCGACTTACCTGATCAATGTCTCGCCGGCGACCGCGAGCCGGGGCAAGATCGCCGGCGCGGCGGCGCTGTCGGGAACGCTCGACGCCAACGGCACCGGCGGCTCTTATACGGTCGGCACCAAGTACACGGTGCTGACGGCGACCGGGGGCCGCAGTGGAGTCTTCTCGACCCTGACCATCACCGGCAGTTTCGGCTCGACCATGCCGGTCGTCAGTTATGACGCCAGCGACGTGTTTCTGACGCTGGTGCCCGCCAGTCTCGCCGCCAATCTGCCGCCGGGCGCCCCACAGAACGACATCAACGCCGCGAACGCGATCACGGCTGCCAATACCGGCACGCCGCCGCTGGCGTTCCAGAACTTGTTCCAGCTGTCGCCGCCGCAGCTCTTGAGCGCGTTGACGCAACTCTCGGGCGAGACTGCGACCGGTTCGCAGCAGACCACGTTCGATGCGATGACGCAGTTCATGGGCCTGCTGACCGATCCGTTCATCGCAGGACGCGGCGACGGTGTTTCTTCATCGAGCGGAGCGCCGCCGTTCGCGGAAGAAGACGATAGCGCCAACGCTTACGCTGCGAACGTCAAGCCGCGCTCGAAGAGCGAGCGCGACGCTTACGCCGCGATCTATCGCAAGGCGCCGATGGCCGATCCGTTCGCGCAGCGCTGGAGCGTGTGGGCCGCAGGCTTTGGCGGGTCGCAGACCACGGATGGCAACGCGGCGCTCGGCTCTAACAGCGTGACCAGCCGTATCGCCGGCGCAGCCGTCGGCGCCGACTATCGCTTCTCGCCATTCACGCTGGCCGGTTTTGCGCTGGCCGGCGGCGGCACCAACTTTTCGCTCGCGAACGGTCTTGGCACCGGCCGCTCCGACCTGTTCCAGGCCGGCGCGTTCGTTCGTCACAACGTCGGTCCGGCCTACATCTCCGCAGCGCTGGCCTATGGCTGGCAGGACATCACCACCGACCGCACCGTGACCATTGGCGGCCTCGATCGGTTGCATGCCGAGTTCAACGCCAACGCCTTCTCGGGACGCGTCGAAGGCGGCTATCGTTTTGTGGCGCCGGCGATAGGCGGCATCGGCATCACGCCGTACGCCGCCGGACAATTCACGACGTTCGACCTGCCGGCCTATGCCGAGCAAGCTTTGTCGGGCGCCAACACCTTTGCGCTGGCGTACGGTTCGAAGAGCGTGACGGACCCGCGGAGCGAACTCGGCATTCGCACCGACAAATCGTTCGCGATGCAAGATGCGATCCTCACCTTGCGCGGCCGCTTCGCATGGGCGCATGATTTTAACGCCGACCGCAATATCGCGGCCACCTTCCAGACGCTGCCGGGCGCAAGCTTCGTCGTCAACGGCGCCGCGCAGGCGCATGACTCCGCCCTCACCACCGCCTCCATCGACATGAAGTGGATCAACGGCTGGTCAGCGGCGGCCACCTTCGAGGGCGAGTTCTCCGACGTCACCCGCTCCTACGCCGGCAAGGGCGTGGTGCGCTATGCGTGGTGAGAAGAGGGCAATTCGGGAGTTCGGCTGCCTGACCCCGCCGCGACCAGATTTCTGATTTTCCGAAATATCGCTTGCGGCCCGGCCCAAATCGGTTGTATATGCCTGCCGTCCCGCCTCTTCTCGAGGGGCGTTTCGCGATCGTCACGGACGCGGGACAGGATGCGGTGGACGCGGATGCGCTCTTGACGAACGGCGTGTGATGCGGACGGCGAAGACGTGTGGTCCTGACACCCCGACGCTGGTGTCAAGTTCTTGAGAAGCAAGCTTCTCAGGGATGACGGTGGCAAGAAAGCCCGGCTCACCGGGGAGAGCACGATATAAGCCGTAAAACCATTGCGTGGGGAATGCCGGGTGATTCCGGTGTGACCTGACTAACGCGTGTGCGCTCTACCACACTCATTGCACACGCGGCTATCGGGCGCATCGGGCGCCCGGCATTCCCTGCGCCCTCTTCATCGAGAGGGCGGAATGTTCAGAGCAAACCTCGCGCATAACGCGCGGCGAGATCGTAAAGCCATGGCTGCGGGGAACGCGGCTGTTTGAAATTGAAGCCGTACATCGTCATCGCGCCGGCAGGCGGCGCGCGCTAAGCTTGGTGATTCGCGACGCATTTGTGCAAAAACATTAAGCTTTTTCAACGCTTGCCGCGCCGGCTCCATTGACTTCTGCCAATTCGCCCCTATGTTCCGGCTTGACGCGGCCCGGTATCGAAACGCGATATCTTGATTAAGCCGCCTGTCTGCGTATCCGAAAATCCCGTGCAAATCTGCGTGCCGTTCCGGGGTTGGTCGCGACAGTTATTTCCGAGATTCCAAGCGGCGGTTTCTACAGAGGCTCAATGTCTTTTTCCCATCTCGGCTTGTCCGACAAGGTGCTCGCCGCCGTCGCGGCCACCGGTTACACCACCCCTACCCCCATTCAGGAACAGGCGATCCCCCACGTTCTGGCCCGCCGCGACGTTCTCGGCATCGCCCAGACCGGCACCGGCAAGACCGCTGCCTTCGTCCTGCCCATGCTTACCATGCTGGAAAAGGGCCGCGCCCGGGCCCGAATGCCCCGCACCCTCATCCTGGAGCCGACCCGGGAGTTGGCGGCCCAGGTCAAGGAACAGTTCGACAAATACGGCGCCGGACAGAAACTCAACGTCGCGCTCCTGATCGGCGGCGTTTCATTCGGCGACCAGGACACCAAACTGACCCGCGGCGTCGACGTGCTGATCGCAACCCCCGGCCGGCTGCTCGACCATACCGAGCGCGGCGGGCTCCTGCTCACCGGCGTCGAACTTCTGGTGATCGACGAAGCCGATCGCATGCTGGACATGGGCTTCATTCCCGACATCGAACGCATCTGCAAGCTCGTTCCATTCACCCGGCAGACGCTGTTCTTCACCGCGACGATGCCCCCCGAAATCGCGCGCATCACCGAAACCTTCCTGCACAATCCGCAAAAGATCGAAGTTTCCAGGCCCGCGACCACCGCCGTTGGCGTGTCCCAATTCCAGGTCAGCGTCGGCCGCGAGCCGCATGAGAAGCGCGAAATGCTGCGCGGCCTGTTGCGCGACGCCAAGGACCTGCAGAACGCGATCATCTTCTGCAACCGCAAGCGCGAAGTGGCGTTGTTGTACAAATCGCTGCAGAAGCACGGTTTTAGTGTCGGCGCGCTGCATGGCGACATGGATCAATCGGCACGCACCGCCGCGCTCGATCAATTCCGCAAGGGGGAAATTCCGCTTCTGGTCGCCTCCGACGTCGCGGCGCGCGGCCTCGATATTCCCGCCGTCAGCCATATCTTCAATTTCGACGTGCCGCATCACGCCGACGATTATGTCCATCGGATCGGCCGCACCGGCCGCGCCGGCCGCACCGGCACCGCGATCTCCATCGTCACCCCGCTCGATTTCAAATCCATCGCCGCGATTGAAAAACTGATCGGTCAAACCATTCCCCGCACGGAGGGCGCTGGCGCCCAGTCGGGCGAGAGCAAGGCGGCACCATCCGCCGGCGAAGCCGCACCATCGCGCGAGCCGCGCACACGCGAGGGATCGAGAGAAGGTTCGAGGGACGGTTCACGCGGCGGCCGCAAACCACGCCGGGAACGCGAGCCCCGACGCTCCGGCGGCGACCGCAATTCCGGCGCGCAGCCGCAGGTGGCGGCATTCACTCCGCCGTCAGCGCCGCCTGTCTCGCGACCGCCGTCGATTGGCCGGACGCCTGCACCCCAAACGCCGCAGGAGACGTCAGAACCGGCCGATCACTCGCACCTTCCGGCGTTCCTGTTGCGGCCGGTTCGCGCCCGAATCTAGCGCTCCGAACGTCACGATCTCGCAACTGCGTAACAGGATGGAACCGTTTACCGGTCCTTCATTCTCCTCAACTAGCTTGGCGGCGATAATTTTAGTTATTGCCGCTAGTTATTGCGGGCAGAACGCCTGTTTGGGGACGTGATCGGTGGTCAAGGTGCTCGACGAACATGAACGCACGATGGCCTTCGCCGAAGTCGCGCTTGGCCAGATCAAATCCCTCAGGCAGACCGCCGTCCCCCGCAACTATGAAATCTGGTACGTCTACGCGACCGGATACAACACCCCGCTCAACAAGATCATCAACGAAACGCTGGCGCGCAACGGCAGACTGACCGAGGCCGATCTCGAACAGATCTACGAAACCTATCTCTCTCACATCAAGACCACCGACCGCATCGACAAGGTCGGCGCGCGCGTGATCGGCGAAATCGACGATGTGATGACGCTGGTTTCCGACGCACTGGGCATGTCGGCAAGCTACGAGGCCAGCCTTAGCGGCGCGACGGAGAAGTTGTCGGTCGCCGAGGACCGCGACCAAGTCAAAGTCATCGTCGAAACGCTGGTGAAATCCACCCGCGAGATGCGCGAAACCAACAAGGCGCTCGAGGAACGGCTGGCGCTGTCGAAAACCGAGATCAGCAACCTGCAGCAGAGCCTCGAGGCGATCAGGGCGGAAAGCCTGACCGACCCGCTGACCGGGCTCGGCAACCGCAAATATTTCGACCGCTCGATCGACATGGCGGTGCAGACGGCGCTGGCGACCGGCGAGCCGCTGTCGCTTCTGATGTTCGACATCGATCATTTCAAGTCGTTCAACGACAGTTACGGCCATCTCACCGGCGACCAGGTGCTGCGGCTGGTCGGCATGTCGCTGAAACAGACCATCAAGGGCCAGGACATCACCGCCCGCTATGGCGGCGAGGAATTCGCGGTGGTGCTGCCCAACACCGCGCTGCGCCAGGCGCTGACGGTCGCCGACCATATCCGCCGCGCCGTGATGTCGAAGGAACTGAAGAAGAAATCCACCGGCGAAATTCTGGGCCGCGTCACGATCTCGGTCGGCGTGTCCATGCTCAAGCCGGGCGACGACACCGACTCGCTGATCGAACGCGCCGACGCCTGCCTCTATGCGGCCAAGCGCAACGGCCGCAACCGCGTGATCTGCGAAGCCGACCCGGAATACGCCGCCGAGACCCAGAGCCAGGTGGCGTGACCAAAACAATCGTCATTCCGGGGCGCACGAAACGCTTTATCTCTTCCGCGCGGTCTTTTTCCTTTGGGCGGCAGCCACTTTCTTGACCGCCTTCTTCGCCTTCCGCTTCTTCGGTGGCTTCTTCAGCGCCGCGCGCTGCGCCGCCGCCAGTGCCGCCCTCGCCCAACCGGCCAGTTCTTCGGAATCGTCGAACAGCCGCGCCGGCAACTCCCAATAGGAATTCACCGTGACCGTCTTGGCGCGGGTTTGGTACTGGAACGGCTTTGATCCTTCCGCCTCGAATTGCGGAATGGTCGCTTCATCGGCGCGGAAATAGAGCCCGCTGCGCAGCGCCAGCGCAAAGTTGGTGCCGTCCGCGGAAATGCCGAAGCCCGAAAACATCCGGCGGATTGCGACCGGGCCAAAATCGGAAAACAGATCGATCAGGAAATCGCGGTCCATGCAGTCCGCTCACACCACGATGTCGTCCCGGCGAACGCCGGGATGACGGGAGGTCAGACCTTCGCGGCAGTCAGCTGCACCGATTCACCGCAACCGCAGGCGCCGGTCTGGTTCGGATTGTTGAAGATGAACTGCGACTGCATCTTGTCGGCCTTGTAGTCCATCTCGGTGCCCAACAAGAACAGCACCGCCTTGGGATCGACCAGGATCTTCACGCCCTTGTCCTCGACCACCTCGTCGGTGGGACGAACCTCGTGGGCATATTCGACCGTATAGGATTGTCCGGCGCAGCCGCCATTCTTGATCCCGACCCGCAAGCCCACGATCTCCGAATCGGCGCGCTTTGTAAGCTCCGTGATCCGCTGCGCGGCAGCCTCCGTCAGCTTCATCACCTGTGGGCGCGGCCGCGGCTTCGGTTTTGATACGGGCGTCGGTGTAGCTGGTGTCATGTCAGTCATGTGGCACTTCCAAAAGGCAAATCAATGCCGGCTATCTTGCCGTGAACCAGTGAACGCTTCACCACATATTGAGGACGAGACGCGCCTCATCGCTCATGCGGTCCGGCGACCATGCCGGCTCCCAGACCAGATTGACATTGACCACGCCGACCCCGGGAACGCTGGCGACCGCGTTCTCCACCATCTGCGGCAATTCGCCGGCCGCCGGGCAGTTCGGCGTCGTCAGCGTCATCATCACATCGACGGTGCGGTCGTCCTTGATGTCGACCTTGTAGATCAGGCCGAGCTCATAGATATCGGCCGGAATTTCCGGATCGAACACGGTTTTGAGCGCGGCGACGATTTCGCCGCCCAGCCGTTCGGTTTCCTCCGGCGGCAGCGCCGAACTGGTTTCCATATTGCTGGTCTTGGTTTCGAGACTCTTGGCTTCGACGGTGTCGCTCATGAAAACAATTCCCGCGCCTTGATCAGCGCCTGTGCCAGATGGTCGACTTCTTCCCGCGTATTATACATCCCGAACGAGGCCCGGCACGTCGCCGTCACGTTGAACCGCTCTAAAAGCGGCATCACGCAATGGGTGCCGGCACGCACCGCAATCCCCTGGCGGTCGATCACGGTCGCGACATCGTGGGGATGGGCGCCCTTCATCTCGAACGAAATCACCGGCCCCTTGTCGCGCGCGGTGCCGATCAGCCGCAGCGAATTGATTTCGCGCAGGCGCTCCTGGGCATAGGTCAGAAGGTCATGCTCGTGCGCCGCGATGCGCTCCTTGCCGATCGAATTGACGTAATCGATCGCCGCCCCAAACCCGATCGATTCGACGATCGCCGGGGTGCCGGCCTCGAATTTGTGCGGCGGATCGCCATAGGTGACCCAATCTTTTGTGACTTCGCGGATCATCTCGCCGCCGCCATTATAAGGCCGCATCGCGACGAGGTGCTCGTGCTTGGCGTAGAGCGCGCCGATCCCGGTCGGCCCGTACACCTTGTGGCCGGTGAAGACGTAAAAATCGGCGTCGATATCCTGGACGTCGATCGCCAGGTGTACGGCGGCCTGGCTGCCGTCGATCAGCACGGGAATGCCGCGGGCATGGGCAAGCTTTACAACTTCCTTGACCGGGACGATGGTGCCGAGCGCGTTCGACATCTGCGTGATAGCGACCAGTTTGGTACGCGAGGTCAGGGCTTTTTCGAATTCGTCGATCAGGAAATTGCCTTCCTCATCGACGTCGACCCATTTGATGACGGCACCATGGCGCTCCCTGAGGAAATGCCAGGGCACGATGTTGGAATGGTGCTCCATGATCGAGACCACGATCTCGTCGCCAGCCTTGATGTTGGGCTCACCCCAGGAGTAAGCCACCAGATTGATCGCCTCGGTGGCGTTACGGGTGAAGACGATCTCCTCGTTGCGCCGCGCATTAAGAAATTTTGCGACCTTGGCGCGGCCGCCCTCATAGGCTTCGGTCGCCGTATTGGCGAGGTAGTGCAATCCGCGATGGACGTTGGCGTATTCGTTTTTGTAGGCCTCCGTCATCCGCTCCAGCACCGCATTGGGCTTTTGCGCCGACGCCGCGTTGTCGAGATAGACCAGCGGCTTGCCATAGACTTTTAGGGCCAGCGCCGGAAAATCCTCCCGCACCCGGGCGACGTCGTAGGAACCGTTCAGGACTGCCGGATGCATGGTCATCCCCGTGCCGCCAGCCAACGCTGCGCCGCCGAGATCACAAGTTCGCGCAAGGCGTCATTGGCGATGGATTCAATCGCTTCGCCCACGAAAGCCTGGATCAGGAGCGCCTGCGCTTCCTTCTCGGAAAGGCCGCGGGCACGCAGATAAAACAGCAAGCTCTCGTCGAGCGCACCGGTGGTCGCACCATGGCCGCAGGTGACGTCGTCGGCAAAGATTTCGAGTTCCGGCTTGTTGTCCGCTTCCGCCTCGTCGGACAGTAGCAGCGCCCGCGTCATCATCTTGGCGTCGGTCTTTTGCGCATGGGGGCGAACGATGATGCGGCCCTGGAACACCGAATGTCCGCGGTCGTCGAGCACCGAGCGGAAAATTTCGCGGCTCGCGCAGTTCGGCACCGCATGATCCAGCAGCATGGTGGTGTCGGCGTGCTGGCGGCCGTTGAGCAGATTGACGCCATTGGCCTCGGCGCGCGAGCCCTCGCCGGCAAACGCGATCGTTGGTTGATAGCGGCTCACATTCGATCCGCTGGTCATGCCGAAAGTGTTGAAATGCGCCCGGGCGCCGATTGTCACGACAGCGGAAGAAATGTTGAAGGCGTCGCGGGCATCCTCGACCAGGCGCACATGGTCAAGCCGCGCGTCGTCGCCGATTGAAACGACGAGCGAATCGTGGACCTGGTAGGCCTGCGCGCCACTGGCGGCGATATAGCTCTCCACCAGCGTCACGCTTGCGCCGTTGCCGACGTTTAGCAGCGAGCGGGTGAACGTCGCCCCGGGCGCGGCGCTGGCGATATGGACGATATGCAGCGGCCCCGTCAGCGCGGCGCCGTCGGCGACATCGATCACGATACCGTCCGTCATCATGGCGCTGTTGAGCGCGACCATGGCGTCGGCGTTGTCGGGCGCGAACAGGCGCGCCTGCAGCGCCGAATCGCCGGCTTCGAGCACCTCACGCAGCGTGCGGATGCCGAGACCGTTTTCAAGTTTTGCCAGTTCGGACAGGCTTGGTGCGAATACGCCGTCCACCAGCACCAATCGGCGCACGCCGGCGATGGCGTGCAGCTTCAAGGCGTCACCTGCGCGCTTTAGCGCAGCGGCATCCGGCGCGGGCGCAAGCGGCGGCACCTCGCGCATCAGGACGCGCAAATCCGTGTATTTCCACTCCTCGATCCGCCGGTGCGGCAGTCCGGCGCGCTCGTAGGCCGCGAACGCCTGCCGTCTGAGTTCGCCGAGCTTTCCGGCGCCCGGCAAACGGTCCCGCGCGACGACAAAAATATCGCTCAGCGCGCGTCCGGTTTCGGTTTTGGCCAGTGCAACGTTCATTGTGAAATCCGTTTTTCGGCCCCGTCAGGCCGCGTCCTCGAACTGCGCGTAGCCGGAGGCTTCGAGCTCGAGCGCCAGTTCCTTATCCCCGCTCTTCACCACGCGTCCCCTGGACATCACGTGCACGAAATCCGGCACGATGTAATTCAAAAGGCGCTGGTAATGGGTGATCACCACCATGGCGCGGTCGGGCGAGCGCAGCCCATTGACGCCGTCGGCGGCGACCCGAAGCGCGTCGATATCGAGGCCGGAATCCATCTCGTCGAGGATGCACAGGCTCGGCTCGAACAGCGCCATCTGCAAAATCTCGTTGCGCTTCTTCTCGCCACCGGAAAACCCGACATTGACGCCACGGCGCAGCATGTCCTGCGGAATGTTGAGGCTGGCCGCCACCGCGCGCACTTTCTTGAGAAAGTCCGGCGTGGAGAATTCGCTCTCGCCGCGCGCCTTGCGCTGGGCGTTCAGCGCCGTGCGCAGGAACGTCATGGTCGCGACGCCAGGAATTTCAACCGGATACTGGAACGCGAGGAACACGCCCTTGGCGGCGCGTTCATCGGGTGACATCGCCAACAGGTCTTCGCCGTTGAACAGGATCTCGCCGCCGGTGACCTCATAGCCCGGCTTACCGGCGATGACATGGCTCAGCGTCGATTTGCCGGAGCCATTCGGCCCCATGATGGCATGGACCTCGCCTTTGTTCACGGCGAGCGAAAGGCCGTGAAGAATCTCGCGATCCTCGACACGAACCTGCAGATCTCTAACTTCGAGTAATGGCATTCTTTTTTCCTAACTCAGTCATCGGAGCGTAGCGGCTTTGCCGCCAACGCCTGCACGACGTTTAACCAACCGAACCTTCCAGCGAGATCGAGATCAATTTCTGTGCCTCGACCGCGAATTCCATCGGCAATTGCTGCAGCACGTCCTTCACAAAGCCGTTGACCACGAGACCGACGGCCTCTTCCTGGCTCAGCCCGCGTTGCACGCAGTAGAACAGCACGTCTTCCGAAATCTTCGACGTCGTCGCCTCATGCTCGAACAGCGCCGAGGAATTCTTGGCCTCGATATAGGGCACGGTGTGCGCGCCGCATTTGTCGCCGATCAGGAGCGAGTCACACGCGGTGAAATTGCGCGCGCCGGTGGCTTTGCGATGCGCGGTCACAAGCCCGCGGTAGGTGTTTTGCGAGACGCCCGCGGCGATGCCCTTGGAGATGATCCGGCTGGTCGTGTTCTTGCCCAGATGAATCATCTTGGTGCCGCTATCGACCTGCTGGTGACCGTTCGAGATCGCGATCGAGTAAAACTCACCGCGCGAATTATCGCCGCGCAGAATGCAGCTCGGATATTTCCAGGTGATCGCGGACCCCGTCTCGACCTGGGTCCAGGAGATCTTCGAATTGTCGCCGCGGCAATCGCCACGTTTTGTGACGAAGTTGTAGATGCCGCCTTTGCCCTCGGAATTGCCGGGATACCAGTTCTGCACCGTCGAATACTTTATCTCGGCATCGTCGAGCGTCACCAGCTCGACCACGGCGGCATGCAACTGGTTCTCGTCGCGCTGCGGCGCGGTGCAGCCTTCGAGATAACTGACGTATGCTCCCTTGTCGGCGATGATAAGCGTCCGCTCGAACTGTCCGGTGTTGCGCTCGTTGATGCGGAAATAGGTCGACAATTCCATCGGGCAGCGCACGCCCGGCGGCACATAGACGAACGAGCCGTCGGAAAACACCGCCGAGTTCAACGTGGCGAAGAAATTGTCGGAAGTAGGCACCACCGTGCCGAGATACTTCTTCACGAGATCGGGATGCTCGCGGATCGCTTCCGAGATCGGCATGAAGATCACGCCGGCCTGTTTTAGCTCCTTCTGGAAGGTGGTCGCGACCGAAACCGAATCGAACACCGCGTCGACCGCAATACGTCGCTCGCCCTCAGGCCGCACCACGCCTTCCAGGACTTCCACCTCGCGCAGGGGAATGCCGAGCTTCTCGTAGGTCTTGAGGATTTCGGGATCGACTTCGTCGAGCGAGCCGATCGTCTTCTTCGGCTTGGGCGCCGAGTAGTAATAGAGATCCTGGTAATCGATCGCGGGATAGTCGACCCGCGCCCATTTCGGCTCGGTCATGGTCAGCCAGCGGCGAAAAGCCTCGAGCCGCCACTCAAGCATCCACGCCGGCTCGTTCTTTTTTTCGGAAATGAAGCGGACGGTATCTTCCGTTAGCCCCTTCGGGGCCTTGTCGGACTCGATTACGGTCTCAAATCCATAACGATATTGATCGACGTCGATCCGGCGCACCCGATCGACGGTCTCTTGTACGGCCGCCATTCCATCCTCCGCTCGCGGTTTCAAGGACCGCGGTGGATCAATTCCGAAAGACTATTACGATGTTTCCCGGACGAAATCACCTGCTTAGAACCGTTCAAGCCGTGTTTCGTCGCTCCCTTTAAGTAAGGTACCGAAGAGCTTTCGCCAAGCCTTAATGGCCAAATCAATGTCCGCCTCGGAGGTAGACCAGCCCAGACTGAGCCGCACCGCTCCCTTCGCAAGCTCGGGGCCGTATCCCATGGCTTCGAGCACATGGGACGGCTGCACCTTGCCCGAAGAACAAGCGGAACCCGAGGACACCGCTACACCAGCGAGGTCGAAGCCGATGACTGCGGTCTCTGCGTTGAGGCCAGGTACCGCAAAGAGCGTCGTATTCGGCAGCCGCGGCGCGTCTGCGGTGAAGATGATGGCCCCTGGGGTCTGGCCCAGACCGCTTTCGAGGCGGTTTCGCAAGATTTCGAGGCGGGCGGCGTCCGCGTCCAAAGCCGCCACGGCGGCCTTGGCGGCAGCTCCAAATCCTGCAATTCCCGGCACATTCTCGGTTCCCGCCCGGTGCCCCCGTTCCTGACCGCCACCGCGCAGCAGCGGCTCGAAACCCAAAATTCCCTCGGCCAGAACCAGAGCGCCGACGCCCTTCGGGCCGCCGATCTTGTGCGCCGAGAGCGTCACCATGTCTGCATTTATCATATTGATATCAATAGGTATTTTTCCAAGCGCCTGGATCGCATCGACATGCAGCAAGCCGCCTGCGGCATGGACGACCCCGGCTGCCTCCTCAACCGGCTGCACGGCGCCGGTCTCATTGTTGGCCAGCATCACCGAGACCAGCGCCGGAGGCCCGATCGCGAGCACCGCGCGCAGACGGTCGGGATCGACGAGGCCTGACCGCGTTACGCCGACGGTAGAGATGGCATTGGGGGAAAACCGCCCGCCGGCGAGCACCGAGGCGTGTTCGATGGCCGAAACCAGCAGGCGTTGCACCGGCGATCCGGACGCCCGCCGCAACCCGGGTGTCAGCGCCAGCGCGTTGGCCTCGGTCCCGCCCGAGGTGAAGATAACGTTTTGCGGGACGGCGCCGATCGCGCCCGCGACCGCAGCCCTGGCATTTTCGACCAACCTCCGGGCCTGGCGGCCCTCGGCATGGACCGATGAGGGATTGCCAAGCAGATCCCATGCCTCGGCCATTGCCGTCCTCGCTTCCAGACGAAGTGGCGTGGTCGCGTTCCAGTCGAGATAAACCCTGTCAGACATGGAGTATAATACTACCTCAAAATAGTGGCTTTCGGGCGCGCGGCGCAGTCTTCCGCAATCTGGCCGGTCGCCGCCCAGCATATCGCAAGTGGCGATCGCGGCGTCTTGCGGCAACGCAAGCGCTAACGCTTTGAGCCGACTTGGCGATGTTGAAAACCCTTGCTTTTTGCCCCTCGCCTCATGCTAGAACGCGGCCTCCAGTTTCACCGAGCGCCGTCGGCTTAATGCCGAGCGTCGCCTGATCAGCCCCTTACTCTTGCGAGGGTTTGTCTGCAAAGCGCCAGATGAGCCAGCACAAAGTCGGTTGATTTTGCCAGGGATCACCAATGCCCGAAGTCATCTTCACCGGCCCCGCAGGCCGCCTCGAAGGCCGTTACCATCCGGCAAAACAGAAGAACGCACCGATTGCGATGGTGCTGCATCCGCATCCGCAGTTTCACGGCACGATGAACCACCAGATCATCTACCAGTGCTACTACGCGTTTGCGCATCGCGGATTTTCCGTGCTGCGTTTCAATTTCCGCGGCGTCGGCCGCAGCCAGGGATCGTTCGATCACGGCACCGGCGAACTTTCCGATGCCGCTTCCGCGCTCGATTGGGCGCAGACGATCAACCCCGAGGCGCGCGCCTGCTGGGTCGCGGGCTTCTCGTTCGGCGCCTGGATCGGCATGCAACTGCTGATGCGCCGGCCGGAGGTCGAAGGCTTTATCTCGATCGCACCGCCCGCCAATCTCTACGACTTCTCGTTCCTCGCGCCCTGCCCGTCCTCAGGCCTGATCGTGCATGGCGAGAAGGACGCGGTGGTGCCGCCGAAAGACGTCAACACGCTGGTCGAGAAGCTCAAGACCCAAAAGGGCATCGTGATCGATCAGCAGATCATCCCCGGCGCCAATCATTTCTTCGATGGCAAGCTCGAGCCGTTGATGGAAACGGTGACCGGTTATCTCGACATGCGGCTCGCCAACGTTCGGTAACGTTCTGCGATCAATGATTCCCTTGTAGCCTGCACATCCAACCGTCGCTCACGGTCTTGCAATCACCCCTCCCGTCATCGGGATCGGCACGCCGGTGGTAGCCGGATAGCTCAGCGGCAGGCCCTTCAGGCCCCGCGCCGCCAAAAAGCCGAACGCCTGCGCCTCGATGGCGTCGGCCGACCAGCCGAGCGCGTCGGCCGCTTCCACCGTGGCCGGATCGAGCCGCTCGCGCAGCATCCGCAGCAGGGTCAAGTTGCGCGCGCCGCCGCCGGCGACGATCCAGATCTTCGGCGGCTTCGGCAATAGCGGCACGATACGGGCGATGGCCTCCGCCGTGAACGCCGTCAATGTCGCCGCGCCGTCGGCGGCAGACATCTCGCGCAATTTCAACGAAGCAAAATCGTTACGGTCGAGCGATTTCGGTGGCGGCAACGTAAAGAACTCATGCTGCAGCGCCCGCATCACCCATGCCGCGTCAACCGCGCCTTGCGCGGCCGTGCGGCCGTCGCAATCGAAGGGCTGGCCCATGGTGCGAAAGATGTGATCGTCGAGCAGCGCGTTGCCGGGCCCGGTATCGCAGGCGATCAGGGTAACAGGGCCGTCGATATAGGTGATGTTGGAGACGCCGCCGATATTGACCACGGCAATCGGGCCTTCGCGCTCCAGCGACTGGGCCAGCGCGCGATGATACACCGGCACCAGCGGCGCGCCCTGGCCGCCGGCTTCGACGTCGGCGGCACGGAAATCATGCATCACCGGGATATGGATCGCCTTCGCCAGCGCGGGGCCATCGCCGATCTGCACGGTCATCTTGTCCGCCGGCCGGTGCAGTACGGTCTGACCGTGAAAGCCGACGATATCGATGTCTTCATAGGCAATGTGGTTATGCGAGGTGAAGGTGGCGACCGCCTCGGCATGCGCCAAGGTCACGGCGCGCTCGGCTTCGCGCAGGATGCCCGGCCGCGCCTCGCGATGCAGCAGATTGACGGCTTCGTTCAGCGCCTGCCGCAGCAGGCCGCGCTCGCGGTCGGTATAAGGCCGGTAGCCGGACGGGCCGAACGCCCTGATCTGCCTGCCGTCGGTTTCGATCAAGGCGACGTCGACCCCGTCGAGCGAGGTGCCGCTCATCAGACCGATTGCCGTCAGCATTGTCGCCATAGTGCCTTCGGGACGTCCCTGCCGCCCTGCCCTTGACGCCCGCTTGTATCAAACCAGCGCATCTTATAATGCCACACCGCGCACGCCCACGGCAGCCTATTCCTCAGGGTTCCGCAATCCCCTAAGAATAGCGTGAAATAAGAATGATCAGAGTCGCACACGAATGACTACCTTTAAATCCGATTTTCTCAATACCCTGCAGGAACGCGGCTTCGTCCATCAGTGTTCCGATGTCGAGGGTCTCGACGCGCTCGCCGCGAAAGGCGAGGCCACCGCCTATGTGGGGTATGACTGCACCGCACCCTCGCTGCATATCGGCAACTTCCTCACCATGATGATGCTGTATTGGCTGCAGCAGAGCGGCAACAAGCCGATCACCTTGATGGGCGGCGGCACCACCATGGTCGGCGATCCCTCCGGCAAGGACGAATCGCGCGCGCTGCGCTCGGTCGAGGAGATCGAGGCCAACAAGGCCAGCATCCGCGGCGTGTTCGCCAAGGTACTGCGTTACGGCTCCGCCGCCACCGATGCGGTCATGCTCGACAATGCCGAATGGCTGACGAAACTCAACTGGATCGAGATGCTGCGCGACATCGGCCGGCATTTCTCGGTCAACCGCATGCTGACCATGGACTCGGTTCGGCTTCGGCTCGAGCGCGAGCAGGAGATGAGTTTCATCGAGTTCAACTACATGGTCTGCCAGGCCTATGATTTCGTCGAATTGTCGCGGCGCGTCGGCTGCCGGCTGCAGATGGGCGGCTCGGACCAATGGGGCAACATCGTCAACGGCGTCGACCTCGGCCGCCGCATGGGGACCCCGCAATTGTTCGCGCTGACGACGCCGCTGCTCACGACCGCGTCGGGCGAGAAGATGGGCAAGACCGCGAGCGGCGCGGTCTGGCTCAACGCCGAACAATTCAGCCCCTACGATTTCTGGCAATATTGGCGCAACGTCGAAGACGCCGACGTCGTCAAATTCCTAAAACTGTTCACGATCCTGCCGATGAGCGAGATCGCGCGGCTTGCGGCGCTGCAGGGTTCCGAGATCAACGAAGCCAAGAAGGTGCTGGCGACGGAGGCGACCGCGTTGTTGCACGGCCGCGATGCCGCCAACGCCGCATCCGATACCGCGCGGCAAACGTTTGAGGAAGGCCTGGTCGCCGAAAGCCTTCCGACGGTTGCGGTTTCGCACAGCGAATTTGACGGCGGCATTGGTGTTCTCTCAGCTTTTGTCAAAGCGGGACTGGTCGCCTCGAACGGCGAGGCGCGCCGGCAGATCAAGGGCGGGGGCTTGCGCGTCAACGACGTCGCGGTGTCGGACGAGAAGATGATGCTGAAACCCGGCGACCTCACGCCGGAAGGCGTCATAAAACTCTCGCTGGGCAAGAAGCGCCACGTCCTGCTCAGGCCTGCATAGGCGCATTCGCGTTAGACCCTTGCTCGGGGACGCGGAAACGCGCTCCCTGCCGGTCATGGATCAAAATGCGCCAGCGGAGGAAACTCTAACCAGGCCGCAGAAACCGGTGCGCACGGCGCTCAGCGTGCTCGCGCTGTGCTTTGCGCTGTCGGTGCTCGGCCGCGGTCTCGGCGAGAGTTTTACGGTTTTCCTCAAACCCATCGCGGAAAGTTTCGGCTGGGACCGTGCCCAGGTGGTCTCGGTCTATTCGCTCACCGCGTTGGCCGGTGGGCTGGTGGCGCCCCTGGTCGGCAGGCTGTTCGACCGTTCCGGCCCCCGCATTGTCTACTCGCTCGGATTGTTGCTGCTCGGCGGTGCGTTCCTGACCGCCGCGCACGCGCAATATCTCTGGCAGTTCCAGTTGAGCATCGGCATCTGCGTCGGTCTCGGCATCGCCTTTATCGGCAACGTTCCCAATTCGATCCTGCTCGGCCGCTGGTTCGGCCCGCGGCTGCCGACCGCGATGGCGGTAGTGTATTCCGCAACCGGCGCCGGCGTGCTGATCCTGCTGCCGGCGTCGCAAGTCCTGATCGATCATGCCGGTTGGCGCGGCACCTATCAGATTTTCGGCGCTGCCGCGCTGCTGTTGCTGTTGCCGCTGTTGCTATTGCCATGGCGGCTGTTTTCCACCGGCTCGCCGCATCTCGCCAAAAGCGACGCCGCCGATTTGCTCGACGAAGGCTGGACCCTGGTGAACGCGATGCGCCACCACGCGTTCTGGGCGCTGTTCTCGACGTTCTTTTTCACCGCGATCGGCATGTATGCCATCGCGCCGCAAATCGTAGCCTATCTGATCGACGCCGGATTTCCGCCATTGCAGGCGGCGACCGCCTGGGGCTTTTCCGGCGTGGTACTGCTGTTCGGCATGCTCGGCATCTCCTCGCTCGACGGCATCATCGGCCGCAGGCCGTCGGTGCTGTTCAGCTACGCGGTGTCGATCGCCGGCATCCTGATGCTGTGGCTGTTGCAGTGGTATCCGAATTATTGGCTGTTGACCGGCTTCGTCGTCTGCTTCGGCAGCATGATCGGCTCGCGCGGCCCGCTACTGAGCGCAACCTCGATGAAGATCTTTCGGGGAAAACGGGTCGGCACCATCTACGGCACGATCTCGATCGGCAGCGGGCTCGGATCGGCGTTCGGTTCCTGGGGCGGCGGCCTGATCCACGATTTCACCCACAGCTATAATCCGCTGATCGTGTTCTCGCTGGTCAGCGTGCTCTTGGGAATGATCCCGTTCCTGGTGGTGCCCGCGCTGCGGCGCTAGGCTGGATCGGCTCAGCAAATTCCGTTTACAATTTTCAGACAGCCAATTCCGGATACAAGTTCGCTATCCCGCGGCGCGATGCGCCCGAGGTTTGCGTTATCTTTCACCCTCCTGGAAAGTAGAGGGCGCAGGGAAAGCCGGATGCGCGCTGCACCCGCGGTCTCGCGTGCAAAATGCACATAGAAAACGCACACGAGCATACAGGTTCAGCGGAGGCAATCCGGCCTTCCCTGCACGGTGGTTTACGGCTTACTTCGCGCTCTCCCCGGCGACCGGGCTTTCTTGCCACCGTCATTGGCAGATTACTCTACCAACTTGACACCAGCGTCGGGGTGTCAGGACCACACGACTTCGCCGTCCGCTTAAGCGCTGTTCGTCAATAGCACTGCTGCGTCCACCGCATCCCGCCCCGCGTCCGTGACGATCGCGATACGCCCCTCGAGTGGGACGAGACGGGGCGAGTTGTAAAAGTGATTTGGGTCTGGTGAGAACAGATTTCTTTTTGCGGGGAGGACTGGACAGGGCAAATCAGCTTGATCGCAAAGGAGAATTTTTCCTCAATCGAAATCGGGGTGAAAGCTGGTATTGAGGTCAAATGAGACTACTGATTTGCCCGTCGGGCAATCGATAACGCTATGTTCGCTCTTTCCCTGCCATTGCCGAACGGTGAGTCGAATTAAGTGCACCGTAGTTCCTGTCGCCGTAATTCCTGACGCTCGGAGCGTCGAGGATGTCACCGCGCTGCTGACCTCGGCGGGGAGCGCTGAGGTCGAGACAGTTTCCGCTCCCGGACTGCGTAGGTCAGGTGGGTCACCCGCTGCGTCGGCTCCGCGCGGACCGGCTCCAGAGCCACGCGGCCCGCGTCCACGCCCTCGAACAGGCGGATTCCGGAGCCGAACAGCACGGGTGAGAGCGCGATCGAGAACTCGTCAATCAGGCCGGCGTTCACGGACTCCAGGATCGTTGCGCCGCCGCCCGCGATGCGGACGTCTCGGTCGCCGGCGGCCCCGCGGGCCTGGTCGAGCGCGGTCTCGATGCCGTCGTTGACGAAGTGGAAGGTGGTCCCGCCCGGCCGCTCCCAGGGGTCACGCTTCTCGTGCGTCACGACGAAGACCGGCGTGTGGAACGGCGCCTCCTCCGGCCACGCCTTCTCGCCGAGGTCGAACATGCGCTTGCCCATGACGCTCGCGCCGGTGCGCTCGAACGTCTCCCGCACGATCTCGTTGTCGCGCCCCTCCTCGCCGCCCTCGCCGAGTTTCAGGTTCTCCCGGAAGAACCGCAGCGGGAAGATCCACTGCTGCAGTTCCATCCACTGCGCCATCCAGCGCTGCACGTCCGGGTCGTCCCTACGCTCCTCGGGCGCGATGAACCCGTCCAGCGACATCGACACGCTGAAGAACACCTTCCCGGCCATCAGCCCTCCGCCCCCTTCCGAACGATCTCGGTGACGTAGGCAGCCAGGTTGCTCAGGGTCTGCTGGCCGCCCTCGATCGCGTGGTACTTCTCGACCGCCTCGTCGCGCAGCTCCTTGGAGGGGAACACCGTACGCATCTCGATCCGGGTCGCCGCGCCGTCGGGCGCGAACGTGATGACCGACTCGAAGGCGTTCGGGTCGCCGCGGGACTCACCGTGCAGCAGCGCGATGCGCTCCGGCGGGGCGATCTCGGTCCAGGAGATCCACTCCTGGAAGTCCGTCCCGTCCGGTCCGTGCATCACGAAGACCCACTCCCCGCCGACGCGGAACTCGAACGCCCGCGTGGTGGTGGTGAACCCCTCCGGTCCCCACCATCGCGACAGGTGCCGGACTTCGGTGAACGCCTCGAACACCAGCTCCCGTGGGGCACCGATGACCCGGGAGATCACGATCTCGCGGTCGGCCGTCGCTGACTGCACCAGCGCGTCACGTCCTGTCGCTGCCATCGGTCACTCCTCCTGCCTTGCCTGCTTGAGCTTCTGCACGTACGCGTCCAGCCGGTCGAAGCTCTCGTTCCAGAACCGCTCGAACCCACCGGTCCACTCGTGGACCGGTCGCAGCTTGCGGGCGTCAAGGCCGTACAGACGCTGCTTGCCTGCCTTGCGGTCCCGCACCAGCCCGACCTCCCGGAGCACACGCAGGTGTTTGGACGTCCCCGGCTGGGTCATCCCCAGCTCCCGGGCCAACTCGGTCACCGGCCGCTCACCCGCCCGCAGCAGTACCAGGATCTCCCGGCGCTGCGGCTCGGCGATCGCGTTGAAGATGTCCGACGTCGTCGCTGCTCGTGCCATGGGCGCGATCATATGCCGATATCGGCATATGTCAAGTCGGAGGAATCAGGCGGGTCTTGAATTACGGTGACAGTGCACTAAATTGACATATCGCGCCTTCGCAGTCATCCTGCCGCATGGCCCGTCTCGCCCGCGAGATGTTGTTCGTCCATGGCAACCGCGCCGAACCGGCCCTGCCAGAAATGACCGCTGCGTCGAGCACGCGCGCGCATCTGCGCGGCAAGGACGACGGGATCACCGCGCTGGCGCCAATCAGGGATCGCTTTCCTCGCTTCGCCGATCTGCTTGCCGCGGAGCCGGAGGCGGACCTATTCGTCCGCCTGCGCGCCGCGGAGACCATCGGCCGGCCGCTCGGAGACGATCGCTTTCTCGCCCGCATCGAGCGACGGACCGGGCGTCTTCTCAAACCAGGCAAGCGCGGGCCGAAGCCATCCGCACCGGAAAGCAGCTAACGAGGGCTATCGCCGAGCCCTGAATTGAATTAAGTGCACTGTCACCGTAATTCCCACCGTAATTCCAGCGATTCCCGGATTACGCTTCGCTCCCTCCGGGCGACAGATCACCGCTCAGTTATTCGGCGGAAATTCGACCGGATTGTTCTGCTTGCCGGTGTTGAAATCCATGATCTTCCGGGAGGCGCCGGGCAATATCGCGGAAATCGGATTGACGCGAAGCACCGGCTTGTCGGCGCTGCCGACGACTTCGTAGGTCACCCCGAACAGCCCCTCATTGCTGCCGCCGCCGAGAAACAGCCCGAGCACCGGGATCTGGCCGAACATGTTGTTCAGCCCGTACATCGGCACGAAGGTCCCGCTCATGCGCACCTGATTGCCGAGATAGTCGATACTGCCTTCGATGGTGCCGCCGATCATCGGGCCCTTCACGACGCCTTCGCGGATCGCGAGCTCGCCGTTTTGCCGGGTGAATTCGGCGTGCAACCGCGAGAAGGAAATCCCGCTCGGCACCGCAGCCGGTCCGCCCGCCACCAGGCGATCGAGCGAGGCCTCTCCCTTGACGGCGAAGTCGCGGATCGAGATCAGCCCCTCTTTCGCGCTCGGTTCGGCGCTCGGAGGATCGACGGCGAATTGAAGCTCGCCGCCGACGACCTTGGAGTAGGTATCGGTGAAACGCAGGAAGGCGCCGGCGTCGCTGGTCTCGAGATAGATGACGTCGTGTCCCTGGGTGCGGCCGCGCAGATCGCCGGTCAGCGGCGTATCGCGGCCGAGCTTGCCACTGAGCGCGAAGTTTCGGATCGCGCCGCCCCGCCGCGATATCTTGCAATCGACGCTGCGCAGCGCCTCGCCGAAAAAGCCGGCCACCGCGCCCAACTTGAGGTCGACGTCGAAATCGATGGTCTTCATTTTGCTTTTGGGGTCGGCCTCCCTGCCCGAAATGGCCGATTTGAGGAAGCCGCGGCCGTCGAACACCTCGCCGCGCATGGTCACTTTCACGACACCATCGGCGCCGCGCTCGGCCTTCAGCGAGGTCTTGTCGCCTTCGGACGGCGAATAGGTCGGGAAGTTGGCGTTGATCAGGTCGCCATTCGGATCGACCTCGATCGATCCCTTGATCGAGGCGCCGCCGCCCTCGATGACGATGTCTTCGAGGCGGGTCGATTGCTGCTTCTGCACCACGTTGAAAACGGCGTGGCTGGATTTGCCGGGCAATTTGACCCAGCCCGGCAGGATGTTGTCGAGTTTTAACGAGGTCAGGTCGGCGTCGATCCCGACGCGGCTGTCGGTACCGATCTTGCCGGTCACCTTGACCGGCAGCGCGCCGCTGACGGCGGGGCCGAGATCAAATCCGAGCCGGGCGCGGCTGGCATCGTCGAGCGTCGCCTGCAATTTGATATCGGCGTCCCCCTCGGCCGGCTTGCGGTAATCAAGCGCGGCGGCCTGGCCGTTGATCTTGACGTCGCCCTTGACCTGATAGCCCGCATTGCTGGCGACGATCTTCAGGGCGCTGGCTTCGAGCTTCTGGTTCATCACCAGCTTATCGGCGGAAAATCCGGTGATGTCGGCGGTTGCCGTATAGGTGGTGTCGGCCTTGGTCAACGAGCCCTTGACCGGCAGACCGAGCGCGATCAGGGCCGAAAACGTACCCTTGCTCGAATTCGGGTCGATCAGGGTGCCGGACAGGTCGCTGAGACGATCGGAGGCGAGGAGCTCGGCTGCCGCGGGCACCGGACCGTCGATCCGGAATTTGACCTTGGCCGGCGACGGCTTGGGCGCCATGTCAGGCACCTCGAACACGAAATCCGAAATCGTGAGCTTGCGGCCCGCGGGCGTATCGGCCACCGCCTGCCCGATCGTCACGGTCGCCGTGCGGCCGGTAACATGTGCCTTCAAATCCGCGTCGCGCACCGACGGCATTTCGTCGACCGGGTCCAACGTCACGCCGGAGGCCACGATGTTGACGGAAAGCCCGTCATCCGGGATCGGCGGGCCATGCCGCGACAGGTTGCGAACCGGCGAGTTGACGCCGACCTCGATGCGCTGCAACGAGCCGCGCTCGACCCGCTCGATCACCCATTCGCGCACTTCCGGCACGATCAGGACCGGCCACATCCGCTTCAGCGCCGACGCCGACATCGGCGTTCCCGCAAAGCCGAGAGTGAGGCGCGGCTCCGCCGAATAGTCGATGCTGCCGGTGCCGGCAACGCCGATCTCGCCATTGCTGATGTCGGCCTGGGTCAGGAGCACGCGCCGCTTGTCGGTATCGAAGCGCACGCCGATGGCGATGCGGTTGAAGATCAGCGGCGGCTGTTCGGGGTCGATCGCGGCCAGCACGATGGTGCCGCCGGAAAAACCGAGCTGCCAATCGGGAACGCTGTCATTGGGCGGCTCGAGATGGGCCAGGAGCGTGATCCGGTTCGCACCGGAGACGATCTTGAACGGCGCCACCAGCACGCGCCGCCCGGCATCCCATTCGACGCTCAGCTCCGCCGAATCGATCGCCATCGGATAGTCCGGCGTATCGCTGTCGATGATGGGGCCCGCGCCGGCGGTGAGCTTGCCGCGGAAATAGGTCGGCAGGCCGTCGCGGCCAAGTTCGCCCTTCAGTTCGCCGGTGAGCGGCAAGTCGGCGCTGTAGGTCAGGTCCTTCAACCGCAACGCCAGGAGGATATTTTTCGTGGAAACCTTGTCGGCGCCGATGTCGACCGATCGTACGCCGTTGGCCGGCGCACCGACGGTGACGCGCAGCGACCAGGCGTGGCTGCCCTCCTCGCCGACGCTCAGCGCCACCCCGCCGCCGCTCGGCCGGCGAAGACTGAGCGTGATATTCTCAAAATTCCATTTGTTGCCGCGCTGCTGATCGTCGATGGTCAGACTGCCGTTCTTCAGACCGATTTCGTTGAGGTTTTGTCCGTCCAGTCCGGTCAGGCTCAGGCTGTCGAGCCAGTCGAGGCCGGCAAGCAATCCGCTTGCCGCATCCTTGCTGCCGGGGATCGCCGCCGTGGTGCCGGCGGCTGCGGCCGGCGGCGGGGTCGCCGGGTTGATGGGAAGCGTCACGCTGGATTGGCCTGCCCCAGACTGGTTCGACGCGGGCGGCACAACATCGGTCCGTCGTTTGGAGGCGACGCCGGTCGCGAGCGGCCGCGCATTGTCGCCGGTCGAAACGGTAACATAGCCATCCGGCGTGATCCGCACCGCGAGTTCGGCGTCCACCAGATTGAGACTCTCGGCGCGAAGCCGTCCCGTCAACAGCGCGGTGCCTGAAAGCCTCACCTCGGCCTTCGGCGCGCTCGCAACGATGGCGTGGTCGCGATCCCTGACGATGATGTCGCGGAGGCGCACGGCGATGCGGATCCTCCCCGCGCGCTCGATCTGCGTGCCGCCGACTTCGACTGTATTGTCGTGACCGATATTTTCCTCGATCGCCGCAGCAAGCCACGGCGTCGCCATATCGAGATTGATCGGACCGGCGCCGAGCCGCCACCACAAGGCGCCGAAGCAGCCGGCGAAAATCACCGCCAGCAGCGCGATCGCGGTCGCGAGCCGCCTGACCCAGCGCTCGCTCGCGAGCCAGCGTCGAAACCGCGAGAGGTAGTCGCCGATCCGGTAAAAGCCGGAGTCCGATCGCGACAGCAGCCGGCGCGCGCGATGGCAGGCCGCCTCGTCATGGTCCTGATCCCAAGCGGCACCATCCCACTGCGAGGGCTGGGCGTCAGGACGAGGACTTGACCCCTGGGGCGACGTATTCCTTGCCATTGCCTCTCGGTGCTGGCGCTGGTGGTAAGATTGATCGCCGCCATGGCCTCGCCCGTCGACACGTAACGGGCGCTCCTGTACCGGCATCGCTGCCAATCCTCGATTAATACTGTTACTCGTCATCCGGCCCACAGGGCACATTCAACAAGCGGACGGGTGGTGCGTCGAATTCCTTGTAAGCATACTCCGGGGTCGTCAGCCTTGCCCAGCAGCCCGGCCAGATTCGCTGCCGTCCCGGCAAGGCACGCGATAACCCCATGATTGATCCGCCGAAAGCGACGAAAGGAAGGCGTATGTCCAAGAAAACGCGCAAGAAATCCCCCAAGCCAGCAACTTCAAAGACGCCCTCCCGCAAGCCGGCCCGTAAGGCACCCGCGAAATCGGCGAAAACGTCGCCTTCGAAAAGCCGCCCGACGACGGCCAGCAAATCAAGCAAGAACGCTACAAAAAAACCCGGGAAAGCCGCTTCGACAGCCTCGCATAAGGCCGCAACAAAACAGTTAACAAAAGCCTCCGCACCGGCCGCGCGCAAATCCGGCGCAGCGGAAGGCCTGGCCGCGCCCGCGTTCCGTTTGCCGCGGGACGGCGGCGACACGGTCGCGTTGTCCGATTTTGCCGGCAAGAAACTGGTGCTGTTTTTCTACCCGCGCGCGGACACCCCGGGCTGCACCAAGGAGGCCATGGACTTCACCCGGCTGAAGGCAGCGTTCGCCGAAAGCAATACCGCGGTGCTCGGCGTCTCCAGCGATTCATTAAAGGCGCAAGAATCCTTTCGGAACAAGCATCAACTTACGGTTCCTCTTATTTCAGACGAGAAACACGAGATGCTGGAGGCCTACGGCGCCTGGGGCGAAAAATCCATGTACGGCAGGACGTTCCAAGGGATTCTTCGCACAACGGTCCTGATCGGCACCAACGGCCGAATCATACGAATCTGGCGCCATGTCAGGGTCGACGGGCACGCCGACGAGGTGCTGGAAGCCGCAAAGGCCGCATAATTCCGGCCGGTTCCATTGGCAAAAAATTAACCATGTGAAGGTCAAATCACCCCTGCAATAATTGCCGTACGGAGCTCAATTTCCGACCGGCGCGGGAGTGCCGATGTCGAACCGTTCCGGTCATTATTCCGAGTATGCCCAGCACCATCCACATGACCATGGCCGGACGTTCCCGCGCCGTCCCGCGGCGAGCCACGCCGTGGCGGTGGCAGCACCTCCGCCGACCGAAGAAGGCTACACTCTGGTCCATGCCGGCAAACAGGTCCGGTTCGGTCCGGTCGTGTTCTGGATCGTGGTCGGCACGGTGACGCTGCTCGGCATTTGGTCGGCCGCCACCGCAACCTATTTCGCCTTTCGCGACGACGTGCTGACCCGCCTGATCGCGCGCCAGGCCGAGATGCAATACGCCTATGAGGACCGCATCGCGGAGCTGCGCGCCAAGGTCGACCGCACCACCTCTCGCCAGTTGCTCGACCAGGAGCAGTTCGACCAGAAGCTCGAGCAGATCATGCGCCGCCAGACCGCGCTGGAAGCGCGCGCCACGGCGCTCGGAACCATCCCGGACAATTCGGCAACCGGATCGATCAGGCCGCCCTCGCGAGGCGCCGCGGCAACCGATGCGACGTCATCGGGTACGCCTAAGCCCTCTCCGATCAGCGATACCGTGATTTTCGTGGCGCCGCCGGATCGCGAAGCGCGATTGGAATCGCGCGCGCCGATCGTCACCGACGTGCAGCCTAATCAATTCGCTGACATCAAGGGGGTCGATAACGTGCTCGGCCGCCTGCAGGCCTCGCTCGACCATGTCGAGGGCCGGCAGATGGCGGCGCTGAATGCGGTCGAAGACGGCATGGAATCGCGGGTGCGCCGGATGCGCGGCGTCTTTACCGATCTCGGCCTCGACATGGGGCAACTGGAAGCGGCAACCCCGCGCGTGGGCATGGGCGGTCCCTTCGTTCCGGTCAAGCTTGCCGCCAATGCCGGAGCGTTCGAGCGCCAGCTCTACCGGATCAACATCACCCGCGCCCAGGTCGAACGGCTGAACCGGACCCTGGCGCTGGTGCCCTACCGCAAGCCCGTCGTCGGCGAAGTCGAATTCACCAGTGGATTCGGGATTCGCACCGATCCCTTCCTCGGCCGCCCGGCGATGCATACCGGGCTCGATTTTCGCGCCTCGACCGGCGATCCCGTACGCGTGACCGCGAACGGAAAAGTGGCTTCCGCGGGATGGGCTGGGGGCTATGGCCGCATGGTCGAGGTCGACCATGGCAACGGGCTGTCGACCCGCTACGGCCATCTGTCGGAGATCCTCGTCAAGGTCGGCGAACAGGTCAAGATCGGACAGGTGATCGGCGCGGTCGGCTCGACCGGCCGCTCGACCGGTCCGCATCTGCATTACGAAACCAGGATCGACGGCGAAGCGGTCGACCCGCAGAAATTTTTGCGCGCCGGCGTACGGCTCAGCGCCGGCTGACGCGTCGTAGTCTCAATTTTTTTCCGTCGGGCATGATGGCTTCGATTCTGTGCGCCTGTCTCAAACCGTCATCCTGAGAGTTTGTGAATGTATTCGAATTTCGACGGTTTCTAGGGGTCTAAGCCCTTGATTTGACTCATGTCGGAAAACGCAAAAATTGAAAGATTCACAGCCTCTGAGGTGTGAGCCTTGCGGTGCACTTGCACCGCTGGGCGAGCCTCGAAGGATGAGCCGGCCGGGCCGTCTCCTTCGAGGCGCGCAAGAGCGCGCACCTCCCGAGTGAGCGCAATTGCGCTCATCCGGGGATGACGGGGATGGGTCATATCGCCCGGACTTAGTATCATCAAGAGCTAATGGCTCGCGTCGTGACCGACCTCACCATTGATGATGTCGCCGAATAGTTCCCAGGAGGTGCCGTTGAAGCGCATCAACTGCATCTGCTCGATCGGGAAGTAATCGTCCGGCGAGGTGTTGATGGTGATCCCCGGCAACAGCATTTCGCTGCTGAAGTTCTTCAGATTGGCGGCCTCTTTCATGACGTTCTCGCGCGTCAGATTGTCGCCGCACTGCTTGAGCACCTGCACCATCGCCTGCGCTTCCACGTAGGCATAGGCGTTGTTGGAGTTGGCCTTGTCGCCGTCGGGATAGTATTTATCCATGAAAGCCGTCCACTTCTTCACCCCCGGATCGTCCTTCCAGATCGGGTCGGTCGGATCCTTGACGTACGACGTCGAGATGATGTCCTTGGAATATTCGAGGCCGGCGGGTTTTAGTACCGAGGCGATCGTGGTCGCGGTGTTGGCGAGGAAGAATTTCGGTTTCCAGCCGAGTTCGCCGACCTTTCGTATCGCCTGCGCCGATCCCTTCGGCGCCGCCCATGAGAAGAAAATATCGGCGCCGGAATCCCGCAGCGCAACGATCTGCGAATCGATCGAGGGGTCGCTCACCTCATAGGACTTGTCGGCGATGATCATGCTGACCTTGTCGCCAAGCCCGTCCTTCAGCCCCTTGAACTGGTCCTTGCCGGCATCGTCATTCTGCCAGAACACCGCAATCTTGCCGTTCGGAAAATGTTCCAGAATGTACTTGGCGTAGATGTGGCCTTCGCTCTGGTAATTGGGCTGAAAGCCCATGGTCCAGGGAAAGTTCTTGGGATCGCCGAATTTGGTGGCGCCGGAGGCGACAAAAAGTTGCGGCACCCGTTTGGCGTTCATGTACTTCATGATCGCCGAATTGGACGGCGTTCCCAGCGACTGGAAAATCAAAAGCACCTCGTCGCCTTCGACGAGCTTGCGCGCCTGCTCGATCGCCTTGGGCGGGCTGTAGGCGTCGTCATAACTGATGAAATTGATCTTGCGGCCGTTGATGCCGCCCTCCGCGTTGACCATGTTGAAAAAGGCCGCCTCGGCCTTGCCGATCACGCCGTAGGAGGAGGCCGGACCGCTGTAGGGCATGATGTTGCCTATTCTGATCTCGGTATCGCTGGCGCCCGGATCGTATTTCTTTTGCGCATTCGCCGCGGTCGCGGTGAGGGCTGCGGCAAGCGCCGCCACGGCAACAAGCCTTCGAAAGCAAGCCGGCATCGTTCTCTCCCCTTTTGGCATTTATTTTGTCGAAGTCTCGCAACTCGCACGCACACTTGCAAGCTTTGCCGCGGCGCGAAACCATATTGTTGTGCGGCGGCGATTATGATCAGTTCCCGCGACGCTCCAACCTTTTTCGAGGCAGACGGCTTGGACACACCGGCAATCCGCATCGGGCCGCGGCATCCCAAAATTGCAAACCTGGCCTATCGCTTGACGCGCTGGCTAAGTGAGCGATCGATGGCGCGTACCGGTTTTCATCGGGTCGGCAGCGAATTCGCGAGCCGGAAAATTGCGTCGATCAGGGCGCAATTGCAGCGCGGTGAGACCGTCTACATCGTCGGCTTCGCCGCCTCGGGCACCCATAACACCGGTGTCGCGTTGATCGAAGTCACGCAGGACAGCGGGCCCCGGATCATCGTCAACAACGAGGAAGAGCGCTTTTCCGGCAACAAGCACACCACCGAATATCCGAAGGCGTCGATCGAAGCCATGCTCGAGACGCTGCGTCAGAGGGGGCGCGGCATCTGCGATATCGCAGCCTTCGTCACGACCTGGGACTATCCGGTTCTGTTTGCGACCATCATGCGAACGGCGCTGGAGGAAGCGCCGGCCAGTCTCAGGCTCCTGACCATGCCGGTCGTTCCCGCCTTCGACCGCCGCCGCCTTGACCAGGCGCGCCGCACGCCGAAGATTCTCGCCAGGCAACTCGGCTTGAGCGAACCCGTGCCGCTGATCTGCATGCCGCACCACGATAACCACGCCTGGTTTTCGTTCGCGGCTTCACCCTTCGCCGGCGGCAGCGAACCGGTAGCCATCGCGGTGATCGACGGCACCGGCGATCAGGGTTCGATTTCGCTCTATGTCGCGAACGATGGCACGATGCGCCAGCTCTACTGCAATGACAGCGTGTTCGACTCGCTCGGCGCCTTCTACAGCGTGATCTCCTCGACCCAGGGCGGCTGGACCTGGCTTTCGAGCGAGGGCCGCTATATGGGCGCGGCCGCCTGGGGCGACACGAACCGCGCCAGCAATCCTTATTACGCGCGGCTGCGTGAGGTTTTGCATTTCGGTGACGGCGGCGAAATCAGGCTCAACCGCACGATGGCCAACTGGTATTGCGATCCCTTCGTTCATCCCTACAAGGCCGCATTGATCGAGGTCCTCGGCGAGCCCCTAAAACCCGAACAACTCTGGAATCCCGACGCGATGCTGCGCGTCGAGGACATCCATCACCGGCCGGAGACAAAGGATCGGCTCGACAAGGCGGCCGCGACGCAATTGGTGTTCGAGGACGCGATCATCCATGTCGTCGATCATCTCCTGCGCGAGACCGGCGCTAACCGCCTGGTGCTCACCGGCGGCGTGGCGCTGAACGCAGTGGCCAACATGCGGCTGCTCGAACATTTCGATGAGGCGTGGTTTTCGAAGGCCCAGCAACGCAAGGGCCGCCTGCATCTGTGGGTGCCGCCGACACCCGGCGATCCCGGCGTTACCATCGGCGCGGCCTGGCTGTTCGCCCATCTTGCAGGCGCCCCGCGCGGCGCCCCGATGACGCACGCATTCTATTGCGGCTTGCCGCCGACGCCTCGGGACATCGCGGCCGCGCTTGAAGCCTCCGACGTCGCCTCGCGGCGGATCGGCGATATCTCGACACCGGACGGCCGCGAGGCCATCGCCGACCTGATGGCGTTCATGGTCGCGCAAAACGGCGTCATCGCGCTCTATCAGGGCGCGGCCGAAACCGGGCCGCGCGCGCTCGGCCACCGCTCGATCCTCGCCAACCCCTGCGATCCCATGGTGCGTGAACTGCTCAACGAACGGGTCAAATACCGCGAGGCGATCCGCCCGCTGGCGCCGATGGCGACGCTTGCCGCGGCGCAGGAATTTTTCTGGCTGCATGAGGGTGCCTCCGACGCCGACTACAACGCCTATAATTACATGGTGCTGACCGCGCATTCGAAGCCGCACGCGCGCGAAAAGATCCCGGCGGTGATTCATGCCGACGGCACCGGGCGCATTCAGGTCGTGCGCGCGGAAGACGATCCCCTCACCTACGCCTATCTGAAGGCGCTCGGCCGCCGCATCGGCGTCGAAATATCGGTCAATACCTCGTTCAATGTCGCAGGTCCGATCGCGCAGACCCCAAGCCAGGCAATCGACACGCTGCGCCGCTCCAAGGGCCTCGATGTGGTGCTGCTGGTCGCAAGCGACGGCGTGGTGACCGCGGCATGGCACGGTGGCGAGCGCGACAGCGGAAGATTCGCGGGGTGGTTTTCGGAATGGAAGATGTTGCGGCCTTAATCAACTGCAGATCGATTGCCATTCGCCCCCGCATGGGACGCTATTTCTGCCGCGACACGATCTCGATCATCTTGCCTTCGTCATCGTCGGGCGCGTGCGCCTTTGCCCGCGCATAGGCCTCGACCGCCGCCCGCCCCATCACCGGAGCATCGGACAGCAGGCTCTCCGCCAGCGCCACGGCGTACGCGGCATCCTTGTGGCGAAGCGCCGCCGTAAACGTCGCGCCGGAAAAATTCCGCGCCACCATGCGCTTGGAATGACGCAGCACCTGCGGACTGGCGGCGACGCCGGTCTCGATCGCTTCCAATACCAGCTTCATGTCGAGGCCGGCCTGCTCGGCAATCGCAAGGCCCTCCGCGATGCCGGCGATCTGGATCGCACCCATCAGGTTGTTGATCAGCTTGTAGACCGTACCTGCGCCGACCGCGCCAAAATGACGGATCGTGGTCGAGAGCGGCACGAGATAGGGTCGCGCGCGTTCGAGATCGGCAGGATCGGCGCCGACCAATAGCGTCAGTTTTCCGCTCGCCGCCGCATCCGGCAAGCCGGTGACCGGACTATCGATGTAGATGAGGTTCCGTTCGCGCAGTTCACGCGCCAGATCGAGCGCGTGCTTGTACGACACGGTGGAGCATTCGATCGCGAGCGTCCCGGCTTTGGCCGTGGCGGCCGCGCCGTCCTTGCCGAGCCACACCGCGCGCGAGGCTTCGTCATCGGCAACCATGGTCACGACGGCATCGGCGCCCTCGGCCGCATCCGCGGCCGACGAAGCCCATCGCGCGCCCCGCGCAATCAGATCCTCGGCCTTTGCCTTGCTGCGATTCCAGACTGCGACCGTAAAACCATGGTCGAGATAGCGGCCGGCCATGCCGTGGCCCATGCGTCCGAGGCCGATAAAGGCGATTTGTGCCATCGTTTAATCCACATCCTCGACTGCGCCCGGCGTGGTGCCGAAGGCGCGCTGCGCCAATGTCGCCGCCATGAACTCATCGAGGTCGCCGTCGAGCACGCCCGAGGTATCGGAGGTCTGCACACCGGTGCGCAGATCCTTCACCATCTGATAGGGCTGCAGCACGTAGGAACGGATCTGGTGGCCCCAGCCGATATCGGTCTTGGCGGCCTGATCGGCGGCGGCCTGCTCTTCGCGCTTCTTCAACTCGATTTCATAAAGCCGCGCGCGCAGCATGTCCCAGGCCTGCGCCTTGTTCTTGTGCTGGGAACGGCCGGCCTGGCAGACCACCGCAACCCCGGTCGGGATGTGCGTCAGCCTGACGGCCGACTCGGTCTTGTTGACGTGCTGGCCGCCGGCGCCCCCCGAGCGCATGGTGTCGGTGCGGACGTCGGATTCCTTGATGTCGATCTTGATGCTGTCGTCGACCACCGGAAACACCGCGACGCTGGAGAACGAAGTGTGCCGGCGCGCGTTGGAATCGAACGGCGAGATCCGCACCAGCCGGTGGACGCCGCCCTCGGTCTTGAGCCAGCCATAGGCATTGTGGCCCGAGATCTGGATGGTGGCGGATTTGATGCCGGCCTCTTCGCCCTGCGTCTCTTCCAGATACTCGATCTTGAAGCCGTGCTTCTCCGCCCAGCGCGTGTACATGCGCAAGAGCATCTCCGCCCAGTCCTGGCTCTCGGTGCCACCGGCGCCGGCGTGAACCTCGAGATAGGAATCGAAGCGGTCGGCTTCGCCCGACAGCAGCGCCTCCAGTTCGCGGCGGGCAACTTCCTTTTTCAGGTTTTTCAGCGCGGTCTCGGCCTCGGTGACGACGCCGGCATCGTTCTCGGCCTCGCCGAGTTCGATCATGCCGATATTGTCCTCGAGTTCACGCTCGACCTTGCCGATGCCGGCAAGCGCATCCTCCAGCGAGGTGCGCTCCTGCATCAGCTTCTGCGCCTTCTGCGGATCGTTCCAGAGATTGGGGTCTTCGGCGAGCTTGTTCAGCTCCGCCAGACGCGCGGTGGATGATTCAACGTCAAAGATGCCTCCTCAGCAGCCCGACTGACTGCTTGATCTCTTCGACTAGACGTTCGACTTCGGCGCGCATGGTTTCTCGGATCTGCGGCGCAGGGCCGCCAATAAGATGGTACGGGGGGATGTAGCGGCGGGCGCCGCAAAGCGCAATCGGCTCGCGCTAGTAAAGCCCGCCAGTCCCCGGACGGATCAGGCTTCGATCCGCATCCGGCGACGGCTGCAGCGATCGTCCGTCGGCGTCGGCCACCCCGATCACGCTGTAATTATCCGGCGGCGCGGTGCCCGGCTTGAAGGCTTCCAGGATGACGCCGCCGGTCTCGCCCGGGCTGGCGCGCATGCCGGTCTTGGCCACGACCCGGATCAGCTTGATGCCGGCCGGCACCTTGAACGGGATCGCCGGCTTGTCGGCGAGCGCAAGTTTCAGGAAATCGCGCGCGATCGGCGCCGCCAGATGACCGCCGGTCGCCGCATTGCCCCGGCCGAGCGGGCGCGGCTTGTCATAGCCCATATAGATGCCGACCACGAGGTCCGGCGAGAACCCGACAAACCAGGCATCCTTGGCCTCGTTGGTGGTGCCGGTCTTGCCGGCGATCGGCTTGCCGACCTCCTTCACCGCGATCGCCGTGCCGCCCTGCACCACGCCTTCCAGCATTGATGTGATCTGGTAGGCCGTCATCGTGTCCAGCACCTGTTCGCGGCGGTCGACGAGCTGTGGCTCGGGCTGATTCTTCCAGCCGCCGGGCGCATCGCAGCCGCGGCATTCGCGCGCGTCATGCTTGAAGATGGTATGGCCGTAGCGATCCTGAATGCGGTCGATCAAGGTCGGCTTCACGCGCTTTCCGCCGTTGGCGAACATCGAATAGGCCGTGACCATCCGCATCACCGTGGTCTCGCCGGCGCCGAGCGCATAGGACAGGTAGTTCGGCAATTCGTCATAGACGCCGAAGCGCTTGGCATATTCGCCGATCAGGGGCATGCCGATATCCTGCGCCAGCCGCACCGTCACCGTGTTCAGCGACAGCCGCAGCGCGTTGCGCAGCGTGGTCGGGCCTTGGTACTTGCCGTTCGAAAAATTCTCCGGCCGCCAGACACCCGCCCCCTGCCCCTGATCGATCTCGATCGGAGCATCGACCACGACCGTCGACGGCGTATAGCCGTTGTCGAGCGCGGACGAGTAGACGATCGGCTTGAACGACGAGCCGGGCTGCCGGTAGGCCTGGGTGGCGCGATTGAACTGGCTCTGGTCGAACGAAAAGCCGCCGACCATCGCGAGCACGCGGCCGGTCCATGGATCCATCACCACCATGGCGCCGGAGACTTCAGGCAATTGCCTCAAGCGGTACTGGCCATCGACCGGATTGCCATCCTTGAACAGCGGATCGGCATAGATCACGTCGCCCGGCGCCAGCACCTGCGAGACCGCCGTCGGCGTCCTGCCCTTTCCCGGGCCCGCTGCCGCCTTGGCCCATTTGACGCCGTCCAGCGTGATAATACCGGTCTGCCGTTCCTTGGAGACGGCGCCGCCCAATTCGCGGCTGGGCTGGAAACCGATGCGCGCCGACTGGTCGTTGCTCTCCAGCACCACGGCCATCCGCCACGGCTGGATGTCCGCGAGCGATTTGACGTCGGCAAGTTTCACGCCCCAGTCGCCCGAGATATCGAGCTTGCTGAGCGCGCCGCGCCAGCCCTGCTGCTCGTCATAGTTGACGAGACCCGCCACCATGGTCTTGCGCGCCATCACCTGAATCTTCGGGTCGAGCGTGGTCCGCACCGACAGGCCGCCTTCATAGAGTTTCTTTTCGCCGTAGCGCTCGAACAGGTCGCGGCGGACTTCCTCGGCAAAATATTCACCGGCGAAGATGTGCGCGCCATTGCTGTGGTTGGTGACGATCAAGGGATCCTTGCGGGCCTTGTCGGCGTCGGCCTGCTTGATCCAACCGTTTTCCAAGAGCCGGTCGACGACGTAATTGCGCCGCTCGACGGCGCGGTCATGGTTGCGGACCGGATGCAGCGCGCCCGGTGCCTTCGGCAGCGCCGCCAGGTAGGAGGCCTCCGCCACCGTCAGTTCATTCACCGATTTGTCGAAATAGACCAGCGAAGCCGCCGCGATGCCGTAAGCGCCGAGGCCGAGGTAGATTTCATTGAGATAGAGTTCGAGAATCTTGTCCTTGGAATAAGCACGCTCGATCCGCATCGCCAGCAAGGCTTCCTTGATCTTGCGGGTGAACGAGACTTCGTTGGTGAAGAAGAAGTTCTTGGCGACCTGCTGGGTGATCGTCGAGGCACCCTGCGGACGGCGGTTGGAACCGTAATTCTCTGCATAAAGAATCGCCGCGCGCGCCATGCCGGAATAGTCGATGCCGCCATGCTCGTAGAAGTTCTTGTCCTCGGCGGCCAGGAACGCGTTGATGACGAGTTTCGGCACCGCCTGGATCGGCAGATAGAGGCGCCGCTCCTTGGAATATTCGCCGAGCAGCGCGCCGTCGGCCGCGTGGACGCGGGTCATGACCGGCGGCTCATAGTCCTGAAGCTGCGAATAATCCGGCAGGTCCTTGGAAAAATGCCAGATCAGCCCCGCGGCGGCGGCGACCCCCACCAGGAACAACACTGTTCCGGCGGCGAACAAGAAACCCATAAACCGCACCAGCAAGCGCATTATCGAATATCCGTTTCAGCTCGTGCGCCGAACAAAGCGGCGCCTTCCTCTGCATGGACGCCGCCCGCGGAACATCCGGTTCCGCGCCGGCACATAATACGTTGGCCGGGAGGGAATTTGGGTTGATTCCGAAGACCTCGCGGTGTTTTTTTATAGGGTCGCCGCTGTGGCCAAACTAGGGCTTCCAGCATGGCGGCGCCTCCCTTTTCAATTCGCGGACGTCGCCGTCGCCAGGCGTTTGGCGAGGAAGGCATCGACCGCCTGCGCCATCGATTCGACAGTCCGGGACCGCCAGTTCTCCGATACCAGGTGTTCGAGGTCGCCCTTGTTGGAGACATAGCCGAGCTCGATCAGCACCGACGGCACGTCGGGGGCCTTCAGCACTCTAAATCCCGCCGATTTCAGCGGGTGCTTGTGCATCCGCACGGTATTTTTCATTTCGCCCATCAATAGCCGCGCGAATCGGTTGGAGAAGGTGCGGGTCTCGCGCTGCGCCAGATCGATCAGGATGTCGGCGACATCGGTCGGCTCCTCGGTCAGGTTGACCCCGCCGATGGCGTCAGCCTTGTTTTCTGCCTCCGCGAGCCGTTCGGCCTCGGCGTCGGAGGCCTTGTCGGAGAGCGTATAAATGGTAGCACCCTGGGCGTCGCCCTCGCGGCGCGGCAGCGCGTCGGCATGGATCGACACGAAAAGCGCCGCGGACTGATTGCGGGCGATCTTGACCCGATCGTTGAGCGGAATGAAGGTGTCGTCTACGCGGGTCATGACCACGCGATATTTGCCGCTTTTCTCAAGGCGATCGCGCAGTGCGAGGCCAAACCCCAGAACCAGGTTCTTTTCCATGATTTCGCCGCCCGACTGGGTGCCGTTGTCGATGCCGCCATGGCCGGGATCGATCACCACCACCGGACGCAAATCCGCAGGTGCCGCGGGTTTTGGCGGCTCGGTTGCCGGCCCAGACACCGGCCCGGCGCCGGTTTCGGCGATGCCAGGCTTCAATTCAGGCCGGCTTTCCGGCGCGAGCGATTGAACGAAGGTGGTGCGATCGACTTCTTCCAGCTCGATCACCAATCGCGGCGGCTGGCCATTGGCGGCATCCAGCACCGAGGCGTTGGCAATTTTGGCCGGGCCCGTCAGGTCGAACACGATCCGCGAACCGCCGGGCATGACCAGACCATAGCGGAAGGCTTTTACCAGTCCGCGTCCGGCTGCTCCGGTCCCCGCGGGCAATTGAAAGCTGATCTGGGGAATGTCCACCACCACCCGGTATGGATCGGCCAGCGCGAAGGCGCGAAACTGGATGGTCTTGTCGAGGTCGAGAACGAAGCGGGTCTGCTTGCCGTCGCCGGCCAGACGCGCATCCGAGGCGATCGGAAACGGGGACGCCGCGGCCGATATCGGTGGTTGCGTTTCGGCAGCGCGGAGAATAGTGGCGTCCGAACAAAGCATTGCCGCGGCGCACAATAGCGCGCATCCCAGCAAAAAGCGATGATTTGCGCGGCTCGCCAACGAATCCTAGCCTCCGAGCAGCCCTCTTACCGCAATAGAACCACAGGGTTAACCGAAGCCTAACGCAGTTATGGCGAATAAGGCCGAGTGTTGCCGGGCTGCGACGCTTCTCTTGCACGCGAGCCGCAATGCACGTATGTACGGGGGGCTGACGGCTAATACTCCCGGTTGTGTCGCGTTCAGCCTCCCGGTGCAGCGCCGGAACCTTCGAAGCCTCGGGGATTCCAGCGTCTTTCCGAACCCTCCGCAGCCAGCGCAGCGCGCGGCTGACAAGGAGCGGCGGTTTCGAGCCCGAGCGGCGTACGGTCCCAGGTTACCATCTTGTTCCAGGGACGGTTTTTAAGACACGGCGTAACCGATTACCCGGGACGCGAACGTCCCGACAGCGAAGATCAGGCGAGCGCTTTGGCGCTGGCCTAAGCCTTCAGCGACAGACAAGGCGGCCTTTTGCCGCCCAAATGTTTTAGACGGGCCGACGCTTGATGCGCCAGACTGTAAAGCCGACCATGATCCACGGAAGAATCGCGCCAACGCGAAGCGAAAGCTCCGCGCGCCGCGTTGCTCCCACCGGATCCCGTTCGGCAAGGCGCCCCGGGTTGCGTTTTGGCCTTCCCCTCACCCCCGAATCAGGTGGACCGTCGCGTCACCGGGCGGCGCGACACGCGCTTACCGTGATACGCGCCCGCCGCCGCCAAGAGTTCCAAAATGCCCAACAAAATGCTGATAGATGCCACCCACCCGGAAGAGACCCGGGTCGTTGTGGTCCGCGGCAACCGCGTCGAAGAGTTTGATTTCGAAACCGCCCAGCGCAAGCAACTGCGCGGCAACATCTACCTCGCCAAGGTCACGCGCGTAGAGCCGTCGCTGCAGGCGGCCTTCATCGAATATGGCGGCAATCGCCACGGCTTCCTGGCCTTCAGCGAAATCCACCCGGATTACTACCAAATTCCGGTCGCCGATCGGCAGGCGCTGATCGAGGCCGACGAGCGCGCCCATCGCGAGGCCGAGGAAGAGAGCGAAAACCGCTCCAGCCGAGGCCGCCGCCCGCGCCACCGCAACTCGCGCCGCCGCGGCAATGGCGAGCGTGTCCAGAGCGACATCGTTGAAAGTGCCGGCCCCGCCGACCCGTCGCTGGCCGCTCAGCCGCACGATCATCTTCAAGACCACGTTGGGGATCACGCCGAAGGCCCGCATGCCGAGGACGGTCACACCCATGACGGCGAACAGGACCACGCCGGTGCCGAGCATCATGATCATGACGAACATGAGCATCCGCACGATCATGAGCACGACCACGACCATGACCATGGTGAGCACGACCATTTTCATGCGAGCGAGACGGCGGCGGAAACCCACGGCGAAACGCACGCGGCCGCGACCATCGATGCTGCGCCGGCACCCTCGGCGAGTTTCGAGGCCGACGACGACCACGGCGATGACGCGCGCACGCACGAAGAGCACACGCACGAGAACCTGGCCCATGCCGACGACGCCCCGCACGCCGAGCATGGCGGCGAGCACTTGGACGGCGAGCATGCGGAACATGCGGACGGCGAGCCCACCGCATCGGAGCACGCCGAACCAGCCGGCGCGCGGCATCGCGACGACAGCCACGACGATGAAGACGACGGCGACGAGGCCGAGGAAGAAGTCGTCGAATCCGTCGGCGGCGACGACGTGCTGGAGGAAGTGCCGGAGCGCGCCTTCCGCCCGCGCCGGCAGTACAAAATCCAGGAAGTGATCAAGCGGCGCCAGGTGATGCTGGTGCAGGTGGTCAAGGAAGAGCGCGGCAACAAGGGCGCCGCGCTGACGACTTACCTCTCGCTTGCCGGCCGCTATGCGGTGTTGATGCCGAACACTGCGCGCGGCGGCGGCATCAGCCGCAAGATCACCAGCGCCCAGGACCGCTCGCGGCTCAAGGAAGTGGTGCAGGATCTCGACGTGCCGGAAGGCATGGGCATCATCCTGCGCACCGCCGGCGCCTCGCGCACCAAGCCCGAGATCAAGCGCGATTTCGAATATCTGATCCGGATGTGGGAAACCGTCCGGGACATGACGCTGAAGTCGCAGGCCCCTACCCTGGTTTACGAGGAAGGCTCGCTGATCAAGCGCTCGCTGCGCGATCTCTACAACAAGGAAATCGACGAAATCCAGGTCGCCGGCGAAGCCGGCTACCAGGAAGCCCGCGATTTCATGAAGATGCTGATGCCCTCGAACGTCCGCGCGGTGAAGCAATATCGCGACGGCCAGCCGCTGTTTTCGCGGATGGGGGTCGAGAGCCAGCTCGATGCGATGTTCTCGCCGACGGTGCAATTGCGCTCCGGCGGCTACATCGTGATCAACCAGACCGAGGCGCTGGTATCGATCGACGTCAATTCCGGACGATCGACCCGCGAACATCACATCGAGGATACCGCGCTCAAGACCAACCTCGAGGCATCAGAGGAAGTCGCTCGCCAGCTTCGCCTGCGCGATCTCGCGGGCCTGATCGTCATCGACTTCATCGATATGGACGAGAAGCGCAACAACCGTTCGGTCGAACGCAAGCTCTCCGATTGCCTGCGGCAGGACCGCGCGCGCATCCAGGTCGGCCGCATCTCGCATTTCGGCCTGTTAGAGATGTCCCGCCAGCGCATCCGCGCCAGCGTGCTGGAAAGTTCGACCGAGCCCTGTTCGCAATGCGGCGGCAGCGGCCATGTCCGTTCGGTGTCGTCGGTGGCGCTGCAGCTCTTGCGCGGGCTCGAAGAAATATTGATGAAGGGCGCGACCCACAATCTCGTGGTGCGGACCCGGACCGACGTCGCGCTCTACGTCCTCAACCACAAGCGCGGCCATCTGCGCGACCTCGAAAACAGCTTTAAGGTCACGCTGTCGGTGATCGCGGACCCGACGGTGAGCGGCCAGCAGTCGTTCATCATCGATCGCGGCGAGCAGGTGCATACGCTGGAGGCCGCCAAAGCGCTGCTGGCGGCGCAGGTCGCGGCCTTCCCGCCGCAGTCGGAGGAAGCCTACGACGAGGACGAGCCGTTCGACAGCGAAGTCGAAGCGGAAGTCGAGACCGACGAGACCGAAGGGCTCGCTGACGATACGGTCGTCGCCGAAGGCAGTGAGGGTCAGGCCGAGGGTGAAGGCCCGCGGCGCAAGCGGCGGCGGCGGCGACGCGGCCGTCCCGGTGAGGCGCGCGAAGGCGGCCCGGCCCGCGACGACGCTGCCCGCGATAACAGTGAAACCGCCCGCGTGCCGTTTGAAGCGGCCGCGATACCCGGCGTCATCGCGGAAGACGGCGAGACCGACGAGGATGATTCCGAGGAACAGCCCGGCCAGGTTCGCGCCGATCAGCCGCCAGGCGGCGAGCGGCGGCCTCGCCGCCGCGGACGCCGTGGCGGACGCCGCCGGCGCGGTGGCCCGGAGGATGGGCTCGCCGGTTCGATCGCAGACGAACTCGGGCCGGCACCGGCTTCCGAAGCCGCCAGTGCGGTCGCCGATTTCGACGGATATACGCCGCCCGAGCCGCCGCTGCCGATGGTGCAACCCGAATCCATCGCGCCGCAGCCGGAGCAGCCGCCCGCGGAGCGTGGTCAACCGGAACCGCCGCGTGCGTCCGTCGAGGTGGAAACCGCGGCGCAAGAGGCCGAGCGAGCCGCCGCAAAGCGCCGTTCGACAGTACGCGAGAAGGTGAGCTTTTTGGTCGACGCGCAGCCCCCTGCGCCGGTCAGCCATCAGCCTGAACCTGCCGCGACGCCTGCCCCCGCTCCGGCCCCGGAGCCCTCGGCCGAGACGACCACCGACACCCAGCCCCGGCGCGCCGGATGGTGGTCGCGGCGCTTCGGCAACGGCGAATAAGCGATCTGATTTTTGAGACGAAAACCGCCCGGCAACACCGGGCGGTTTTTTTCGTCGATACGACTGAACTCAGCGCCGTTGCTCACGCTGCAAATGCACGCGCCAACCCTGGCCAATGCCGCTTCAGTTTCATTAGGGTTTTAGCAAACCCTCACGCAACCCGTTAAGCCTGGCGAAGCAGAATGCTGCCCTGAATTCAGGGGCAATTCATGGTCGATGACAAAGTAAGAATCAAATGCACGAAATGCTCGCAGATATTTCGGGAGCGCGCGCAGAAACTCCGCAATGGATTCCAGGCCAACTGTCAGCACTGCAATCGGTTGATTACGTTCGATAGCAGTTCGGAAGACAGGAATATCCGTCGGGCCCTGATGAGCGCCAAAGACATTCGAACAACGCTTGAGGCCCGGCCCCTAAGCGAACGTGTGCCGCAAGGCTAGATTGCAGCCGGCCACGCTCACGGACCATTGCTGCGCGGCTTGGTCTTCGGCGCCTCCTCCTTCAGCTTCTCCAGCGCGTCGGGCATCATGCGTCCGAACATCCACAGGGAGGCCGCTCGCTTCGCTGCATCTATTGCAGGCACGCTTCGCCAACTTCGTCGGCGGCGATAAGCGCCAAAAGATGAAGCGCGGCCGGATAGTAAAACTCTCCGTGAAACGCTTTCCACTGCCCCGGCGCCTGCGAGCCCACGCATTGGACCAGGGTCGCCATAGCTTCATAGTCAGGGTCGGACAGTTTTTCACCGGGGTTTCCGGTCTTTACATCGACGACCGATAGATCAAGCGGCACGAAGGATTTGAGGAGATCACGGTCAGCCGGCTCTCCCCAGGCGAGATAGAACGGAATTCGAACCGCGTCGTATCCGAACACGGGCGGGAACGAGTGGGCAGGCTCAGGTTGCGCGGCACCGAGCGAAATCCAATTGGTCGGAAGCTGCTTGGGGCCGAAACGCGATAATCCGATCAAGGTCTTGCCGGTCGCGCCGACCGCGTCCCAATCGATCGCGTCCGACAGTGTCCGCAGCTGCTTGAACGCAGGAAAAATCCAATAGGAGAGATTGATGACGGGTCCCTCAGGCCGATCCTTTCCGGCGAATCCCGTCGCGGCCGGCAGCAGGATCGGACCGAAGCGGCTGGATATGACGACCTTCGCCGCCAAGGCTTCCACGATCTGCTTGGCGGATTTTCTGTATTCCGGAACATGCCACTTGTCGCTCGCCTCCGTGAGCGCCCAGGCCATAAATATATCGCCATCGGTTGCATTGTTGTGATCTGTCACATGAGGAGTTTTGGGAGTCCACCGCCATGCAGCGAGACCGTCACCCCGCACGAATAAGTTGCCTTCCGTCCATCGCCATATTGCCTCGAACGTCGGTCGATCGTTGAGGCGTTCCGCAATCAGCATCGCATAGCCCTGCCCTTCGCTGTGGCTAATGCCGCCATTGGCATTATCGACGACGCGCCCGTCCGATGTCACAAACCGCTCCTTGTATTGGCGCCAGCCGTCCGCCAGAAGCGGAGCCGGACCCGGTGCGGCCGAAGCTATCGCAATATGGAACGCTGCAAGCAGCGCCAAAATCAGAACCATCACTCGCATATTGCCTTCCCTCCAGACGCGGGGTTACGAGGCGAATCTTCCGGCGATCGCAATGATCACGTCGGCAAAGCGAAACCGCGCGGGCCTGAGTTGGTATCGGCCCGAAAACAGCTTGCGGATGATGGCCTCATGAAGTGAGGGCGTCGTTTCGAACGTCACCTCAAAACTGTTTTTGCCGATTTTCGACGCGCGCGCGGTCACCGGCTCACTGACGCCCTGCAAATGCAGCACGATGGTGGCGCCCAGCGGGACCGGAGCGCGTCCATTCAGCGTCGCCCATGAGGTGGAAAGCAGCAGCACCTGATGCCGCTGCATCAGCGGCCCGATTATCAAGCCCGCCGTCTCGTCGACGCGGAATCCTTCGGTCTTCGGCCGGGGCAGTTCGATGCAGGTGAAAATCGTCACTGCGATGACGATCGCATTGTAATACGACCAGAACAGCCAGACAGGCGCGCTCTGATTTCCATAGACCGGGCTGAAAACATCGAATGTGCCGTATACGACGACGCCGATCGTCGCGAGCAGCAAGGGCACAAGGAAGCGGAGGATCAGACGCCACTGGACGATCACGCGATCCCGATCGCCGCCCTTCGCCGTCACCTTAAATTTGTGTCCTTTGGGCTTGAACAAGCCGGCGGCTGCGGCCTTCATGGCGTCCAGAGTGACCAGCAGTTGCGCCGCGTCCGTGACGATCGGCATCACGCGCCCGCGCGTGATCCACGCCAGCACGATCACCGACGCGCAAATCGAAGGCGCGTAGTAGTCGAGAACGCCTTGCCCGTCGGCTTTGACGACCGCAAGTCCCGTAAGCCCGTAAATGATCGGCGCGATCAGGCATAAAATGCGGAACGGAAAGCTGGCGCCCCAATAGAGGAACGCATCGAACAGTGAAATCCGATCGATTGCCGGCAGCGTCGCCGAACCGAACACGCCCCATTTGCTGCGGGCGATCTGCATAAAGCCGAGACACCAGCGGCCGCGCTGCGTGATGTATTCCGAGACGCCTTCCGGCGCCAACCCCATGCTGAGCCGCTCGTTCAAATACACCGTCTTCCAACCCGCTTCCTTCAGCTTGAGCGAAAGCAGCATATCTTCCGTTACGCTCTCGGTCGGAAAGCCGCCGACCTGTTCCAGGGCCTTGCGCCGCATGATCGAGGAGGTCCCGCAGCAGAATGCGACACCCCAGGCGTCCTTGGCGGCGAGCAGCACGTCGAAGAAGAAGCGCTGCTCGTCTGGCCAACGGCTCCCCGCACCAAAGCCGTGCTGGAGCGGGTCCGGGTTAAAGAAGTGCTGCGGTGTCTGGACGCAACCGACCTGCTCATCCCGAAACAGCGCGACCGCGCGGCTGAGGAACTCTGGCTGAGCCACAAAATCGGCGTCGAATATGGCTGCGAATTCACCGGCTTCCTCATCCGAAAGCTGCTGCAACGCATGGTTGATGTTGCCTGCCTTCGCATGCTCATTGTTCGGCCGGGTGATGTATCCGACGTTGCGACGTTTACAGAGGTCGCGCAGCCAACCGCGGCGCCGGTCATCGAGAACAAAAATCCGGTAGTTATCGTAGTCCTGTGATTGCGCGCCGATGATTGTACGCTCCAGAATGGCTTCCTCTTCATTATAGGTGGGTATCAGCAGATCGATGCGCCTGTTGCGAGACCTCGCCCAGGCAAGATTGTGCGTGGCCTGCGCTGTGCGATCGATCGCTCGCGACAGGAAGATGAACAGCAACATGCTGCTCAGCGAACTGAGGATTTCAAAAGACACGAAAAGATAAGACCAGATAGCGTCAAGACTGAACGTAAAGGGTGGCAGCGTTTCGCTCACGCGCCACACCAGCGTACGAGCGATCAGGACAATGCAGACCAGGCACGGCAAGAGCCGCCCAGCGGTGGTGTCTGCGTTCAGCAGCGGCAACCCGACGATAAGGCAGCCGATGATGAACAGCAGCGGACCCATTTCTATAGCTGTGTTGGACATGGGCGTTCCCGCTCGAACCGGCGTTCACTGCAGATGCAGGGTGTCGATCATCATGGCGGTCAACCGACCGAGAGCCGGAACGCGCGAGCCGCCTTTAGAAGGCGTATTCTCGAAAACGACGCGCCCGAATTTGCCGGCGGGACAATTGGTTGCATTCGACACATCGTCGAGAGAGACGATAACGGTGTACTGCAAATTGTTCAGGCCCGGCGCGACCGTTGCCGGAATGGGGGCAGCCGATTCGTTTGATGCGGGCACGCCCGCCCAGGCAACGGTGCCCTTCCAGGGCTGCTCTTGGTCCTGCTGCCTGAAGACGGCACGATCTCCGTCCTTGATAGCAGCATATTCACGCGCCGAAACCGTCGCATTTGCCGAGAGCTCGGAGCAATCGATGACGCGAGCGATCTCGTCGCCGGCGCGGACGTACTGGCCACTGTTGATGACGCTCCAGACGATCCCGGAAGCGGGCGAAAGGATCGGAACGCTGAAGTTTGAAGCGGCGTCTCGACCCGAGGCATTGAGTTGCCGAACATCGCCTTCAAGCAGCTTCAAGAGGTGATTCTGCTGCTGTGCTTCGGCTTGCAGGTCGGCGACACGTAGCTTGAGCTGATCGGCGCGCTGTTGCGAATAGGCCGCGTCGTTGTATGCATCCTGAAGAAAAGTCCCGTCTCGCGCCGCGGAAAGTTCAACTTGAAGCGTGGCGATCTGCTTCTCCGCCGCGTTGCGGTCCAGCCTTGCAGCGTCCGCGGTACTCTTGGCGGCTTCTACGGTTGATTTCACCGTCCATCCGATGGAGAAGACTTTTTGCTGGCGCGCGAGAATTGCATTGGCTGCTGCTTCTTTGGCCCGGGCAGCTTCGAGATGGGTACTTGCCTGCGCCAGTTTGCTGTTGATGTCGTCGATCCGGGCCACGCGGTTCTTGTCGGTTCTAACCTGCAGGTCGCGAATTTGAGCCTGCAACGTCGCGACTTCCGCCTCGATGGCGTCGACGCGTCCCCTGGTCTGCACCAGCGTCATGGATTTGTTGGCATTATTCTCGCCCGTCGGACTTAGTAGCAGTGTTCCGATCGTGTCGCCCTTATGGACGGCCGAGCCACGACGCAAGCTATCCAGCGACGTGTAACCGTCTTGAACGGCGCGGATGATTGCAGTTTGTCCACTGACAACGGCCGGCTCGCCATCCGAGGAAGCGAAAGAACCGGCCATTGCCCATATTCCGAAGCCGACCGCTCCGATGCCCGCAAACATTTTCAGTCCCCTTGTGATCATGGTCAGCACTCCAAAAAATCTGGTGGCGGAGGCTGCATGATCGATGGTCAAACATCGAGGGACGCGCGCCCGTGGGGCACGCGCATGCTTTCACCTCCTCCCGTTTGGCATTTTGCGAAACCGAATGGCGTCGCGTCCTATCGGCTTACAAATACGATAGGCACAGTTTCGAAACTCGACGTGCAGATTTTTGTGATCCGGATGTGCGCGGAATTCCCTGATCAAAGGGTGTGCAGATTTTCGTGATCAGAATTCGAAAAAAAATGAACCGCCGGCAGCCTGATCGATTCAGCGGCGCGACGGCGGCGCCTGTCGGTTTCGCTGCCAGAATATCTTGTTCGTGTGTCGCAGACCCGTCAGACCTTCAAATGGTGACGGCACGGGGTCGGTTGAAATGTCACCCTGCGCTTGACAGGGGCGCGGCGGCATTGCTCAAGCCGCAATGGCGCGCTCACATGCTCCAGCTATCCCGTCGTCACCGCCGTCTCCACATCCGCCGCATCGATCGTTTTATCGAGATTGGCGTGCAGCCTCTCATGATCGAGCTCGCCCTCCCACCACGACACGAACACGGTGGCGACGCCGTTGCCGATGATGTTGGTGAGCGCGCGGACCTCGCTCATGAATTTGTCGACCGAGAATACGATCGCCATGCCCGGCACCAGCGCCGGATTGACCACCGACAGCGTCGCCGCCAGCGTGATGAAGCCGGCGCCGGTGACGCCGCTGGCGCCCTTCGAGGTCAGCATCGCGACCACCAGGATGGTGATCTGCTGGCTGAACGACAAATCGACGCCGAGCGCCTCCGCGATGAACAGCGTCGCCAGCGTCATGTAGATGTTGGTGCCGTCGAGATTGAAGGAATAGCCGGTCGGCACCACCAGCCCGACCACCGGTTTCGAGCAGCCGAGCCGTTCGAGCTTCGCCATCAACTGCGGCAGCGCGCTTTCCGACGAGCTGGTGCCGAGCACGATCAACAACTCTTCCTTGATATAGGCGATGAACTTGAAAATGTTGAAGCCGACCGCGCGCGCGATCAGGCCGAGCACGAAAACCACGAACAAGGCCGCGGTGGCATAGAACAACACGATCAGTCCGAACAAATTGAGCAGCGCGGCGGTCCCGAATTTCCCGACCGTGTAGGCCATCGCGCCGAAGGCGCCGACGGGAGCCGCCTTCATGACGATGGCGATCACGCCGAAGATCGCATGCGAGGTGTCGTCGATGATGTCGCGCAGCCGGTGGCCGCGCTCGCCGAGCGCCATCAGCGAAAAGCCGAACAGGATGGCGAACAGCAGCACCTGCAGGATGTCGCCGCGCGCCAGCGCGCCGACCACGCTGTCCGGAATGATGTTGAGGACGAAATCGACCGACTTTTGCGCTGCCGCCTGTTCGGCATAATGCTGTACCGCGGCGGCATCGGGCTTCGCGGCGAGCCCGTGACCGACGTGAAACAGGTTGCCCATCACAAGGCCGATGATCAGCGCAAACGATGACACGACCTCGAAATAGACCAGCGCCTTGACACCGACGCGGCCGACTTTTCGGGCATCGTCAATGTGGGAGATGCCCGAGACAACCGTGCAAAAGATGATCGGTGCGATCAGCATCTTGATCAATTTGATAAAGCCGTCGCCGAGCGCCTTGATCCAGTCGTTGGTCGCGAGATGGGGCCACAGCGCGCCGATCAGGACGCCGAGCAGGATCGCGATCAGCACCTGCAGATACAGTATCTTGTACCAGGGCTTTGCCTCACGAACGGGTGCTCCGGTTGCGATCGTTGCCGCCATGACGCTTACTCTCCCTTGCTACTTGGGGGACCTGTCCTGGGCCTCTTTGCGCCGACGCCAGTTCCGCCGTCACAGCCAAATTCATTTGGCGTGGCGGTGTCAATGACGTTTGCGCAAGGCCGCCGTTGATTTTTTCCGCGGGCGCTCGAACTACCTATCGGAGCCACCGCGCGATGCGCGGGACGGCCTCGCGCATGTCGTCGGCCGAACGCGCATAGGAAAAGCGGATGAACTGATGGCCGTGGATCGGATCGAAATCGATCCCGGGGGTTGCCGCGACATGCGCCTCGTCCAGCATCTTCTTGGCGAATTCGAAACTGTCCGAGGTGAAGGCCGAAACATCCGCATAAAGATAAAACGCTCCGTCCGCGGGCAGGAATTTGGAGAGACCGGCCCGCGGCAGGCCTTCGATCAGGATGCGCCGGTTCTCCTGATAGCCGTGTTTCACCGCTTCCATTTCCGCCCTGCCCTCGAATGCCGCTTCGGCCGCGATTTGCGACAGCGTCGGCACTGAAATCGCGAGATTCTGCTGCAGCCGCTCGATCGGCCGCACCAATGGTTCCGGCACCACCATCCAGCCGACCCGCCAGCCGGTCATGCAGAAATATTTCGAGAATGAATTGATGATCAGCGCGTTCGGAGAAAGCTCCGCCGCCGTCACCGCCGGGAACGCATAATCGAGGCCATGATAGATTTCGTCGGAAATGAAACGGATGCCCGCGCCTTCCGCCGCCGCGATCAGGCTCGTGAGCGCCTCCTTCGACATCATGGTGCCGGTCGGATTGGCCGGACTGCCGACCAGGACGCCCTTCAATGGGCCTTTGCGATGGGCGGCCAGCAAGGCCTCGCCGGTCAGCGCATGACGGGTGTCGCTCGAGGTCTCGATCAGCACCGGCTCGCAGCCGAGCGCGGTCAGGATGTGACGATAGGGCGGATAGCCGGGCACGGTGACCGCCACCCGGTCGCCCGGCTCGAACAGCGAGAGGAACCCTAAGATGAACGCGCCGGACGAGCCCGTGGTGACCACGATCCGGTCCGCATCCACGCCAAAGCCATAAGCCTCGCGGTAATGTCTGGCGATCCGCTCCCGCAGCGAGGGAATGCCGAGCGCCGAGGTGTAGTCGATCCGCCCCGCATCGAGCGCCGCACGGGCGGCCGAAATCGCGGTTTTCGGCGCCGGCGCCCAGGGTTGCCCGACTTCCATGTGGATGACATGGCCGCCGGCAGCCTCGATCCGCGCCGCCGCCGCCATCACGTCCATCACCATGAACGGCGGAACATCGCTCCGCCCCGATGCCGTCAACAGGCTCCTTGCTCGCTCTCTCAATGTCGCTTCCAGCATCGATATCTGCTAAGTGACCCGGCGCCCCAGACTAGCCGCATTCCGCAGCTTGTTAGGGCATATCCCGTATCCAGGCCGCCGCCAATCCTTTAACAGACCGCCATGTTGTTCCGCAGCGCGCTTCGCAAGAAAACATCCGACCTGATTGCCGTCGCCGCCGCGGCCGGGCTCGCTTTTGCGCCGCTGCACCCTGCCCGCGCCGGGCAGGACAAGGGCCCGCCGGTGATCCGCGATACCGAGGCCGAGCAATTGCTGCGCGATTACACGCGGCCGATCCTGCGGGTCGCAGGGCTGGAGAAGCAGAACATCCAGGTCGTCATCATCAACGACAGCCAGTTCAACGCCTTCGTTGCCGACGGCCGCCGCATTTTCGTCAACTACGGCGCGATCATGCAATCGGAGACCCCGAACCAGTTGATCGGGGTGCTGGCCCATGAAACGGGCCATTTGGCCGGCGGCCACCTCGCCAAATTTCGCGAGCAACTGGAGCGGGCGCAGACCCAGATGATCATCGCCATGCTGCTCGGCGTCGGCGCGATGGTCGCGGGCTCACAAGGCGGTAACAGCAACAGCGGCCTCGCCAACGCCGGAGCGGCCGCGGTCGCAGGCCCCCAGGAAATGATTCGCCGCAGCCTGATCTCCTATCAGCGCCAGCAGGAGGAAAACGCCGACCGCGCCGGGGTGAAGTTTCTGACCGCGACCGGCCAATCCCCCAAGGGGATGTACGAGACCTTCAAGCGCTTCACCAATGACAGCCTGTTCGCCGCGCGCGGCGCCGATCCTTATCTGCAGTCGCATCCGATGCCGGCCGACCGCGTCGCCGCGTTAGAAGAACTGGCGCATTCCTCGCCCTATTGGGACAAGAAAGACGATGCGGCCCTGCAATTGCGCCACGACATGGTGCGGGCGAAGATATCGGCCTTCATGGAGCGGCAGGACACCGTCTACCGGCGCTATCCGCTGTCGAACGACAGCCTGCCCGCGCGCTACGCTCATGCCATCTCGACCTATCTGCACGGCGATTTGCATACCGCGCTCGGCATGATCGACGCCCTGATCCAGGTGCAGCCCAACAACCCCTATTTCTATGAATTGCGCGGCCAGGCGCTTTTGGAGGGCGGCAAGCCTGCCGAGGCCATCGTCCCCCTGCGCCGGGCGGTCCAGCTCTCGAATAACGCACCGCTCATCGAGATGTTACTTGGGCAGGCGCTGGTCGGCACCGATAATAAGGCCCATACCGACGAAGCCATCGCCATCCTGCGAGCGGCGGTGGCCCGGGAGACCGAGGCGCCGCTCGGCTATATGCAACTCGCCATGGCCTACGGCCGTAAGGGAGATTATGCGGAGGCCGATCTGGCATCCGCCCAAGCCGCCTTCCTACGCGGCGACAACAAGACCGCACGCGAACTCGCCTCGCGCGCCAAGACCCGTTTCGCCGTCGGTACCCCCGGATGGGTCAAGGCCGACGATATCGTCGCCGCAAAGCCGATTCCCGGCCAAAACAGCAACTAGAAATACATCAAGCCGACGTATTGTGGTTTTAGAAGAAGCCGGCTTTCACGAAAGAGGATTTGCCAATGCCTTCGTTCCGCCTTCTCGCCCCCGCTTTGCTGATGCTCGCACTGTGCGGGATGCCACCTGCGGCATCGGCGCAGAGTTTCAACGACACCCAGCGCGGCGACATCGAGACCATCGTCAGGAATTACCTGATCGCGCATCCGGAGGTGCTGGAAGAGGCGATGGCGGAATTGAGCAAGCGCCAGGCCGCGGCTGAAACCGAAAAGCACGAAGCGAGCGTCGCCAGCAACGCGGACACGATCTTCAACTCGCCGCGCGGCGTCGTGCTCGGCAACAAGGACGGCGACGTCACTTTCGTCGAATTCTTCGACTACAATTGCGGCTACTGCAAGCGCGCGATGTCCGACATGCTCGATCTCTTGAAGAACGACCCGAAACTCAAGGTCGTGCTGAAGGAATTCCCGGTGCTGAGCGAGGGTTCGGTCGAAGCCGCCAAGGTCGCGGTCGCCGTGCGCATGCAGGATCCCACGGGCAAGAAATATCTCGATTTCCATCAGAAATTGCTGGGCGGCCGCGGTCCCGCCGACAAGGCGCGCGCGATGGCGGCGGCCAAGGACGCCGGCCTCGACACCGCGCGGATCGAAAAGGACATCGCAAGCCCCGAGGTGAAAGCCACCATCGAGGAAAACTTCAAGCTCGCCGAAGCGATGGGCATGAACGGCACGCCGAGCTATGTGATCGGCAAGCAGATTGTGGTCGGCGCGGTCGGCCTCGACGGATTGAAGGAAAAAATCGGCATCGCCCGCTGCGGCAAGGCGACCTGCTGAACAGCGCTCAACTGTTTCCACCGTTGATGCAACAAAGGCCGGCTGCAACGCAGCCGGTTTTTTTTGCGTAGAATTTGCAAGCGTCTCATCGCGCCATCGCACGACGATGCCGCGCAAGTCGCTTCACATGATCCAGGCCCATCGCAACAACACGAAGCGCAGTTTTTTCGGAACAAACTTCGCGCGTTCATCCCCCGTTCAAAAAACAAAATCGTTGGAACCTGCGATATCGGGGAACGTCGAACATCGCCTTTCGTTGTCGCTCGGGCAATGCAGACACGTGAGGAGAAACAAGATGACTAATCGTTTTATGATTTCGGTTGCAGCTGCAGCACTGATTGCAGGAACCGGTTTTGCAAATGCACAGGGAACCGGGATGAACCGCGAAGGAACGTCGGGAGGTTCCAGCGTTCAGCAGAGCGCGCCGTCGTCACCATCGTCCGCCCCCTCGTCGGCGGCCCCTTCAAATCGCGATGAGATGAATCGCAGCGATACGCCGGACAAGGGCGCGGCAAAGACCACGCAGTCGGAAGAAAAACTGCAGCCCGGTGCCGCCAAGAGCCAGCGCGCCCAGGACAACATGAAGGCCGGGCCGAAAAACGAAAAATCGGCCCAGGACAACATGAAGGGCGACAAGTCGAAGAGCATGAGCTCCGAGAACGACAACGCCAAGGGCGCCAAGGGCATGAAGGACGAAGGTCGCGACAGCAAGATGAATGCCCAAGGCCAGGGTCGCGAAGACCGCAACACCGCTCAGGGTCGCGAAGGCCGCGACAGCAACATGAATGCGGAGACCAAGAGCGGCGCGTCGACCACCACGACTGGCCAGGCCGCTGCCGGCGCAAAGTTTGCGCCCGAGCAGCGCACCAAGATTACTACCGTGATCAGGGAGCAGCACGTCCAGCCGGTGACCCACGTCGACTTCGACATCCGGCCCGGCGTACGCATTACGCGCGAGCGTGACGTGAGGTTCTATCCGCTTCCGCAGGAGGTGGTGACGATTTATCCGCAGTGGCGCGGATATGAATACATCCTCGTCAACGACAAGATCGTGGTGGTGGACCCGCGGACGCTCGAGATCGTGGACGTGCTTGACGTCTAAAATCTCGAGAGCACTCTCGGGTTCGGGGCGGGCAGACATGCCCGCCCCTTTTGCGATGTGCGGCGGCCGTGTTCGACCCGCTCCGCCGTCGATCCCCAATCCTTGGTTAATGCGTGATTTCCACAGCTTCTGCGTCGCTTTTTGCAAGCCGGATGAGGCATTTGAACGTTGCGCCTGCTACCCTAAAGGCTTCCCCTTGGCGCCGTAGTTACCTATAACCGCGCCACCTATAGCCCTAATTGCCGGGATTTGGATGGCCGAACCTTCAACTGACAAGCCTGCTACCGATACGATTTACGTGCTCAACGGCCCGAACCTCAATCTGTTGGGGACCCGCGAGCCCGAGACCTACGGCCATGCCACCCTCGCCGATGTCGAGAAACTGTGCGCGGAAACCGCGGCGCGGTTCGGCCTCACAGCCGATTGCCGGCAATCCAACCACGAAGGCGAACTGGTCGATTTCATCCACGAGGCCCACGCCAAAAAGGCGGCCGGAATCATCATCAATGCCGGGGCCTATTCGCACACCTCGATCGCGCTGCATGACGCGCTGGTCGCGGTGAAGATCCCGACCGTCGAAGTGCATATCTCGAACATTCACGCCCGCGAGAATTTCCGTCATCATTCCTTCACCGCCAGGGCCGCGTTCGCGCTGCTGTCCGGCTTCGGCATCGATGGTTACAGGCTCGCGATCTCCGGCCTCGCCGCCAGGATCGGCGTCAACGCCAAAGCCTGACGCTTCCGCCCTCATTCCTTAGAAAGCCCGGATCAAGATCATGGCGCGCCAGCCTGACGACAAATCAGCCGCAAAATCCAAAAGCGACGACAGCGCGCTCATTCGCGAGCTCGCGCTATTGCTGGACGAGACCAGTCTCACCGAGATCGAGATCGAGCGCGCCGGTCTGCGGGTGCGGGTCGCGCGCAACCTCACGATCGCTGCAGCGATGCCGCCAGGCGTTCAGGCCGCCGTGGCCGCAGCCCCGGCGGTCGCGGCGCCGGCGGCCGTCGCCGATATGGCAAAACATCCGGGCGCCGTGCCGTCGCCGATGGTCGGCACCGCCTATTGGTCGTCGGAGCCCGGCGCCAAGCCGTTCATCGAAGTCGGCTCAAAAGTGTCGGTCGGACAGACGCTCCTGATCATCGAGGCGATGAAGACGATGAACCAGATTCCGTCGCCGCACGCCGGCACCGTGACGCAGATTCTCGTCGAGGACGGCCAGCCGGTCGAATTCGGCGAACCTCTGGTGATCATTGAGTAAGAGGGCGAACAGGGAGTGGCGAATGGCGAATAGATTTTCGCCTTCACTATTCGCCATTCGCTATTCGCCACTCGCCCCTGGAAAGCCATGTTCGACAAGATCCTGATAGCCAATCGCGGCGAGATCGCACTTCGCATCCTGCGGGCATGCAAGGAACTCGGCATCTCGACGGTTGCGGTGCATTCCACGGCCGACGCCGACGCCATGCACGTGCGGCTTGCCGACGAGAGCGTCTGCATCGGCCCGCCGCCGTCGAAGGACAGCTATCTCAACGTGCCGGCGCTGCTCGCGGCGTGCGAGATCACCGGTGCCGATGCGGTGCATCCCGGCTACGGCTTCCTGTCGGAAAACGCCCGCTTCGCCGAAATCCTCGCCGATCACAATCTGCATTTCATCGGGCCGAAGGCCGAACACATCCGCCTGATGGGCGACAAGATCGAGGCCAAGAAGACCGCGAAAAAACTCGGCATTCCCGTGGTGCCCGGCTCCGACGGCGCGGTCGGTCCCGACGACGACGCGATGGCGATCGCGAACGCCATCGGCTTTCCGGTGCTGGTGAAGGCGGCCTCCGGCGGCGGCGGACGCGGCATGAAGGTGGCGCAGACTGCCGACGACTTGATGTTGGCGCTGTCGACGGCTGCCAACGAAGCCAAGTCGGCCTTCGGCGACGCGTCGGTCTATCTGGAAAAATATCTGCAGAGGCCGCGCCACATCGAAATCCAGGTGCTCGGCGACGGCCGCGGCGGCGCCATCCATCTCGGCGAACGCGATTGCTCGCTGCAGCGCCGCCACCAGAAGGTCTGGGAGGAAGGCCCCTCGCCGGCGCTCGATCCGGCCGAGCGCGCGAAGATCGGCGCAACCGTCGCCAAGGCGATGCAACAGATGAAATATCTCGGCGTCGGCACCGTCGAATTCCTCTACGAGGACGGCGAGTTCTATTTCATCGAAATGAACACGCGCATCCAGGTCGAGCACCCCGTCACCGAGATGATCACCGGTATCGACCTCGTGCTGGAGCAGATCCGCATCGCCGCCGGCGGCGACCTGCCGGTCACGCAGGACGAGGTCGTGATCAACGGCCATTCGATCGAATGCCGCGTCAACGCCGAAAACCCCGTCACCTTCCGCCCCTCGCCCGGCAAGATTCTGCAATACCATCCGCCCGGCGGCCTCGGGGTTCGGATCGATTCGGCGGTCTACCAGGGCTACGTGATCCCGCCTTATTACGATTCGCTCGTCGGCAAGCTGATCGTCCACGGCAAGACCCGCGCCGAGTGCCTGATGCGGCTGCGCCGGGCGCTGGACGAGATGGTGGTGGAAGGCATCGAGACCACGTTGCCGCTGTTCCGGGCGCTGGTCCGGGAACCCGACATTATCGACGGCGACTATCATATCCACTGGCTCGAACAATATCTGGCCGGCCAGCCGGCCGACTAAGCCGCCTTTCTCCGGAATACACTCCCGGGAACCAATTGCCCGGACAAGCGTTTCGGTCGGTTGGGGGCTTTTTCCCGCCCGGGGAGAATGCTTGAATTCCATTCGCTCATGACGCGAGAATCTTGTCGTGAAGCCTGATGCCACGCGGCGGCGCGCGATTGGGCAAATCCTGCTGCTCGCGGCGGGCCTCGTGGTGCTGACCATCATCAGCGCCGGTTCGGTCCATCTGGTTAACCTGGCGCGGGACGATGCGCGCTCGGTTGTCCACACGGTCGAAGTCGAAAACCAGATTTCGCTGGTCGAACTGCAATTGAGTCGCGCCGAAAGCGCTCAGCGCGGCTACCTCTCGACGCTGTTGCCGGATTTCCAGGCCGATTTTGAAGAAGCCGCCTCGAAGCTCACGCCGGCGCTGACGCGGCTCGACCAATTGACCAGCGACAATCCGGTGCAGAAGCCCCTGGTCAACGCCATGATTCCGCTTTGCAACCAGCGCATCGACGAATTCCGCAAGACCATCGAATTGGCGCGGACCAAGCACGTCGACGATGCCACACACATCATCCGCGAGGGCATCGGCCGTGGCGCCATGAAGCGGATCGACGACCTCGCCATCGAGATGCGCGCCGAGGAAAATCGTCTGTTTGCGCTGCGCACGCAGAACGCCGACCGCAGCCAGACGATTGCCGCCTCGCTGACCTGGATCGGCTCGGGCTTCGTCGTGGTGTTCGCCGCGATCTCGATCTTTCTGGTGCGGCGCTCGGCGCGCGCACGTGACGATGCCGAAGCATCGTTGCGCGACAACAACATCAATCTCGAGGCCACCGTCGACGAGCGCACCGCCGACCTTCGCGAGGCCAACGACGAAATCCAGCGTTTTGCCTATATCGTCAGCCACGATCTGCGCTCGCCGCTGGTCAACATCATGGGATTTACCAGCGAGCTCGAACAACTGCGCACCGACATTTTCAGGCGGATCGCTTCGCTCGCCCGCGCCACGGTTCCGGCTTTGCCGGCGCCAGTGGCGAGCGACGAGATCGGGCAGGCGCTCGAGGGCGAAGACCAGCAGCTGTCGCAGGATTTTTCCGAGGCGCTCGGCTTCATCAAATCCTCGATCGCCAAGATGGACCGGCTGATATCGGCCATCCTCAACCTGACCCGCGAGGGGCGGCGCGAGTTCGAGCCGGTCAAGATCGACACCCGTGAACTGATCGAGGGCATTGTTGGAACGGTGGCGCATCAGGCCGCGGAGGCCGAGGCCGAGATCCGCATCGAGCCGCTGCCGCACATCACCAGCGACCGCCTTGCGCTCGAACAGATATTTTCGAATTTGATCGACAACGCATTGAAATACCTCAGGCCCGGCGTCCCCGGCGACATCTTGATCCGGGGCCGGATCAAACTCGGCTTTGCGATTTTCGAGATCATCGACAACGGCCGCGGCATCGACCCCAAGGATCATCAGCGGATCTTTGACCTTTTTCGCCGTGCGGGCGCGCAGGATAAACCGGGACAAGGGATCGGCCTTGCCCATGTCCGCGCCCTGGTGCGGCGGCTCGGTGGAACCATGTCGGTGTCGTCAGAGCTCAACAGCGGCTCTACCTTCACCATCACCCTTCCGATCAACTGGACAGCGAGCAACCGGAATAGAGAAAAATGAGCAAGCCAGTCACCATCATCATGATCGAAGACGACGAGGGACACGCGCGCCTGATCGAGCGCAACATCCGCCGCTCCGGCGTCAACAATGACATTCTGCCGTTCACCAACGGCACCGCGGCGGTGAATTATCTTTTCGGCCGCGACGGCACCGGCCTCGCCCAGAGGGGCCAGGCGCTGCTGATCTTGCTCGATTTGAACCTGCCTGACATGAGCGGTATCGACATCTTGCGGCGGGTCAAGGAAAACCAATATCTCAAATGCGCCCCAGTCGTGGTGCTCACTACCACCGACGACTCTCAGGAAATCCAGCGCTGTTACGAACTCGGTTGCAACGTCTACATCACCAAACCCGTCAATTACGAAAGTTTCGCCAACGCCATTCGCCAACTCGGGCTGTTTTTCTCCGTCATTCAGGTTCCGCCGGCCGCCACATGAACCCCGAAATGCCGACGCTGCTCTTTATCGACGATGACGCGGCGCTGGCTCGCCTGGTCGACCGCGGCCTGACGCGGCTCGGCTTCAAGGTGGTCGTCGCGGCCAGCGGCAGCGAGGGGCTCGACCGGCTCGCGCAAGGCGGCATCGACGTCATCGCGCTCGATCAATACATGCCCGGCCTCGACGGCCTCGAAACGCTGGAGCGGATCCTCGCGATCCCGAACGCGCCGCCGGTGGTGTTCGTCACGGCGGCGCAGGACTCCAGCATCGCCGTCACCGCGCTGAAGGCCGGTGCCGCCGATTATCTGGTCAAGGATGTGCACGGCGATTTCATCCCGCTGCTGCAGGTCGCGATCGACGGCGCGTTGCGGCAGGCGCGCATCCAGAAAGCCCGCGACGACGCCGAGGCCGAGGTTCATGCCTCCCGCGACCGCTACGCGGCGCTTGCCGCCGAGCGCGAGATGTTGCTGCGCGAAGTCAACCACCGCGTCGGCAATTCCCTGCAGATCATCGCCTCGCTGCTGCACCTGCAGGCCAATTCGAGCACAGAGGACGACGTCAAGGCGGCGCTAACCAGCGCGATGGGACGGGTTGCCGCGGTGGCGCAGGTGCACCGCAGGCTTTACACCACCCACGACCTGAAGAGCGTGTTGTTGAACCAGTATCTCGGTGCGCTGCTCGAGGATCTCCGGCGATCGGCGGAGGGCAACCGGATGTCGCAATTGACGTTGAAGGCCGAGGCGATCGAGATCGATCCCGACCGCGCGGTCGCGATCGGCATCATCGTCAACGAGCTCGTGATGAACGCGGTGAAATACGCCTACCCCGACGGCGCCGGACCTATTCACGTCGACCTCCACGCGCAAGGCGACGATGCCGTGCTGTCGATATCGGACAATGGCGTCGGCCTCAACGCCAAGAGCGACCCGCGCTCGACCGGGATGGGACAGCGCATCGTCGGCGCCATGGCGGCGAAGCTCGAGGCCGTTCCCGAACGCGATCCGGCCCATACCGGCACGAGAATCGTGCTGCGGTTCCGCTACCTCAAGCCCGCGGCAAACCCCGACTGCGCGGCGGCGAGCTAGGGCGTGAACCCATCATTCAGAGTGGCCGGATTCAGAGTGGCCGGCGGACGTCCGCTTTGGTGCGCATTCCGGACTGAAGTCGGACGTCGCGTGAGGTCCGAAAAGTGCCAAAAAGCGGACCTTGATGCATCCACTACAACACCTGAAAAACATCCAGCGTTCGTGCATTCGCAGAAAGCGAGCCGCTGGCGATCGAGCAGATGCGGTTCATCCAACTGTATTTTTCTGAACTCGTCTCGAAGTAAGGCGTGGTGCGGAAATAGTAGGCTCCGGGGTCGACGATCTCACCTTGATAAAGGCGATCCATGACCTCTTTCGGACCATGGCGAAGTCCCTTCCAGGCCGCGTAGATTTGATGCTTGTCGTTGGTTTCGAGGATCAACCGCACGTCCACCTCCATCACGTCGTCGCGGCGGATCAGCGACCAACCCCCGCCGCCTGGCAACACCTTGCCCCTAAGCTTCGGCCCCTCGAAGCTGCCGCCATCAAAATGAAACATGCGCCGGCGGCCGTAGGGAGTATCGCCGAGACTGGATACTTGAATTTCGAGAGCGAGCGTGAACAGAAACCTGGTGTTGATCTCCGGCATGGAGGCCTCCTGATGACTGGCATCCGTCATGTGCTGCGAACTGTACTTTAAGCCTTTCGGTTTTAACTCGCGTACGCCGGAAGTATGCATCCGCGCGCCCATCTGCCAAAGGCCAAAGTGAGCTGCCTCTGAACGCAATTTGGGCTGCAATTGTACGACGTCGTCGGTGTGTGTGAAAACTTGCAGGCTCCCGTCGCTCCGTGGCAAATATGGGCGAGTGCTCGGCTTCTTTTGGACCAGAATCCCTGATCGGGCGATAACCCAACAGACTTAACGCGGGCGCCGGCCGGCTCACGGACAAGGGAACGTTCTTATGATTGGACTGTTCTTCGAGGTCATGCCGCGCCTGGGTCACGAGCAAGCCTACTTTGATAAAGCTGCGGCCTTGCGACCGGAGCTGGACAAGAATCCTGGCCTCTTGTTCATCGATCGCTTCAAGAGTCTGCTCCGACAACGCATTGTGCTGTCGCACTCTCATTGGCGCGACGAAGCAAGTCTTGCTAGCTGGCGCACCCACGCAAAACATCATGTCGCACAGATTGCGGGGCGTCAGCAGCACTTCGAGGACTATCGTCTGCGAATCGGCCAGCTCGTTTGCGAGTGGCTTCCTCAGCCCAGCGGCCTCCGCCGGCCGGAAATCGGCAACAGCTACAACGACCCGCTGCTGCGCCAGGAACGGTACATGATTGCGTCCACCGCCACGAGACCACCCGAACCAGGAGCCGAAAGCGATGTTCTGGCGAGTGTCTATCGTGACACCGAATACCTCATCTTGACACCGACCCCATCACTTTCGGACGGCCTTGAGGCGGTCAAGCAGCTCTCGCTGACTGGCGCCATGACTTCGGTCCGCATGTATCTCGTTTCGCGCGACTACGGTATGTACGACCGGAAGGAGGCACCGCAATACTATCCGCCAGTGAACCGTGATCAATGAGATACACGTCTGAGCCGCACGGCTGTATTGCTCATGCCCCCGATGCCCGCTCCGGGTCCATTGGCGTCGATTTTGGCGTGTCCGCGGTATGTCCGGATGGTGAGGGGCGCGGCGGCGCCGCGCGTCTCGAGTCACGAGGCCATGGTACCCGTCGCGAAGTCCTCTTCGCCCTGCTAATCTGCCGCCCATGACGTCACGCGACTCCGCTTCTTTCGAGATTACCCCCGAGGTGCTGCTGCGCGCTTATGCCTGCGGCATCTTCCCGATGGCCGAGAGCGCCGACGATCCGACCCTGTTCTGGGTCGAGCCGGAAATGCGCGGCGTGATCCCGCTCGATGGATTTCGCATCGCCTCGAGGCTGGCGCGCACCGTGCGCTCCGACGCCTTCACCGTCACCGTCGATAAAGCTTTCAAGGCGGTGATATCGGGCTGCGCGGCGCCGCAAGCCGGGCGCGACGATACCTGGATCAACAAACGCATCCGCGATCTCTATGTCGGACTGCATCAGATCGGGCACGGCCACAGCGTCGAGGTCTGGGAGAAGGACGAACTGGTCGGCGGGCTCTACGGCGTCAGCCTCGGCCGCGCCTTCTTCGGCGAAAGCATGTTCCACCGCGCCCGCGACGCCTCGAAGGTGGCGCTGGTGCATCTGGTGGCGCGGCTGATCGCGGGTGGCTTCGAACTGCTCGACACCCAATACGTCACCGAGCATTTGCGCAGTTTCGGCGCGGCCGAAATTTCAAGGCGGCGCTACCGTGCGCTGCTCGACAAGGCGATCGCCGGCGAGGCGAATTTTAACAAGCTGCCGGTCGATCGGCCGATGGGTGGCGCAGAGGCGCTTGCGATCATCGCCGCGCGGAGCTGACCGAACCGTCTACTACCTGAAAATCCCGAACAGGCCGCCGGATTGCGGCGGCGGCGGTGGTGGCGGCGGCGGTTGCTGCAGGGTCTGCTGCGGCGGCGGCGGCGGGCGGACGGCCTGCTTGGGCGGGGCGCGCTTCTGAACGGGAGGCGACGTTACCGGTTTCGGCGCCTCGGGAGGCGGCGCTGCGGTAACGACGGTCGTGTCCGGGACTTTGCAGTCGGTCAGCCAGATGTCGTAGATCGGATGCTCGACGCCGTGCAGGCCGGGGCTTGCCGCAAACATCCAGCCGGAAAAAATCCGCTTCACCTCGCCCTGCAGCGTGATCTCGTCGACCTCGACAAAGGCGTCGGTGTTGGCGGCTTCCGTCGCCGGACGGGTATAGCAGGCGTCGGTCTTTACCCTGAGCGCGCCGAACTGGACGGTCTCCCCGATATCCTCGTCGAAATTGATGATGCGCCCGGTGATCTTGTCGAGACCCGAAAAACTCGCCTTCTTGTTGACGATCTTCTGCGCCGGCGGTTCGGAGACCACCTCGTCGCCCGGCTGCAGGGTGGCCGGCGTCTGCGGCACGCCCTTGGGCCGCTGTCCCGGCGGCAATCCGGCCTGCGGATTGGCTCCGGGGGGTGCTGTCGCGACGCCCTGGCCGGGCTGCGGCGGGGCAACCGCGATATTCGGCGGCACGTTCTGCGGAATCACGGTGGTACCGGGCGGCGGCGCCAGCGGTTGCGACTGCACCGCGCCGGGGGGCGGCACGCCCTGCCCCGGCAGCGGACGAGTCGGCAGCAGGCGGCCGCCCTGCGGCAACTCCGGCACTTCCTCTTCATCGTCGGGCGGCGGTTGCGCTTGATTGCCGCGCGGAATATTGCCGGGCGGGCGCGGCGCCGGATCGGAAAAAATATTGCCGATCTGCGCGTGCGCCTTGGGCGCAAGCGAGAGCGTCGAAGCGGCCACCAGCGCCGCAAAACCGGTCAGGGCAATGGTTCGAAACATCTCGCGGCTTTTAAAGGCGAATCGGGCTCGCGACATCATACAGGGGTAAAGGGTTTCCGCCGCGCGCAGGGCCCCGGTTAACACGCCGAATACGGCGGGGAAAGGGCGCTTTTGTTCCCTGCCCGGCGACTGGTCAGCCCGACCGGCAGATGAAATAGTTAGCTTTGAAAGCCGGTCCGGCCGGCGCGCCAAAACGTCAAATCCGGAACTACCGGAGCAAGCAGGGGGAAAAGATCCAACATGCCCGTCGTTCTCGATGCCGATGCCGCCGCCGTATTCGCCGCGTTTCAGGAAGCCGGCCGTCCGCCTTATGAAACGGTTTCGCCCGCTGAGGCGCGCGAGCTTTATCTCGGAGGTCGCGCCGTCACCAATCCCGAACCGCCCGAACTTTCGTCAGTCGCGCCGCTCACCATCCCCTCGTCCACCGGATCGATCCCGGCCCGAATCTACACGCCGAAAACCCTGCGCAAGGCCAATGGTCTCGCGCCGGCCCTGATGTTCTTCCACGGCGGCGGCTGGGTGATCGGCGATCTCGACTCCCACGACGTGGTCTGCCGCAAGCTCGCGCATGAAGGCGAGCTGCTCGTGATCTCGGTCGACTATAGGCTCGCCCCCGAACACAAATTCCCGGCCGCCGTCGATGACGCCGTCGCGGCGACGAAATGGATCGCGGAAAATGCAAAGCAGCTCGGCATCGACGCCGCGCGGCTGACGGTCGGCGGCGACAGCGCCGGCGGCAATCTCGCCGCGGTGGTTGCGCTCGCCGCGCGCGACGGCGGCGGGCCACAGATCGCCGGCCAGGTGCTGATCTATCCGGCGACGGATTTTGCCATGAGCCATCCCTCGCACCGCGAGCCGGAGACCAGCGTCCTGCTGACGCATTCGGTGATCAAATGGTTTTGCAACCACTATCTCCGCGGCGCTGGTGATATCGACAACTGGAAAGCCTCGCCGGCGCGCGCCACGATGCTCGCGGGCCTTCCGCCGGCGTATCTCTTGACCGCGGGCGCCGATCCGCTGCGCGATGAGGGCGACGAATACGCCAGGCGGCTGAAGCAAGCCGGCGTCGCCGTCACCTACCGGCACTTTCCCGGCCAATTCCACGGCTTCTTCACCATGGGAAAGTTGTTGCAACAGGCCAATGTCGCGGCCAGCGAGATCGGCGTTTGGCTGAAGGCGCTGAATTAAGTCGCCGCCACTCAGGAAACAGAGCGTAACCAGAAGTTACTTTGCTCGATGGGGCGGTTGCCGCATGGTCGCGCCCGGCAAGCCCGGTTGGTGTGCCCGGCAAATCGCCGCCACCCTGCTCGTTCGAAAGCCGCATGCCCGTCAGCTTGCCAGGGATCGCTGCCCTTCCGGTGCAAGCGCTGAATTGGCTCGGCGGTCAGGGCACCCGCGCGATTGCCGCGCTGGTGTTTTTTGGCATCGCGCTGCCGCCGCTTGGCGAGCTGCTCAGGCCGTTTGTCACCGAAGCGGTGTTCGTCCTGCTCTGCATCTCGTTCATGCGGGTGGATGTCGCAGCGCTGCGCGATCATCTGCGGCGGCCGGGCATCGTGCTGGCGGCAACAGTGTGGACCACGCTCGGCGTGCCGTTGATATCAGGCGTAAGCGGTGTCGCGACCGGGCTCGACGCGCGTTCGCCGGATTTGTATCTCGCGCTGATGCTGCAGGCCGTGGCCTCGCCGATGATGGCAGCCCCGGCGCTGGCGGCGGTGATGGGGCTCGATTCGACGCTGGTGCTGATGACGCTGGTGACCAGCACGGCGCTGATTCCGCTGACCGCGCCGCTGTTCGCCTACGTTTTCCTCGGCACGGCGCTGACGCTGTCGCCGCCAGGGCTCGGATTGAAACTGTTTTCGATCCTCGCCGGCGCGCTGTTTGTTGCGGCTGCAATCCGCTGGATGGTGGGCGCCGCCGCCATCGAACGTCACAAGGGCCCGATCGACGGATTCAATATCCTGATCCTGTTCGTCTTTGTCGCCGCCGTTATGGGGAGCGTGGTCGGCAGTTTGCTGGCCGACCCCTTGGGGATGCTCGAATTGACGATGCTGGCCTTCGCGGTATTCATCGCGCTGCTCGGCATCACCGCGCTGATTTTTCGAAAAATCGGCCACGAACGTGCGCTGGCGCTCGGTCTGATGGTCTCACAGCGCAACATGGGACTGATGCTGGCTGCGACCGACGGGGTGTTGCCGGGAACGACCTGGCTGTATTTCGCCCTCAGCCAGTTTCCGATCTATCTGTCGCCGCAACTGCTCAAGCCGATCGCAGGCAGGCTGACGGCAAGGCGGGCTGCGCCGGCGGACGAACCGGTGACGAAACAGCCGTGATCGCCGCGCGGCCCACGGACGATCTTGCCATATCGGGCCACGTCGGGCAGCGTCGGCTGCGCAAATCATGATCCGCGGAATTGGCAGGCGCGCCAGTTGTTGCGTCACGCACTGAGAAATCGAATTGGAAACGTCTGCCTCGATCGAAATCGCCAAACACACGCTGCTGTCGTGCGGGCTAATTCTGGCGGTCGGCACCCTCGCCGGCCTGTTGGCGCAGAAGATCAGGATCCCCGATGTCGCGGTGTTTCTGCTCGCCGGGATCGCGATCGGCCCGCAGGCCCTCGGGCTCGTGCATGTCAGGGCGGATTCCGCGCTGAACCAGATCATCCTCCTGTTCGGCGCGAGCTACATTCTCTTCGATGGCGGCGCGTCGCTGCGCTTTGCGGTCCTGAAACAGGTCTGGATCACCATCACGGTGATCGCCACCGTCGGCGTCCTCATCACCGCCGGGATCACCGGCATAACTGCCCATTACATCCTCGGTATTCCCTTGAGCGTGGCGCTGCTGTTGGGGGCGGTGCTTGCCTCGACCGACCCGGCCACGCTGATGCCGATCTTCCGCCAGATCCGGATCAGCGATCGTGTCGCGCAGACCGTGATGAGCGAGTCCGCGTTCAACGACACCATGGGTGCGATCCTCACCTTCGGGGTGCTGGCGGCGGCGACGGGAGACGAGAAATTTTCGCTTGTCGCCTCACTGTTCGACCTCTTCAAGCAATCCGTGATCGGTATCGTCGCCGGCATCGTGCTCGGGTATCTGGCGGCGCTGCTGATCGCGCATGAACGCTGGGCGTTCCTGGCTGAATACGCGCCGGTCGTGACCCTGGTCGCCGTCATCGGCGCCTATTTCGCGGCCAGCGGCCTGCACGCCAGCGGCTTCATGGCGGTGTTCGTGTTCGGGATCATGCTCGGCAACAAGGAAACTTTCGGCTTCCAGATGGAGGCCGGCGAAGCGCAAAAGCTCGACGAATTCATCTTGACCACGGCGTTCATCATGCGGCTGTTTATTTTCATCCTGCTCGGCGCCCAGGTCGATTTTGCGCTGATGGGAAAATACTGGCTCGGCGGCGTCGCCATCGTCACCGTGCTGATGCTCGTCGCGCGCCCGCTGACGGTGTTTCTGTGCGCGCTGCCGGATCGCCGTGCACGCTGGAGTTTTGCCGAGCTGCTGCTGATGTGCTGGACACGGGAGACCGGCGTCATGCCGGCAGCCCTGGCCGGCATCCTGCTCGGCATCAAGGCCCCCGACGCGCCGCTGATCGCGTCGGTGACCTTCGTAGCCATCCTGATGACGATCCTGATCCAGGCGCCGACCACCGAATGGTTGGGGCGCAGGCTCCGCCTGTTGCAGACGGACTAGGGCATGATCCGGAAAAGTGGAAACCGGTTTTCCCTCGCGACAAACGCGGAACGCGTTTGCGCGGAGATCATGCTCAAACAAAAGGCTAACGCTAAAGCCTGATTCAACTCAGTTGAATCAGGCTTTAGGTGCGTTGCCGCCGATTCTCTCTCGCTCCCCGATTGCAAAGTGCTAGTGTGGGCTATTGCGCGTGGCCCTGAGAGCGTGGGACGGCTAAATGAAGCGGCGCGAATTCATCACGCTTCTCGGCGCCGCCACGGCATGGCCGCTCGCGGCACATGCGCAGCAACCGCCGATGCCGGTGATCGGATTTCTTCGAGCGAGCCGAACGTCAATCTCGTCACCGCCTTCCGCAACGGCCTGAACGAGGCCGGCTATGTCGGCGATAAGAACGTTACAATTGAATTTCGCTGGGCGGAAGGAAGGTATGACCGCCTCCCGGAGCTCGCGGCCGACCTGGTTCGCCGCAAGGTTGCTGTGATCTTCGGCGCCGGTCCTCCTGCCGCGCATGCGGCAAGCGCAGCGACCAAGACGATACCCATCGTATTCGTCAGCGGGGACGACCCGGTCAAGTCAGGCATGGTCGCGAGCCTCAACCGTCCGGGCGGTAACGTCACCGGAGCCGCCATTTTCACCGGCCTGCTCGCGGCGAAGCAGCTTGGGCTGTTGCGCGAACTCGTACCCAAAGCCACTTTGGTGGCCATGCTGGTCAACCCGAATAATCCGCTCACCGAAGCCATAACGGCGGATGTCCGCGCCGCCGCCGCGGCGAGCGGCCATCATATCCAGATCGTCGATGCCAGCGATGAAAGCGAGATCGACAAGGCCTTCGCAGCGCTTGAAGGGTTTCACGTCGACGCGCTGATCGTCGGCGCCGACCCTTACTTCTTTACCCGGGCGGCGCAACTCGTCGCGCTCGCGGCGCGCTATAAGATTCCGGCGATTTTCGAATTCCGCGAGTTCGCGATGGCGGGTGGCCTGATGAGCTATGGCGCCAGCATCTCCGACGGATATCGGCAAGCCGGCGTTTACGCCGGCCGAATTCTCAAGGGCGCGCTGCCCGCCGATCTCCCGGTCCTGCAGCCAACCAAATTCGAACTGGTGATCAACCTCAAGACCGTCAAAGCGCTCGGCCTCACTTTGTCGCCAGGGTTGCTCGCGATTGCCGATGAGGTGATCGAATGACGGCGCCGTTTTGCTTTGATGCAGGGCGCCGGAACGCCGCAACGCATAACACAATTAACGATATTTTCCCGCCGCCGGCGCGTAGCTTCCCCAAAAAGGCGCGAGGCGATCATGGAAGGTTTGGTGCAATCGATTGATGGCCTTGCGAACCAATATTGGATGCTCTGGGCAACGGTGATCGTTGCCGGCTTTGCCACCTGGAACATCTGGATGGGCAAGCACCACCAATGACGAGCCACGAGTCATGCCGGTCGTTTGCGATGGCGGCCGAAGTTGAATTTCACAGCGGTCCAACTCAATTCTTAACGCGCCGTAAATTTACCGCGCCGGGCCATGCGTAGAACCACTGAGATTTTTCTGGGCAGCAGGGTAACGCCCGTAGTTCTCCGGACGTGAACAATGTTCCCAGTGTTGCCCCGACGCCCCACCGTGCCCACCGAATGCGGCCTGGGCAAGACCGCGCGGCTTAGCACGTCGAACCCGTAATACGGACATTTCGAACGTTATGCTACTGCCACCGTTTCGAGCTCTTGGGTGGTGGTTGCCGCAAGAAATCGGCTTTCGAATGCGGCAGCCGGCACCGGCCGGCCAAAGAAATAGCCCTGCCCCTGTTCGCATCCCATGCTCAGCAGGAGATCGGCAATGGCGCGGTTCTCGATGCCTTCGGCGATCACCGACAGGCCGAGCTGCCTGGAAAGACCGATCGTCGAGCCGACGATCGCCGCATCGTCCGAATCGGCGCGCAGTTCGAGCACGAACGACCTGTCGATCTTGAGCCCGTCGAGCGGAAACTTCTTGAGATAGCTGAGGCTCGCATAGCCGGTGCCGAAGTCGTCGAACGCGATGCGAACGCCGAGGTCCTGAATTCTTCGGAAGATGTCGAGCACCCGCTCCTCGTCCAGCAGCAAAATATCCTCGGTCACCTCCAGTTCGAGCAGCCCTGGCGTAAGGCTGGTGGCGTCGAGCACCTCTGCGACCGAGGTTGCGAGATCGCCCGACTGAAGTTGCGATGGTGAAAGATTGATGCTGACGCGAACGTTGTGTCCGGCCCGTTCCCAGTTCCGAGCCTGCTTGCTGGCGGTTTCCAGCACCCAGGCCGCAATCCGCTCCGAAATGGCCGATGTGTTGACGACGGGCATGAATTCCGCCGGCGAGACCAGGCCACGGACAGGGTGGCGCCAGCGGATCAGGGCTTCGGCGCCTATCAGGCCGCCATCCGTCAGACGAACTTGCGGCTGGTAGAACAATTCGAACTCATTTCGCTCGGCCGCGAGCGCCAATTCGGCCTCGAGCGTCAGCCGTGCTTCGAGTTCCGCCCTGATCGTATTCTCGAAGATCACGTAGCTGCCGCGTCGGGTTGCCTTGGCGCGGCAGAACGCGAGATGGCTGTTGCTCAGGAGTTCGTCGGCGGTGCGGCCGCCGCCCGGATAGGTCGCAGCACCGATACTGACCTTGACGCGGTGCTGACGCGTTCCGGCCGATAGCGGTGTGTTGAACGCAAGCCCGATACGCTCGGACAATTGCGCGATCGTCTCATTGATATCGGTGCAGGGGATCGCGACGGCGAATTCGTCCCCGCTCAATCGCGCCACGATTCCTGTGCCGCCGGCTGCGGCGTTCAATCGTTCGGACACGGCGCACAGCACGAGGTCGCCGCAGGCATGGCCCAGCATGTCGTTGATCTGCTGGAAGCCATCGAGGCCGAGTACCAGCAGCGCCACCTCGCCGGCCTTCGTTTCCGCCACGGCAATCATCGCCGCCACTTTGACGTGAAGGGTGTCGCGGTTGGCGAGCCCGGTCAGTGAATCATATTCTGCGAGATATCTGATGCGTCCGGCCTCGCGTTTTCGCACCGATATGTCGCGCAGTACCGCGCCATATTGATATCCGTCGGTGCCTTGCCAGCCCGACAGGCATGCCTCGAGCGGGAACACCTCGCCGTTCTTGCGGCGCCCGTCGAACTCCATCACCAGCCCGCCTGCCTGCTGCGATCGGGCGCGCGCCGCTTCGTAGATCGAAATCGAACCGGGCGTCGCCTCGGCGGGTGTTGCGCAGATCGCATCGAGCGGGCGGCCGATCATTTCTGCGGCTTCATAGCCGAAGATCGCCGCGGCCCCGGGATTCCACACCGTGATCAGATGGTTGGAGTCGGTGCATACCAGGCCGTCGCCGAGCGACATCGCGATACGCTGGAAGCGGCTCTCGGCGACGCGGTTCAAAAGGTCCCGGAAGTCAATTTCGTCGAGCGCAATGGCGGCCATGTAGGCGGCGATTGCGGTATGAAACAGCGACGTATCGAGGATCAGGGGCATTCTTGCCTGCACCACAATGGCGATTGCTTCAACCGCGGCCGCCATGCCGACCAGGGTGACAACCCTCATGCCCGCGGAAAGCCGACGCCACGAGAAAATCATGATCAGCGAGATGATGCACAGCCCGGCCAGCGTGACGATATCCGAGGTCCAGTGCAGGGTACGATTCTGCAGGATCGTTTCGGCTGCGAGCGTCTGCAACAGCGGCCCGGAAACAATCCGGCCGTTCGGAACGCTGAAGCGATCGCCAAGCTCGAGCGCGGTGCTGCCGATGATGATTTTCTTGTCCCTCAGCTTGCGCAGCGTTGCCTCGTCGCCGCGCAGCACATCGACGTAAGAAACGACTGGAATGGACGCTGTGCGGATGCCGTAATCGATCAGGAACGGCGCAAATTTCGCATCGTATTGCCCCGCCATCATCGCGGCCATCGACGGCAGAAACTCCCCGCCGAGATCCTCACCGAATGGATAGCTCCGGACAAGGCCGTCCGGCTCAACGGCGACATTTACGACCGCCGACCACGAATGATCGCTGAATGGCTGCAGCGGGCGATTGATATGAACCGCCGATCTGTTGCCGCCGGTTCCGAGTTGCTTGAAGGTTGGCAACACGACGGATCCGCCGGCGGCCTGAAGCGCCTCAACAAATGCCTGGTCCGACGCAGGGTCGGACGGCGTTGAGAAATCGACGTCAAACGCGACATCCCCTGCCCCTGCGATTTGCAGCTGCCGGAGCAGATCGGCATGCAGCTGGCGCGGCCACGGCCACACTCCGATTTTCTCAATCGATCGGGCGTCGATCGCAACAACGACAATTTCGCCTGTGGTGTCACGCTGTTGCCAGGCGAACCGCAGATCGATCAGGGCGTTGCGAAGCGCACTGTGCCAGCCGGACAACAGCACGATCGCGAGCGCGACCACCACGAAAATATGCGGCCGATAATGTTTCAACTTGTCACCCCTGCACACCCCTTAGCAAACGAAGTGTGCTCCCCATGCCGGCCGGTCGTCTAATGCGCGTGACCTTTGCCGTTGCCGTTCCCGTTCCCGTTGCCGTTGCCGTTCCCGTTGCCGTTGTTTTTCCCGTTGCCGTTGGCTTTTCCGTTGCCATTGCCATTACCGGAATTGTTGTCAGCCGCGGCGACGACGGCGGCGGTCGATACCGTCACGCCTGAAGTTGCACTCGTGCTTGCCGCCGTAGTGCCGCTGCTGGTGCCGGCGTCGTTCGCGCTACCGAGGCCCGAGCCGTTTCCGATCCCGGTCGCGGCCACGGCTTGGCGCGAGGTCCAAATCGTGTCTTTGTTTGCAGCACTTCGCGTCGAGCCGGACACCGATGCCGATCCGCGAGCGAGACCGTGGGTGACCTTCTGGAAGTTCAACCTGACTTCGCCGAGCGCGGCCGAAATCCGCGTCGCACCCGGTCGTGCCGAAGGACCACCCGCCGTGCGTAGCAGCGGTGCGGCGCCCGGTTTGATCGGAAGCGCTTGGCCGATCCCCCGGATCACTTGCCCGTTCGTGGCTTGGCGTGGTGCCGCGAGCCCCGTTTTCGGAACCATGATCCGTTCGATCGACGAGGCGTGGGGCTTGCCCTGCTCGATCGGATTAAACGTGCCTGACCCGCTCAGCGAAAGTCCGGGTTTGCCGTGCGCGAAAGCGGTCGCCACCTGGCCCGGCATCACTTGCGCGACCTGACCCGACCTGAAGTCCGCGACTTCGACCTGACCCCTGAACACGTCGACGCTGGTCGAGCCTGCGTTCACCGAGACGCGAAACTGCGTTCCCTTGACCACCGCGGCGAGGTAAGGCGTCTCGACCTCGAAATGTTTGACGTTCTGCTTTTCGACTTCGAGAAGGATCGAACCGGCCTGCTGCACGATCGTCGTCGCCAGCCCGTCCTTTTTCTCGGCGGGCAAGCCGATCACCGAATTTGGCGAGACCAGAATCGTTTCCTCGCCGCGCACCAGCAGCACGCGTCCGTTGCGGCCGGTCCGGATGGTATCGCCCGGTTTCAAAATCTCTTCCTGGCTGAGCGAAACCTGCTGGGCGCCCGTTGTGGCCATCCAGACTTCGCCGGACGACTTGCTGACCGACCAGACGCCGTCTTCGCCGGCAAGCGCGCCGGAGGCCGCGCCCAGAACGAGCGCCATCGTCAAGATGCGCCCAAACCCACCAGCCCTACTCATGGAAATACTCCGACTGCCTCAGCCAACCCCGTAGGCTTACCGGAAATGTTTCAACATAGAGTGAGTACAAACACGCAGTTTTACGCGACCCGTTAACGATTTATTGACCATAAAAATCTAAGAAAAATCATGTGGCTAGGGACTCATTGTGCGGGGGCGGTCTCGGTTTCGATATAGTTTGCTGGCGGAACGGAGATGGTCTCCGCGCGCCGGTACGTTGCTTGCGCTGTTGCTGTTGTCGGCCGCGGCCGGTTCGGTACCGGCAAAAGCCCAGACTTCAGGTTTCGATCCCCGGCAAACAGAAAAACGCTTCGACGCCTTGGAATCAGGACAGACCCAGCCGGCCCGATCCGGCTTGCATATGCCGATTCTCACCCGCCCTGGGGGCGCGGCCGATACCAAGCCGCTGTTCAAACTCCGCGGCGTGTCGCTGACCGGCGCCCGGGCGATCCCGCGCGAGCAGATCACAAGGGCCTATCAGCCATATCTCGGCAAAAGCGTCTCCCAGGCCGACCTCGCGGCGATCGCCGCAGCCGTCAGCGATCTCTATCGCGCGGCCGGCTTTCACCTAAGCCGGGCGATCGTGCCACCGCAGGACATCGCTGGCGGAGAGGTGCGTCTTCAGGTGATCGAAGGCAGCATCACGGAAGTGCAGCTGAAGGGCGATGGCGCGGAGCAGTTCGGCATACGGCCGCTGCTCGCTCCGGCTCTCGCCGAAGAGCCTTCGCGGCTGGCGACGCTGGAACGGCAGCTGCTCTTGATCAACGGCCGGCCGGGGGTGCGCATCGCCGATACCGCGCTCGAAGAAATCGGCGTCGCGACCGGCCATTTCCGCATCGTCGTCTATTTGAAAACCTGGCACATCTACACGTCGTTCGGACTGGATAATCTGGGTTCGTCCTCGGTCGGCCCCTGGCAGGCTTATGCCACAGGCGCGTTCAATTCCTACCTCGCGCCCGGCGACACGCTTGCGCTCAACTTGTCGACCACGCCTGGCGATCCGCGCGAGCTTGCGTTCGGCCGGCTGTCCTACGATGTCCCGGTCGGTACCGACGGAGTGCGGATCGGAGCATCTGCGCTGTACAGCGAGGTGCAGCCGGGCGACGACAGGCGCCTGTTCAATGACAACACCACGACCGACTCTTTCGAGGTGCGCGCCAGCATTGTCCCGCTGCAATCACAGAGATCGGCGCTGACGCTGATCGCGGCAGCGGGCTTGAGCAACGCCTCCGAGCGCGACGTGTTCGGCCCGATCTACAACGACCACATCCGCACGGTTAGTCTCACCTCCGATTACCGGCTGCAGGACCATTTCGGCGGCAACAATTACTTCACACTGACCTGGCGCCAAGGCCTCGATATCCTCGGTGCCTCGCATTTCGGTGATGATCTGCTGTCGCGCGACGGCGCGTCCGGCAATTTCTCGGTCATGGATGCCTGGTTCACGCGCTATCAGACGCTGTCCGACGCCTGGTCGGTGAAAATAGCAGCCGCCGGCCAGATCGCCTCCGGCCCGCTGTTCCTCTCGCAGCAATTTTATCTGGGCGGCGCGGCGTTCGGGCGAGGCTATGGCAGCGCCGAAATCAGTGGCGACAACGGCATCGCCGGTTCGTTTGAACTGCGCTTCGATCAGAACCTGAATTTCAAGTACCTGACCGGCTATCAGCTCTACAGCTTCGTTGACGCCGGTGCTGCGTGGAACGACGGCTTTAGCTATGCCGACGGTCTCGCACTGACCTCCGCCGGCGCCGGGGTGCGGTTCTTTCTGGGCAGCGATCTCCAGGCCGACGTCGCGGTGGCCTTCCCGTTGAGCTACCGCGCGCCCGACAACTCGAGCCGCAGCGCGCGCCTGCTGTTCTCGCTGTCCAGCGCCTTCAGGCTCTGTCCCGAGAGGACTTACGTGCGCTGATTGCAGGGAAGCAAGGCCTTTTCGATTCTGAGCGACCCTGCTGCCGGTTTGAAGAATGGCACGCCCTACTCCGCCCGCGACGCGCGGGCGGCAGCCCTTCTCGAGCCGGGGCCGCCAACTCACCTCACGCATGATGCGGCGCCGCGATGCTGGCCTGGGCTGCGATCGCGGGATTGTTGACGAGGGTGCCGCCGTTTCCGTCGGACGTGAGGGCGAAGGCCGCCGCCGTGTATTGGCCGAGCAGCGCCAGCGTGGCGACATGCGAGCCGTCCGACACGGTCAGCGTGCCGCCGGTGTTGGCGGCATTTTCCGTATAGCCGAGCGTGGCGAGAGTGGCGCCGGATTTCTGGAACAGGATGTCGCCAAGGTCGATGCGGTCGCCTGCCTGAAAGCCGGAAATCGTCCCCGTGAGCGCGGACGCCTTCTCGAGCACCAATGTCGCAGACGGACCGCCGAACGTGACGTCATGGGCCGCGCCTCCCGCGAACACATGCTCGATCCCGCCGCTATTGATTGTCGTGCCGTTGGCGGTGCCGCCGGTTTCCAGCCGCGTCGACGATGAGCCCGCCCTGGGGTTGGTACCCAGGGACATTGAAGGTGACCAGCGTGGTGAAAATCGCCATCGGCGTTGTCCCTGGTTGTCGCGAGCACGCAAAATGCCCCTCGGTGGTTCATCATTCATCCAGTAGTCGCTACTTCCCGGCTCCCGAGAAAATTCAAGTGAGCGCGCCGCGACGCCGCCGAACTCTCTCGCTGTCGAATCCATGCGCGAGGGGCCCGATAATGTTATGAATCATGTTAATGTTAACGTTTATTAACGAACCGGTGACGTCTACCTTTGGTTGTGGATTTGCGCCTAATCTCGACGGAATTTGCCTGCGCAGGCTTTGACGGACCGCTAGGGCCAGCCTACCCCGCCCGCGCCGCGCGGCGCAGCGATTGCGGGGGCTGGCCGAAGGCGCGGATGAAGGCGCGGCGCATCCGCTCCGGATCGGGAAAACCGGTCGACTGCGCGACGCGCTCGATCGCCTCGGAAGAAGATTGCACGCGCTGGCGCGCCACCTCGATCCGCAACCGCTCGACCGCCTTCGACGGCGTGGTGCCGGATTTGCGCCAACTCGCCGACTACCGACCGCCTCTCACCTTGGGCGTTGGAACCTCCGCGACGAGCAACTGTTGTAGCCACAGAGGCACCTATCCAATGGATATGATTCCGCGCACCATCAGCCCGGATGCCGGCCCAGCGGGGCAAGTCTCCCCTGTGAACTCGCACAATGAGTGGGATCCGCTGGAGGAAGTGATTGTCGGAAGACTTGAGGGCGCGACCATCCCGTCAGCTCATCCGGTTGTCACCTGCAACATTCCCGGCATGGCTGCGCGGGCCCAGTCGCTGGTCGCAGGCTTCCGCTATCCAAAGATCATGATCGAACCGGCGCAGCGCGAGCTTGACGGCTTTGTTGCGCTGTTGCAGTCGCTGGGCATCGTGGTGACTCGGCCGCAACCGGTCGATCACAAGAAACGCTTCAGCACGCCGGATTGGTCTTCACACGGGTTCTGCAATACCTGTCCGCGCGACAGCATGCTCGTGATCGGCGACGAGATCATCGAAACGCCGATGGTTTGGCCGTGTCGCTACTTCGAGACGCACTCCTATCGTCCGATCCTGAAGGACTATTTCCGACACGGCGCGCGCTGGACCGCCGCGCCCAGGCCGCAACTGACGAGCGAGCTGTTTGATGCAGAGTTTCGCCTCCCCGGGAAAGGCGAGCCGATCTCATATATCCTGACTGAATTCGAACCGGTCTTCGACGCCGCCGATTTTTTTCGCTGCGGGCGCGACCTGTTCGTGATCCGCAGCAACGTAACCAATGCGTCCGGTATTGAATGGCTGCGTCGCCATCTTGGCGACGGTTATCGCATTCATGAGATCGAGAGCCGTTGTCCCACTCCGATGCATATCGATACCACCATATTGCCGCTTGGGCCCGGCAAGGTTCTGATCAATCCCGAATACATCGACGTCGACCGTCTGCCGGCCATCCTGAAAAAATGGGACATTCTGGTGGCCCCGGAACCCGACCCGATCGCCGATCGCATGCTCAAGATCACTTCGCTATGCGGGAAATGGCTCAACATGAACGTGCTGATGGTGGATGAAAAGCGCGTCATCGTTGATCCACATCATACCGGAACGATCCGCGCGATGGAGAAATGGGGACTCGAGCCGATCACATGCGAGTTCTTGCACTATGCCGCATTTGGCGGTTCCTTTCACTGCGCCACGCTCGACATCCGGCGGCGCGGCACGTTGGAGAGCTATTTTTAAGCGCTGGACTTCCGCGAGATCCACATCGCGCCGCACGGCCTATCCGGTGACTTTCAATCCGATGATGCCCGAGAGAATCAGTCCGATACAGGCAAGCCTAACCAACGTCGCGGGCTCATTGAAAAGATAGATACCGAGCGCCGAAGTGCCGACGGTGCCGATGCCCGTCCACACCGCATAGGCCGTACCGACCGGCAGCGACTTAAGGGCCACGCCGAGGAATCCAATACTGGCCGCCATGGCGGCGACTGTGCCGATCGTGGGTAACAGGCGCGAGAATCCTTCCGTGTATTTGAGGCCGATCGCCCAGGCGGTTTCGCACAGGCCAGCAATGAGCAGGAAGAGCCAAGCCATGGGAGATCCTCCTTAAATGTTTGCTTATCTCAGTTCCTCTCCCCGCGGTTGGAGGATGATCGGATATTACGCCGCCTGGATCACCAACCGATACGAGCGCCCGCTTTACCCCGCCCGCGCCGCGCGGCGCAGCGATTGCGGGGGCTGGCCGAAGGCGCGGATGAAGGCGCGGCGCATCCGCTCCGGATCGCGAAAGCCGGTCGACTGCGCGACGCGTTCGATCGCCTCGGAAGAAGATTGCACGCGCTGCCGCGCCACCTCGATCCGCAACCGCTCGACCGCCTTCGACGGCGTGGTTCCGGTCTCGGCGATGAAGGCGCGGGCGAAATGCCGCGAGCTCATGCCGGCCTGCTCAGCCAGATCCTCCACCGTCAGCGGCGCGTCGAGGTGCTCGCGCGCCCAGGTCAGGAGTTTTCCGAAGCGGCCGCTCGGCGCTTTCAATTCCAATAGCGAAGAGAATTGCGACTGGCCGCCGCTGCGGCGGTGATAGAGCACGAGCTGGCGCGCCGTCTCCAGCGCAATCTCCTCGCCAAAATCCTCCGTCACCATGGCGAGCGCCAGATCGATGCCGGCGCTGATCCCCGCCGAACTCCAGATGTTGCCGTCGCGAACGAATATCTGGTCGCACTCCAGTTTCACCTTGGGATAGGCGGAAAGAAAATGCGCCGTGCGCCCCCAATGCGTGGTGGCGCGGCGGCCGTCGAGCAGGCCGGCTTCGGCAAGGATGTAGGCGCCGGAGCAGACGCTGGCGACGCGAACGCCGCGCGTTGCCAATCCCTTCACGAACGCCAGCGTCTTCGCGCAGATCGCAGGCGACCGCGTGCCCATGCCGCCCGCCACGATCAAGGTCGAGATCGCGCCCGACGGCCGGAAGCCGCGCGCGAGCATCTCCGCACCCGATGAGCTGCGCACCGGCCCCGGCGTCGCGGCAACAATTTTGATCGACGGAGCGGCGCCCGCAAGGCGCGCGGCGATTTCGAACACCGAAATCGGGCCGGCCGCATCCAGCAACTGGAAATCAGGAAATATCAGCACGCCGATCATGTGTTAGTCCATGTCTTGAAATGAGGGAAATATGTCATTTCGGACAGGAGACGATCATGCCAGGATGTGCGGGTCAAGCAAAACTTCGCAAGCAAAACTTCGGAAGGCTCTCATCATGTCCCCGCCGCTCCAGATTGGTCTCGTGCTGTTTCCACGGGTGACCCAGCTCGACTTCACCGGCCCGCTGCAGGTGTTTTCAAGTCTGCCCAATGCCAAGGTGCATCTGATCTGGAAACGGATCGAGCCGGTCACGAGCGATACGCCGCTGTTGCTCACACCCACTGTCACCTTTGCGGATTGCCCGCAGCTCGACGTGATCTGCGTGCCCGGCGGCTTCGGCACCGATGACATGGTCAATGACGAGGAGATGCTCGACTTCCTGCGCACCCAGGCGGACGGCGCAAAATACATCACCTCGGTGTGCACGGGATCGCTGGTGCTTGGCGCCGCCGGCCTGCTCAAAGGTTATCGCGCGGCGACGCATTGGACGGCGATGGAATATCTCGCGTCCTTTGGCGCGACACCGACAAAAGTGCGCGTCTGCGTCGACCGCAACCGCGTCACCGGCGGCGGCGTTACCGCGGGGATCGATTTTGCCCTCACGCTGGTGTCGATGCTGGTCGACCAAACGACCGCGGAGACGATCCAGCTCCGGCTCGAATACAACCCGGCGCCGCCGTTCAACTCAGGTTCGCCGGAGACCGCATCCCCGGAACTGGTCGCGATGTTCAAGGAGAAGATCGCGCCGAGCCGGCAGCGCCGCGGCGAGGCGATCAATCGTGCCGCCGCACGGTTAGGGTGATGTAGCGGTCAAATCGCCAAGCGTCATGCTGGCGCGCGCCTGCGCCTGCGCCACCTGCGGAGGCCGTGAACGCCGCGGGGATCAGCGGGCCGCGCCGGCAAACAGTTCGAAGGTCAGGTTCCTGAGCCATTTGTGGCCGGCGTCGCGGTGGTAACGTTCGTGCCAGAATTGCGCGATCTCGATGCGCGGCAGCGTGATCGGGATCTCGAAAGCGGCCAGACCGAGCGGCGCTGCAAGCCGCTCGGCAAGGTTGGTCGGCAGGGTCGCAACCCCGTCGGTCTCCGCCGCAACAATGGCACCGGCCACAAAACTTGGAACCCGCAACATGACGTTGGCCGGCGCGATCGCCGCCGACAATATCCGGTGCGCGGTGCGGTGGGCGGCATGTCCGGTCTCCGATCCCGTCACCAGGATATGGCGCTCGGCAAGAAAGCCCGGCCGCGACTGACATTTCGACGCGCGCGGATGGCGCCTGCGCAGCACGCTGGAATAGCCGTCGAAATACAGCCGCTGCCGCCGCAGATAGCGGGCGGCTTTCGGAAACGCGCCAAACGCCAGATCCGCCTCGCCGGTCTCGAGCCGGGGCTCGAACTGCCGCGCATCCAGCGGCACGGCACGCACGCTGACACCGGGCGCGATATCGGCCAGGCGCGCGATCAGGGGCGGCAGGAATCGGATCATGCCGACATCGGTCAACAGCAGGCTGAACAGCCGATCGGAACTCGCCGGATCGAATTCGGTTGCGGCCGAACGCAAGCCGTCGGCGGCAGCCAGAAGAAGGCGCAAGCGATCGGCGATGTCGAGCGCCTTGGCCGTCGGCTGCATCGCATGGCCGTTGCGCACGAACAGCGGATCGGAAAACTGCGCGCGCAGGCGGCGGAGCGTTTTGCTGATGGCGGGCTGCGTCGTCTCCATCGCCTCCGCCGTCCGGGTGATGCTGCGTTGCTGCAGCAACGCATGCAGAACGCGCAGCTCGCGCAGGCTCAATTCGGAATATGCCTCATTGTCCATATCCATCATTCCCGTTCCGGCATGGCGTAAGTCATCGCCGGGGGATACCCTCGCGTCAACGACAATCGCCAATGACAGGCGACAGCGGAGGATCTCCATGGCCAAGTTCATCGTCGAACCGCATTTCCGGCTTCAGGAATGGGTCGCAGAGGAGAAGGGTTATTTTCGCGATCAGGGACTGGACTACGAATTCCGCGAACTGATCCGCTCGACCGCGGGCCAGCACCACAACAAGGGTGGCAAGGGTGCTTTCCAGAGCATCGAACAGGGCCGCGAGGCCAATGTCAGCTGTGCGTGCCACTGGACGGTGAACGTTGCGGCCTCCAACGGCCACACCAAACTATATGCCGACCTGTACTCGGTCGCTCCGTCGGGGATTTTCGTTGCCGCCGATTCCAGCGTGCGCACGCCGGCCGATCTGGCGCAGGTGCCGATCTCGGTCGGATTCCAGTCCGGCAGCCATTATTCGACCATTCAGGCGCTGGAGCCGTATATGCCTGCGAGCGAGATCAACCTGATTTTCGAAGACGGCATGCTGTTCAGCCGCATGGAACGATTGATCGAAGGCAAGAGTCCGGCGGCAGCGCTTTTCAACGGCCCCTATTACCTCGCCGAACAGCTCGGTTTCCGCAAGATCATCGACACCACCTTCATGATATCGGCCATGATCAAGGGCGAGCCTGACCCGGAAGATATCCGGCGTTACTTCCGCGCGCTGCGCTCGGCGCAGCGCGACATCGACCTGCGCCCCGAACGCTACACGCATTACTACAAGAACGAATTCCCCGACCGCTTCCATGCCATGATGGATACGCGGCGCTGGGGGCCGGGAGAAAGAATTGTATTCGAACCCTACTCGAAAGAGGTGTTCGAGGAATCACAGGACTGGATCGCCAAGCACAAGATCTTCGCCGACGGCGCAATGGGATCGGGCGATTATGACCGCTCGACGATCTCGTTTGCCGCGGAGTAGCGCGGCAAAGCGACCGCAATGAAACGTTCCGCAAGAAGAAAAAGGCCGCCTGGTTTCCCAGACGGCCTTTCCTGTCCTACGGCGGCTCCACATTGAGGGGCGATCTCAGAACATCTGCACCGGGGGCCTATCTCCCGGCCGCATTCTGATCGGCAGCCGCTGCAAATCGGGACAGTCGCGAACTGGAGCCCGAACCGACGCGATGGTCTCCCATCTCCGTAAGATGACCCATTGAGCCACCATCGCGGGGAGGCTGCAACAACCGGCTGAAAACTATCCCCGCTGTCACCGTTGTTCACAGGGGGTCGCACCGCTTCCCTCGTCATTCGGGGGCGCACGAAGTGCGAACCCGGAATCCAGGTATTGTCGCGTGAGATTCCGGGTTCGCGCTAGCGCGCGCCTCGGAACGACCGGGGGCAAAATTTCAGCTTCCCGGCGTCCAGGGCTGATAGTCGCCGGTCGCCTTCGGGCGGTGGCCGCTGGCAAGCGTCGAGCCGGGCGGACGGTAAGCAAACGGCGTTCCCGTCAGGTTGGGAAGGTGCGGCTTTTCCCACTCGCGCGGCTGATAAGCCTCTTCGGTCGGCGGCACGTCGACGGTGTGATGCAGCCAGCCGTGCCAGGATGGCGGCACCTTTGTCGCCTCGGCATAGCCGTTGTAGATCACCCAGCGCCGCTCGAAGCCGAGCGAGGTATCGATCTTGCCGCCCCTGGTGCGGAAATAACGGTTGCCCTGCTCGTCCGAGCCCACGAGTTCGCCGAACCGCCAGGTCCATAATTGCGTGCCGACGGTCGCGCCGTTCCACCAGGTGAACATCTTGAGGAAAAACTGTTTCATGGGGCCCGGCCGGTTCGAGAGGCGCTGTCGGGCCGTGATGCCATCCGCAAGCCGAATTGTCCAGTAAAGCCGGGGTATGCGTGCCGATCGGCCGGTCACCGGCGTTCGCGTGACCCATTGTCGCGGAAGTGTCCAAAATCCGTTCATTTCCCATCCGGTTCCGCTCTGACAGGCTGATATCAGGCGGGATCGCCGTGGGTTTTTCGGAACGCCCGCGCGCGCGGCGGGTTGAACGATCATGTCTCACAAATGGAGCCGACGATGATCAATCTGAAAGTATTGAGTAGCGCTGCCGTGATCGCCATGGCGTTGCCGATGGCCGCCTCGGCGGCAGGCCAACATGTCGGCGGCGCGAGGGGCGGCGGCGCGCCCACGGCGCGATTTAGCGGCGGTGGTGCCGCCTTCCATCCCGGCGGCGGTGCCGCGTTCCATCCCGGCGGCGGCGCGTTCCATCCCGGCGGCGTCAGGGCGCCGGTCGCGGCCTATAACGGCATCCACCCGGGCGTGAGCGGTCCGGTCGCGGCGTATAGCGGCGGCCCCTATCGCGGCGGATATGGCGGATGGCACCGCGGCGACCACGATCACGACCGCTTCGTGCCCGGCCTGGTGGCCGGCGCGCTGGTCGGCGGCGCGCTCGCGGCGGACAGCTATGCCTATTACGGCGGCCCCGCTTATTACGGGCCGGGTTACGACGACGACCAGTATTACGGCGACCAGTATTACGATGACTCCGCCGTGGTTGCGGCCGGCCCGGTGCCTGCCGGCGATGACGCCGTCGCCTACTGCGCGCAGACCTATCGTTCCTACGATCCGGCGTCGGGAACCTATTTGGGCTACGACGGATTGCGACACCCCTGCCCGTAGCCGCGCTTGAAAGCTTCCGACGACAGGACGACGCAATCCTTGTGCGTCGTCCTTTTCGTGATTGCGGTGTCGAGCCCGCATACGCACCCTGGCGTGCCGATACGCGTTCCAAATTGACCGGCGGCGCGATTCGCCTGTATCACGAGTTGCACTCCCGATGCGAGGAACGTTGATCGTGGTACGCGTCTCGTGGTCGATAAAGCCCCGATGGTTCGCGCAACCATCAAGATCTGTCTTCAACGCCGGGGTTTCGACCGTAATGCGCTCACAGCGTTTCATTCTTGCAATTGGCCTTGCGATCCTCCTGATCATCGGCGCAGCCTCGATCGCTCTGGACCTCAAGTCGAGATCCGACGCGGCCTGGGTCGATCATACGCTCGTGGTGATGCAGAAAATCTCCGACCTGCGACTGCTGCTTCGCCGCGCGGAGAGCGCCGCGCGTGGTTTTGTGCTCACCAACGACGCCAATCTTGTAAACGAATACCGCGATTCCAGCGGCCGAATCTCTCCTGCCTTCGCCGAGCTGATCGAGGCGACCAGCGATAACCCCAAGCAGACGCGACTACTCGAGGAGATTAAACCCCTCGCCGATCACCGGCTTGCGGTGACCGGCGAACTGGTTCGGCTGCAGACGGCGGGCGACACCGCGGGCATTGCGGCGCTGACGGCCAAAACCGAAGGCCGCTCGCTGATGGCGACCATCAGTGCAAACTTCGACAGCCTCGCGGCCGAGGAACAGAGGCTGCTTGCGCTGCGATCCGCCGAATCCCGGTTCACGCGAGGCGTGCTGCTCGCGATCAACCTCGCCGGCGTGGCGCTGATCCTGATCCTCGCGCTGATCCTGATCCGCGACGCACGACGGGCAAGCCGCAAGCTCGAGAGTTCGCTGAGCGCCACCAAGGCCGAAAACGTAACCCTTGAAGCCGCCGTCGCCGAGCGCACCACACATCTCCAGGCGGCCCATCAGGAGATCAGGCATTCGGCCTCGGTGCTGCAAAGCACCTTCAACAGCATCGCCGAGGCGGTGCTCGTCGTCGATTCCAAGGGAGCCGTCATGCTCTCGAATCCGGCCGCCGTGCGACTGCTTCACTTTCAACCGAACATGACGATCGATCAGTTGGGGGCGCAAAACATCCCCTACCGGATCGACGGCACGACGCGGCTTGCGGCGCGCGACACTCCGGCGGCGCGCGCGATGCGCGGCGAGCAGTTCGACGGCATGGACATTATCGTACGCCAGCCCGGGCGCAGCGATCCACTTCATCTCGTGGCCTCGGGCAGTCCGCTGCGGGACGGCTCCGGCGCCATCAATGGCGCGGCCATCGTCTACCACGACGTTACCGCCTCGCGCGACACCGAGCGCAAGCTGCAGCAGGCGCAGAAGCTGGATGCGATCGGCAAGCTCACCGGCGGCGTCGCGCACGATTTCAACAACATGCTGACGGTGATATCAGGCACCACCGAAACGCTGGTGGCGAGCCTGCAGGACCAGCCCGAATTGATGAAGACGGCCGCGCTGATCGATTCTGCGGCGCAGCGCTGCAGCGAGTTGATCCAGCATCTTTTGGCTTTCGCCCGCAAGCAGGCCCTGCAACCGCGCAACGTCGACATCAACGATACCGTACTCGACATCGCGAAACTGCTTCGTCCGACGCTGGGCGAGCAGATCGAAATCGAGACCGTGCTGGAGCCTGCGGTCGCGACCTCGCATATCGACCCCTCGCAGCTTGCGAATTCGGTGTTGAACATGGCGATCAACGCCCGCGACGCCATGCCGGACGGCGGCAAATTGTTGCTGGAGACCCGAAATGTGGTGCTGGACGAAGCCTATGCGCGGGCCAATGACGACGTCCGGCCCGGCCCTTATGTCATGCTCGCGGTCAGCGACACCGGCACCGGGATGCCGGCCGATGTCCGCGACAAGGTGTTCGAACCGTTCTTCACCACCAAGGATGTCGGCAAGGGTTCCGGGCTTGGACTGAGCATGGTCTACGGCTTCGTCAGGCAGTCGGGCGGGCACCTCAAGATCTACAGCGAGGAAGGCCACGGCACCACGATCAGGCTTTATCTGCCGCCGGCGCTTGCGGAGGCCAAAGCCGCAGCCCCCGCGGCCGCGGCAATATCGGGCGGCACCGAGACGATCCTGGTGGTGGAGGACGATCCGCTGGTGCGAAATTTCGTGATCGGGCAGCTCCAGACGCTCGGCTACCGAACCCTTGCGGCCGAGGACAGCCGCGCGGCGCTGGCCGAGGTCGCGAACGGCCGGCCGTTCGACCTGTTGTTCACCGACGTCATCATGCCCGGCGGCATGACCGGGCGCCAGCTTGCGGACGAGGTGATAAAGCGCCGTCCGGATATCAAGGTGCTCTACACCTCCGGATACACCGACAATGCGATCGTGCACCATGGCCGGCTCGACGAAGGCGTGCTGCTTCTGACAAAGCCCTATCGCCTGCCCCAGCTCGCCCGCATGGTGCGCCTGGCGCTCGCGGTCAAGACACCCTGAGCCCCGCCGCGAGCCCCGCGCGTCAGGATCGCGTCGCCAGCGCGACGCCGGCGAGGGTAAAGATCAGCGCCGCGATCTGGCCGGGGCCGAGCGGCTCGTGCAGCGCGAGCGCCGCCGTCACCACGCCGATGACCGGCGCCGCCATGGTGCCGATCGCCGCCACTGAGGCAGGCAGCCGCGCCAGCGCCGCAAACCAGGTGACATAGGCGACGCAGAACTGGATCACGATGGCATAGGTCAAAAGCATCCAGTCGAAACCGGATAATGCCGCCCAATCGGCCTTTTCGATCAACAGACCGACGATCGCGACCGGCAGGCTGCCGATCCCGATCTGCCAGGCGGCGGCGGAAAGCGGCGGCAAATTGAGCGGCAGCTTTTTCGCCAAAACCGTGCCGACCGCAAAGCCGAAGGCGCCGCCGAGCGCCATGAGGATACCCGGCAGCTTTTCCACACTGGCCGCAAAGCCGTTACCGCCCATGATGGCCGCAAGCCCCGCGAACGCCATGGCGAGCGAAATGACGCGCAACAGATTGGGCCGCTCGCCGAGGATCGGCCAGGCCAGAATCGAGGCCCAGATCGGCATGGTGTAGGCGATCAACACCGCCTCGCTCGCGGGAAGCCAGACCAGCGCCAGTCCCATCAGCACCATCCAGCAGCCGACGTTGAGGGTTGCGGCCACAACCAGCCTGGGCAGAAGTTTTGCCGGCACCCGCAGGCTCTGGCCGCGCAAGGTCGCGAGCAGAGCCAGCAGGCCCGCACCGACGACGCCGGTGGAACCGCGCAGGGTGAGCGGCGGCAGTTCGCCCAGCAGGTATTTCAGGACGGGCCAGGTGAACCCCCAGCCGATCGACGTAACGGCGAGGAAGACGAAGCCCGCGGGCAGGATGCGCGCGCGCGGGCGATGCGGATTTTGCATTGTCATGGAATCACCGGCGGGGAATCAGCGGCAATGTGGCCCTGATCGCGGCTGCCCGCCATCGGCCGGCGGGCATGGCAGGGCGGACATCCCCGTAGCTTCCCGTGAGTCTTCCAAGAGCAACCCTTTGGCCACAATAAATAGTTGCCCTGTGAACAACGGGATGAAGCCGGATTTGACCCGCCGGATCATTTTTTTCGCTTGGGAATCCCTGAGGACTCACTGATACTTGGCGCAACAGCAGGCGGCCGGCGCCCCCTGGTTTTCTCCCTTTTCCACCATATTTAGTATTTGATTCAGAAACTCGTACTAATCCTTGACGGGCGCGAGGGAGTTGTCCTAGCCTTCATCCTGTTCGGCGCGAGTGAGTTTGGGTCCCGCCGGTCGCCTCCAGAAGGGTTCCAGATTGACCACGCCGGTTGCCGGTCTTGGCAGCGGGTATGGGCTTTTTTGTCCTGAATCCGGGACCGTTTCGGAGCGCTAAAACGAGCCAAAATTGGCTCAGGTTTTGTTGAGTCAGGGCGTTGAGAGCAACTTCACGCTGGTGCGGAACGGCACCCGCGCGAAGTGGATGACCTGAAGACCGGAACGTGGGGCGTTCCGTCAGGGCATGCGGCGGCAAGATCGGTGCGCGCATCGATCCCAGAGCCAGAGAAACAGGGCCGGGTCTACCGGTAGAGCGTGCGAGCCAAAGGTTCGCTCAAGGAACATCACCCGGCCGCGACAAGCGGTCCGGCCAGAAACAACGGGGCACGAAGATGCGAATCGAACGACGCAACACCACCCAAGGCCAGTCACCCTACGCAGAGATTGATTTCAGATTGACGACATCTGAGATCCGCAATCCTGACGGCTCGGTGGTTTTTCGTCTCGAAAACGTCGAAGTGCCGGAATTCTGGTCGCAGGTCGCCTCCGACGTGCTGGCGCAGAAGTATTTTCGCAAGGCCGGCGTCGCAGCACGTCTGAAGAAGGTCGAGGAAGAGACCGTGCCGTCCTGGCTGTGGCGCTCGGTGCCGGACGCCGAGGCGCTGGCTGACCTGCCCGAGTCGCAGCGCTATGTCAGCGAGCTCTCGGCCAAACAGGTGTTCGATCGCCTCGCGGGCTGCTGGACCTATTGGGGCTGGAAGGGCGGCTATTTCACGTCAGAAGACGACGCCCACGCCTTCAACGACGAGCTGCGCTACATGCTCGCCAGGCAGATGGTGGCGCCGAACTCGCCGCAATGGTTCAACACCGGATTGCACTGGGCTTACGGTATCGACGGACCCGGCCAGGGCCACTATTACGTCGACTGGAAGACCGGCAAGCTGACCAAATCGAAATCCTCCTACGAACATCCGCAGCCGCACGCCTGTTTCATTCAGGGCGTCGGTGACGACCTCGTCAACGAGGGCGGCATCATGGATTTGTGGGTGCGCGAGGCGCGGCTGTTCAAATACGGCTCCGGCACCGGCTCCAACTTCTCGCGGCTGCGCGGCGAAGGCGAAAAGCTTTCCGGCGGCGGCCGCTCCTCCGGCCTGATGAGTTTCCTCAAGATCGGCGACCGCGCCGCCGGCGCCATAAAATCCGGCGGCACCACGCGCCGCGCCGCCAAGATGGTGGTGGTCGACGCCGATCACCCGGATATCGAGACCTATATCGACTGGAAGGTGAAGGAAGAGCAGAAGGTCGCGGCCCTCGTCACCGGCTCGAAGCTCAACCAGAAGCACCTCAAGGCCGTCCTAAAGGCCTGCGTCAATTGCGAAGGCTCCGGCGACGATTGCTTCGACCCGGAGAAGAACCCGGCGCTGCGCCGCGAAATAAAACTTGCGCGCCGCGCGCTGGTCGCCGACGCCATGATCAAGCGCGTCATCCAGTACGCGCGGCAAGGCTACAAGGAGATCGATTTCCCGATCTACGACACCGACTGGGATTCGGAGGCCTATCTCACGGTCTCCGGCCAGAACTCCAACAACTCGGTGTCGCTGAAGGACGATTTTCTGCGCGCGGTGGAAACCGACGGGACGTGGGATCTGATCGGCCGCACCAACAAGAAAGTGACAAAGACCCTTAAAGCCCGCGATCTCTGGGAGAAGATCGGCTACGCCGCATGGGCCTCGGCCGATCCCGGGCTGCACTTCAACACCACCATGAACGACTGGCACACCTGCAAGGCGTCCGGCGACATCCGCGCCTCGAATCCGTGCTCGGAATACATGTTTCTGGACGACACCGCCTGCAATCTGGCCTCGGCCAATCTGCTGACGTTCTACAACACCACGACAAAACTCTTCGACGTCGATGCCTATGAGCATCTCTGCCGTCTGTGGACCATCGTGCTCGAAATCTCCGTGATGATGGCGCAGTTCCCCTCGAAGGCGATCGCGGAACTGTCTTACGAATTCCGCACGCTGGGCCTCGGCTTCGCCAATATCGGCGGCCTCCTGATGACCATGGGTCTTTCCTACGACTCCAGGGAAGGCCGCGCGCTGTGCGGCGCGCTGACCGCGATCATGACCGGCGTCAGCTACGCGACATCGGCGGAGATGGCCAAGGAGCTCGGCCCCTTCCCCGGCTACAAGAAGAACGCCAACCACATGCTGCGGGTGATCCGCAACCATCGCCGCGCCGCCCACGGCGAATCCCGTGGTTACGAGGCGCTCGCCGTCAATCCGGTGCCGCTCGATCACGCCTCCTGCAAGCAACAAGACATTGTCGAGCACGCCAAATCCGCCTGGGACCTGGCGCTCGAGCTCGGCGAGCTCCATGGCTATCGCAACGCGCAGACCACGGTGGTGGCGCCGACCGGCACCATTGGTCTCGTGATGGATTGCGACACCACCGGCATCGAGCCTGATTTCGCGCTGGTGAAATTCAAGAAGCTCGCCGGCGGCGGCTATTGGAAGATCATCAACCGCGCGGTTCCCGAAGCGCTGCGCGTGCTCGGCTACCGCGAAAGCGAGATCGCGGAGATCGAGGCCTATGCCGTCGGCCACGGCTCGCTCTCCAACGCCCCCGCGATCAACGTTTCCACCTTGAAAGCCAAAGGCTTCACCGATGAAGCTCTCGCAAAGGTGGAAGCAGCCCTCCCGACTGCGTTCGATATAAAATTCGCCTTCAACAAGTGGACCTTTGGGGAGGACTTCCTCCGCGACACCCTGAAGATCGACTCCGAAGCCATTGCCGCGCCTAACTTTGACCTGCTCACCGCGGTCGGATTTACAAAACGCGAGATCGAGGCCGCCAACGTGCACATCTGCGGCGCGATGACGGTGGAAGGCGCGCCGCATCTCAAGGCCGAGCACTACAACGTGTTCGACTGCGCCAATCCCTGCGGCAAGATCGGCAAGCGCTATCTCAGCGTGGAAAGCCACATCCGCATGATGGCGGCTTCGCAACCGTTCATTTCGGGTGCGATCAGCAAAACCATCAACATGCCGAACGACGCCACGGTCGAGGATTGCAAGGAGGCTTACCTGCTGTCCTGGAAGCTCGCGCTGAAGGCCAACGCGCTTTATCGTGATGGCTCAAAGCTCTCGCAGCCGCTGAACTCGCAACTGATCAGCGACGACGAGGAAGACGACGACGCGATCGAGGCGTTTTACGACAAGCCGATGGCCGCGCGCACCGCGCAGCTTTCCGAAAAAGTCGTGGAGCGGCTGGTCGAGCGCATCGTGGTGATGCGCGAGCGCGAAAAGATGCCGGACCGGCGCAAGGGCTATACCCAAAAGGCCGTGGTCGGCGGGCACAAGGTCTATTTGCGCACCGGCGAATATGACGACGGCCGGATCGGCGAGATCTTCATCGACATGCACAAGGAAGGCGCCGCACTTCGCTCCTTCATCAACAACTTTGCCATCGCGGTCTCGCTCGGCCTGCAATACGGCGTGCCGCTGGAGGAATATGTCGACGCCTTCACCTTCACCCGCTTCGAGCCCGCCGGGCCGGTGCAGGGCAACGACAGCATCAAATACGCGACCTCGATCCTCGACTATGTCTTCCGCGAACTCGCGGTCAGCTACATGGGCCGCTTCGATCTGGCCCACGTGGACCCCAGCGAGTCCAACTTCGATGCCATGGGCAAGGGCGTCGAGGAAGGCCGCGCGCCGGAGCAGCCCAACAACAAGTACCTGTCGAAGGGCCTGACCCGCTCGCGCACCGACAATCTCGTGGTCATGCGCAGCGTCGCCGAACCGCCAACCGAGGCGCGCGCGCCCAGCAACGTCACCTCGATGTCCTCCCACGGCGCCTCCGCGCGCGCCTCCGACGCCGTGGAAGGCGCCGTCGCGCTGAAGCAGGAAGCCCAGCACGACCTGTCGCCGACGGAGAAGCTGGAAGCGATGCAGTGGAGCAAGGCCGGAGCCGCGGCGCAGGCGGCACCGTCGAAGGCCGAACGCCGGGCGGAAGCCAAGGCAAAAGGCTATGAGGGCGAGATGTGCGGCGAGTGCGGGAATTTCACGCTGGTGCGGAATGGGACATGTATGAAGTGCGACACGTGTGGGAGCACGACGGGGTGTTCGTAGACCGTTGTTAGAAGAAGACCGACGTTGTCCTGTTCAATTGAGGGGCGCCCCACCGGCGCCCCTTTCGTGGGAACGATAATAGATGTCGCTTTTGGCGGTGCCATTTGAGCAAATTACTGAAGCTGACCTGAATGCGCTTGTCGCGCAAAAGGTTCCAGAAAGTATCGTTTTGGACTACAAGCGCGACCTCGTTGCCGGAAGCGACAAGGATCGCCACGAATTCTTGGCGGACGTTTCCTCGTTCGCGAATACAACTGGCGGGGAAATTTTGTTCGGTATTGAGGAAGCGAACGGACTCCCCATTAAGCTTGTTGGCATCAACGCGTCTAACATAGACCAAGAAATACTTCGACTAGACCGAACTTCCTTCTTTCGAATCGATAAGGCAATGAGCTCGCTGCTGTTTGTCGCGAGCGCGGGTCGCTTTACTGGGTACGATCCGGGTTGACGGCGAGGAGCTCGAAGGCGCGCTGCTGGATCGGAG
>Ga0185299_10000621_pt1 | contig 89354 bp, 73 predicted proteins | sample PaiPotPPA55metaG_FD_128002 | JGI IMG/M metagenome (GOLD analysis project Ga0185299, IMG submission 128002) | Iron sulfur acid spring bacterial and archeal communities from Banff, Canada, to study Microbial Dark Matter (Phase II) - Paint Pots PPA... ...
CTGCAACGCCTTGAAAGAATGGCGGTTAGTCCGAATAGGCGAAAGTTGATTCAGGACGCTTCGGAAGCCCATGATGTCCGGAGTATCGCACGCGTAGCGTCCGCCGCGCCAGCGGCTTAGTTCAAACGCGCATCTCGTCACTTGGTTCCCGGTTTGTCGCCAACTCACAGGTGGGCAGCTTCCACCGATCAAAGAGTTTCGTAACAGCCTCTTTCCGAAGCCGCAGTAACTGTGAAACTGCTCTAAATGCCAGGCGGAAATCGTGGACCTTCCGCAGAGCGACCACAGAACTCTCGGCGCGAATACCAAATCGCTTTAATAAGGAATGGATGTACCAAAAGGAGCGAGAGGCTGTCAGTTGGTTTTTACCGAAACCCTGTCATGCGCCGCGTCCACTGCCAACTCGCTGTTGAAGAAGCCTTTGCCATTGAGCGGAGCGGAAGAATACACATCTTGCCTTCCTTTACCGCACCTTCCTAAACAGCCCCAGTTCCCTACCACGCGTCTAAACTAGCAGTATGGCCAAACGCGCCCGATTGCTTCTGCTGCCGCTCCTACTCTTCTTCTTCCTGCGGTCACTCCATGCGGATGGCCGTTTCGATCTCGTCGGCCCTCGCATCGACGTGCGTGTCACTCGTGGCAACGAGACCCTCCCCATCGCCTCGGTCCCCAATCTTCAGCCGGGCGACAAGATCTGGCTGCACCCTGACCTCCCACCCTCGCAATCGGTTAAGTACCTCCTGATCTGCGTCTTCCTGCGCGGAACCACTAACCCTCCCCCGCAGGACTGGTTCACCCGCATCGAGACCTGGGACAAGAAGGTCCGAGAAGAAGGCGTCTTCGTCACCGTCCCCCCCGAAGCGCAACAGGCCGTGCTCTTTATGGCGCCAGAGACCGGCGGCGACTTCTCTACCCTGCGCTCCGCCGTCCAAGGCCGGCCAGGACTCTTCGTTCGCGCCTCACAAGACCTCGCCGAAGCCGGCTTCGAGCAAGCCCGCATTGAGAAGTATCTGGCTTCGATCCGTCGCGTTCCGCCCTCTGACTCCGCCGATCTCCAGAAGCACTCCGATCTGCTCGCCCGTACGCTGAACCTGAAACCCAACGAGGACTGCTTCAAGCGCCCGGTCGACACCCAGTTCACCTGCCTCACCCTGACCGGCACCCAGACCCTGCTCGACGACGGCCATGGCCAGAACATCGCCTCCGCACTCTCCAACGGCCCCGGCTCCGATCTCATCAATCAGGCAAGCTATACGCAGGCGGCTGGCGGAGGCCTCTACTCCGCCTACGTCGGCGCAATCGTCGATCTGATCCGCCTCATGGGCACCCTCCACACCGCGCAGTATCAATACATCCCGGCCATCGCCTTCCCCCAGGACGCAGCCCTCAACCTGCGCCTGAATACGCCGCCCTCCTTCCACAATCCCAAGTCAGTGCTCGTCATCGGACTCCCCTCGGTGCAGGCGGCGGTGTCTCCGCCGCTTCGCCCTGCGGACGCGAACTACATTGCCTGCCTGATTAAACCCTCCGTCGTACTGCCCATCGAAGGCGCGCCCCTGGTCTTCTCCACCGACTTCGCCCATGAAGTCGTGCTGCACCTCAATCCACCGCCGGGAGCGCCCACCGAGCCCGACATCCCGCTCATTCCCGATGCCTACCAGGGCGGCCTGGTCCTGCAGCAGACCCCCACCCATCACCGCGAACTTCGTGATCCCAAGCTGCTCAAACCGGAGCCCGCCCTCCCCACACCTGCAGGTACCCCAGCCGCAAAGCCAGACCAAGCCGCAAAGCCAGACCAGGCCGCGAAGCCAGACGAAGCAAAGACCGCCTCCCCTGCGACTCCGCCCCCTGTCCCGCAACCCAAGCCCGTCCTGATCACCGGCACCATCCAGGGACGCTGGGGTTTTGATCCCTTCACCGGCCCTACCGTCACGCTGCAGCAGCTTCCCGGCACAGGCTGGCATATCGTCGAGCCCACCGAAGCTGCCCCCAACACCAGCCTCATCGCAGGCCGCTCCTCGCAGCTTCTGGTCTCCTCCACGGGAAGCGCCTGCATCCATACCATCACCGCGCACCCCACCGACAGCACTGACGACATGCCGATCCAGTTCAAGCCCTCACCCAAGCCTGAGGATCAGAACCTCGTCAATCTATCGATGCCCCTGCAACACGCCGAGACTCCCGGAAACCTGCATCTCGCCATCCAGCAATATGGCCAGCCGAAGACCGACGATCTTGCCGCACGAACCTTCTCCGAGCCGGCGCATATCGCCTCTATCGAGCTTCACGCGGGTGACCGGTCGCTTCTGCTCAAAGGCACCAGCCTCGCGCAGGTGGAAAGGCTGTCCCTCGGCGACCTCAACTTCTCTCCCGTCCCACCGAGTGCCGACGACCTCACCTCAACCGACACGCTGCGCGTTGCCCTGCCGGCCGACGCCCCTGCACCGCCCACCCACGTCGACGACCACCTCACGGCCCGCATCAGGCTGCGCGACGGCCGCAACCTGTCCATCCCGGTGATCGTGTCTCTCCCGCGTCCGGTCATTACGCTTTTGCGTAAGAATGCCGCGACCCCAGCGAATACCGAAATCGCTCTCACCGACTCGAACGACCTTCCACTCTCTCAACCCGTCAGCTTCACGCTCAAGAGTCCCGCGCCCTTTCCGCGCAACGGCCAGATCGAGATCGAAACGCTGGACGGCACACTCCGCACCGTGCTCACCCTCGCGCCCTCCGGCGGCCTGCTGCTGCAGGACCCGCACACCGTTGTAGCCACGCTCGACCCGCTGCGCTCCTTCGGTCCCAGCGCCTTCGGTCCGCTGCATCTGCGCGCGGTCTATCCCCTGGCGTCCACTTCGCACGCTCGCCGCAGCAGCGAACCCGACACAACGGCGCTTGCCCATGTGACAGCTACCGACCCCGCAACGCAGACCGCTACCATCGCACCAGCATCCCCGGCAGCATCCAATGACCCGCCCGCTGCCGACAGCATGGAGCCGGAGTCCCCTTCCAGCGACTGGCTGCCGCTGGGTACGCTCGTTCGCCTGCCTATACTCTCAGGCCTGCAGTGCCCTGTGGAAACAACCCTGCCCTGCACGTTGAGCGGCTCTAACCTCTTCCTCATTGAGTCGATCTCGATCGACCCCACCTTTGCCAACCCGATCCCAGTCCCTGACGGCTTCACCGGCTCCAGCCTGACGCTGCCCCGCCCCTCCGCCGCGACGATCTTCCTTCATCTCCGCGACGACCCCACAGCCATCAATCCGGCCATCATTCCAACCGTGGCACCACCGCCGACGACCGTCTCCTCCCATACCCACAACGCAAGCCGCGGAGAGACCAAGACGCAGACACAACAACCACAGACTCCAAAAGGCCCGGCGTAAAGCCGGGCCTTTCTGCTGTTGCTTTTCTTTCTGTCATTCCCGCAGGGAATCTGCTTCTGCTCTTGCCTTTGCTTTTGCAGTTGTCTTTGCCTTGAAGGGGCGGGACTTCAGTCCCGCCGTCCATGCGCTGCGACCCATATGGCTTTAGCCACGGAGGGAATGCCTGCTAACCTCACTCCGAAGGAACAGGCGGCAACCCCTGCTGCACACGGCTATGCGAACGGCCATAGCTGAAATAAATCACCAACCCAACCGCCAGCCACACAATCAACCGAATCCAGGTCAGCAGCGGCAATCCAAGCATCATCGCCAATGAGATCAGAATCCCAAGAATAGGCGTAGCCGGCATAAAGGGCACCCGGAACGGACGCGGCAGATCGGGCCTGCGTGAGCGCAGCACAAGCACGCCCGCGCACACGATGATGAACGCCAGCAACGTTCCGATGCTCGTCATCTCTCCCAGTGCATCCAGAGGGATCGTCGAAGCAAACACAGCTACAACCAGACCCACCGTAATCGAGGAGATCCACGGCGTGCGGAACTTGGGATGGACATGCGAGAAAAACTTCGGCAGCAAACCGCCCTTCGACATGGAGAAGAAGACGCGGCTCTGGCCCAACAACATCACGATCATGGTGCTGGTCAGGCCGCCCAGAGCGCCGAGCTTCACCAGCAGGCTGCCCCACTTGAATCCCGTCGCATCGATACCGACTGCGAGCGAGTCCGGCACAGCCAGGAAGCGGTAGTTCACAAGCCCTGTCAGCACCAGCGCGACCAGGATGTACAAGATGGTGCAGAGTACCAGCGATCCGAGAATACCGATCGGCATATCGCGCTTCGGGTTCTTTGCTTCCTGCGCCGCCGTGGACACCGCATCGAAGCCGATATACGCGAAGAAGATAACCCCCGCGCCGCGCAACACGCCCGACCATCCAAAAGACCCGAAGACCCCGGTATTGGGAGGAAGGAACGGATGCCAGTTCACTGTCGGCAGCTCGGGATGATGCAGCAGTGTCGCGCTGCCAAGACCCAGGAAGATCACCAGAACAATCAGCTTGACGGCGACGATGAAGCTATTGAAGTTCGCCGACTCCTTCATGCCGATTACAAGAATAGTGGTGACAAGCATGATGCCGATAAAAGCAATGAGGTTGAACACACCATGCCGCTGCGGCAGCGTTGCCGGATCGATCCCCAGCTGCGCCAGCTTCTTGGCGATGCGGCCCAGGAACTCCCAATGGCCGTTATAGAGCACAAAGACTGAGCCCGGCGTGCCTGCCAGCTCCGGCGGCAGACGCAAGCCGAAGTCCTGCCCCAGACTCAACACATAGCCGCTCCATCCCGAGCACACCGTAGCCGCGCCAAACGCATACTCCAGCACCAGATCCCAGCCGATAATCCAGGCGAAGATCTCACCGAGCGTGGCATATCCATAGGTATAAGCCGAGCCCGCCACCGGGATCATCGCCGCAAACTCCGCATAGCAAAGGCCAGCGAACACACACCCTATCGCCGCCAGGATGAACGAGTACACAACGCCAGGTCCCGCATAGTGAGCGGCAGCCGGTCCGGTAAGAACGAAGATCCCTGTTCCGATAATTGCGCCAATCCCCAACGCAATAAGGTTTCCCGCACCCAACGACCGTTTAAGCGTGTGCTCACCCGTCTCCGTGGCTTCGCCCATGATGGTGTCGAGGGACTTCGTCAACAACAAATTCGCCATGCGTCTTGATTCTCCAAAATCAGCTTCAAATTGACTGTTTACGGCCATGTGTGCCGAGGCTGGCCTCGCAACAGTACACCACAAATCCACACCACCATGACGACGCAGAAAAGCCCGGCGTAAGAGCCGGGCCTTTTGCCTTTGCCGTTGTTTTTCTTTCTGTCATTCCCACAGGGAATCTGCTTTCGTGGCTGCAGTTGTTTTGAAGGGGCGGGACTTCAGTCCCGCCGTCCATACACTGCTGCCCATGTGGCTTTAGCCACGGAGGGAATGCCCGTCCGAAGTATTCCGGGCGCGGCCAAAACCACAGCTAATCCGCCAGCTCTCCCGGCAACTCACCCCGCTGCACGCGGCTATGTTTCTGCCCATACGTGAAGTACACGATCAGCCCGATAACCAGCCAGACAATCAGCCGAGCCCAGTTCAGCCAGCCCAGTTTGATCATCATGTAGCCGTTGAACAGGACACCCAGCGCCGGAATCACTGGCACCCACGGAGTGCGGAATGGCCGCACCTTATCCGGGTCCGTCTTGCGCAGCACAATGATCGAGATGCATACGATCACAAACGCCAGCAGGGTCCCAATGTTCACCATCTTGCCGATGTCGTCGATCGGCGTCAGCGCTCCTACGACCGCAGCGATCGAGCCCACCAGAAACGTGTTCTTGAACGGGGTGCGATACTTATGATGCACCTCGGCAAAGAACTTCTTCGGCAGCAGCCCATCATTGGCCATCGCATACAGCACACGCGTCTGGCCCAGAAGCATCACCAGCATCACACTCGTCAATCCAGCCAGCGCGCCCGCGGTGATAATGTCACTCGCCCACGGCAATCCACGATCGAGGAACGCCCGAGCAATCGGCGCTTCGATACTCACCTGCTGCCACGGCACCATGCCTGTCAGCACCGCCGCCACACCGATATACAACAGCGTGCATACGCTCAGCGACACGATGATGCCAATCGGCAGGTCGCGCTGCGGGTTCTTCGCCTCCTGCGCTGTCGTTGAAACCGCATCGAACCCGATATACGCAAAGAAGATATACGCCGCGCCCGACCCAATGCCCGCGAAGCCGAACGGAGCAAACTGATGCCAGCTATGGCCCCAGTTTGCCGGATGCACATAGTGCGATCCCAGCCCGAGCACGAACAGCACCACGGCAACCTTCATCACCACGATGAACGAGTTGAACTTCGCCGACTCCTGAATGCCGATCGCCAGAATCGTCGTCACGAGCAGCGCAATCACAAAGGCCGGAAGGTTCAACCCGATCTCGTGCCCAAACAGCGTCGGCGCATTCAGCAGCACATGCGCCCGCGACAGAATATCCGCCGTAGGCGCAGCCTTCAGAACTCCGAGCTGCGCAATGTACTCCTGCGTACCCGGTATGAGCGACGCATAGTTCGAAGCCATGATCTGGCGGCAGATGTTATCCACCGCCACGCCCAGCGCGGTCCAATGGTCATAAGCCAGCCACAGCGGAAACCGTATGTGGAAGATCTGCATCAGCTCGATGAAATGATTGGACCAGCCCGAGCTCACCGTGCTCGCGCCCATCGCATACTCCAGCGTCAGGTCCCAGCCGATGATCCACGCGACTAGCTCTCCAAGCGTCGCATACGCATAGGTATAGGCCGATCCGGCCAGAGGAATCATGGCCGCAAACTCCGCATAGCAGAGTCCCGCGAACGCGCATCCAAGCCCGCTCAGCACGAACGAAAGCATCAAACCGGGGCCGGCATAATGGGCTCCCAAGCCCGCCAGCACAAAGATGCCCGCGCCGATAACGGCGCCCACACCAAGCGCCGTCAACTGAAAGGGTCCGAGTGAGCGCTTGAGCGTATTCTCGCCCGTAGCCTCTGACTCGGCCATCAGCACGTCCATGGATTTTGTCGCAAAAAGATTCGCCATCCGCCGTTCTTTCTCCCGTCTACTCTTTAGCGTCCTTCACAGGCCGCCTTGTCCAAATCCAATACACCGGCACACCGAGCAGTACCAGCAGCAGCCCGGGCCATGTGTATTGAGGCTTGTATCGCAACAGTACAACACAAATCCACAACGCCATGACGATATACAGCGCCGGAAGCACCGGATACCCAAACGCCCGATACGGCCGCGGCGCCTCAGGACGCGTCCTGCGAAGCCGAAACAGCCCCACAATCGTCAGCACATAGAACACCAGCACCGCGAAGATCACATAGTCCAGCAGCTGCCCATAGCTCCCGCTCAGGCACAGCAGGCACGTCCACGCCCACTGGGTCCACAGTGAGTTCACCGGAGTGCTCGTCTTCTCGTCCAGCTTGCCGATGCTCTTGAAGAACAGCCCGTCGTTGCTCATCGCGTAGTACACGCGAGCCCCCGCGAGCAACATGCCATTCACGCAGCCGAAGGTCGAGACCAGGATCGCCGCCGCCATCAACTTCGCGCCGATGCCCGCAAACGCCGACTGCATCACCGCGGTCGCCACGCGATCCTCGGAGGCAAACTGAATCCCCCGCCCCGCCAGCGTCGTCGCACTCGCCGAACCCGCCATCGGCAGCACGCTCAAAAACACAAAGTTGCAGAGGACATACAGCAGCAACACCGTACCCGTCCCCAGCGCCAGCGACAGCGGCAGATTGCGCTTCGGATCGCGAATCTCGCCCGCCGTAAAGGTCACATTATTCCACGCATCGGAGCTGAACAGAGATCCCACCTGCACGACGGCAATCACCGTCAGAATGCCGACATACTCAATCGGTCCGCCCACCCCAACCTGCACCGCATGCTGCGTATGCCAGCCCGAGTTCGCAAAGAATGCATGCCAGCCCGCGCCAAAATTAGCAGCAATCGCAGACGCATTCTTCACCAACGCGCCCACCACGATCACACCCAACAGGGCCAGCACCTTCGCACTGGTAAAGACGTTCTGCACCGCCGCACCCAGCTTCACGCCGCGCGTATTCATAAACGTCAGCAACGTAATCACGGCGATCGCAGAGAGGTTCGCCGTATTCAACCCGATGTCCATATTGCCCAGCACCATCGGCCCCACGCGCCACGCTGGAACATGTCCGATATGCCACAGCCAGTGGCCTGCACTCACACTCGGAAAGAACACGCCAAGAAATTTGCCGAACGCCACACCCACCGCGGCAATCGTCCCCGTCTGGATCACCAGGAACAGCGTCCATCCATACAGAAAGCCCCAGATCGGCCCCAGCCCCTCGCGCAGATAGACATACTGCCCACCGGCCTTAGGCATCATCGCAGCCAGTTCGCCATAGCTCAACGCGCCGATCAACGTCATCGCCGCCGTCACCAGCCACGCCGCAATCAGCAGCGCCGGAGACCCCAGCACCCGGCTCATATCCGCGGGAACGATGAAGATACCCGACCCAATCATCGAGCCCATCACGATGGCGGTCGCTGAAAACAGCCCCATGCCCTGCACAAAGTGAGGTGTAGGGAGGCCTGGGTTGGTAGCTTCAGATTTTGTCATTCAATGGGCCAAATGTAGCACGAACGCCCCTATTAAGGGCAATTTCAAAAGGCTGAAGCAGCTTCTTGGCCCTATCGCAGAAATTCGAGGAAGTCCCTCGCAACCTTACCCGGCCGCTCACCGTCAGAGAAAAGGCCCCCGATCACGGCAACCGAATCCGCTCCGGCATCGATCACCGCCCGCGCATTCGCACGTGTAATCCCGCCAATAGCCACAATGGGCTTCCCCGTCAGCGCTCGCGCTCGCCGCACGCCTTCGAGACCCACCACCGGCTCCGCATTCAACTTGGTCGAGGTCGCAAACACCGGCCCCACCGCAACGTAATCCGCCTCACCCGCCTCCGCCACGCGCACCTGATCGTCGTTGTGCGTCGAGACACCGATCACCCGCCCCGCTCCCAGCACACGCCGCACCGCTGCCGGCGGAAGATCGAGATGCCCCACATGCACGCCACTCCATCCAGCCAGCACCGCAAGGTCTACGCGATCATTCAAAATCAGCGTCGCCTCCACGCCTTCGAACACTGCCGCAATCTCCTCCTCCGCGCGCAGAATCTCCTGCGGCGCACCTGATTTATCGCGATACTGCAGCAGCGTCACACCCGCATCGCGAAGCTCGCGCGCAAAGTCGTCAACGCGCACACCACGGCTATCGAGAGTAGTCCGGTCGACGATAGCGTAAAGAGAGCTTAGAGCACGCATACGGCACCGTCTTTGTCGTTGCTGTTGCTTTTCTTGTTGTCATTCCCGCAGGGAATCTGCTTTTTACCCGCACCAATGCCAGTTGCACTTGCTGTTGCTGTTGCTTTTCTTGTTGTCATTCCCGCAGGGAATCTGCTTCCCCCTCCCCGCCACCAAAGGACTCTTTCTTCCCCGGCTCCTGAAACACAATCGGCCCCTGAAAGGTCAGAAATAAATCCTCCCATGTAGGATTCACTCGCTCAATCAGTTCAATCTTTTGCGCACGAGTCCAATGCTTAAGTTCTTTCTCCCGGGCTATCGCGTTATTTACATATTGGAAGTATTCAAAGTAGACCAGCCGATGAATGGCGTAATGCCCACTATGGGTTCCAGGAGTCCTCTCGCGATGCTGCGTAACCCTGTGAATCAGGTCGTTAGTCATGCCAATATAGAGGTTTCGCGAGCGGCTGGAGAGGATGTAGACCCAGAAGTGGTATTCACGCTTTGGCATGGTGGCATCCTAGCATTCGTGCTACGGGAGAAGCAGATTCCCTGCGGGAATGACAACAAGAAAAGCAAAGGCAACAACATCGTCTGACTTCACTTATGAATGCCCTTCACCCACACCCTACCCCGCAACACGGTGATACTTAATCTGAAACATCGGCACCCACCCATCACCACTCGGCCTGAACAGCGCCCACGTAAAGTCATCCGCGCCATCCTGATGCACATGCACCTGATAGTGCCCCGAACTTCCATCGCTCTCATGCACGTTGAAGTCCCACAGCAGAAACTCCGGCTGCGGCTGAACGTTGCCCTCTACCCATCCGCCATCGGCTCCGCCATACGCAAAGACAATCTGCTTGCGCACCGCGTCGTAGCCAAAGTGCCCCTCGTACTGCAGCGTCCCATTGAAGCTCGTGTTGAACGAGATCGCATGCCCAGCCAGCGTCCGCTTCAACTGCATATCGATACGTGTTGCCGCACCACCACCCGGCGCCGCAACCTCGCCATGCCACGTTCCGCCAGCCATCCATGCCACCAGAGCCAGCGGATCAGGAGGTGCATCCGCAGGTTTCGGTGCAGCCTGAGCGAGCATCATCGGAGCCCATAAAGCAATCAGAAGTCCTAACCTCTTCATGTTTCCCTCGCAGGCGTCAGCTTAGCTTGTTAATTTGGGTTCCGCTTTCTGGCGCTCCAAAAACCGCTCCATAAACTTCGTATCGAACGCACCCGACCGAAACTCTTCATCCGCAAAGATCTTCTGATGCAGCGGAATCGTCGTATGAATTCCCTGCACCACAAACTGGCTCAGCGCCCGCTGCATCTTGTTCATCGCCTCTTCGCGATCCTTGCCGTGGCAGATCAGCTTCGCGATCAGCGAGTCGTAGTACTGCGGCACAACACCTTCGGCATACTGCGCCGTATCCACACGCACGCCATTACCGCCGGGCACGTTGTAGACCGTGATCTTGCCCGGGCTCGGCGTGAACTTCTCCGGATGCTCCGCATTGATGCGGCACTCGATCGCATGGCCGATAATCTCCGGCTGCTTCGGCACAATGTCGCCCAGCTTCTCGCCCGACGCAATCCTCAACTGAGCTTTGACCAGATCCACACCCGTCACCATCTCGGTCACGCAGTGCTCCACCTGGATGCGCGTATTCATCTCGATGAAGTAGATCGATCCATCCTCATCCATCAGGAACTCGATCGTGCCCGCATTCCAGTAGCCGATATCCTTGAGCGACCGCTTGATGACCTTGCCCATCTCCTCGCGCTGCTTAGGAGTGATCTGCAGGCTCGGAGCCTCTTCAATCAGCTTCTGATGCCGCCGCTGAATCGAACACTCGCGCTCGCCCAGCGACATCACATTGCCATGCTCGTCGGCCAGCACCTGAAACTCAATGTGCCGCGGCCGCTCGATGAACTTCTCCATGTACAGGTCGCCGTTGCCGAACGCATTCAGCGCTTCGGTCGACGCCTGTTGGTACAGCGCCGGCAGCTCTTCCTTGTTGCGGCAGATACGCATACCGCGTCCACCGCCACCTGCGACAGCCTTCAGGATCACCGGATACTTAACCGTCCGCGCCCACTCCAGCGCCTCGCCTTCGCTGCCAATAACGCCATCCGAACCCGGCAGAATCGGCACCTTGGCCTTCTTCATCGTCTGCCGCGCCGTGGACTTCTCGCCCATCATGCGCGTCACCTCCGGCGGAGGCCCGATGAACTTGATGTTCGACGCGCGGCACACCTCGGCGAAGTTGGCATTCTCGCTCAGCAGCCCATAGCCCGGATGCACAGCATCCGCACCCGCAATCTCCGCCGCCGAGATCACCGCCGGCACGTTGAGATAACTATCCGCCGACCTGGGCGGACCTATGCAGATAGCCTCATCGGCAAAGCGCACATGCAGGCTGTTGCGATCGGCCTCCGAGTACACCGCAACCGTACGGATACCCATCTCCTTGCACGCGCTGATAACGCGCAATGCAATCTCTCCGCGATTTGCAATCAGTACCTTACGAATCATTCAATGCCCTTGCTTTTCTTGCTGTTGCTGTTGCCTTTGCTTTTCTGGTTGTCATTCCCGCAGGGAATCTGCTTCTGCTCTTGCCGTTGTTTGTTTTTCGCCGTCATCCTGAGGCGTAGCCGAAGGACCCCCGTATTAACACCGCCACAAAAGCAGTACCTAAGCCCTTACCGCGCCTTAATCGCGAACAGCGGCTGTCCATACTCCACCGGCTGCCCAGGCTTCACCAGCACCTGCACAATCTCGCCCGCAGCATCGGACTCAATCTCATTCATCAGCTTCATGGCCTCGACGATGCACAGCACCTTGCCCGTGTCCACATGGTCGCCAACCTTCACAAAGGCCTCGGAATCCGGCGAAGGCGCATCGTAGAACGTGCCGACGATGGGCGACTTCACGATATGCGCTCCAGCATGAGGATCGGCCTCAGCCGCAGGAGCAGCCACAGCTGGAGCGCTCGCCACAGGAGCAGCAGCAACCGGAGCAGGAGCCGCCGGCGCACTGGGACGCTGAGCAGCCAATAGTGCAGCCAGCTGCGTCATGTCGACACCCGCAGGAGCCGCCGCCGCCGGAGTCTCGCCCGCAAACCGTAACCCAACCTTCAGGTCCGGCCGCTCCATCTCGAACTCGGCGATGCCGCTGGCCTTCAGAAACTCAACCAGCTCACGCAATTCCTTCAGATCATTCCCGTCCATTCAATCCAACTCCTCTGCTTTTGCTTTGGTATTTCTAATCCCTAATCCCTATTCCCTAATCCCTGCTTTTACAGCTCTATCCATGCCTTCGGACTTGCCGCCGTCAGCACTTCGCCACCGCTTTGCGTCACTAACACCATATCTTCAATGCGGATGCCAAACTCACCCGGCAGATAAACACCCGGCTCGATCGTCACAACCATCCCGGCTTCGAGCACCTGTTTCTGTTTCGCCGCCAGCCTCGGCCCCTCATGAATCTCCAGGCCAACGCCATGGCCCGTAGAGTGCGAAAAGAACCGATCCAGCTTATCTCGCCGCAACACCGAACGTGCGGCCTCATCGACGTCGCCACAGCTTATTCCAGGTGCAACTGCGGCAACCGCAGCCTTTTGCGCTTCCAGCACCGAATGATACACGTCCCACTCCTGCTGGTTCGCCTTGCCGAGGTGTACAGTCCGGGTCATGTCCGAGCAGTACCCCTCCAGCAGCACCCCAAAATCCAGGGTGCAGAAGCCCCGCCGAGGCAGCTTTGCCGCCGTCGCATGACCGTGCGGCAACGCCGACCGCTCTCCGCTCGCGACGATCGTCTCAAAGCTCATCGCGGAGGCTCCAGCCATCCGCGCCTTGAACTCCAGCGCCGCAGCCACCTCGACCTCGGGCACGCCAGCCACGATATGCTCCAGAATCCCCTCAAAGAGCCTGCAACCGAGATCCGCCGCCCGCCGTACCAACACAATCTCGTCGGCGTCCTTCACCTCGCGCAACCGGGCGACAAGACCCTCGACCGGAACAAAGAACGCCCGGCGCAGACTCCCCGGCAATGCCTTGCGAAGTTTATCCAGCGCTGCCACAGACGTCTGCCCCGCATCGAAGCCGCAGCGCGTCACCCCCGCCGCAACCAGCCACTCCACCGCCAGCACCGTCGCGGCCTTTTGCTCGACGACCACGCGGAGGCCCTTCGCCTCGGCCTTGGCCTGAGTCTTGTAGCGTCCGTCCGTAAACAGACAGGCGCGCCCCCCAGCCATCGCCAGCGCGCCGTTAGACCCTGTAAATCCAGTCAGATAGCGGACATCTGCCGGATGCGTCACAAGCAGCGCCTCCACCCCTGCAGCCGCCGCGGCCCGTATTGCCACCCGCCGTCTCTTAAGCTGATTCATTCGTACCAATTTTACGTCATCAACCGGTCCCCAACCCCTGTCCGTCATCTCGACCCACCACTCCCCGTCTTCGAGTCCCACTTCTGTCTTGTCATCCCAACACACCCCAAATCTGTCATCTCGACCGGAGCATGACGGTTTCATGTCATGCGCAGTGGAGAGACCTGCAGTTTGCCCGCACCTGCGATAGTGCCTGCCCAGGCAAACTGCAGGTCTCTCCACCCTGAGCGTAGTCGAATGGGCGGCGGCAAAAAGCGCCGCCTCCGGTCGAGATGACAATGCAGAGGTGAATGAGAGAAATCAAGGAACAGAGATCAAAGCCAGTAACCACATCGTCACACCCATCCAGCACCACGCCCGTTATCATGGACTATGGACCTTTATCCGGCGGAAGCCCGGCGCTCAGAATCGAAACTCATCACCCGCCGAAAATTCATCATAGGCAGCAGCGCAGCCGGCCTCGGCCTGGCAACGTACGCCGGCACCCACGGACGCCACCAGATCGACTTCGTCCAACGCACCATCCCCATCCGTAACCTTCCCGATGCCTTTCAGGGCTTCCGCATCGTCCAGATTAGCGACATCCACCTGGAGGAGTACACCGAAGCCTTTTATCTCGAGGAGTTCGTCCGCCGCATCAACGCCTTGAAGCCCGACCTTGTCCTTCTTACCGGCGACTTTATAAGCGCCGGTCCCCGCCCCTTTTCAGTCGCCTATAAGGCAGCGGGGGTATGTGCCGAGATCCTCGAAGGCCTCACCTGCCCACAGCGCTACGGCATCCTCGGTAACCACGACGCCACGGTAGGCTCGGAGCACGTGATCCAGCCTCTCCAGGCCCACGGAACCCCCATCCTCGTCGACAGCTACGTGCCCATCGAGCGCGGCAAGGACCACATCTGGCTCAGCGGCGCCTGCGACCCCGGCACCTCGCACTGCTATCTCGACATGGCCATCCCGCCCATGCCCGATGCTCCTGTCATCTTCATGGCCCACGAGCCCGACTTTGTAGACACCGTAGTCCAGCACCCGCGTTTTCCCCTGATCGACCTGATGCTCTCCGGCCACACCCACGGAGGCCAGGTGCGCCTGCCGATTCTAGGCCCGCTCATCCTGCCGTCTATGGGCAAGAAGTATGTCGAAGGAATCTTTCACTTCGACCACATGCAGCTCTATGTCAATCGCGGCGTCGGCACCGTAGGACTCCCGTTCCGCTTCAATTGCCCCTCAGAACTGACGGAACTGACACTGGTTCGTGCCTAAGATTTCGCGGAGGCCACGGATACCATCGCGGCCTCCGCGAAACCTCAGCGCCCTCTGCGTTAAAGATTTTGCTCTGCTAGAGCCGGCATTCCAGCCACAGGACAAGCTGCAATGAATCCGAACACCTCCCACGCGAATCTATAATGAACGAGTTAGACAGGTTATTAACCATGCCGTTTACCAGTATTCAAAAGGTCGCCGATGCCGACTTCCCCACCCGCTGGGGACACTTCCGCATTCTGGGCTTCGAGGGCCTCACACAGCCCGGCGACCCGACCAGGAAACCCGTGGAAAGCGCGGTAGCCCTCGTCATGGGCGACATCCACGCCGCTCCACCGCTCGTCCGCATCCACTCCCAATGCCTTACCGGCGACGTCTTCCACTCGCTGCGCTGCGACTGCCACGACCAGTTGCATCTCGCTCTAGGCAGCATCGCCGCGGAGGGCGCCGGAATCCTGCTCTACGAACAGCAGGAGGGCCGCGGCATCGGCCTGATGGCCAAGCTCCGCGCCTATGAGCTGCAGGACAAGGGCCTCGACACCATCGAAGCCAACGAACAGCTAGGCTACGAGGCGGACTATCGCCACTTCGAGCTCCCCGCCGAGATCCTCAAGCACCTCAACATACCCGCAGTACGCCTGATGACGAACAACCCCGAAAAGGTCGCGGCCATGGAAGACGCAGGCATCAAGGTCACCGAACGCCTCTCCGCCGCCATCCCCAGCGAACCCACCTTCGCCCGCTACCTCGAAACCAAACGCGACAAGATGGGCCACCTCGTCATCTGACGGCAACGGCAACGTGGTCTTTGCCGTTGCTTTTGCCTTTCTTTTTGTCATTCCCGCAGGGAATCTGCTTCTAGCTTTTGCCTTTGCTTTTCTGGTTGTCATTCCGAGCGCAGCGAGCGAGCGAACCTGCTGTCTCCCGTTTTCGCTCATACCACCTGAAAAACAAAAGCCTCTACTCCCCTACACCCTTCAAATTCTCACAACTCTTCACCAGAACCTCATCGAACACCGCCAGCTTCGCGGGATCGATCCTCTCCCAGAGCCTCCGGTTCGCCACCTCCGCAACCGCTCTCGCCCGCTGCAACACCTTCTCACCCTTCTTCGTCAGCTGGGCCAGCAGTACGCGCTCATTCGCCGGATTTTTCTCACGTGTAATCCAGCCGTTCGCTTCCAGCTTTGTCATCAACTGCTGCCCGGTCTGCGGAGTCACCGAGCAGATATCCGCCAGCTTCGCCCCCGAGATCCCAGGGGCATCCTCCACCGCGCGCAACAGCCGTAGCTGCGCCATCGTGATTCCCATAGGCTGCAACTCTTCATCCAACAGGCTGCGAAATCCCAGCAGCACACGCTTAACCTGCGTGATGCGCTCAATCGACTTATGCCATTGCTCCTCAGGCGACAACTTTTTCCTGTTTTTTTTCATACCCTTTAAGCAGCGTTTTTTAATCTCATCGACACGGTCTTCTATATCAGCTTCCTGATACACTATATCAGGAAGCTGATATGGCGTACGACTCCTCCTGGAAACCTAAATACAATCCCTGGGCCATCGCGCTCACCGTCACGCTGGCCACCTTCATGGAGGTGCTCGACACCTCCATCGCCAACGTCGCCCTGCCGCACATCGCCGGCTCGCTCGGCGCGTCGCAGGAAGAGGCCACCTGGGTCCTGACCAGTTACCTCGTCTCCAGCGCCATCGTGCTCCCCATCTCCGGCTGGCTCTCCAACCGCTTTGGCCGCAAGCGCTACTACCTCACCTGCGTCGCCATCTTCACCATCTTCTCGTTCGTCTGCGGCATCGCGCCGTCCCTTCCCCTGCTCATCGTCGCCCGTATCCTGCAGGGCGCCGGCGGCGGTGGACTCGCGTCGTCCGAACAAGCCATCCTCGCCGACACCTTCCCCATCGAAAAACGCGGCCAGGCCTTCGCGGTCTATGGCATGGCCGTCGTCGTCGCTCCGGCCATCGGCCCCACTCTGGGCGGCTGGATCACCGACAACTTCAACTGGCACTGGATCTTCTTCATCAACATCCCCATCGGCCTGCTCTCCATGTGGCTCAGCTCCCGCATGGTCGAAGATCCGCCGTACCTGAAAGCACGCGTCAAGGAAGCCTCCAAGGCCCGCGTCGACTTCACCGGCCTGGTCCTCGTCGCCTCCGGCGTCGGCTGCCTCGAGTTCTTCCTCGACAAGGGCCAGGAAAAAGACTGGTTCGGCGACCCCATGATCACCACCGTCGCCTGGATCGCCGCCATACTGCTCGTCATCTTCGTCTTCTGGGAGTGGAACCACGAAGATCCCATCGTCGACCTCAAGCTCCTCAAGAACCGCAACTTCGGCACCGCGGTCTTCCTGCAGCTCGTCCTCGGCATGGTGCTCTTCGGCTCGACCGTCCTCATCCCGCAATATGTGCAAACGCTGCTCGGCTACAGCGCCGAACGCGCCGGCATGGTCCTCTCTCCCGGAGGCTTCGTCCTCATGGTGATGATGATGGTCGCCGGCAGAATGGTCAGCAAGTTCGACCCGCGCATGCTCGTCTGCATCGGCTACGCCATTACGGCGGCAGGCCTCTACAACCTCACGCGCCTGTCCCTTGATTCCAGTTTTGGCGACATCACCCTCTGGCGCGCGCTGCAGGTCATCGGCCTGCCGCTGGTCTTCATCCCGATCAGCACGTTAAATTACGTCGGGGTGCCACCTTCCAAGAGCAACCAGATCTCGAGCCTCTCCAACTTCGCCCGCAACCTCGGCGGCAGCGCCGGTACTGCATTGCTGACGACGTTCCTCGCGCGCACCGCGCAGACCCACCAGACCCAACTCGCCGCCAACACCGGCCCGGGCAGCATCGGTTATCAGAGCTATATCGCCGTCACGACCGCAGCCGCCAGGGCCCACGGCATGAGCGCCCTTGGAGCCGCGCAGTACTCTGTCGGACAGGCCTACCAGGAGATGCTCCGCCAGGCCTCGATGCTGAGCTACAAGAACGCCTTCGCCGTACTCGCAACTGCAATCGCCTGCCTGATGCCGCTGCCCTTCCTCATGCGCCTGCCCAGCAAAGCAGCAAAGCCCTCAGCGGAAGCGGCAGGCCACTAGAAACAGTAGGCCGCTAGCCGCTTTTGCCTTTGCTTTTCTTGTTGCCATTCCCGCAGGGAATCTGCTTCTGTCTTTGTGGTTGCTTTTGTTGTTGCTGTTGCCTTTCGGAGTAGCAGCGGCCTTTAGGCCGCTGAAACCACGCCTAACCAGAAGGGGCTTTAGCCCTGGGCCTCTCGCCCATGCCAGCGAAAAACCCCGGGCTAAAGCCCAAAGATTTTTGTGCCCTCTTTCCGCGGCCTAAAGGCTGCTGCTACTCCGAAAGACACCGACAAAACAACCGCCCTAGATTCACCACACACGCTACCCCTTCACCGCCTTCACCGTCGTCACCATCTGCCCCACATGCCGCTGCGTGTGCTCAGCACAATGAATCAGCAACCCCACCACAGTCGTCGGCAACTGCTTCCTCCCCACTCCCCGCACCTCCGCAAACTGCTCCGGCACAAACGCCCGAACCCGCTCCATCGCGGAACGCAGCCCCACACGAAACTCCTGCAAAACCTCCGCCGCAGTACCCGCATCCATCTCCGTCCGCAACGCCGTCATCTGCCCCTCACTCAAGACTCGTAGCTCGGCCCCTCGTAGCTCGACGCTGGACAACAACCCACGCTCCGCATACGTCAGCAACCGATCCAGCGACCGCACGATATGCCGCAACTGAAACGCCACCGAAGGCAAACCGACAGGACGCGCAAACATCTCCGCATCGCTCAACCCCTCAGCCCAGCGCGCAGCATCCTCCCCCGCCAACTCCAGCGCATGCAACACCGCCCGCCGCACCGGCTCAACCTCGACAAGCGTCCCGCGCAGCCAAGGCTCCAGCCTCGAGGCAGCCTGCCCTGTTTCCGGTTTGCTGTTTCCTGTTTGCTGCTCCATCAAAGCCCTTTCCTCGAGCGAAACTCCCGCACAACATCCCCCACATCCCGATGCTGCGACTCAACCGCCAGATTCATCGCACGCATCTCGTCAGCGCTCACCTTGCCCGCCAGCCGCTGCATGGCGACACCAATCTGCGGCCAGCGACGCAGCGAGTCCTCTCGCACCAGCGGCACAGCCTCATACGGCGGGAAGTAATGGCGATCGTCCTCCAACGCGACAAAGTCCAGCGCCTTGATCGCCCCATCCGTCGAGTTCCCCGCCACGATGTCCACCTGATGCGCCGCCAGTGAACGGTAGAGCAGCCCCAGCTCCATCGTGCGAGGCTCACCCGCAAAGTGCAGCCCATACGCCGCAGCCAGCCCTCGCAGCCCGTCAGGCCGCTCGGCAAACTCATACCCCACCCCCAGCCGCGAGATCTCAGGAGCTCGCACAACATCCGAAATCATCTTCAACCCCAACCGCCGCGCATCGTCCCCGCGCACGACCATGGCAAACGTATCTTCAAACCCCAACCCCGGCCCCATGCGTACCTGATAGCGCTGCTCATACAGCCGCGCCACAGTCACATCGACGCGCGCCGAATCTCGATCCACCGGCTGCTTCAGAATCGCCGTCAACGCCGTCCCGGTGTACTCGACATAACCATCGATACGCCCCGACACCAGCGCCTGCTGGCACAGATAACTCCCCGCCAGCCAGAACCTCCGCTCAACCTTGCCTCCACCGGCAGCCTCAATCTCCTGCGCCAGCAGTTCGCCGAGCACCACCTGCTCCGTAAAGTTCTTCGCCCCAATCACAATGTGCGACGACCGCGGTGGAGCGCAGGCAACAAGACCACTCAAAGAGGCCAGAAGCAAAAGCCCACGCATTATCCGAGTCAGTTCCAATAAACCCCAACCTTTGCTCGTCCCTTTGCAGTTGCTCTTGCCTTTGCAGTTGCCGTTGCTTTTGCCCTTGCTTTTCTTGTTGTCATTCCCGAAGGGAACCTGCTTCTGTCTTTGCAGTTGCCTTTGCTTTGAAGGGGCGGGACTTCAGTCCCGCCGTCCCAGCACTACTATCTACGTGGCTTTAGCCACAGGGGGAATGCCTGCGTGGAAACAGACCTAATCAAACACCACCCAAATCCCATTCGTCCGTCGCAGAAGTGTAGCCGAGATCACATGATCGCCTGTGGATACGATCTTCATCGCTCGCTCCCTCATCTCTCTTAAGCCTTCGGCAGAACCCGACCCCGTAAACAGCAGAACATCACGCGCCGGCACAGTCGCTACAAGGTCCCCGTCCACATCCTCGCGCACTTGGTCCCAAAAACTATCCAGCAGCAAGAGGCTGGCCTCGTAGTTCCCACCAGCCGTTGCCATAAAATAGGACCGCCCATCGCCATGGCACTCGATACCGGGCAGAAATCCCTTGAGGTTCCCCACCGCAAGCTGCCTCAGTTCGCTCATACTGAGACCAAACATCTCGAACTCACCTTGGCTTAGCGATGCTGTGTGATCCGGCCAGTCCACGGCATACACAATAAAGAGATCGCCAGCCAGATGCTCCGATATAACAACAGCCTTATCACCCAGGGCTGCAAGATACTCGGAGTCCTTGATGAGTGGAATAACCTGCTCACGCGTTATTTCCTGCTTCGGCGCAATGGTGCTTGCAAGTCCCCTGAGATATTGCTCGATAACCTCGGCGCGCGATTCCGGGTTGCGTGAATATGCGATCCAAAGGTTCTGCAAGTAGGTGTGCATCTCCCCGCCGCCAGGCTTCTGGAACGATAGAAGGTCCCGCTCAACGAACTGTAGATTGGTAACCTGGAAACGCTCCTCCATCAGCTTGGAATAGAGCAAAAAGAATTCATCCTGCCCGCAGTTTCGCTGGACCATCCTGTCCAGCGTCGACATCTGCGCCTCCGGCGCAGCTTCCTCTTGCGTCGATCGATCTCTTCCAAACGGCCACCAACTCATCTCCTCACCGCCAGCCTCTTCTCCACCAACCCCAGCACCCCATCAGCACACAACGCCAGCAGCGCCGCCGGAATCGCCCCCGCCAGCACCAACCCGTTATCCACAGACGCCACCCCCCGAAAGATCAACTCCCCCAACCCACCCGCACCGACCGCCGCAGCAATCGTAGCAACCCCCACACAGGTCACAGTCGCCGTCCTCAACCCAGCCAGAATCACACTCGCCGCCAGCGGAAGCTCTACCTTCACAAGCCTCTGCAAGTCACTCATTCCTAGAGCATTCGAAACATCCACCAAAACCGGATCAACACCCCTGATCCCTGTATACGTATTGCGAAGAATCGGCAGCAGCGCATAGCCGGTCAGGGCGACAATCGCCAGCCTCGCCGCCCGATCTCCCAGAAACGGCACCGGCAGCAGCAGCCCAAACAACGCGAGGCTCGGGATCGTCTGCAGCACATTCGCAACCGCCAACACAGGCCGCGCCAACCCTTGCTTGCGCGTCAGCAGAATCCCCAGCGGCAACCCGATGGCTGCCGCAAACAGCATCGCACTGGCCGTCAGCCAAACGTGCTCGAAGGTGAGCCGAGCAATCTGAGCACCGTACTGATGCAGAAACTCCCTCACGCCGCATCTCCGCGCCACGTCGCCGCGACGTACGCCCGCATCGCGTCATTCGTCGACTCGAGCACGTCACCCGCCGCCAGATCCGCGACGATGCGACCAGCCTCCAATAAAACCACGCGATCGGCTAAATACAGGGCTTCGTCCAGATCATGCGTCACGATTAACGTCGTTTTTACGGCAACCTCCAACAGCTCGCGCACCATCGCCCGAATCTCTGCCCGAGTCAGAGGATCAAGCGCCCCAAAGGGTTCGTCCATGAGCAAAACCTTGGGATCGGAAGCCAAAGCCCGCGCCAGGCCTACTCTCTGCCTCTGCCCCCCGCTCAACTGCCACGGCTGCCGCTTCGCCACATCCTCCGGCAACCCTACCCACCGCAGCATCTCCGCAGCCCGTGCCGCAATCTCGGTCTTAGGCTTTCCTGCCAGCTCCAGCGCCATCCCCACATTGCGCTCGACGCTCATGTGCGGAAACAGCCCGGCCTCCTGGATCACATACCCAATGCCGCGCCGCAGCGCGATCACATCCGCCTCGGCAACGTCCTGCCCACCCACCAGCACCCGTCCGCTCGTCGGCCGCACCAGCGCATTCACCGTGCGCAGCAGCGTGGTCTTGCCGGAGCCACTGCGGCCCAGCAGCGCTGTAGTCGTGCCCGCTTCCACAGTGAGCGAGATATCGCTTAAAAGCTGACGGCCACCCTCTACCGTGAAGCTCACCTGCGCGAACTCCACTTCCTGGGTGGCCATCGAAGACTCCGTTATTTTGCGCTGCTATCCCTCGACTGCTGCCTCAGGAGCATTCTCGGCAGGAGCCGCCGGGGCGGCGCCCTTCACGCGCACGACTGTGATCTTGTCGAAGCCTTCCTTGAAGACCGGCGGACGCAGCCGCTCGGCCATCTTGTGCATGACCTCGTCGGTCACCTGGCGCTCCCGCTTGGAGTTGCGCTCCAGGCAGACGGCCAGAGGCACGTCGAAGAACACCGCCTGAACCTCATAGCCAAAGCTCTTGGCCATCTTGATCCACTGACGGCGTTCGTGCGGGCTGAGGTTGGTGGCGTCAACATAGTTCCACGGCATCTTCGCAATCAGCCGCGCACGCAGCAAGCTGCGCAGCGTACTGAAAACCAACCCTTGATAGCGCTGGTCGGTGATGTCGTCGAACAGAATGTTCCGCAGCATGTCGCTCGAAAGCGGAGCGACGCCGCGGCGTTTGTACCAGGTCGTCTTGCCCGAACCGGGCAGACCGATCGTCAGCACCACGTAGCCGCGCGGCGACTTCGCCGGCACAGCCACAGGCTCGGCAGGAGGGGTCGCCAGCGACTCCGGCTGCGTCTCGTGGACGATCTGGGGACTTGCTGGGGGAGTTGGCTCAGCCTCCGGGGGCTGAGGCGGGGGTAGCGCTTCGTCCTGGGGTGCTGGCACGTCGGCTTCAGCCTTCGCCACCGGCTCAGGATATGTTGGGCGCAGGGGTGCCTGCTGGTTCGCAGGGAGCTCCTGCCCTATCTTGCCCGTGGACTCCGAATCATTCGGTCCACGCTTAGAACGTCTTCTCATGAGTTTCTCGCGCAACCATTCGCGCATAGCTGGTTTGTAACACACGCGTTACCTATGCCGCAAAAGAGGTGCGTTCGACCAGGTTCGTTTAGCGGATCGAAATCCGCCTCCCGTTTGCTCCCACCTCCGCGCTTTGGTAGCCTCAAAGGAATGGAGGCACGGACCTTTCGACGTGCTTTCTAGACATTTTGGCGGAGCAAGCACGGCTTCTAACGTGCCGTGCAATGCCCCTGTAAATCTGAAGAAGAGGTCACACGAGCACATGGCAGTCAAGGTTGGAATCAACGGCTTCGGCCGCATTGGACGCAACGTCTTCCGCACCGCACTGGGCAATCCCGACATCGAATTCGTCGCCGTCAACGACCTCACCACCCCGGCCACCCTCGCGCACCTGCTCAAGTACGACTCCATCCTCGGCAACCTGAAGAACGAGATCTCGCACACCGCGGACTCGATCGTCATCGACGGCAAATCCCTCAAGGTCTTCGCCGAGCGCGACCCCTCAAAGCTCGACTGGGCCTCCGTAGGCGCTGAGGTCGTAGTCGAGTCCACCGGCTTCTTCACCGACGCCGAGAAGGCCAAAGCCCACCTCGGCTCAACGGTCAAGAAGGTCATCATCTCCGCGCCCGCCAGCAACGAAGACATCACCCTCGTGCTCGGCGTGAACGAGGACAAGTACGACGCGGCGAAACACCATGTGATCTCCAATGCAAGCTGCACAACGAATTGCCTCGCACCGGTCGTGAAGGTCCTCCACGATACCTTCGGCATCCAGTCGGGCATCATGACCACGATCCACAGCTACACCAACGATCAGGTCATCCTCGACACACCGCACAAGGACCTGCGCCGCGCTCGCGCTGCCGCGCTTTCGATGATTCCCTCCTCCACCGGAGCGGCCAAGGCCCTGCGACTCGTCATCCCGGCGATGGACGGCAAGCTGGACGGCTTCTCCATGCGCGTCCCGACCCCAAATGTCTCTGTCATCGATCTCACCTTCGTCACTGAGAAGCCTATCGACGTGAAGTCCATCAACGCCGCGATCAAGTCCGCCAGCGAAGGCTCCCTGAAGGGCATCCTTGGGTACACGGAAGAGGAACTGGTCTCGACCGACTTCCGCGGCAACCCTCTGTCCAGCATCTTCGACTCCAAACTGACCAAGGTGATCGGCAACACCGGCAAGGTCATCAGCTGGTACGACAACGAGTGGGGCTATTCTTCGCGCGTGAAGGACCTGATTCTCTTCCTGGTGAAGAAGGGTCTGTAAGCATTACCGGAGCAAACAGAAGGGCGAGCGCTATAGCGTTCGCCCTTTTCTCGTCACCCTCCCCGGTATAATGAGGTAGAGCGATCTTATGGATAAGACTCTCCGCAAGTTCACCAGTCACGAAGAGATGCGGGCCGAAACGTATCGCTATTGGCATGGCCGTCCGGACGCTGAAATCTTCGAGGCAATCTGGGAGATGAGCCGGGACGCGTACCGCGAATACTACCGGTTGAGAGGAATCGTGCCTCATGGAGAAGGATCAGCGCGATCTCTTACTCGCATTCAGCGAACAATACGTTAAATATCTGCTCGTAGGATGCAGCTGCCTTGAAGGCGGCACGAGCGGCGAATGCGGAACTCGACAAATCCTGACGGCAAGAGGCCACAGCAATACCCTCAAATCGCCTCAATGTACTTGAACGGCCTGATCCCCGAGCTCTTCCAGAAGTAAGCCAGGATAATCACGCTAGCCACTGCAGCATACGCACACCACAGCGACGTAAACGCATAGCGCTTCACCGCCATCACGGTCAGCAAAATAATCAGGTTCGCAGCTCCAAAGAGCACCATCGCCCTGACCTTCGAGAAGAACAACGAGCCGCACGTCGCAAGGACATACAGCACCGCAACCCAGGTCATGTTGGTCGCATAGTTGACATACACGATGCTGTTACCCAGCACCGACACCTGCAGTGGGTACGCCGCAAGCCCCCACAGCATGTAGAGCGTCAGCAGCGTCCCCAAAATCACGAATGGGAGCATCGTTCGCCGCCGTGCGCGCGTCTGCTCAAACAGCATCACACTCAGAGGGATAAGAAACGGCAGCAATCCCTGCGCATAGATCACGAACGCCGCTCCCATATTGTGCGTCACTGTCGGCGATAGGATGCCGTCCAGTCCCAGCCAGACGAAGCCCTCGATGAACTGATGCACAGCAAACAGCGTCGGCAACGAAGCAAATAGCAGCTCTCGCCTGTGCTTGACCTTGGTCAGCGTGACAACGCCCACCGCACCGAGCACACCGCTCCCCACAAAGTTCGCTGTCGCAGAAAAACACATCGCCTCGCCATCCCTCCGGAGTAGTGCAGATCATAACCGATGCCCACAGTTATCATTGTTCGATGAGCAACACATCGACTCGCCAGACCATCCGGAAGAAACCTCTTTAGCTCGGCCTGCTCGCTAGAGTCTCATGCCTACCTGCACCAGCATTTCCGCCCGATCTCCCGTAATCTCAATCCATAGCAGCAACTCCGTTCCGGATCGAGGTCGCCAGTGGCACCCAACTTCTTCGAACTCGCCTTCACCCCGACGATCAAGGCAGAGCAGCAAAAGCATGGCAGCCGCAAACAGTACGAAAGACTGGAAAAGAGCGACTCGCCCGGCAACCAATTAGGCCCCGATGAGCAGCACTTCATCTCTCTTCGCGACAGCTTCTACATGGCCTCGGTCAGCGAGACCGGATGGCCTTACATTCAGCATCGCGGTGGCCCTGCGGGCTTCGTCCATGTTCTCGATCCCTCGCAGCTCGGCTTCGCGGACTTCCGCGGCAACAAGCAATACATCAGCCTGGGCAATCTCGAGCATGACAACCGCGTCTCGCTCTTCTTCATGGACTACCCCAACCAGACGCGCCTCAAGATTCTGGGCCGCGTCGAAGTCCACGAGGGCGATGCCGCCGCTCCAGCGCTCATCGAATCCCTTCGTCCCTCGGACTACTCCGCTGTCATCGAGCGTGCGATCCTCGTCCACGTCGAAGGCTTCGACTGGAACTGCCCCCAGCACATCACGCCGCGCTACACCGAAGCTGAAATCCAGAAAGCTCTCGAGCCCCTCCACCGTAAACTCGCACAACTCGAAGAGGAAAATGCAAAGCTTCGCGCCGCCGCGTCTACGCGCGATATCCTGTCCTCATGAGCACTCGTACCAACATCCCTGGCACATCGCCTTATGAACCCATCATCGGCTTCTCGCGCGCAGTACGCATCGGCAACGTCGTCCACGTCTCGGGTACCGGACCGGTCGGAGCCGAAGACCTCTCACCTGCGGAGCAGACCCGCACCGTCCTCAAGCTCATCGAGACCGCACTCACGCAGGCCGGAGCTACTTTTGAGAACGTCGTCCGTACACGGATGTTTCTCGCCCACGTCGAGGACTGGGAAGAGATCGGCCGCGCTCATGGCGAGGTCTTCGGCACGATTCGCCCCGCGAGCACCATGGTCGTCGCCGCTCTGCTCAACCCGAAGTGGCGCGTCGAGATCGAAGCCGAAGCCGTGCTGTAGCTGTACGCTGGACTCTATGGAGAACTTCCGCCTCCGCGTCTTCCGTGCCGTCGCCCGCCATCGCAACTTCCGGGTGGCCGCCGAAGAACTCCTGCTCACCCAGCCCGCCGTCACGCAGCAGATCAAGGCGCTGGAGGCGGAGCTGGGTGTTGCGCTCTTCGACCGATCCGGCGGCAAGATCACCCTCACTACCGCTGGAAACACTCTTCTTCCTTACGCCGAAAAGCTCGCGGACCTGTCGGATGAGGCACGCCAGGCCGTCGCAGCGACGACCAGCACCAATGCTGGCCATCTCACCGTCGCCGCTTCGCAGACTATCGGGCAATATCTGCTCCCGCAGCTCATCGCAGGCTTCCTGCTCGAAAACCCGAAGGTCAACATCAGCGTGATCGGCGGCAACACGCAGACCGCACTCGAAGCTCTCATCGGACATCGTGCCCAACTCGCGCTCATCGAGGGTCCTGCCATGCGCCAGGATGTCCGCATCGAGCCTTTCATGGAAGATCACATGATCTGCGTCGTCCCCGCCACGCACGAATGGGCTGGCGAAGACATCGAGCTCGCGCAACTCCAACAGGCTACGTTTGTCACGCGCGAACTCGGCTCCGGCTCTCGCCGTATCGTCGAACACGCCTTTGAGCGTGCCGGCCTTCGCCTCCGCGACCTGCACGTCCGCATGACCTTCGACTCTACCGAAGGCCTGCTCAGCGCCGTGGAAGCAGGCCTGGGCATCGCGTTTGTTTCACGCTGGACCGTACGCTCCCAGTTGGCTCTCGGAAACCTGCGCGTTGCACACGTTCGTGGACTGCAACTGGCGCGCATGTTCTCACTGGTCACTCCCAGTGGCCCTGAACCTATCGGTGTCACAGGGGCCTTCTACCGCTTCATCCTAGAACGAGCCGAAGCCCTGGCACCTCGTCCTACGGGAAGGCCAAGCCCCGCAGCCGAAGGCTAGATCGAAATCACTCGAAAGTAGATTGCCGCCAGCGAAGCTCCAGCCACAACGACCCACAGGACTATCCCTTGCACCAGCGGTCGGATACCAACCTGCTTCAGGGTCTTCTTCGACAAGCTCGTCCCGATCAGGAACAGCGTCGCTGTCAGCCCCACCTTGCCGAGATGGTTCAGAGTGCCAAACATCGGCCTCAGGCTAGGCAGATAGGTACTCAGCGCAGCCGCGGCGCAGAACAGCACGATAAACCAGGGAATCTTTACCCCGGCCCTGGGGCCAGCATGGGCGCTGCGCGTTCCACGTTGCGCGATAAACGTCGCGGTGATCAAGGACACCGGCACAATCCATAGCGCTCGCGCCAGCTTCACCGTCGTCCCAATCGCCAACGCCTGGTCGCCGTACTTTGCGGCTGCGCCCACCACAGAACTCGTATCGTGAATAGCCAATGCCGCCCATAGTCCGAACTGGTTCTGGCTCAGATGCAATGCCCATCCCACCGCGGGAAACAACAGGAGCGCAATCGAGTTCAGCAGAAACACTGTGCCCATCGATACGCTGATCTCCTCTTCGCCAGCCTCGGTGATCGGCGCCAGAGCAGCGATTGCGCTTCCGCCGCAGATAGCTGTACCCGCCGCGATCAGAAACGAAGACTTGCCGCCAACCTTCAGCAGCTTGCCCAGGAGCAGTCCCAATCCCAGTGCAGTAGTAATGCTCACCGCCGTATACAAAAACCCCGAGCGTCCCGCATGCACGACCTGTTGCACGTTCATACCAAAGCCCAGAGCTACCACGGAAGCCTGCAACAGCAGCTTCGCCAGCGAGCTCGCCTCAGCCCGGAGGGGATGCTCCACCGAAAAACCGAATGCAATGCCACCTACCAGCGCCACTGGCGGCGATACCAGGCCGCTGGCCGCGATCAGCAGCCCGAGAAAGAACACGGTTTTGCTGTTGAGCGTCTTGAACGCCCCTGTCTTCTCTTGAAACCCAGCTATCGTTTGAGTCGTCATTTTTCTTTGCCTCGACTTCCACTGTCTTCCTGCCAAAACGGCACGTCCAAGCAGAAGTTCTTATGGCCCATAAGGGGGCCTCTCCCCTATTCACCCTCCACTCGGTTATTCTTCTGGCAATGCCCAAGCTCTCAATTCGCGACCTCGACCTTACTGGTAAGCGCGTCCTCATCCGCGTCGACTTCAATGTGCCTCTCTCCAAGGAAGGCACCATCACCGACGACACGCGCATTCGTGAGACCATCCCCACCATCGAATACGCGCTGCGCCGCAAGGCCCGGGTGATCCTCGCCGCACACCTTGGCCGCCCCAAGGGCAAGCACGTCGACACGATGAGCCTGCGGCCCGTCGTCGATCGTCTGCGCTCGCTACTCGACCACGTGCTCGATCCGGATGAGAACGTCGCCTTCGCGCCCGATTGCGTTGGGCCGGTGGCGTTCGAACTCGCCGAGAATCTCGAACCCGGCCAGACGCTGCTGCTGGAAAACCTGCGCTTCCACGCCGGTGAAGAGGCCAATGATCCGGAGTTCGCGAAAAAGCTCGCGCTGCTCTGTGATCTCTATGTGAATGACGCGTTCGGTGCAGCGCACCGCGCGCATGCCTCCACTGAGGGCATTACGCACTTCGTCTCCCAGTCGGCTGCCGGTCTGCTGATGGAGAAAGAACTCAACTATCTCGGCAAGGCCGTTGCCGAGCCGAACCGTCCGTTTGTCGCGATTATTGGCGGGGCTAAGGTCTCGGACAAGATCGAGGTCATCAACGCGTTGCTCAACAAGGTCGACGCCCTGTTGATCGGCGGAGCGATGGCCTATACCTTCCTCAACGCACAGGGCCAGACCACCGGCAAGTCGCTGGTGGAAGCCGACAAGTATGACGTTGCCCGTGCAGCCCTCGAGAAAGCCGAAGCCCGTGGCGTGAAGTTTCTGCTGCCCGTCGATCACGTCCTCGCGGACAAGTTCAGCTCCGATGCGAAGACTCGGATCTTCAGCGGCACAGAGCCCTTCCCCGCCGAACTGATGGCCCTGGACATCGGCCCTGAGACAATCAAGCTCTTTGCAGCGGAGATAGCGGAGGCGGCCACCGTCGTCTGGAACGGCCCCATGGGCGTCGCCGAGCTGTCACCCTTCGCCAAGGGCACCAACGCCATCGCCAAAGCGCTCGCGAAGAACGAAGACGCCATCACTATCGTCGGCGGCGGGGACTCGGTAGCGGCGCTGCACAACTCCGGCGTCGCAGACAAGATCACGCACATCTCTACCGGCGGCGGGGCGAGCCTGGAGTTCCTCGAAGGCAAGACGCTGCCAGGTGTGGCCGCCCTTACACAAAAATAAACGGTGACGAGTTACCAGGCTTGAAAGCGAAACTGGTAACTCGTCGCTTGTGGCTCAGGGCATAGCCAGACAGATCCCAGCGACGTGCGAATTTCGGCCACGCTCTCTTGCCATTCCTCACACCCAGCCCGTAATCTCCACTGACCACAGCCTTTATGGGAGACCTGAACGTATGCGCAAGCCCTTCATCGCCGGCAACTGGAAGATGTACAAGACGCCCAAGGAGTCGCTTGCCTTTCTCGACGCCTTTCTTCCGCTAGTCGAGGGCCACACGCGTGACGAGATCGCCGTCTTTCCCACGATGAGTTCGCTGGGCTATGTGCTGGAGGCCACGGTCGGGACCAATGTCCGCGCCGGCGCGCAGAACATGCACTGGCTCAATGAAGGCCCGTATACCGGGCAGACCTCGCCCACCATGCTCGTCTCTATTGGGTGCAGGCACGTCCTGCTGGGACACTCCGAACAGCGGCTCTACTTCAACGAGACCTATGAGCGCGTGAACCTCAAGCTGAAGGCAGCGATCAACCACGGCATCACGCCGATTGTCTGCGTTGGAGAGCTACTGGCCGAACGCGAGGACCTCAAAACAGAGGAGACGCTGCGCAGCCAGGTTCGGGCTGCCCTGCGCAATATCTCGGCCAGCGAGGCCCGCCGTCTGGTCATTGCCTACGAGCCTATCTGGGCCATCGGCACCGGCTCTACGGCGTCGCCTGAGGTCGCGGCGGAGGCCCATAAGATCATCCGGCATGAACTCAGCCACTGCTGCGGCGAGCAGACTGCCGACAGCACACGCATTCTCTATGGCGGTTCGGTTAAGCCTGAGAATATAGGCGCGCTCATGCAGCAGGAAGAGATCGACGGAGCGCTGGTTGGCGGCGCTAGCCTGGTACCCACTACTTTCGCCAATATCGTTCACTACGCTTAGGGTTGAATTAGCGGACCAGGCCTGCCTGATCCATCGGCCAGTAGACGAACGCCGCTCGCCCATAGATCAGGTCCCGATCTACCGGCCCGAAGTCGCGGCTGTCGCTGGAGATGGAGCGATGATCGCCCATCACGAAGTACTCGCCGTGCGGTATGGTCATCTCGGGCTGCGAGCGATCGTCTTCATACTTCAGCGGCACGTAGCTCTCTTTGAGCGGATTGCCATTCACCCATACCGTTCCGTGGTCGATTCGCAGGGTGTCTCCCGGCAGCGCGATGACGCGCTTGATGTAGCTCTTGGTGTGGTCGTGGGGGTAGAGGAATACGACGACGTCGCCACGATGGATATGCTCTCCCACCAGGCTGCCGAGGCTCGAGTAGGCAAACTTGTCGATGAACAGCCGGTCCTGGTCTTCCAGCACCGGCAGCATGCTCGTGCCTTCCACCCTTACCGGCTGATACAGGAACAGGATGATGAACGCCGATACAATCACTGCGACGAGCAGGTCCGTCGCCCATGAGCGCAGGCCCATGCTTTTTTGCGTTTGCGGTGTTTGTGTCGCTTCTGGTGCCGGCTGCTCCAACCTTGCCTCTTTCCCTGCCGGGCGTATTTGCCCACTCTTTACTTTTATAGACGTATTTGAGCCTCAAAGAGAGCACAAACCAACAATCGTCGTCATTTCAGGTCCAGCCCCGGTACCAGCGTCTTCCCGTCGATCCCGTCCAGCGACCAGTCCATAACGATTGCTTTGGCCAGTTTGGCGATGGTTACCTCACCCTCGTTGTCGACCGTCCAGCCGTGGTCGGTGTTGTCGTAGGTAAAGATCGAGAGCACCATCGGGCCGCTCTTACCGGCGACGATGGCCACGTCGTTGCGTACTGCGTTCAGGCTTCCAGTCTTGCTGGCGATGGCGGTGCCTGTCTCACTGGAATCGACCGTCTCCAGGTAGCGCGGAATCGTCTCGCGGTAGAACTGGTTGCTCAACATCTTCAGGCCTACCTCGCAGACGGCCAAGTCCTGGGCGTCGGGCTTGGCAAAGCCTTCGCTGGAGGTTGGGGGCACGGGAGTCGTTCGGGGAGCATCGGCATGTAACTCGCAGCGGCCGATCCGAGTCATCAGAACCGCCATCTCGTAGGGAGTCGTCTTGCCCAGGCCGAACTTTGGCTGATCGGCCGGCATGGGACCGGTGGCGGGTTTCATGACCTTCTTGTAGAGGTGCGTATTCGTGAGCCCCAGCGACACCATTCGCGCATTGACCGGGTCTACGCCGAAACGGTCGATCATCATGTTCGTTGCTGTGTTGTCGCTGACGATCACCATCATGGTCAAAGCGTCTTTGAGCGTGATGGTCAGCGGCGTATCGAAGAAGAGGAGAACGCCCGATCCGCTGACAGGATCACCTGGCTTCAAGACTAGCTTTTCGTCCCAGTGGGCCTTGCCTTCGCGGACTTCGACCATCGCCTCATACAAGATTGCGAGCTTGATGTCGGAGGCGGTTTGTACCGGTAGATTCTGGTCGATGCCTACAGTTTTGCCGGTGTTCAGCTGAACGGCATAGAGGGCTACTTTGCCGTGGTGCGCGGAGAGAATCGGCTGTAGTTGCGCGAGTAGTTCGTGGTCGCCAGTGAGTGCTGGAGTGGGATTTTGGGCCCTTGAGGTTGCCACGACGAATAACAGGATCGCCACGAATAAAACGTTTGCAGCCTTCATCCAACTCTCTCCTGGATATGTGATCCCTCCAACATACCTTGCCTGCGTCTTCTGTTGGACTATGACGTAAATCGAGTCTTTCGTACCTCGCATAAGTTTGCGCGAATATCGCACAAACCGTCTTTCATATTGACCTGCAGCTGTTTAGCGTTCCACCGGAGAATGCCAGCTAGAATAGCTTTGTATGCTCGATTTAGGGTTTGTGCGGGCGAATCTCCCGCTTGTAGAAGAAAAACTGCGCTCTCGTGGCGCCGATTCGTCGGTTTTGGCCGATTTTGCGAAGCTCGATGCGGAACGCCGTGCCGCGATTACCGAGGTCGAAACCCTCAAGGCGCAGCGCAATGTTCTTTCGGAGGAGTTTGCGAAGGTCAAGCGCGCCGGTGGCGATGTCGCCGCGGTCAGCCAGCGCTCCGGGGAGCTGAAGGATCGGACAGCCGCGCTTGAAGCCACCGCCAATGCTGCGGATGGCAAGATGCGCGACCTGCTCCAGGGTCTGCCCAACCTGCCGCATGACGATGTGCCCGTCGGCAAGTCCGAGCACGACAATGTTTGCAAAAAGACCTGGGGTGAGCCTACCCAGTTCGACTTTACGGCAAAGCCGCACTGGGAGATTGGCGAAGAGCTGGGCATTCTGGACTTCGGCCGCGCCGCCAAGATCTCCGGCTCGCGGTTTGTCGTACACTTCGGCGCGGGGGCTCGGCTGGAGCGCGCGCTGGCTAACTTCATGCTCGACCTGCACACCCGCGAGCACGGCTATGCCGAGGTGCTGCCGCCCTACATGGTCAACTCCAGCTCCCTGTTCGGCACGGGACAGTTGCCCAAGTTCGCCGAAGACCTCTTCCACTGCGACGACAAGGGCCCGTACACGCCCGGCCAGTTGCAGGAGAACGACCACTGGCTGATCCCCACGGCTGAAGTTCCGGTTACCAACCTGTTCCGCGATGAGACCATCGACCTGAGCGGCGGTACGATCTCGTTTACGGCCTATACGCCGTGCTTCCGTTCGGAGGCTGGGTCTTATGGGAAAGATGTGCGCGGCATGATTCGCCAGCACCAGTTCCAGAAGGTGGAGCTCGTAAAGTTCACGCGGCCTGAGAGCTCCTACGAGGAGCACGAGAAGCTGACTCGCGACGCCGAGTCGGTACTCGAGCGCCTGGGTCTTCCCTACCGCCGGTTGCTGCTCTGCACGGGGGACATGGGCTTCGGCTCTGCCAAAACCTACGATCTTGAGGTGTGGGTTCCGGGACAGCAGACCTATCGTGAGATCTCTTCCTGCTCGAACTTCGAGGGCTTCCAGGCGCGGCGCGCGAATATCCGGTACAAGCCTGCGGGATCGAACAAGACGGAGTTCGTGCATACACTCAACGGCAGCGGCCTTGCCGTGGGTCGCACGTATCTTGCGATTCTGGAGAACTATCAGCAAGCCGATGGCTCGGTGCGCATCCCCGAGGCACTGCAGCCCTATATGGGCGGCGAGACCGTGATTACCAAGCAGTCCCTGGGGCGTGCATTATGACCCGTTTGTTGCGCAGCTATTTTTTCTGGTCCTACGAACGCGGGAGCTTTCACTACGATGTGATGGTTACAGCGATTCTGCTCTTCATCTTTGTGTCGCCGCACTTTATCGACTTCAAAGACAAGCCCGTGAAGACCGTGCCGCTGCGTGCCAGCGAGGTGCTGGTCAAAGAGGCAGGAAGCAGCGGCAACGAGGCGCGGTTTATCTATGAGATTCGCGCCGAGGACCTCGGTGGTGCATCGACCGATGCCGAGATAAAAACAGCGCTTCTGCGTGTGATCGAACCCATGGCCGGCGATGTGACGCTGGAGCACTATAAGGCCGTGCCTGACACGAAAGGCAAGATTGTCGCGTATGACGCTACCGTGTTGCGCTGAGAGGATAGAGAGCCGATAACATGAACGATCAGTTGGCTCCATCTTCTTCAGACCAAGACGGACTCAGACCCTTGCTGCACAACTTGCGTGGACTTATTCAGCAGGCACGCCAGCAAGTGCTGCGAAGTGTCGATGTAATCCAAGTGCAGACATGCTGGGAGATTGGGCGGCATATCGTCGAGTTTGAGCAGGACGGCGCCGGCAGAGCCGAATACGGCAAACGCCTGCTGCCCAACCTAGCCAAAACATTGACGACCGAGTTCGGCAAAGGCTTCGACACAACTAATTTAAGGCATATGCGGGGCTTTTTCATTGCGTTCCCAATTCGCGACGCAGTGCGTCGCGAATTGAGCTGGACCCACTACCGCACGCTCTTACGAGTGGAAAATGATGCAGCCCGCGAATGGTACATGAACGAAACCGCCAACCAGAACTGGACCACCCGCGCACTGGAGCGGCAGATTGGCACCCTGTACTACGAGCGCCTACTGGGAAGTTCTGACCGAGCGGCGATAGAACAGGAGGCAGTGGCGAATTTGGCTCCCCTGCAACGGAGTCCACGCGAGTTTGTGCGCGATCCGGTCATGCTGGAGTTTTTGGGGCTGCCGGGCACCGGTAGATTGCTGGAAGCCAGCCTGGAACAGGCACTGCTCGATAACCTGCAGGCATTCCTACTGGAACTAGGCAAAGGCTTTGCTTTCATCGCACGCCAGCTTCGCGTAAGCACCGAGTCGAAGGATTTTTATATCGACATGGTGTTTTACAACTATCTGCTTAAATGCTTTGTACTGTTCGACCTGAAATCTGGAGCGCTGTCTCCTCAGGACATCGGCCAGATGGACATGTACGTTCGGATGGTGGACGATCTCAAACGTGCGCCAGACGACAATCCCACCGTGGGCATCATTCTCTGCACACATAAGGATGCATCGGTCGTGCGCTATTCTGTGCTGCACGAGAACGAACAATTGTTCGCCAGCAAATACAAGTTGGTACTGCCCTCGGAGGAAGAATTGCGGGCGGAACTCGACCGCGAGCGCGCTTCTCTGGAGGAGCACCGTGAACACCATATTTCAGAAGTATGACCCTGCCGGGAGATACTGAATACGCATCAAACGAGGAGAGTCAATGACCCGTTGGACGTCCTCGATGCATAGGAGCTTTTCCCCGATGAAGGTTCTTCGCAGTTTTGCTGGTGCAGCTCTGGCCGTTGGCCTCTCGGCACCTTTCGTTCATGCCCAGGCACCTTCACCGCAGCTCGCCGCCGTGATCAAGGGACTCGATACCGCCGCTGCAAACTTCCACAACGCGCAGGCTGATGTCAGCTATGACAACTACACGCGAGTAGTCCGCGATCACTCCCTTGAAACCGGCTCGATCTATTTCGAGCGCGCAGGTAAAGGTCAGGAGATGGGTGCCATCTTCTTCAACCTCGGACCTGACAATAAGCCTGAGAAGTCACCGGCCAAAGTTATCGCCTACGATGGCAACACGCTCCAGGTCTATACGCCCGGCACGAACCAGGACGACGTCTTCAAGGCTGGAGCCAACCAGGCAAAGTACGAAAGCTTTCTGACACTCGGCTTTGGCGGCAGCGGCAGCGATCTCGTCAAATCCTGGACGATCCAGGACCAGGGCCCCGAGACCCTCAGCGATGGAGCACAGCAGGTCAAGACTGAAAAACTCGACCTCGTCAGCAAGGATGACAGCGTGAGGAACTTATACACCCACGTCACGATCTGGGTTGACCCCGTACGAGGACTCTCGCTCAAACAGATCTTCTATGCGCCTAATGGAGATAGCCGCACTGCTATCTACTCGAAGATCCGGCTGAACAGCCATATCGATAAGAAGCCCTATGCCATCAGCAAGAACGCTCAACGCATCCCGCATTGATCTCAGGGTGTGTGGGGCTTGGCAGCGGTGCGCTCGGTGTGAGGGTACGAGCGTCATAGATGAAACATGCATGGGCGGGAGTGGTCGGGCGGTCGCCCGATGCCCTGGGGCTAAAGCCCCAGGTTTAAGGCGCAAAGAACGCGCCGAAGATGGGGCACCCGGATTGGTGGGGCGCCAGGTTTTGCGGCGATGCGGTAAGAAGCGGATTCCCTACGGGAATAACAGAAAGAAAAGCAACAACAAGAACAACAGCTATCCGAGCGGCTCTAGAGATTGTTTCGGGTGTTGCTGCGTCAGTGCAAAGCTTGCCAGCAGGATCACTATGGGAAAGCACTCCAGTGTGTATCTCGGCTCGGAGTTGTCAATCGTTGCCAGCAGGACGCAGCGCAGCAGGACGAAGGCGACCATCGCGTAGGCGAGTGCGCTGTAGCCGCTCCAGCCCTGGCGCCGCCAGCGCCACAGCCCTAGCGTTGCCAATATGAGGTACGCGGCATCCAACGAGGCATAAAAGAGGCTGAAGGCGGAGGTCTTTGGATGCTTGCGCCAGTGCCACCAATCGAGCGGGAGATCCATTAGCTCTACCCGTGGACAGAGCCACATGTCCGCAAGCCTGGCTAGCGGCAAGACGATGTAATAGCGGAGAGGATGAGCCGCAACCCGCTCCGCCGCGAGCCTGGCGAAGGCGGCGTCAGACTCCGGGTTGGCCGAGGTGACCTCGTTGTATTGGGCGTAGATCCGCTCCGTCTCCTGGCGCTGGGCGGCGTTGTCGAAGGCGCGGGATGGAAGGTCGGTCAGCGCAAGCTGCGATCCGTCGTAGGTCCAGTACACGTCCAGCGTCGATTTGAAGTCGATGGCCCAGGTTCTGTACCAGCGCTGAAAGCCATAGGAGATCGGCTCGCCGGGATCGGTCGCATAGCGCGGCGCCAGCGGCTGTACCACGTGAAACACACGCCAGTTGCGGGCGCCCCATACCAGTAGAGGCAAGGCGATGATTACGGCTACGACTGCCGCAGGGAGGCTGCGCCTGGCTAGACCTGCTTTGACTGGGCCGCCTTTGGGGCGAAGGCTCACACCCAGCATCGCCGGAACCACCACCATGGGCAGCAGTGCCTGATCCGGGCGTACCAGGACGGCATAGGCGGAGGCGAACCCAACCGGCAAGAGCCAGGCGTTCCAGGGCCTTCCCTGCTGCTGCAGCCGCATCCACCGCTCCAAAGAGAACAGGGCCAGCGTGATGCAGAAGAGGCTGAGGGTTTCTGTAAGAGCGGCGGCGACATAGTTCGAGGTGAAGGGACAGAGGGCCGCAAGGCCGAACGCTATCAGCCCGGCGCGCCTACCCATCAGCCTGGCCGCCAGAACGCCCAGCAGGCAGCACTCGACGAGGGCGAGGAGAGCCTGCACCCAGACGACGGCGATGAAGTTCTGGTCCCCGAAGAGCGAAAAACATACTCCCAGAAAGAGGGGATAGCCGGGCAGCCGGATCAGGGTGGGGCGAATCACGCTGCCGGCTTCCGTTACCCCGTAGATGTGATTCGCGAAGAGATTATGGGCGAGGTCGGCATAGATCAGCGAGTCCCCCACGAACTCGTCGTGGTAGTGGATAAAAACGACACGTAGCGCGATACCTGCCAGCAGGAGCAGCACCGCAACCACCCATCCTCGTCCACGCTGATGCATTTCCTTGCATCATACCGATTGGAGTGTTTCCTTTGTTGCTTTTCGGAGTAGTAGCGACAACAGCAACAGCCTTGACGCAGAGGGCGCAAAGGAAAGACGCGAAGGTCGCGGAGGATTTCGTGGCGAAGCCTGGCGCAGTTCCTCTGCGAACTTTGCGTCAAGGTTGTTGGTGGCTGATATTCGATACGATAACTAAAACGCGATACGATAACAGGGAACCCTAACGATCCATGAGCAAGCAAGTTTTTTACGACCCGCAACGCAAACGCTGGAAGCGGCTGCGGCGAATCTTCGACTTGTTGGCTCTCTCCGGCGTCATCGTGGGGGTACTGTTTATCGTTGGCCTGGTGCGCATGAAGCCCCTGCGCGGGCTCGACCTGCGGTCGGCGACCAAGCGGTACCGTGCCCTGGCGAACCCGCCAGCCCTGGAACTCACCTCCAAGGAGAAGCTCAACCGGTCTGCGCATCGCAGGTCGGACCTCAAACCCTCCGATGTGGTTCTGAACACGGGTGAGGGTCTGCGGGCGGCGTTCTATACGGACGCCGATCCGGCCGGCTACGCGTCGCTGAAGCAACACATCAAGCAGATCGACCTGCTCTTCCCCGAGTGGCTGCATGTCGTCACGCCGGATGGCAATATCACCGCCCTTACCTCCGACAACATCTCGTTCTCCGTGGTCGAGGGCTCCGTGGTGCATGGCGTCGATCGCGAGAACAAGGTGGTCCGCGCCATTACAGCGGCCCGCGAAGACACTGAAATCTTCCCACTGGTGAACAACTACAGCGCGGCGGACGGAGTCTTTGAGGACAATGTCGGGCAGTTTCTGCTGAACCCGGCGGCCCGTGCGAACTTCGTTCACCAAGTCGATACGTTTCTGGCGGCGAATACGCTCTACCGCGGCCTCACGCTCAACTTCCAGAACATCCCGTTAGCGGCACAAGCCGGATACCAGCAGCTCATCCAGGCGCTTTATAACGACTTTCACTCGCGCAATCTGCGGCTGTACGTCAGCGTGCCGGTCGGCGATGACGACTTCGACCTGAAGTTCATCGGCGCCAACAGCGACGGTGTCGTTCTGATGAACCTGGACCAGCACCAGACCGGCACCGATCCCGGCCCGGTGGCCGGACAGGACTGGTTTGCGAACAATCTGCGGGCGGCGATGAAGATCGTGCCGCGCGAAAAACTTATCTGCGGCATCGGCAACTACGGCTACGACTGGATGACCAATCTTCCGCCTCCGCCGCCGGTCAAGGGCAAGGGCTCGCGCAAGAAGATTCAGCCTCCCGCGAAACTGCCGATCCTTTCCACCACGATGCTTTCGACCCAGGAGGTCTGGCAGGCCGCTTCCGACTCGGAGGCACAGGTCGATCTGGACGACGACTCGCTGAATCCGCACTTCACCTATGACGACGAAGATGCGAAGGTGCGCCACCAGGTCTGGTTTCTGGATGCCGTCACGGTGCTGAACGAGATGCGTGTGGCCCGCGCGCTCGGGCTGGAGACCTTCGCGCTGTTCCGTCTCGGCTATGAGGACGATTCCCTGTGGAAGATTTGGGATACGCCTACGAAGTCCGATCCGGTGAAAGACCTCGCGGTCGTTTTGCCGGGACAGGATGTGGATACCGAAGGCGATGGCGACATCCTGAAGGTGACCGGACGGCCGCAGAACGGCCACCGCACCGTCACGATGGACGACGACAAGACGATTCCCTCGAAGTATCTCAGCGTCGTCTCGGAGACGATGGACTCGTACCCGCTGCCTTACACAATCACGCAGTATGGCTACCACCCCAAGAAGGTGGCGATCAGCTTCGACGATGGCCCGGACCCTAAGTGGACGCCGATGGTCCTGGACATTCTGAAGAAGTACAACGTGGTGGGGACCTTCTTCATGATCGGAGAGGTCGCGCAGGACAACGTCGGCGTGATGCAGCGTGTCTACCGCGAAGGCCATGAGATCGGCAACCATACCTTCACGCATCCCGACATCAGCGAAATCTCGATCCGCCAGGTCGACCTGCAACTGAACCTGACAGAACGGCTCTTCGCCTCCAAACTCGGCGTGCAGCCGATCTACTTCCGTCCGCCGTACTCCATCGACCAGGAGCCCGATACCAACGACCAGGCCGCGCCGGTCGATCACATTCAGCAACTCGGCTACGTCATCGTCGGCGACAAGATCGACACCAACGACTGGGACGAGCATCCGCGTAAGTCGCCGCAGGAGATCATCGACAGCGTCTTCGAACAGATGACCGAAGCCAACACGAAGTCCTGGATGCGCGGCTCGATCATCCTGATGCATGATGGCGGCGGCGACCGCTCGGCTACTATCGCCGCGCTGCCGAAGCTGATCGAAGCGCTGCGGGCGCATGGCTACGAGATCGTTCCAGTCTCGGAGCTCATCGGCCAGACGCGCGACCAGGTGATGGTGCCGCTGACGCGGAATCAGCGCTATGGCGCCTTCATCGACTCGATCACCTTCTTCTTTATCGGCTTCTTCAATCACTTCGTGTTCAGCGTCTTCATCATCGGCGACATCCTGATGAGCGGCCGGCTGATCGTCATCGGGCTGTGCGCGATCATCGATCGCTTCCGGCGCCGCAAGGACTTCTCTACCCCCGACTACCAGCCCAAGGTCGCCGTACTGATTCCTGCGTACAACGAGGAGAAGGTGATCGCGCGGACCATCCGTTCGGTGCTGATGTCGAACTACAAGAACATTCGCATCATCGTCATCGACGATGGCTCGACGGACGCGACGTATAAGGTCGCCACGGAGACCTATGCGAAAGAGATTGCGGATGGCAAGCTGACGGTGCTGACCAAGCCCAACGGTGGCAAGGCCGAGGCATTGAACTTCGCGCTGCAGAGCACGGACGAAGAGGTCTACGTGGGCATCGACGCCGATGGCGTTATTGCGCATGACGCGATTACGCGGCTCGTGTGCCACTTCGCGAATCCGGACATCGGTGCGGTGGCGGGCAATGCGAAGGTCGGCAACCGTGTGAACCTCTGGACACGCTGGCAGGCGCTGGAGTACATCACGAGCCAGAACTTCGAGCGGCGGGCGCTGGATCTGTTCGACGTCGTGATGGTGGTGCCGGGAGCTATCGGCGCATGGCGGACGGCGGCGGTGAAGGCCGGCGGAGCATACCATCCCGATACCGTTGCTGAGGATGCCGACCTGACCATGAACCTGCTGGAGCAGGGCTATGCGGTGATCTATGAAGACCAGGCGCTGGCCTTTACCGAGGCGCCGATCAATGCCAATGGGCTTGCACGGCAGCGCTTCCGGTGGTCCTTCGGCATTCTGCAGGCGGTCTTCAAGCACAGAGGCGCGATTATGCGGCGACGTGCGATGGGCCTGTTCGCTCTGCCCAACATCGTTATCTTCCAGATTCTGCTGCCGCTGGTGTCGCCGCTGATCGATTTCATGTTCGTCGCGGGAGTGGTGCATTACTTTATCGACAAACACTTCCATCCGGAGACGACCAGTACGAGCGATCTGTACAAGCTCCTGACGTTCTTCCTGGCATTCCTGCTGATCGACTTCGCGGCCTCAGGTCTGGCGTTCCTGCTGGAACGCAAACATCCGGCCAGCCGTGGGGATGCGTGGCTGCTTGTCCATATCTGGGTGCAGCGGTTTACGTATCGCCAGCTCTTCTCGCTGGTGCTGATCAAGACCGTGAAGCGTGCGATCGATGGCAAACCGTTCTCGTGGGACAAGCTGGAGCGTACGGCCAAGATGTCGAAGGCGACGGAGAAGCTTACGGAGTAGAGACAACAGGGTTGATATGAGAACTCAATCAGAGATGGAAAAAGATGAAGACGACGCAACGCAGTTCGAGATAGCGAGAAGTGTCAAGAAATGGGGTCGTGCTGCATGTTTTCTCGGACTGGCTTTGGTCGTTAGTGTTGGATCCGTGGTTCCCTTTCTTTATGGACACCCCCTACACAGTAAGTGGGACACGTTCGGCGTCGGTTTCGTAGTTCTTTCAATGGGCTTACTCCCTGCCTTCTTGTATGCATCTGGAACCACTCTAAACTTGTGGTTATACGGACGAAGTCTGAAGAAGATCGCCAAGGACTATGCGAACTGAGGGAGGCGCAAGCCAAAGCGCACCAAAGGCACTATTTGTATCGCCGTTTGCGTCTGCGGTGGCAAGAATGCGGGGGTCCTTTGACGCAAAGCGAGTCACAAACATCTGCATCGCGCTCTGCCTCTGGGGGTCCTTTGACGCAAAGCGAGTCACAAACATCTGCATCACGCTCTGCCTCTGGGGGTCCTTCGCCGTTAGCTCAGGATGACCACGAAAAACGAACAACAACAAAAACTGATCGAATGGCTTCGCGTCCCGCGAAGGCTTAAAATGATTTAACTGAGGTCCAGAAATGTCCACGAATCTTCCCCCGTTCCACAATGAGCCCTTCACCAACTTCAAAGATGCCGAGATCAAGCGTGCGACGCTCGAGGCTCTTGCTCACGTTCGCAGCGAGCTTGGCGCGACCTATGACCTTGTCATTGGAGGCCAGCGACGGCGCTCCGGCAACAGCATTACGTCTGTCAATCCTGCTCGTCCCGCAGAGGTCATCGGAGTACACTCCGCGGCGACCGAGGCGGATGCCAATGATGCCGTCAGCGCGGCGCAGCTGGCCTTCGCAAGCTGGAAGCGCACCCCTGTCGCGGAGCGCGTTGCGCTGCTGCTGCGAGCTGCCGATCTGATCCGCAGCCGTCACCTGACGTTCTGCGCGTGGCTTACGCTGGAAGTCGGCAAGAACTGGGCCGAGGCCGATGCGGATGTCGGCGAGTGCATCGACTTCCTCGAGTTCTATGCGCGCGAGGCTCTGCGCCTCGACGCTGCAACGACGCCCATTCAATATCCTGGCGAGCGCAATCTGCTGCGCTACGTTCCGCTGGGTGTGGGTGCCGTGATTCCGCCGTGGAACTTCCCTTTCGCCATCATGGCCGGGATGACGGCCGCTGCGATCGTCTGCGGCAATACGGTTGTGCTGAAGCCCTCGCCGGATGCACCGACCATCGCCGCGCGCTTTGTCGAGTTGCTGGAAGAGGCGGGGCTTCCCGATGGAGTGGTCAATCTTGTGCAGGGTGGGCCTGAAGTTGGCCGCGCCATCGTGGATCACGCGCAGATTCGCTTCATCGCCTTTACGGGCTCGAAGAAGGTTGGCCTCGAGATCCATGAGCGCGCTGCCAAGACACAGCCCGGACAGAACTTCATCAAGCGCACAATCCTTGAGCTGGGCGGAAAAGATTCGATCATCGTCGATGCCGACTCGGATATCGATGCAGCTGTGGATGGCGTGGTCGCTTCGGCCTTCGGGTTCAATGGGCAGAAGTGCTCGGCGTGTTCGCGCGTGATCGTCGAGTCGCCGGTGTACGACACCTTCTGCGACAAACTTCGCGAGCGCGTGGCGAGTCTCGCTACCGGAGATCCTGCGGAGAACTTCGCGACGGGGCCGGTCATCAACAGCGTTGCGAGGAAGCGGCTTCTCGACTACATCCAGATTGGCGAGAGCGAAGGACGATTGTTGACGGGTGGAACTGCACTCGACATTGAGGGCGGATATTACATTGCTCCGACCGTCATCGCCGATGTGGCTCCGACGGCGCGTCTGGCGCAGGAAGAGGTCTTCGGGCCGCTGCTTGCAGTGATTCGTGCCAAGAACTTCGAGGACGCGCTGGCCATCGCTAACAACACGGAGTACGGATTGACGGGCGCCATCTATACGAGCTCGCGCGAGAAGCTTAACCGCGCCCGCGATGAGTTCCATGTTGGCAACCTGTATCTGAACCGCAAGTGCACTGGCGCAATGGTTGGGGCTCATCCTTTCGGTGGCTTCAATTTGAGTGGGACGGATTCCAAGGCTGGTGGGCCGGATTACCTAACACTATTTACCCAAGCAAAATCTATTGCGGAGAAGATGGGCGTGGTCTCAGATAAGGCGTAGAAGCAGAGGCAGAGCTCCCGCATTCGTGGTGACACGAATGCGGGAATCATTTGACGCGAAGCGCGCCACTAACATCTGCATCACGCTCTGCCTCTGGGGATCCTTTGACGCAAAGCGCGCCACTAACATTTGCATCGCGCTCTGCCTCTGGGGATCCTTCGGCTGTGCCTCAAGAGACGAATAACAGCAACATCCTGGCGGCTTATGCGTTCAAGCCGATGAGCCGTTTTAACGGCCAGGAGAGTTCTATGAAGGCCCCTCGTTTGGTTCTTGCAGCCGCGTCCTCTATTTTCTTGTTCGCAGGTCTGGGTTGTGCGCACAACTATCCACCACCGCCTCCTCCGCCACCGCCTGTGGCGCAGTTGCCGCCACTCATTCAACTGGCGGACCACAATGGCTTTGAGGCAGGACGCGCCGATGGCGCTCGCGATGTGGAGAGCGGTATTCCCTATCATGCTCGCCGGACACGCGCGTTCCACGATTGCCCTGGCTATGATCCGCAGCTGGGGCCGTTCGGGCCTTATCGCGATGCGTTCCGCAATGCGTATGTGCGTGGCTATGACCGGGGATATCACCGCGGGTAGTACGGTTGTTTCTCGCCGTCATCCTGAGCCGTAGGCGAAGGACCCCCCGAATCTATGGTGGCACGAATGCGGGGGGTCCTTCAGCTACGCTTCAGGATGACGGCGAGAAACAAACAACGACAACAACAGCGACGACGACAACGGCAGCAGTGCTGGGCGGATTTATTACTTCCTGCGTATCATCGTGGAGTACGGCCTATTTCATTCGCGAGCTCTCCACTATGTCTGAACTGCGTCCCTTCCACATTGCCTTCCCTGTTCACGACCTCGATGCGGCGCGCCACTTCTATGGCACGGTGCTGGGATGCCCAGAAGGCCGTAGCTCCGATCAGTGGATCGACTTCGATCTCTTTGGACATCAGATCGTCGCGCACCACAAGCCTGCCTCCGGTGGCGATGCCGTACACAGCAATCCCGTCGACGGTCATGCTGTGCCGGTTCCTCACTTTGGGGTGGTGTTGAAGAAGAACGACTGGAAGGCGTTGGCAGAACGGGTCAGCGAGGCCGGTGTGCAGTTCATCATCGAACCTTACACGCGGTTCGAAGGCCAGGTGGGAGAGCAGTCGACGATGTTCTTCCTTGATCCTTCAGGCAATGCCCTGGAGTTCAAGAGCTTCGACGATCTCAGCCAGCTCTTCGCGAAGTAGGGAGTTCGCGGAATCACCCTAAGCCGGCTGACTATGTCCGTTCGTTGCCGCTACTTCTTCATGCCTGGTCGATGGCTTCACCGGCGACGGCACATCATCGCTGGTCAGGTGCTCTTCCACATGATGCAGATGCTTGCGCATCGCTCTGCGTGCCTCGTTCGGGTTGCGTGCGGAGATCGCGGCAAAGATGGCCTCGTGATCTTCCAACGCCGCTGCCTGGTGCTGATCGAGACCGGCACGCTGGCTCAACCGGTGATACATCGGCGCAAACATGCCTGCCCACAATCCATCGACGATGCTCGTCAACACACTGTTCTTGGCGGCCTCGCCGATCGCCACATGGAACTGCCTGTCCGATACCTGAGCATTGGTCTTCGCCTGCACCAGCTTCCGCATCTGCTGCAGGATCTTCTCGATCTTCGTCAGGTCGCCGGCCGATGCATAGAGAGCCGCATCCGCAGCGATCTCACCTTCAATCAGAATGCGCGCGCGCAACAGTTCGAACGGGCCAGGGCCGGAGTCCAATACTAGTGACATCGGGTTCACAGCCTCGCGAACATAGGCTCCCGAACCACTGCGAATCTCCAACTCTCCGGCGATCTCCAGCGCTACCATCGCTTCGCGAATGGTGGGACGGCTTACGCCACAGACCTTGGCCAGATCGATCTCGCCCGGCAGTCTTGCGCCCGGCTCCAGTCTCCTCTCTGCGATATAGCGCGAGATCCGTGCGGCAACTTCCTGATACCTACGATGCGTTTTGACCATAATTCATCCCCGCGTTTCTGAGTGAGAAACGCACGGCTCCATCCTACTCTGCCAGCGAGGTTTTTAACACACAAAGAAAACAGTTTGGCCGACCTGATGTACCGTAAAGAAGAAATGTCCGTTCATGAAAGCCATTCCGTAAGCGATGCTTCTGCCAAGGAGCAACCCTCTACTCGCAGCCGCTCCTGGATCCTCAGCGTAACGAGCCTGATGTTCATTGTGCTGCAGAGTGCCTGCACCGCAGTGATGGCGATCAGCGGTGTACGCGTCATCATTGGGCTTGGCGCACTGGCTGCTGCTGCCGGAGTGCATCACCCAGCAAACGGTTTCCACGCCGATGCGATTCGCATCCCGATGATGGTGGTTGCTGTAGCGGGCTCGCTGATCAACCTATATGTCGTGTGGCGAATTCGCAGCCTGCGTGCGAGACCTTCGTCACAGTGGCGCACGGTGCCTGTGACGCATAAGCAACGGCGGTCTGAAACCTTTCAGATTGCGCTGGCGATTCTTACGCTGCTTCTCGTAGCGGCAGAGGGGATCACGCACAGCATCATTCATCACGTTCCGTAGAGCATGCCATCAAACGCTTGCTTGTGTCTGCAAACACCCTGCAGAGATACATGCACCGACGGTGAAAACGTTTTCGCCTCACCCAAGGAAAACAATTCAGTCGTTCGATTTACAGGCTGGAGCTATTCCGACGGATAGATTTCTGGCGAGACAGGCATCGCTCCCTCCGCGGCTAAAGCCGATCTTATGGCTATGCCCTAACGGCGGGGATTAAGCCCGCCCCTTCAAAGCAAAGTTCGCACTTAATCCTGGAACGCTGTTTGATGACACGCCCTAGAGCGGTGCAGATCAACCATCCTCTGAATCTATAGGCGGCGCGATGCCGCGCATCTCCGCTTCAAGCCGGGCATGCAGGCGTTCGCTGTAGCCAAGCGGAAGCTCGAACACTCGCTCGTCCGCGGTGAGGATAAGAATATTTCGCGTCGAGTCGAGGATGGCCGAGCAGATCTCGCAATGCTCCAGATGCTTCTGCACCAGCTCCCTCACTGCGGGGTCGAGTGTGCCGTCCAGATAACCGGAGATGTGATCCCAAACATGCTTGCACTCTATAACCATGGGAACCACCTCCTTTTCGGATTGACCTGCTTCAACTGCGGAGCCAATGTCTTTTGCAACATCAGCCGCGCGCGATGCAACCGCACCTTTACAGCGGAAACACTGATGCCGAGGGCTGTCGCCGACTCGTCGATGCTCAGTTCCTCGACATCGCGCAGGAGAAATATCTCGCGATAGATCGGCGGCAGGTCGCTAATGGCCTGCTGCAACAACACTCGAACTTCCCCGCGCTCCACGGCCTCGGATGGAATCTCGCGCCAGTCTCGCAAGAGAGCGGGCGACACATGCCCCTGCTCGTCCTGCGGCTCATCGAGCGACTCCATCTTGACGGCACTCTTGCGGCGAAGGCGGCTGCGTGCTTCGTTCAGAACGATACTGATGAGCCAGGTGCTGAACTTGGCCTCAGCACGAAAGCCTGCAAGATTGCGGTACGCCTTCAGGAACGCTTCCTGTGCGGCGTCCTCTGCATCCGCTTCGTTCTTGAGCAGCGACAACGCCATGACATACACGCTTCGCTCGTACGGACGAATGAGTTCGTGGAACGCCTGCGAATTGCCGGCAAGGATGGAGGCGATCATCTGCGCTTCATCTCTGCTTGCGGGTGTCTCGATCATTCTTTCTCTATCCCGGAGCTTTCCAGCCAGACTCGACAACGCTTTGCCAATAGCGCATCCACGGGAAACAGCCCTGCACCAAATACTAGAACCATAGCGGATGCAAAGAGAAACGTGTAAGGATCGGCGACATAGAATTTGCCCGGATCGGAGAAGATCGCGAAGAGCGCCTCGCGGTCGGCAGTCCCGTACGCGACCAGCATGTTGATGGTCAGCAGCAGACCTATCGCTCTCGAGCCGAGCCCCAGAATCAGCAGGATGCCGCCGACAAGTTCCAGGCTCGCCACAAAGTGGGCATTAGCGCCAGGAAATGGAATGTTCAGACTGGTAAAGAAATCCGTGATCTTGGCGAGGTTATGCAGCTTGCCCCAACCGGTCTGTGCGAACTGCCATCCCCAATAGAGCCGTACCGCCAGCAGAAACGGAGACTGCAGGTACGAGACGAGTGCCGCAAGACGCGCATACAACTTCAATAGAGTTTTCATTACGCTCCGTTCTCTTCAAAACGACCAATATCAGCTCGCATCCGGATGCTGTGCCTTCGGTCTGTGCCATGTTAGAGCCCTGCGTTTCGTATTGGTTACAGGAACCTGGGAATTAGGCGGTTTTTAGAGGCAACGCGAGCCTAGTTGGAAGCATTTAACGTACCAGGGCGAAGGAGCCTTCGGAGCCGAGAGTGGGATCGGCGATAGCATTCGTTCGAATGCGATTCTCACATAAGGAGGAACTGCAATGATCTCAAGACGAGGGTACAGCAGAATTCTGCTAGGCTTTGCGCCCACACTGTTGGCGAGCGTGATCGCTGTCGCACAGACTCAACCGGGTGGCGGGCAGCCGCAGACGAATCAGTCCACAACTACAGCACCAGGAACAACTACAGCTCCGGGAACCCCGGGTACGAGCATGGGGGACATGGCGTCTGAGAACAGCCAGCAACTCCAGTCCATGGCCGACCAGTCGTTCGTGAAAAAAGCGCTCGCAGGCGGTGCTGCCGAGGTTCAATTGGGACAGTTGGCACAGCAAAAATCGCAGAGCAATGACGTCAAACAGTTCGGGCAGAAGATGGTAGAAGATCACACGCAGTTAGGCGATCAGATGAAACCGATCGCAAAGCGGCTCAATGTAAAACAGCCGACAGACGTTTCAAAAAAAGATAGAGAGCTTATCGCGAAGCTCGAAGGTCTCTCAGGCGATCAGTTCGACCAAGCCTATATTCAAGCCATGGTGAAAGACCATAAGCAGGACTTGTCAGAGTTTAAGGACGAGGCGCAGACGACGCAGAACCCGAGCATCAAGCAGGCCGCGCAACAGGGTGCACAGGTGATCGCACAGCATCTGCAGATGATTGAGCAGATCGCACAGGATCACAATATGCCCGATGGAAAGGTAGCGAAGACAGCGGCGAGTTTGTAACGCCAAGAGCGTGATGTGTGAATGAACCCACAGAATTGTCATCTCGACCGGAGCATGATGGCTTTATCGTCATGCGTAGTAGAGAGACCTGCAGGTTGCCTGCACAGGCGATAGTGCCGGTGCAAACAACCTGCAGGTCTCTCCACTACGGCGGCAAAAAGCGCCGCCTTCGGTCGAGATGACACGGTATAGGTGAGATCGGAAAAACACATCACACTAACGGTAGCGGTGAAAATGGCCGCGAGTGTTGTTGCAAGTGTTTTAGCGAACCTGAAGGTGGGCTGTCAGGGGTGTGTTATCTGAAGATGGTCCGGTGAAAATTCCATAGTCGCCTGGCGTGAGCTTCCAGCCATCGCTTGCTTCATCGAAGGTCTGCAGGACTCGCGGATCAATCGCAACGGTGACAGTTTGCGATTCACCTGGAGACAGTGTGACTCGTTTCCATCCAACCAGCCGCTTGAAAGATTCGTCTGAGCCCTGCGGAAGTCTTACGTACACTTCTGCGATCTCAGTACCTGCACGCTTTCCGACATTCTTGATGGTGAAGCGTGCTGTCTTCGCCTCCGAATCAACGGTCAAACCGGAATAGGCATACGAGGTGTAAGACAGGCCGAAGCCGAAGGCGAAGAGCGGTTGCTTATGCGCTGCTTCATACCACTTGTAGCCAACCTCGGCACCTTCGTCGTAGTGGACAGCGTAGGCAGAGATATGCGTTCCGGCATTGACAGGGTCCGCGCCTTGTCCCTCATCCTGCGCTGAAAGCGCGGGGATGACCGGATGCGGGAGGTCGCTCTCGCTTCTGGGAAAGGTGATTGCCAGTTTACCCGTGGGATTAATGTCACCGACGAGAACATTTGCCAGCGCCTTATGTCCCGCGCTGCCTGCGTACCAGGCCTCTACTACCCCTTCAACCTTGTCGAGCCACGGCATCGTGACAGCCGTTCCGCTCTCGAGCACGACTATGGTGTGAGGATTCGCCGCTGCAATCTGCTCAATCAGAGCATCCTGGTTATCTGGAAGCGAAAGACCCGGCAGGTCCATGCCCTCGGCTTCCCACTGATAGGCAAAGACGATGGCGAGATCGGAGTTCCTGGCAAGGTTCGCAGCAGACTGCAAATCAGTTCCAGGGTCAAAGCTGATCTTCGTATTCGGCAGCTTCTCGCGGAGAGCTTTTAAGGGCGAGGTGGGAAACCAGATGTGGTCCTGCCAATGCGTTTCACCCTTGCCCGGTGGCATGATCGCATTGCCGCCCGGTGGATCGACCTGGGCCGAACCTCCACCAGAGATCATTCCAACGTCTGAATGTCCGCCAATAATCGCAATCGTATGAATTCTGGAGGGCAGGATTGGAAGCACGGCTTGATTGTTTTTCAGGAGAACGATGCTTTTCTCTTCGATTCTCTGCGCAACTTCGAATCCCTTTTCGACGTCCACCACGCTCTTATGAGGCGGATTATCGACAATCCCCGACAGAAATTCCGCATACAAGACTCGCCGGGCGTGGTCCTCTATCTCGGACATCGGGACCTTGCCAGCATCCACCGCTTCTTTCAGGCGCGGGCCGAAAAAGTCTGCCATCGGCTGCTCCTGGTCAAGTCCTGCTGCGGATGCTTTCTCCGTGCTGTGGGTTCCGCCCCAATCCGAAAGCACGAAGCCCTTGAAACCCCAATCCTTTTTGAGCACGTCCCGCAGCGTGTAAGAGTTCTCGCAAGCATAATCACCATTAATCCGGTTGTAAGAGCACATGACCGCCCCTGGGTTTCCAATGGAGATTCCGATGTGAAATGCCAGAAGGTCAGACTCCTGCATGGCCCGCTTAGAGACGATGGAGTTGACGATATTACGCCCCGTCTCCTGGTCATTGATGGCATAGTGCTTGATGTCTCCGATGACGTGCTGTGCCTGCTCGCACTTCATCAGATTTCCGACAAGCGTTCCGGCCAGTAGAGGATCTTCGCCCGCATATTCAAATGTGCGGCCGTTCCTGGGCTCTCTGGTAAGGTTTACCCCGCCGCCAAGGGTCATATTGAAGCCCTGGGCCCGCAGTTCGCTTCCAATCACCTCTCCGTATTGGCAAGCTGATTCAGGGTCCCAACTCGACGCTGCCCCGAGGTTGGAGGGCATCGCTGTCGAATAGCGACCATTCTCTCCGCTATCCCGCACTCCGTAGGCGGCATCCGAGATGAAAAGCGGTGGGATGCCAAGGCGCTCGACGCCCTCGGTATAGCCTGCGCCGCCGTTCGACAGATGGGTGAGGGGCATCTGCCAGTTGGAAGCGTGCGCCATGCCGTTGCCATGTAGCAGCGCCAACTTTTCATCGAGGGTCAGTTGCTTCAAGACCAACTCCGCGCGCTCCTCGGGAGGAAGCGTGGGATTCATCCAGGGCCGGTCTGGGCTTTGAGCCAGTGTGAACGTTGCTCCAAAGGTGGCTGCGATGAGCACCAAGAGAAGATGGATTTGCGACTTGCGATTCTGCATCATGTCTCCAAGCTGCCCAGAGTGGGTACAGGTAACGGTGGGTATCGGCCAGCAGGAAGCAAGGGCCATGCCGATTTAACCGAAAGGGGCAGCTATGAATACAGAGTCTGACAGATAGGAGGGGGCGCAAAAGCTCCAACGGGTAGAAACAAGCAATAAATCCTTTAAACCTATGCTTATCTTCAGGTTACGCATGCCATGGAAAGCAGACTTTTGGCACGTATCATACCCCCAAATTACGGAGGTAGAGGCTCAAGAATCGAGCGCGTGGCCTCAAATTCTCGTTCGCAGTGTGCAAACGCTCTGCGAACGAGGAATTTGCCCTAGCCTCACTGCCCTGTCGACGCACCGGAAGCACCTTCAAGCACGAAGGTGGCAGTTTTTGTGTGAACCTCATGCAGGTATGTGACCCCATTCACCTGGACTGTTCCCGCGCCTGGATTGAAATGCTTTTCTTCGACCATGTGCGCCGGGACCGTTACCGCCTTCTGCCCATCGATTTTCAGGGTGAGCTGAACAGAGCCACCAGAGGGTTCGGTCCAACTGAAGGTGCAGTCCCCTTGTCGCAGGAGGGCGTCACCCACCCGAACATCGTTGGCAATAGCAATCCCCTGAGAGTTCTTCGCGGCAAACGCCGGAACAGAAAAGGACAAGACCAGTAAACCAAGTCCCAGAATACGTTTCATAGAGCCTCCTTCGGCTACGGGTGAAGTGACCTGATTCGGCTACTTCAATATGCAAGGAGGTTAAGAGATACAGAACTCTCTAAAAAAGCTCCATCGTGCAGCAGTCTAGGTATGGAACAGCCGGATATGCGTATTTGGGGGAGATTAGGCTTCGTTTAACGGGTCGTGGCATCGCCTGTATGATACGAGCGAAATCGGCAGAAAAGCCGCTACCAGGTCTCGACGGCAAGCACTGTGGGAGGGCCGGCGTGGCCTTCGATGACATTCGTTTCGATGATGGCTTCCAAATTGAGCTGGTCCCAATTTTTCGGCGCCTTTTTCAGCATTTCATCTAGATACGCCGGGTTAGAGACCACCTCACTGGCAGCTTCGGTTCCCTCCCCCAGAATTCCTCCAATGATAATGACCGGCTGGCCTGTGACCTTGTCATGAATCCGAGCCACGATAGCGTAATCCTTTGCCAATTTCGTAGGGGCCTGCCATTGCAAGGTCCAGGACCTCTTTGGGGAACTCTTGCGATCTACGAGCCTCCGGCCGTGACTGTCGTACTCGAATCCGAACGGCAGATCCTGGGTGATTCGCATCGTCCAAATATTGTCGAAGGCTCCGATCAAAACAAACGGGCTTTCGCGTAACTGTTCAAAACTGATATCCGAGTCGGCAACGACACGAAATGTGCCGTTCCTGGGAACAAGGGGAACAATGGACCGCGCCAACGTGATTACATCAGAGACAGCCAAATTGCCGTAGAGGGGCAGACCGTCTGGTGTTGTGCGATCGCGATCAACGGAATCGCTGGGTTGGCCAAGGCAATATGTGACCCTGTTTGAGGTTGCTGTAATAGGCTCCCAAAAGCGTTCCATATTGGTAGGCTGCTTAGAAAGTCTCACCTGGCCCACTCCAAAGCCAATCAGGGCAGCAACGACCAAACCGACTGCAATACCCATCCACTGGCCGAAGCTGATCTCGGATGAAGACGCCCCTGCGTTACCCAGAGCAGACGGCGCGGAATCGACAGAGGCTGCTTCTGCCTGCTCCATCCTGAGCGATTCTTGTGACAAGGCTTGTGGCGGGACGGCAGGCTCTCTGAAAGAAGGGATATAAGAGCCGACCGGGAGTTCAATGAGCAGTTCTCCCGCGTGGTTGGTGTTGTAGTAGTACTGGATGAGCCGCTTACGAACCTCAGCCGCAGTTGTTCGGACCACTGGATCAAGGTTCACGTCGTAGCTGGGTTCGCGTCCGAAAGCCTCGACCCCAATCGTTCGTTCCTTTAACTCACCTGCCTTGCCAAGCAGCGTTTGCTCAACCGTGTAGGCGAGAAGTACAGGGTAACGCTTACTGTTGGTGAACAACGGGTGCGCAAGAAGGCGTCCTAATTGCTCGCGGATCGCCGCGGCGCTGGGTGCAGTCCCAGCTCCGCTCGCTTCTTTTTCGGATTGTGACGACACCAGCATTCTGAACTCTGCCGATACTTTCGCTGATCTGCCTTACTTGTAGTCCCCGGCAGCCTTCGTGTGTGGAGGATTCTTTGGCCCAGGCCTGCACACTCATTCTAGAACCGACGAACCAGTATCGAGCTTCCATTATTTCGTATTTGCGGGATGGATTTTGCAGGTATGATACGTCCCTTCCTGGGCGTGGGTCTCGCCAGTCAAGCTATTGAAAAAATGGGGCTTTTTATGGTGCATCCAGATGGCTCAGGATATGGGTACTGGTGGATTTGAATGTCCGGGCTGAAGCCTGGACCTATCTCAGAATCAAAGGCAAGAACAACAGCAAAAGCAAGAACAACAGCAAAAGCAAGAACAACAGCAAAAGCAAGAACAACAGCAAAAACAGAAGCAGATTCCCTGCGGGAATGACAAAAAGAAAAACAACTGCAAAAGCAGATCCCCTGCGGGGATGACAGAAAGAAAAGCCGGGGCACCCGGCAGGGGCTTAGGGGCAATGGCAAAAATACAGGGGCTGCCACGAGGGCAGCCCCTGCTGGGAGGAATTGGGTGGTTAGAAGGAGATGCGTGCGGCGAACTGCAGTTGACGCATGCTTGAGTTGCCCTCCAGGCTGGTGATTACACCCCCGTTCGAACAATCGATGCAGCGCGCGTTCGAAGCTGTGGGAATATCCAGGGCCGCATGGTTGAAGACATTGAAGGCCTGGAATTGAAACTGGCCCTTCACTCGCTGGGTGATTGGGATGTCCTTGATGAGCGACATGTCGGCATAGTAGTCGTTGGGGCCCGTCAAGGAGTTGCGTCCGACGTTACCGATCGTCCCAAACGCTGGACGGGTGAAGGCGCCGGCAGACGCACCATTGGTCGTTAGCGCAGCTACAGGCGTGAAGTACTGCCTGGAGTGCGTTGCAGGGTCGAGCGCACCCACTGCGCGTACGAGGTCGCGAGCGCTTCCGTCAGGACGGCAATCGCTTGTGACGCCCGGGCCACTGAAGTTGTTGTCGAGATCCTCATCGGCACCGCACTCTCCGTAGGTGGGCGTAAACGGACGGCCGCTCTCCCAGGTTGTCGTGCCGCTGAGAGTCCATCCACCGATTCCGTAGTCGACAAGACGGCTCACGTGGCTGGCGAACATCTGATTGCGCCCGAAGGGCAGCGCATAGACGCCGCTCATCACGAAGACGTTGGTGCGGTTGGTATCGCCGCGGCCGTGACTGATCTGCGGGTAGTTGGCAAAGGCCTCGTCGTTGGCGTAGTTCATCGCCTTCGACCAGGTGTAGTTGGCGTTGAACTGCAGGCCGTTGCTGAAACGCTTATCGAGCTTAGTCTGCAGTGAGTGGTAGTTGGAGTTGGCCGTGGGAGCAGCAGAGGTCAGTCCATTCGAACAGCAGATGGTCGCTGCACCCTGATAGATGCCCGTGAATTTGTTGTAGTAGGGACGGCGTTCCGACGTATTTCCCAACTGCGAGGGAGACGTGGGTAGCGTGGGTGCGTTGAAGTCGAAGCCGTAGGTTTCACCGGGATAGATGCGCTCCGCGTGGTTGCCGACGTAGGCGATCTCCATAGTGAAGTTGCTGGAGAACTGTTGTTGCAGCGTAAGGTTCCACTGGTCGACCTCAGGCAGCTGAATGCGGTCGCCACGGAACTGCGGGCTGTAGCTGTTGGAGAACGGAATAAGGCCGTTAGCCGGGATCGTGGGAGCCGGAGGCTTGGCGGGTAGCGTGGTCAGAGTTGAGATGTACTGTCCGGTCGAGCTGGTAGAGCCTTCGTCTTCGTTGTTCAACACCGGGAGATTGTGCGTCAGGACAGACCCGAAGAGCGTGCCGAAGAAACCTACGTCGTCATACACCTGAGCGATGCCACCGCGAATGACCGTGTTGGGATGCACCTGATAGGCGAAGCCGAAGCGGCCTGCGAGATTGGTGTAGTCCATGCGCTGGCCACCGTTGGTGCCGATGCCGTTGATGCCCGCTACACGTACGCCGCCCGCTGCAATGTCAGCGAAGCCGCCGTTGCCTGGACTGTTGACGGTCTCAGGGAAGATCACATCCCAATGGACGCCATAGTTCACCTGCAACTTGCTGTTGGGCCGCCACGAGTCCTGGGCGTAGAAGGCGCCGCGTTTCTGGCGATTGGAGGCGTCCTGCGAATAGACGTCGAAGCGCTGGAACTGGGCGACCTGGCCGAAGAGCAGCGAGGCGAGACCGCTGCCGCTGGAGGCCACTGGATCGGAAGGACCGGCAGCCGTCGACGCCGCCGCAAAGCTGAGCACGCCGGCGCGATCGTTGTCGCTGGCGTTGCGCAGATTCAGACCGTAGCGGATGTCTCCACCCACTTTGATGGTGTGCTTGCCGAGGATCTTGGTCCAGTTATTGGCGAGCTGGAAGACCTGCTCACTCTCCAACAGGGGGCAGTTGCAGGACTGGTTGCCGAAGCTGCTGATCGTATCGGCCATGGTGATGTTGGGAAGGCCGCTGCTGTCAGCTGCGGTATTGAGGTTTGGAATGCCTGCGGCCGTGGCCGGGGTCTGGCCTGCCGTCAGTTTGTTCTCCGATACGTGATAGCTGAGGAAGCCGGCGCGCACGTCGGTCAACAGCGTGGGGTTGATCGCCCAGTCCATGCCGAGCGCCGCACTCTGGTTCTGCACCTCGGAGACACCGGTGGTGCCGTTGATACCGAAGCCCACACCACCGCCGGGGCCAAAGGCCGCATTGCCGAAGAGGCCGAAGAGCGCGTAGTCGTACCGGCCGAAGAGGTGAATCTTGCTGTTGAGCTGATGGTCCAGACGAATATCGGCTTGATTGGCGTTGTCATTGCCATTGCCGGAGGCAGCGAAGTTATTGGTGATGGCCGTACCGTTGGTGTTCGGCGCCGGCAACAGCTTGAGGAGGTTTATCCCCTGCGGCGAGATGATTGAAACCGGGATCGCGTTGCTGGCGTACTGCTGCCCTGCTCCGCCCGTGCCCGTCGGATGGTAGTAGATGGGCTGCGAGCCGAGATACTGGCTCAGGTCACAGGTGCCGCCGGTAGTTTGCAGGATGCAGGAGTTGCGGGCTGTCAGAGTCGGCACGGTGAGCAGTTGGCTGGCGCCGAGGCGCTGGCGTGTGCCCTGGTAGTCGAGGAAGAAGAAGGTGCGGTCCTTGATGATGGGTCCGCTGAGCGATCCGCCAAACTGGCCATAGACCTGGCCGGGGATGAGTTGTCCCGTAACGGGGTCCGGTTCGGACTGGGTGAAGGGGTTGCGGGCCAACTGCGCGCCGCTGTGACGGTAGAAGAAGAGGTCTCCGTGGTAGTTGTTGCCGCCGGACTTGGTCTGCGCGCTGACGATGCCGCCGACCGCGCCACCAAACTCGGCGTCGTAGTCGGCGGAGGTGACCTTCAGCTCGCCAACGGAGTCGAGCGTGGGATTGATCACGATAATGCCATCGACCGGCTCGCGATTATCGGTACCGTCGAGCAGCCACCCTTGGACACCGTAGCTGGAGCCGTTCGTCGTCACCGAGGTGGTTCCCTGGGGGTTTTCCGGGCCGAGAATGTTGAACGTGGAGTGCTGCACGCCGGGCGTGAGCAGGGTGAACTGGGTGAAGTTGCGGTTCAGGTTGGGCAGGTTCTGCACCGCCTGCTCATCGATCACCTGGGAGACGTCGGCGCGGTCCGTCTTGAGGGCTGGTGTGTCCGAGGCGGAGACCGTGACCGACTGGGTAGACCCGGCAACGGCGAGCTGCACATCGACTAGCTGGGAGACGTCGGCGTGGACGACGACGTCTTTAGCTTCCGAGCCTTGAAAGGACGGCGCTACAATTTTGACGTCGTAGTTGTCGGGAATGAGGTGTCCGACGTTCCAACCTCCGCTCTCGCTGGTCTGGGTGGTCTGGACAGTCCCTTTCTGTTCGTCTGTGACGGTAACGGTGGCGCCTTTGATCACTGCACCTGAGGTGTCTCTCACCGTTCCGTAGAGCGAGCCGTACACGGCCTGACCATAGGCGCTCGTACCCGCTAAGAAACAAAGCGCGGCAAGAAGCAGCCCTACACGAACTGGTCTTTTTTGATTTGTTTGATTTGGCATCTGAATCCTCCTGAAGGTTATTGGGAGGGACTCACCTATGCCTTGCCCATGGAAGGACTACACAAATGGCCGAGGAACCCAACAACAGTTGCTAAGACTGCACCCTCCAAATAGCATTAGGCATCGTATTCACGGTGCGCGCTCGTATTTGACGGGTGAAAATTAGACGTAAATCAGTACCGTGCGGTTGTTCGACTATGCTTGTAAGTGACTCATTAGAAAAGCGAAACGTAGCAAGCCCGGAGTGGGCTCTGGCTCAGCGGGTGGTGGCGAGCCCTGATCTCAGAACCTCGCCCAAACTGTGCAAGTTTTTTCTCTATATCGTTGACTGCTACCTGCGCGACGCCCCGGAGGACGCCACCGAGCAACAGATTGGTGTTCATGTTTTTCATCGCCGGCCTGGGTATAACTCCAGCGATGACAGCATCGTTAGATCCCAAGCTCGACTGTTGCGGCTGAAGCTGGCTGGGTATTTTGCCGATGTGGGAAGCCACGAAGAGATCATCATCGAAATCCCCAAGGGACATTACCTCCCTGTCTTTCATCCAGCAGCTCAAAAGCCGCAGCGACCGGAACCGCCAGTCCTCGAAGACAGCGAACCTGTGGAGAAGGTGCAGCCCTCTATCGCCACGGAGGCGCCCGCGCTAGTCGTTTCGGTGAAGCGCCCCCGAAGGATGCTGTTTCTGGGTATGGCAATCGTAAGTGCAGGCGTTGCCCTGGGAGTCCTGTTGGGATTCGTGTGGGGGCGAGGCTTGCCTCTGCAGCGCAATACAAGCGCCGACCTCTTCTGGAAGCCGTTCCTGAAGGGCGCTCCGCCGCTGGTCATCTACAGCAATCCACTCTTTACCGGCAGACCCTATACAGGAATGCGATTGGTAACGCCCGACCTGCAGCGATCGCCCAACGATACGGTCGACGATACGTATACGGGTACAGGCGAGGCTTCTGCCATTCGCGATCTGACGCGCGTCTTCGATGCGCATCATGCGGAGTTCATTCTGAAGCGGAGCCGGTTGGTCACCTGGGACGAGGCGAAGTCCCACAACCTTATCTTTATCGGAGCGGCAAGCCAGAACAGCGCGCTACAGGAGCTGAGGGCAAACTCTGATTTTGGGATCGATATAGATAATGATCACCAGGGGTTCATCTTCAATCGCCATCCTCGGCCAGGGGAACCTGCACAATTCAAACCGAGCTCTGCGAATGATGAATATGCCATCATCGCTCTCGTTCCAGGGATCGACTCCGGAACGAGAGTGGCGATCTTCACGGGACTGACGACCAACGGCACACAGGCTGCGGTGGAATTTGTCTGCAACCCAAACAGCGCGCAGCAACTGGCCAAGGCGATCGGAAAACAGGGCGATGCGTTCGTGCCCTTTGAATCCGTTCTACATATCAAGATGAGTGGTGGCGTTCCGCTGCAGGCAGACATTGCGGCGATTCATACGCATCCATGAGGGTCGGTGGCGGTTATGAATAGGGCCGGCCCAGCGTCTCATGTATTTCATTCGCTTCATGAGACGCTGGGACCACAAGGGTGCTGAGCCTTAGGCCAGTTTCTGAAGCCCCTGCTTGATCCGACGAATGCCCTTAGTAAACGCAAGCCGGCTTCTGAGGACCAATCTGGGGGCCTCGGCATCATTCCGTTGTGACAGGCTGCCAAAGCTCGACGCGATTTCCTTCTGGGTCGGTGAGCCAGCCAAACCTTCCGAAATCGTAGCTTTCACGTTTTGGATCGACGGTGACACCTTCGGCTATCAAACGGTCCAGCACTCCATCGAGATCATCCACCTGGAGATTGATCATCGCCTTCTGTGTCGGAGGGAAGTATGCATTGTCTTGTTTGAAAAGGGCGAAGACGACCTGAGCGTGTTGCGTCGGTGCAGGAAACGCGAATGATCCCTCGGACTTCACCAGACCGAGATGCCGCTCGTACCATTGATACAGAGTTTTTGGATCATTCGCTCGCAAGAATATACCGCCAAAGCCAGTGATTGAAGCCATGCTGCCTCCTAGGAGAAATGTTTGACAGTTCAGAAGACGGAAGGTCGGGGCTTACACCCCGGCCTGTTGATTTATGGGGTTATGACTGCGGGAGCGGCGGTGGGTTCGACCGGGGCTTTGCGGCGGAGGATGGCAGCGGAGAGGAGAGTCATGATAAGTCCGACGGGAAAGGGCTCCATGAAGGTGTAGGCCATGTTGACGAAGGGGTTCTGGTAGAGCCGCTGAGAGTTCTGTATGGCAGCGACCCGCGCGGCGGTGGTGGCGGGGTCAAGTCCGGAAGACTGGACCTTGTGAATCTGTGCGGCGAAGTAGCTGTCCATGAAATGGGGCATGAACTTGAAGTAGAGGACCTCCCACGTGGCGACGTAGCAGACGCAGGTGATAAGGGCGATCAGGATGCCGCAGGCGAAGGCGCGGCCGAAGGAAATTTGGCCGGCCAGGGTGTTGTCGCGGTAGCTGCGGATGCCGAAGTAGATGAGCAGGAACGACGCCACCAGGTTGACGTAGCCGAGAAGCAGGCTGTGGCTTGAGCCGATCTTGTCGGAGAGGAGAACCGAGCCGTCCATGAGGACGGACATGATGACTCCGGCGATGAGGCCGAAGGTGAGGACCGTTTTCTTCATAGGAGGCTCCTTGTGCGAGTGAGGATGGAGTCACGATGCAGTATAACGGGGCCGGTTGTCGTCATCCTTTCGGATGATTTTGCAGGAATGGAGCGGAAATCGTGCTTTCGGGTGACGCGTGCTTTGGGTGAGACATCAGGGCAGGAGGCCTAGTTCTTTGCCGCGCTGGACGGCCTGGGTGCGGCGGGCGGCTCCGAGCTTGTCGAAGGCGCGGGCACAGTGTGTCTTGACGGTGTTTTCGGAGACGAAAAGCTGCGTGGCGATCTCGCGATTGCTGAAGCCGCGGGCGATCAGGGTGAGGATTTCGAGCTCGCGTGCCGTGATGCCGAGGGTCTGCTGGTGGGCCGTATTGGGAGCGAAGGGTCCCAGGGCGGGAGCTTTCGCAGGGACAAGGACTTCCTTCACCACGACTGTTTCGCGGATGGTTTCACGACTGCGCGTGATGCGGAGGCCGAGCCAGATGCCGAAGGTCGCGAAGAGGATGGCGACGAGCGCGCTGTAGAGCTCGACAGAGTGCTCGATGATGATGAAACGGTATTCGGTGTATTGGAGGGTGGCGATGAGGAGGCCGCCGACGAGACCGAAGATGAGGACGTGGCGCTTCATGATGGTGTTGTGAAGAAGTATATCCATAGATTACACCTGGAGAATCACAGTGTAAGCGTCAACCACAACGCCATCGATTCGCCCGGCCAAACGCGCATAGCTGACTGAACAATTCGACGAGGCATTACCAAAACTTGCAACCTAGCTGGACTGTGACGATGGATGCCGGGTGATGTAGTCCTTTGCGAAGGAGCAAATTGGCTGGACGCTCCATTGCTTTTCCGCGGCTAAAGCAAGGGCTTTCTCGACGAGTTGTCCGCCAACACCCTTCCCGCGAAGGTGTTCGGGAACCTCGGTGTGCCAGATCGTGAGTTGATGTTGGTCGTTGACGGAGTAGTTCAGGAACGCGATCGCTCCGTCTTGTTCGATCTCCAAACGCTGCATGAGTACCGTGGCACGTTCGCTCATAGACTCCTCCTGATCATTTTCCCAAGACTCACTCGTAGGTCTCCCACGGTCGAAGCTGGTAGGCAAAGCGGTCCATATCGACTCGCTTGTTTTGAAATTGAACGCCCTCGAGTTTGAGTCTTGCCCGTTGTTCGCTGGCACCCGCGCCGCGGAGTTTGATCTCGCCACCTGCGCCAAGCACCCGATGCCAGGGGAGCTGGTCGGGAGGATCTACCCGCAGAAGTCGAGCGACAGCGCGATGATAGAGCGGATACCCGGCAGCAGCGGCCACCTGACCGTAGGTGCTGACCTTGCCCGGTGGAATGGAAAAGATGATCCTGCGGAATGCCCGATCACGATCCTCGTTGGGAGTCGCCGCAGCACGGAGCAGCCTCCGTTTGGCCTTTTGTACCGAGGCCTGATCGAAAGCGAACGGGCCTTTCAACGACGCTGACTTGATCGATTTTTTGGGTGCACTCATCCATGCCTCCGGCTTACTTCTTCGATGCTCGGGCGCTGGAAGTGGGTGCTATCGATTGGGCCGCAATCCACACCTGTTCGTTGCCACGGGTAGTGCGTCTGCCCAGAACGTGCCCCTGCTCGTCCAGCAGATCGATATCTCCACGTGGCGTCTCGGCCCAGATACGGCCTTCGCTGGAATCCAACATCTGCACATAGCGTGGCGGCACGATCCATCGGCCATGAGCATCGACAACGCCACGGAGAGGATTCTCCTCGCCATCCTTCTCCATTGCCGCAGCTATGGCACGGCCATCGTGCAAGCCCTCAAGCGATGACGCAGCTACTTTGGTCACAACCTTTCCATCCATGTCGACGAACATGCACTCCTGTCCTACCTGCACGCTCAGGCCTCCATCTTCTCCGGCAGTTACATCTGCAGCGGATTCTGGCAGAGCAATCCGCTTGCCGCCATTCTCCCAGTCGAACAAGGCGTACTCCGAATCGGAATCGGAGCCACTGCCCATAACCAGCAGGCGTCTTCTCTGCTTCTGCGCATCCTGCAATAGACTCATCGCATGCAAGCCGTCGGGCAGGGTGTATAGGACATGTCCATCCGCACCCAACAGATCCTCATGGCCCAGCGCACCCTGGCCTGACCACACTCCATCTCCCAGGAAGTCGAGCTGCCGGTACCACGCGCTTACAGCGTTGCCCTTCGTGTCCGCCAGAGCGTACGCATTGTCTGTCCCCGTCAGCACAGTATTATCCGGCAGCAGGTCATAGTCTTTCGTGTCCACAGGCAGGGGAATCAATGTGCCATCTGCCAGCAGCAGCCTCTTCTGCTTGCGCTCCGTCAACAGCCATGCTCTCGCAGAGTCTCCGCCTTCGATGTCCGTCACATCGAACTCCGTCAAGGGGTGCCCCTTTGCGTCCAGGACGGCCTTGTCGCCGTTCACGACGCGCTGCGCTGTGAGGAAACCTGACGTTGATTGATCGCTGATCTTTTCCAGACTATAGAAGGCCGGCTCCAGCAATACTGTTCCGTCCACCGAGGCAGCTCCATAGAGCATATCGCTTCCCTTGTAGACATACATTTTGAACAGTCCGTCTGTCAGCTTGTCCACTCCGTCATAGACAGGAGGCAGTATTACCTTTCCATCAGCGCGCAGTACACCGCTCTTCCCATCTTCTTTCTTCACCAGAAACAGCCCGGCCGTGTTGAGTCTTTCCATGTGGTCGTATTGTGTGGGCCAGTCGTATAGCTGGCCTGACCGGGCCAAGATAGAAGGCTTTCCATCCTTCTCGACAAAGGCATAACCATTGATAAAGGCGCTCACGTGGTCATAGGAGAATGGCACAGCTATGTGGCCCTGTTCATCCACAGCTCCGCACTGATGAGTCTGATCTTTGCAGACGGCCGCAAGTCCCCCCTCGAAGTCTCCCGGATCGTCGAATGTGTCCGGAAGCAATCGCTGCCCCTCCCTGTCGATCAAGGCATAGCCGCCACCCGTGCCATCTTCTTTCGAAGACAGGTACGCAAATCCTGCGGCACCCTTTGACCAGTCTCCTTTGAAGAATCCAATATCGCCCTTCGCCGTCACCACCTCTCCGGTGTCGCGGAAGAGCAGCGCCTGCGGTACCTTTGGCGAGCCATCATCGCCACTGGATGAGTTCTGCAGCTCCACGGCATTGCTGTTCGTGTACTCCGTCGTCCAGTTCTCGCGCAGCAGCTTATGCTCCGCCGGGAAGAAGACGGCATAGTGATCCACCAGGCCTTCACTGTTTGCGGGCGCAAGCTTGCCCTGCTTGTCCGCACTGTAGGTCAAGAGAATCGCCGCGTGCGCCGCGCCTGGAAGTGTCACCGATTCTGCCTTGAAGCTCTCTGGCATCTGCTGTTCACCGCTGGCGGCGCTCCATACGGAATGCAGCAACGATCGCCCGGATGCGTCTACAAGATCGAAATACTCCTCCAGATCACTCGTCCCCGCCTTACGAACCCCCATCATTCCTGGGGCTATCGTCTTCAGGACAGACTTCTCCTGCTTCCACGCGCCTTGCTCATCAAACCATCCATTCGCCTCGACACTGTTCGTGTCATTGGAAGCATGCAGCGAATACCTGCCATTCTCGTCTACATCGATCGACGCCCACTCCGGCTGCACCACCCACGCGCCCTTGCGGTCGATGACGCCATACTTGTCGCCCTTCTTCGCAACAGCGTGGCCCGCAATAAACTTTTTGGCTTCGTCAAACTGCTGGGCGATCACCCACTTTCCACTAAGGTCTACATAGCCCGTCTTCTCTCCCCCGGACCACGCAGGCACCAATCCCTCACCGGCATCACGCAACGACATATACAGTGGGTAGTTCTTCAGTGCGGCATCCTGGGTCGGAGCAGAAAAAGTCGTCAGCAGCTCCCCTTTGCTGCTCCAGCGCTGATAGATATCTTTTCTCGACACGCGCAGCGCAGGCCCATCGAAGAAGACACGGCCATCAAGCATCGTGTCTTTATGCGGCTCGATGACTCGCTGTCCGCTGTGATCGATGCCATACGTTCTGTCTTTGTCGACAACGGCTGCAATGCCGCCGACAAAGCTGAAGGCTGTCTCGAACTGTGGAGCGATTGCCCACTTACCCTGCGGATCGAGGTATCCTTCCATGTGGGACTCGTCGTCTTCTGTGCTGGTCACACCCTCTGAGAACGGATATCCATCGCTGGACCGCGGAGCAATCACCATGTGCCCGGAGCGGTCGACAAAGCCCCACACACCATTCACCCTGATCGCTGCGCGTCCCTCTGAAAATGGCCCCGCATCATCTCTCAGGATGGAAACACACATACAATCTTTGGCCTCAGCCGGCTTCTTTGTGGTCCCGGAGACATGGTTGTGAGGCTTCTGTGCCAACGAGACAAATGCCAGCGATCCAGACAGCGCAACACACCCAAACTTCAACGTCCTTAAACTCACTTACTGACCCTCATCTCTTATGCACTAAAAAGCATTCCCTCAATCTTATTCAACGTCTTGTTGATGTCGCACCACCCCGCAGTCACCAGTGCCCGCGTGAGCAGGTGAATGACACAACCTCGCTACCGAGCGGACGCATGCGAGCGGCTTCTCTGGTCCTGCGAAGGAAGAGGAGCAGAGAATTTGAACTGGGAAATGAGATGGGAAAGAGAAAGCCAGCACCGGGCTTGATCTCTGCGACGAAAAGAGCCTGCTTTTAAAATTTAAGTTGAAGTGACATTCTGGGGCCGGATCCTTTTCCGCTTCCTCCTGGACCCCGTAGGCCGCCAGCAGCCCCAGGACTCGCAGCTCCACTATCTCCAGTCATGCCAAACAATCCCGACCCGGAAGACGTAGAGTTCCCCGCATTTTGGGAAAAGCTGCCTCCGATCAAGTCCTTCATGGAGAGATGGACATCGAACATTGAAGTTTTGAGAGGAACATCGACGCCCACACCGCCCATTGACATTCCGCCGTTCCTTGACCCCATTGATCCCATGTTGAAGGGCGTACCGGGAGATCCATCGGAGGCTGCGCCAGTCGAGCGCATGGAACCGCTTCCCGACGGGAACATCGAGAAGCCGCTGCCGTTCGTGGACGGCATCCCGCTGGAGTCAAGAGGCGAGGAAAATCCCCGGCCATCCGCGCTGGCGAAAGACAGTCTCGGCAAAACAAGTTGGAATTTAACGCCCCCTGCCGTCGCGGTGAGGGATCGAGGCAGGTTGAAAAGGTTTGATCCAGTGGGTTGCGGCCGCAAAGAGGATTTGTGCCCCGAGGATGCCGATCCGGATGGGTCTGTGGGCAACTGAGTTCCAGAATCTGTAGCAGAAGAAGCGGATTCTGCGGCCATACCGGGTAGGCTCGGCAGGTTCTGTTGTGTCGTATCGGAGGGAGCAGAAGGCGAGGGGCTCTGGGCGTGCAGAGGAAAGAAGCCCGGGAAGACTAATGCGGTGGCAAGCAGCAGGGCATGTTTCCTGTGAATCCAGGCATGAGATCGTGTCGTTGAAGAAAGATCTCTCAATCTGGTTGACTCCCCGCACAGGTGATGTGCCTACGCTTCACTGCTTCGATAGACGCAATTACCTGGCAGAAGTTTACGGGATCGATCCAATCCAGGCCGCTGCTACTCCAAAAAAGCAAAAACAAGAGCCGCCCCTGATCTCCGCACAATGCGGATGAGATCAGGGGCGGCCTGTGGCCAAACATCGGCAAATTGTGTCGCGCTAACCTGCTTTGAACATCTGCTTGATTCCACGCAGCGCCTGCCGGGTGCGCTCCTCATTCTCGATGAGCGAGAACCGCACATGCCCGTCGCCATGATCCCCAAAGCCAACCCCAGGGCTCACCGCGACTTTGGCATCAAGCAACAGCTTCTTGGAGAACCCAATCGAGCCCAAAGCACGGTACTGTTCCGGGATACGCGCCCAGGCAAACATCGTTGCCTTAGGCAGATCAACGGCCCAGCCTAGCTTGTTCAACCCCGGTACCAGCACGTCTCGACGCGCCTTGTAGATATCGCGGATCTCCGCCACACAGTCCTGCGGGCCTTCGAGCGCGGCAATCGACGCTACCTGGATTGGAGTAAAGGTCCCGTAGTCGAAGTAACTCTTGATCCTCCCCAGCGCAGCCACCAGTTTGGGGTTGCCGACCATAAAACCGACGCGCCATCCGGGCATGTTGTAGCTCTTCGAGAGCGTAAAGAACTCGACCGCAATGTCCTTGGCTCCAGGGACCTGCATGATGCTTGGCGCCTTGTAGCCATCGAATGTCAGGTCCGCATAGGCCAGATCATGCACCAGGTAAATGCCCAGCTCCTTGCACAGGGGCACAAGGCGTTCGAAAAATGAGAGGTCCACACAAGCCGCTGTGGGGTTTGCAGGAAAGTTGAGGATGAGCAACTTCGGCCGCGGCTCCATGCGCGGCAGCTCATACTCCAGCTTCTCCAACAGCGCGGCCTGGTCGATCCCATCCAACGCAATGCTCTGGATCTTCGATCCTGCAATGACCGGCCCGAAGATGTGGATGGGATAGCTCGGATTCGGCACAGCGACCGTATCTTCGTCGTCAAGCAGGGCGAGGCAAAGATGCGCTATGCCCTCCTTCGACCCAATCGTGACGATAGCTTCCGTCTCCGGATTGAGGTCGACGTCATAGCGCCGCTTGTACCAGTCGCAGATCGCCTTTCGCAGCCGTGGTATTCCCCTTGAAAGGGAATAACGATGAGTCCTCGTTCGTTGTGCCGCTTCGATGAGCTTGTCGACGATGAACGCCGGTGTCGCTCCATCGGGATTTCCCATCCCGAAATCGATAATGTCCTCGCCCCGCTTGCGTGCTGCAGCCTTAAGCTCACTCGTAATGTTGAATACATATGCCGGCAGACGTGTCAGCCGTCTAAACTCTTCCATCTCGCTCCCCGCTTTTTATTAACTATATCCAGAACCCAGAACGAATGGGCTTGCTGTTTTGAATACCCCTTCCAGGGCGCAGCAGAAGGTTCCCAGCAATCGTGATTGATCTATTACCAAGAGCCTGTGACTTCTACTTACCAGCCTCCACCAATAGCCTCTGCGCTCTGGACATAGCATCCAACCGGCGCTGCTTCTCGGCCTTCATATCCATCCCAGCAGGACGCCAAGAACTGGTCGACTGATGCTTCACAAACTCCTCCAGTCGCGAGGCGTAGGTCGAGTCGATTGCCGTTATCGCGGCCTGAGCTTTAGGCAACAACTGACGAAGGTTGGCCATCTCTTCCTGGGCTGTCTCGGGGTGATAGCTCAGGCGGTCGCCAGTCTGCATAGCCTCAACAAGGGCATCAGGCGGATCGGAGACCGGCCAGGTCTGCTGAATGGCTTCGTAAGCGCCGCGCAGCCGTGTCATCTTCCCGGCAAAACTGTCCAGATCACCACGCCGCGCAGTCATTCCCGCCGTCCTGCGCACCTCGACCGTCACTCTGCCCTTCACGCTTTCACTGGGCACGGGAATCGTCGTAGTCAGCGTATTGCCTTCAAAGGACCAGCCCTCTTTGCCTGAGCTGCTGGCGTGCTTAACCGCAACACCATTGATGGTGACGGAAGCCGGCGGCCAGTCGGCGGGCAGGCGCAACTCGAAGCCGCGAGCCTTCGACATTCCTGGATAACCGCCCTCAACGGGCTCGATCTCGACGCGCAGGGTGTCGCCAGTTTGCGCGGCCTTGATGGGCGTGCGGGCAAAGACGCCGTGCTGGTACTCGACCGAGACGCCGGAGTCCTCATAGACGGAGTAGCTGGAAGCAGTCCCCGGCGCCAGCGGCCAGACGTTCACGATGAGTGGATCGACGGGTTTTTCTCCGGTGTAGCGCATGGGTGGCTGCATCGGAATGATGGCTCCGGCGCGCAGGTAGACGGGCGTTTGCTCGATGGAGAAGTTGCGATCGATGCTCACGGGGCCGGTGAAGTGCTTGCCGGTGGGCCACTCGATCCACTCGCCCTCGGGCAGCCACACCTTTTCCGTGGCCAGACCGCTGGTCTTGTCCGCTGGCGTGGTTACCGGCGCGGCCAGCATCTCGTCGCCAAAGAGGTACTCGCCCTTACTCTCGTATGCCGCAGACTCTTGAGGCCAGTCGTAGTAGAGCGGGCGGAAGAAGGCTACGCCGGTGTCATACGTGCGTCGCGCCTCGGTGTAGAGGTACGGCTCAAGGGCGTAGCGCAACTGAAAGGCAGAGCGGAGGACAGACGAATAGGGCTCGGGGTACGCCCAGACGCGGCGCTCGCTGCCGGGGTTCTTGGTGGTGTGGGTTCGCAGAATAGGGCTGAAGGCTCCGAATTGTACCCAGCGCGTATAGAGTTCGGGCTCAACGGCGCCAGGCTGGTGGCCGCCGATGTCATGGCTCCAATAGGCGTACCCGACGTTGGCCGCCGTAGCCGTAAACCAGGGCTGGAAGGCCAGCGAATCCCACACGGAGATCGTGTCGCCTGAAAACCCAATCTGGTAGCGATGATTTCCCAGGCCACCCCAGCGGTGGAAGAGCAGTGGCCGTGTGCCTTCGCGCTGCTGATCGGTAAAGTGGAGATAGTTGAGCCACCAGGTATTGTTCACGCCGGGTAGTTTGGTGTCGAGATCCTGCTGCCAGTCCAGCCACCAAAAGTTGATGCCCTCTTTCTCGAGCGGATGAAGAACCAGATCGAAATAATTGGTCACCCAGAGCTTGTTGGTGGGGTCGAAGGGCACGTACTTCTTCGTCGCAGGATCGATACCCATGGCCTGCGCCATGGCGGGATACGCCTGCTCCCACGGCTCGATACCCGAAGCCGGATGCAGATTCAGCGTGGTCTTGAGACCTTCTTCATGCAGGTTCTTGAGGAACGGCTCGGGGTCAGGAAAGAGCGTCTTGTTCCAGGTGTAGCCGGTCCAGCCAAGGTCGTAACCTGCCTGATCCTTTTCGCCAAGGGCTTTGAGTTGCGGCTTGCCGATGTGCCACCCCATGTCGATCACCAGCACATCGAGCGGGACATCGTTCTCGTGAAAGCCTTTTACGAGTTCATCGAGCTCCTGGTCGGTATAGTCCCAATAGCGTGACCACCAGGCGCCAAAGGCAAAGCGCGGCGGCAGCGGAATGCGGCCTGCAACGCGCACATAGTCTCCGAGCGCCTTGCGGTAGTCGTGGCCATAGCCGAAGAAGTACAAGTCCTGCCGCTCGCCCGCGGGACGCTCCATCACCCAGGGCCAGGGGCTCTTCTCCCCTTCTTTGAAGCTGAAATCTGTGGAGTCGAAGAGAGGACGCGTCGAGTCATCGACCAGCGCCCATCCGGAGCGGGAGACCAGGCCCGGCTCGATCGGCTCCCGAGTCTTCGCGCCATCGGCTCCATCGAGCGTGCGTGTGGTGCCTTGCAGGTTCTCTGGATCGTCAAGACCCGGATGCCAAACCACATCCTTGCCGTCCACGGTGAGCTTTATGGTGAGGTTGTTGGCTGAAAACCGGTTGTCGGCGCCCGGCGTCGATGTCGAAGTGTAGGTAAGTGTGAGCGCACTTGTCTTGATGGTGAGACGCTGGTTGGCACCCATCTCCTCCAACTGATGCTCAAACTTCGGAGCCGGCAACCGCCGGTTCAGAAACACCAACGAAGCGTGGTCTTCGAACTTCCCCTCCGCGGCCCACTCCATGCGTATCAACTCAGGAGTCAGTACGGTAAACCTCGCATGGTGCAGCGTAATCACGGCCTTGGGATCAGCCACCGGATTGACCGCCTCCCCAACGACCTTTGGCGGCATCGCCGAAGCTGCCACGACCGGCGGTTTTGCACCCCTTTCAGCTCCGGTCAAAGTCGTCTGCGCCACCAACCCGGCACTTACTCCGATCGCAAGACAACTTACTGCGAGGCAATGCAAAACAATGCGCACACGATTCTCCTGCTTCTACTTTACCGAGAGGGGCATACCCCTAACCGCACTAGCCTCAGCACTGTCTATTTGGCTTAGCCGGATGGGTACTGACATTCACATCCGTTATAGAACGAAGATGGCTCAGGCAAGAAACTGATGGAGCGCGTGGTGACCGTACCCGAAAATCGAGCAGCGAGATTAGCTGAAAATCAATCTCAAAGTATTCCATTCACCGAACGATTGCGACTCATTGGGATTCTTTCAGGACGCGACAGACCACGCTCGCGTTTTACACGCAGGCTACGAACGCGCAGAAGCGGGTCGAATAGAGCAAGGCTGTATAGAGGATCATTCCCGGCGTGGTCAAAACGCGGGTGAGATGGACCTTTATTAGACCTGGATTTTAATGGTCACTTGGGGTTGCCATAGCTTCTAAGTGCTTTAAGCCTATGGCGGGGACGACGGGGCTCGAACCCGCGACCTCTGCCGTGACAGGGCAGCGCTCTAACCAACTGAGCTACGTCCCCAGGATTGTTTTCCACAATACTGGATATAAGTCACACAGAATCAGGCGTTTCACAGATTTCTCTATCTTCGCTTGTTTCTGCCACTTCGCTGCTCTGGACTCGATTCCGGGCCTTTTGGACACCAAAACCATCCCCGCAACGACAAGATCAAGTCTACCAGATGAATGCGGTTTTTGGTGTCCAACTTCCCTGTCACCGATCAAACTTTTGAGACCGACACCCCATTCCAGGTCGGATGGGGAAACACCACTCACGTTCTGAGGACACAGCGAAAAGGGAGGTCTACAGGTATATGCCGCAAGCTCAGATCGTCCAAACTCATGCAAGCCAATTCGTTGCCAAAACCTAGGAGGATGGAGTTGTGTCCAGAGACCATCGACGTCACCGTGCCTGGAAGGCTCACGGAGTTAAGTAGTCGAAGTTGGCCCGTGTTGCCGTGCCAGAGATAAAGGTCCAGACTCTTCTCTCTCTCAACCATTAACATCGAGCGACGCTGATGAAAGGCCATTGCCCGACCCAGCAAACTTTCACGCAGTTCACCCACTGTGCCTCGCAGCGAATCATAGGGATACACGCAGATCGACTCGTTCAGACGATTCGAGACGGCAACAAACGATCCTGTCGGATGGACGGCAATCGTGGAAGGACCCGCACCAGAGGCCATCTGATATCGCTGGTGCAGATTCAGAGTGCCCCCAGATGTGGAGAGGACATGTATACGGTCGGTTCCAAGATCCGCCGCTACGATATGACCACTGTTGTCAAAGCACGCATGCTGCGGATGAGAACTTTCCTGCTGCGCCAGATCGACGCCGCTTCCGGTCTCCTTCACGACTCCGCGAATGCAGCCCAGTAAGCCCTTACGGTCGATGTCAAACAAATTGTAAGATCCACCGCCATAGGCGGAAACTACGGCATAGGCTCCGTCAGGAGAGATTGCAATCGATCGCGGAAGAGTCGCGGAAAGCGATAGCCGTACCCTTTGGAGCAAAGAAAGATGACCATCTCTCCCGATCGCGAACACCGTGACTGAGCCGCACGGAAGCCCCTGAAACTCCTGAAGCTCGTTGGCTACGTACAGGATGGGCACGAAGGGGTGAAGCACAAAACAACTCGGCGCTTCGCACGCAACCTCCTGCAAGGGAATCCACTTCTCCTTCTCGATAGCGAAGACATGTATGGCCTCCGACGTCCCAAGGTACGCATGCCTTTCGCTAGGTATCGAAGCCGGCAGGGGTGCCACCCGAAATCCCACCGGGGCTAGAGCGGCCATCTTCAGAAATTCTCGACGATACATAGCTCTTCCTTATGGACGAACGGACATCGCGTGGTGAAAAACGTTGTTGGGATCATAGCGGCGCTTCACCGTTTGTAGAAATGCGTAGTTACTCTCGCCGTAATAGAGCTGTGGCCAATAGTTATACTGCAGCATGTCCGCATCAGGATAATTGATGTAGCACCCCTCGTAATGTTTGCTCCAGTATGGTGTTCCCGCGTGTTGTGGGTCTGCGTTCGGACCGGAATAAAGCTCTTCGTAAAACTGGGCCAGCCATTTGGTCTGAGCAGCATCTTCTTCTGGTTTTTCCCAATACGTCAACGGCTGCAACTTGATAATGGAATCACGTTGCGGCACCGCCGTCTGTTCCAACCTCTCTTTTCGATTCACCGCGCCTCCGTAGGAGTGCGCATCGAAGCTCGCCTCGTGCAGGCTCGTACCCTCTACATCTTTTGTCAGGTATTTATAAATTGTCGCTGCCTCGGCCGGGGTGAAACCTCGTCGCATGCGAGTCGACTTGTACTTCCCTCTCCGATTGACGGCATTGCCTGCAGACATGGCACAGGCATTCAACCAATCGCTCTGTTTAATGGACGGGCGGGAAGTACTCCCTCCGGTCTCACTGCTCCACTGGCTGAATAGATCCAGATACTCCCACATTACCCTCAAATCACGGCACGTTCCGTCCGGGTTACAGAATTGCACGGACACACTGAATTGCCCTGCCGACCGATGCGAGAGTTCGAGTACCGAGTACATACCCCATGTATCTCGTTCCTGCCCACGCGATTCCCAATATTGGCCAAAAGTCATCAGGATGCCGGTCAACCTCTCCACCGTCGTGTCATTCCACGAAAAGAAAACGCGTGCCAGTGCAACTTCACGAGGAGCCACTGGCAGGGTCGCAAATTCGAAATCTGTAATCAGCCCAAAACTCGCGCCACCTGCACCACGGCATGCACGAAAAAGATCCGGATGATTTTGAGCATCGGCGCGGATAGGTACGACCTTTCCGTGGCGATCTACCGTAAGGATGTTCACAGCGGTCACCCAGTCACAGCTAAGGCCATGAAGCCGCGAAAGAGGTCCATAGCCACCCCCGCTAATGTGACCGCCCGCACCTACGGTACCGCACACTCCTCCAGGCAGCGTCACCCCATAACGCTTGTATAGCGCTTCATAGCCATTCCATAACTGCACACCCGAGCCGAGGTGAAAGGTACCATTCGAGGCATCGCGATCTACCCGAGAGAGCGCACTGACATCCAGAATCGCGCCCCCGGGATTATTCACTACAAAATCTTCATAGCAGTGGCCACCACTGCGAACAGTGGGACGTAGACCGGCTGTGACTACTTGCTGTAGAGCAATTTCTGCATCCTCAGCGTCTTCGCAGAGAAGAATACGCTGGGCTGCATCGGCATCCTGCAAAGGCCACCGCAAATTGTGACCACGACGGAGAGCAGGATAACGCGGATCCTTGCGGGTTACGGTAACGGTCATAGGCTCCGGTTCGATGTTCGATGCCGGAGGATTCTAGCCCTGCTGGACATCCAATCCATAAGATGCTCCGAGAGTTGCAAAAGCTGTCGGCACGACTTCAGTGCAGGTAATGCCGCAGGTTGCCTGTCCCTCGGTAGTAAGCCTGAAATTTTAAGATCAAGGTACATGAGCCTCTAATTTAGTAACGGGAGAATAGGTGTCTGTGGCCAATAGTATGCTGCCAGCACCACCGCGCAGGAAAAGGTATGATCCTCTTCGCCGCGCTAAAATCAAATGAACATCGGAGAATGAGAGCTTGCGTTGCGCCCCTTGTCGTCTTGCGGTCCTCCATCTGTTGTTTTTGGGGGCAAGCCTCGGCTCCCAGGCTCAGGAGGCACAAAAGCCAGATCCAGCAGCCTTGCCGGCAGCCCCCTCACTCGATCAGGTGCCGAGTGTTCCAGGCCTGAGCACCCTCCTGCACGGCGTCAACTTTGGGCTTACCGTCTCCGGCGTTCATGACTCTTCTATCGGGTGGTACAGCGTAGCCACTCCGGCAATCAGCTACAACTTTTCATCCCACTACTCTGCCGATGCGAGCTTGTCGATCTACCCCTATCGTCTCGCCCCCCAACAGGCAGCGCCGGGATCCAACGAATCGCTAGCCGTAGCCCTGGGCGACCTGGGGGATACCTGGATCGCGGTACATGCCAACTTCAACCCACGGCACCTGCAAAATACAGCCACAGTCTCGATGACAGTTCCCACTGGAAACCGGTCGGATGAACTCTCAACGGGCAGGGTCACCTTTGACCTCAGCGATCACATCGAACGCTATTTTGGAAAGACCGGCGTCCTGCTGGACCTCGGTGGCGGCGATTCGTCTGGCCTTTTCAACCGACTGGTCACACAGGACTACACCTCTCTTGGTCCCATCGCTCACTTCCAGACGGGTTTGGTCTTCTGGCTGCCAGGTAGAACTTATATTGAATCTCTAGCCTATGAACAGCTTCCGATCGGCGACCAGAAGGTATACACAACCTTGAACATACCGGGCGGGCCAGGCTCGTCCGGAGAGCCGGCTGTCACGGTAGTTTCGGGTCGCAATGTGAGCGAAGATAACGGCTTCACCACTGCCGTGGGTATTCCATTAACCCCTCACGTCACGTTCTCGAGCTACTACAACCGTAGCCTGCGGCTGCATCTCGATACAGTCTCCGTGGGAATGACTTTTGTCTTCAAAGGGACACCGCTCAAAAGAAGGATGTCTTTGATCGACCGAGCCCTGATGGAGGGTGAGCGCACGAAATGATCCTGGACAGAAGGCTTCGCCCTATTTGACCTTCTCCAACTTGAGAATCTGATCGGGCTCCATCTGGCTGCGAATCTGCAGCAGCATCTCGGTCGTCGCCTTTTGCAGCGAGGCGCGAGCCTGATTTACGGCGTCAATCGTGGCGAACAGGCGTGTGGTATCGGCCTGCGGCTGCTTATTAAGCTCGTCCAGCTTGGCCTGTTCAGACAGCAACGTCTTGTAACTGCTGAGGATGGCCGGCTTGTTTGCGTCAAAGATAGCGTCCATCTTTCTCTGCTGGTCGCTACGCAGGCCGATCGCGCTGGTCACTGTTTTGTTATCCCACCATCGACCCGGGGGACCAAATTGCGATCCTCCGCGCGCAACGCTACTCGTTCCTCCACCGCCTGAGTTCGTCGGGGGTTGGTTCCCTGTCGGTCCATTCGAAGGCGGACCGACAGGGCCACCGGGGCCGTGCGGTGCGGGAGGAGGCCCTCCGGGGCCACCGCCGGGACCCTTATTTTGCGCAGCAGCGTAATGCCCTGCCATAAGGGCAAGGCATGCGCCAACAAGCGTAATTCGCGCCCACCGCCAGTTCATTGGAGCCTCGATTCCATCCGTCCCTTCGTCCGTGAGGTGGCCTTATCCGTCATACCATATTCTTTGAACGGCGATACGTCTTGCGGCGTCAGTTCTGCATACACCGATTGAAGCAGACGATTATCCTGAGCAATCTGGTCCGCCGAATCGTCAGGAGTGGACATCACTGCCGATTCAGAACCGGCAGAAGGACCATGGTGATTCTTCCAGACTGGCACCGCAATCAGGAGAAGAGCGGCAGTAGCCAGAGCCCAAACCAATGGGCGCTCCATCGTCCGGCGCGACTTCAACCTGGCCGCCGCTCGAAGATCGACCTTGGGCATGGCTTCGCTCCACGCCGTTGCAGTGGTCCCAAACGCGCTGAGCGATGCATCAAACGCGGCCAGTTCCCGGCGACAATGCTCACATTCGTCAAGATGTAACTGGCTCTCAGCGCTAGGAGCCACTGTTACGCATTCTGCGAACTGCTCATCCGTTAAATGTGCCGAACCCGAGGTTGTACTCATTTCGTCCCTCCTAGGGTAGCGCGAATTGTTTTGATTCCGCGATGCAGGTGGGTCTTAACCGTATTGACAGGCATATCCGTCACCTCGGCAATCTCCTCAACATTCATCTCTTCGAAAAATTTGAGCAGAAATACCCGCCGCTGGTTAACCGAAAGCGCGTCCACAGCAGCTTTCACCTGCTCCATTCGCTCTCTCGCCAGTATTTTGGATTCTGGAGAACTCTCGTTCGATGGCAGAAACGAAGCGAACTCTGTGACATCCAGCGCTGATGCCCGGGCTTTGCGCCAGAACTGGAACTTCTTGAGGCGCACATGATCGCAGATCAAATGGTTCGCGATGCCGATGAGCCAGGTGTTCACCGTACATTCGCCACGAAACGAAGCACGTCCGTTATAGGCTTTCAAAAAGCAATCTTGCGTAATCGTCTGCGCCAGATCGGGATCGCCAACGGAGAACGTGACAAATCGAAGCACTCTTGCCCAATAAACGGCGACGAGCGAATCGATGTCGTCCAGTTCGGAGATGGCGGTCACCTGGGTTCCCAAGTGAATCATAGATGCATCCATCGCGATTTGCATATCGCTATCGAAGGACGCCGATTGCCTGTCTCTTGGGTTACACCCTCGAAAACAAAGAGTGCAAAATAATTTGACGCACACAAACTAAAGGCTTTGTTACGTCCCCCTTCCCAACCGCCTTCCGAGAGCTTCTGGCGTACGTGGCGACCTCCTGAGGGGGCAAATCCCGTTTCGGTGTCCGTTTGCCCCAGAGCTATTTGGTGTCCCGCAAGGGTTGCATGCTACAAACGAACATGGCACACACTGTAGCGATCGCTCTTAGTCTTGCCGTTTGCTCGTTCTCCGTCTGCGCACAAGATATTGCTCCGAAGCCTGACAGCGCAACAACTGCCACAATCGCCACACGAACAGCCTCCATGCAGCATATGCCGGGCCTTCTGCCGCTCGACTGGGATGGGAAAGCGGGCAAACTCTACCTCGAAGTCCCCCTTGGAGCCGATGCAGCCCACTCCCGTTCGCAGGATCTGCTCTATGCAGAATCGCTGCCCTGGGGCACTGGCTCCAACGATCTCGGCCTGGATCGAGGCCAGGTTTCCAAAGGCATTCTTGTCCGTTTCGAGCGCACCGGTCCAAAGTTGTTGCTGGTGGAGCTCAACACGGACTTCCGCAGCAGCGCAACCGCCCCCATGGAACAGCTCGCGGTGCAGCAGTCCTTCCCTGTCTCCGTGCTCGCCGGTTTCAAAGTGGAAGCGGAATCGCCCGATGGGACGGTACTTGTCGACGCCACCGACTTCTTTCTCCACGACTCGCATCACGTCTCCGAAGCCCTGGCACGCAGGGAGCAAGGCAGCTACAAGGTCGACACAACGCGATCGACGATCGTGCTGGACCGAACCAAGGCCTTCCCGAAGAACACCGAGGTTGAGGCTGAGTTGACCTTTGCCTCCGAGGACGCGCACCGCGCCAACTTCGTCCACGATGTAACCCCCGATCCACGTTCGCTGACCTTGCGCGAACACCAGAGTTTTGTGGAGCTTCCACCGCCAGGATTTACGCCGCGACGCTTTTCACCCCGCGCCGGCTACTTCCCCACGACCTATCGCGATTACAACGCTCCGCTGGGGGAACCTCTCGACCAGAACTTCATCATCCGCCACCGCCTCATCAAACGCGACCCCAACTGCACGCATGCGTGCGTTGCTGTCGCGCCCATTCAGTACTACGTGGATCGCGGCGCACCGGAACCCATTCGCACCGCACTCATCGAGGGAGCGCGCTGGTGGGATGCTGCCTTCCAGGCCGCAGGCTGGGCTCCCGGCACCTTTCGAGTAGAAGCACTCCCTGCCGACGCCGACCCCATGGATATTCGCTACAACATCATCCAATGGGTGCATCGCTACACCCGCGGTTGGAGCTATGGCGCAGCCATTACCGATCCGCGCACCGGCGAGATCATCAAGGGCAACGTCACTCTGGGCAGCCTACGTGGACGGCAGGACTACCTGATCGCGGAAGCACTGCTCAGCCCTTATGCCACGGGCAAGCCGTTCAAGCCCGAGAACGACCCGATGCTGCAACTTGTACTGGCCCGCATTCGCCAACTGTCTGCCCATGAAACCGGCCATACTCTCGGGCTCGCTCACAACTTCACCGCCTCAAGTTTCCCTCACACCCCGGACCAGACCGTCAGCGTCATGGACTATCCGCATCCTTATGTGACACTCGGCAAGGATGGCGTGCCGGATATCTCCCACGCGTACGGCATCAACATCGGGCAGTGGGATAAGGTTGCCATCGATTACGGCTATCGTGAGTTCGACAAAGACGGCAAGCCGGTCGAAGATCCAGCCGCGCTCGACACCATTCTGCGCGACTCGGAGAAGACAGGGCTCATCTTCATCAGCGATGAAGATGCCCGCCCCCTCGGCGGTGCGCATCCCCACGCCCACCTGTGGGACAACGGCCCTGACCCCGCCGCTGAACTCGATCGTGTCCTCGATATCCGCACCGCTGCCCTCGCACGCTTCGGAGAGAACGCCATCAAGCTCGGCACCCCGATGGCGCAGCTCGAAGAGACGCTCGTCCCCCTTTATCTCTTCCATCGCTATCAGACAGAAGCTGCAGCAAAAGAGATCGGCGGTCTCGATTATCGCTACAACCTGCGTGGCGATGGCCAGAGGAACCCGTCCATCGTCGATCCTGAAGATCAGAAGAAGGCCATCGCCGCCGTACTGAAGACGCTCGAACCGGAGACTCTAACGCTGCCCGAATCGATCCTTTCGGTACTGCCGCCGCATCCACCAGCGCTCGGCCGCACGCAGGAGTCACTGCCTTCGCACACCGGCCTCACCTTTGATCCCATCGCCTCGGCCGAAGCCGCGGCCGACCTCACACTCTCCGTTCTGCTCGACCCGGCTCGCGCCAGCCGATTGATCGAATACCACATGCGCGTCCCTGCCTCGCCCTCGTTACGTGGAGTTCTCGAAAGCCTCTCCAAGACCACGGCAGAACGTCCGAACGCGGGTCACAGCATGTCGTCTGAGGTGGAACGCGCCGTCGAGTTCCGTGCTCTCGAGGCCATGCTGGCACTCGCCGTCAATCCTGCGGCCTCCAGTCAGGCCCGTGCGATCACGCGGTCGCACATCGCCGATGTTTTGAAAGAAGCAACTTCGGCTCCCCCATTGCAGGACACGGCAGAGGCCATCCACCGGGCAGCTTTCATCGACCGCATTCAGGAGTTCGAGAGAGCTCCCGAGAAGTTTGTCCCAGCCAAGCCTATCGAGGCACCGCCAGGCATGCCGATTGGAGATGATGAGCAGTAGTCGTACCCTGCATATCGCTGACAACGAGACATGCCCACTGGAGCAGTTCCCGTATAGGTGTAGAGCGAGCCACAGGTCTATACGCTGTTTATCTCCAAGAAAAACAGCACTCGCAGGGATTATCCACTTCCTATCAATACGGGAACTGCTCTAGATAGTGTCTGACGAATCGGTGTAGTTGTCTTTGTAGCTGCTTCTGAGATAGGCCCAGGCTTTAGCTCAGCGCAAATATTTCAGTAGGTCGAATCGAGATCGACGGATGCAAATCATCGGTGGGCGCTTATTGCAAGGTATGGCTTGTCTTCTAGCTGGCTTGTGTGTTTTCGCGATGGCAAACGGGCGTGCGGACGCACAGGTGGATGTGCTGACTCAGCACAACGACAACGCACGGACAGGCACAAACCTGCGCGAGACCGCGCTAACGCCCGAGAATGTCAACAAGTCGCAGTTCGGCATGCTGTTCAAGCGAGTGGTGGACGACCAACTTTACACACAGCCGCTGGTCGTAACCAACGTTACAGTGGATGGCGGAACGCACGACATTGTGTATGTGACGACGGTGAACAACAGCGTATACGCGTTCGATGCAAACGACGTGGAGGCTACGGGGCCGATTTGGCATGTGAACTTCGGGACGCCGGCGAACCTCCATAGTGCAGACTTCGGCTGTCTCGATATCAACGGCAAGATGGGAATCATCGGGACACCGGTAATCGATAAGACGCGCGGTGTCCTGTACGTAGTGGCTCTGACCCAGGCGGGCACGGGATTTGCTCAACGTCTGCATGAGTTGGATTTGGCGACTGGAGCGGACCTGCCGGCGAGTCCGGTGGTGATCAAAGCTCAGGGCTTCGATGCATTGATGCAGAATCAGCGTCCGGCGCTCATGCTCGCAAACGGCATGGTGTATGTAGGGTACGCATCGCACTGTGACAAGGATCCCTATCACGGCTATCTAATGGCATACGACGCTCACACTCTGGAGAAGGTAAGCGTCTTCAACACATCACCGACAGGAATGGAGGCGAGTATCTGGCAGTCGGGCCAGGGACCGGCAGCAGATGCTGAGGGCAATGTGTACGTGGTGACCGGCAACGGAAGCTGGGACGGGGTGAAGAACTTTAGCGAAAGCTTTCTGAAGCTCACTCCGCGTCTTAAGCTACTGGACTGGTTCACCCCCACGAACCACCTCACGCTGGACAAGAAAGACAACGATCTTAATTCCTCGGGAGCGACGCTGATTCCGGGAACACACCTGGTGCTGGGCGGCGGCAAGGAAGGTGTGCTGTACACACTGGATACGCGGAACTTCGGGCACCTTGGAGATGAACATGCGGTGCAGCATTTTCAAGCAACCGCTTCGCACCTGCATAGCCTGGTGTATTGGGTAAGCGCAAAGCAAGGCGCGATGCTGTATGTATGGGGACAAAGGGACAAGGCGAAGGTCTACAAGTTCACAGGAGAGAAGCTGGATGAGACGCCTGCCATGATGCGGGAGATTCCGAATGAAGGACATCCCGGTGCGATGTTATCGCTCTCGGCGAACGGCGGAAAGGACGGCATTCTGTGGGCGGCAATCCATGCGACCGGCGACTCATGGCACGAGTCGCGTCCGGGGATTCTCCATGCCTACGACGCCGATGACATTCAGCATGAGCAGTGGAACTCGCTTCAGATTCCGACACGGGATGACTGCGGGGAGTATTCGAAGATGGCGCCGCCGACGGTTGCGAATGGAAGGGTCTATCTAGCCAGCTTTGGTACGGAAAACGTGGGGACAGGACAGTTCTGCGTATATGGCCTACTCCCCACGCAGGAAGCAACGAAGCTACCGGCTCCGGCACGAGTGAAGGCCGAAGTACTGAGTGGAAAAGTAATCCTGACCTGGGACACGATGCCTGGAGCGAGTTGGTATCGCGTCGAGCGGACAAGCACGCTCGAGCCGGCGGCAAAGACAGTAGCGATGGGACTGACGACGGCAAAGTTTGCCGAGCCGGCGCCGGAGCGAGGCGAGTCCGCAGCCTATACAGTCTTCGCAGTTGGAAAGGATGGCGTGAGCGCCGGGGCGGAGGCCGTGAAGGTCACAGTGCCAAAGCCGATGTCGACACGGATGCAACATTGAGGAAATGAGCTATAGAATTTGGCCGGGTTGGTCTGATCGAGTAAAGGAGGGCAAGAGTTTGCGACACCTCCAAAGTACGCCGCTCTATACTACTTGCCAGCAAGCTCCTTTGGGATCGCGACACGAAGAGGTTATTCACTTTACTGTGACCCTGATCTCTGAACCTCGGTAGACGATCGTATCCTCCGCATGCGCTTCAATCTCACCGCCGACACCATGTTTGGAGTGCGTACAAACTACGTGAAAAGTAACCGCTTGCGGCATGCCGGGATAAGTACCAGTTCGAGCACCCAGGGTTAATACCCTTTCGGAATCGGACCAGGTTATAGGGATCACCGCATGCTGACCCTTCTCATAGTTATAGTTATCACCCTCATCCTGATAGAGGTTGAAACTTCCATTGGCTCCGGAATAGATACGTAGTTCGATGGGCCCGTTGACCTTTTCGCCGGCATACTGCTCGTCTGGGCCGAGAGGAAGAATCGAACCTGCGCGCACATAGAGCGGGATGCGATTGAGCGGTGCTGCGGCCTGAATATAAGTGCCGCCCTCCATTTTTTCACCAGTCCAGAAGTCGTACCAGAGCGTTTCCTTCGGCAGATATAACCGGCGTTGAGTGGCTTTCGCTTCAGTAACCGGACTAACCAGAATCGCCGGTCCGAACATGAACTGATCCCCGATGTTCCAGGTCAGAGGATCGCTTCTCCAATCCATAACCAGTGGCCGTTGAATCGTGTAGTCCTCACTCGAGACCTTCCATGCGAGCGAGTAGATATAAGGCATCATGCGGTAGCGGAGTTTGTCGTACTCGATGAGCGAAGACTCCACATCCGGATAGCTCCACATCTCGTTATGAGGACGATGGCCGTGCGATCGAAAGATCGGACAGAAGACGCCAAACTGAAACCAACGCAGATAGAGCTCCTGATAGGCAGGATCTTCTATCTCCCCATCGTAGGTAGGCCAATAGCCACCAATGTCTGTTGTCCAATACGGCAGACCTGAGATTGCATAGTTCAAGCCGCCGGCGATTTGATGGGAGAGCCCCCAATAGCTGCTGAAGACATCGCCGGACCATACCGTCGCACCGACGCGCTGCTGCCCAAGGAAGGCCGAACGCGTAAGCAGGAACGTGCGCTTCTGATCGGTGGTCTTCCTCCAGTGCTCCTGAATACCTTCGTTATGCAGGAGAGGATAGATGTTCGTGTACATCGCTCCATTGCCGATTGCGAGCTTCTTGTCGCGAAGAATGGCGTCTCCCATGTGGGGCCAGTATTCTTCCGGCTCGGCACTATCCAGCCAGAAAGAGTCCCATCCCTGGGCAAACAGCTTACTCGTGAGACTCTCCCAGTACACATCACGCGCCTTGGGATTTGAGGCGTCATAAACATGCGCATCCGGCACGAAGAGACCTTCTGCGTCCAGTTTCTTATAGGTGTCAGACGATGGGTCAATGAGCCCCCAAGTGGAGATCATGGTGTGCATATGCTCGTCATGCAACTTCTTTAGGTCGCCCGGCACATCATGGTAGTTCTCATTGAAGACCGGATCTCCTTCGTGCTTCCACCAGAACCAGTCCTGAACGATTCCATCCAAAGGAATGTGTTCGCTGCGGTAACGGTTTGCAATCGAGATCATCTCATCGAGCGACTTATAACGGTCCTTCGATTGAATAAAGCCATACGACCAGCGTGGCAGCATAGGCGCGTGGCCCGTCAAGGTGCGGTATTGATGAATGATCCCATCCATCTCCGGGCCATAGACGAAGAAGTAGTCGACACCGTCCCCCGCCAGGGTGTCGAAAGAGAGTTCGAGCGGGAAGCGATTATCTACATAGGTATACGAGGCTGTGTTCCAGACAATTCCGTAACCGCTGGTGGAGACAAGAACAGGAACTGCAATATCCGTATTATTCTGCCCAAGTTCAACCGTCGCCCCGCGGTAGTTGAACATGCCATTCTGATGTTGGCCTAAACCGTAGAAGGCCTCCGTAAAGTTGGGCGAGAAACGATCTTTCACGTGAAAAGTAGGATCGCCATTCAAATCCACGGGAGTATATGTTCTTGGAACCGCACTTGCTTCGCGAAGGAGCGGCTTACCGTCCACGGTTGCGTAGCTCAGATTTCCCCGATCCATCGAGAGCGTAACCGTAAGATTGGCGGTTTTGACGCTTGCACTCTCCGCATCCTTGTTGAACTGAAAGGGCGCCCCTTTGCAGGATTGATCCGCAGGCAAAAGCCAGGGCTGCGGATGTTGGACCGCTCTTCCATCCGGGCGAGTCGTGATGTGGATGATCGAATCAGAGCACACCACCAGATGCATGGACTCTTTTCCAATCGTCGCATCGAAACCATGTTCCGATTGCGTGACTTGTATCGGCGGCAGAGCCGGGGTCTGCGCGGGTAAAGCAGAACCGCTAACCAACATCCCTAAAAGCACCAATGGAAAAGGTAAGCGCAATAATAATTGACTGGTCATATTCCCCTAGGGTAGAGGGCTGTATTGATACGTACCGCAGATGAAGTGTAGCCCAATTTAACTTCTAGGCTTTTGGAATCATTGAAACACTAAGGAGTGTTAGCTCTGGGTCGTGTCCACGCGATGAAACCAATTCGACAAACATAATGAACCACAACCGTGTTGGGCTCTCGACTGAGCCCGCCGCGGAAACGATCAGAAGCTGAAACGACCACCGACCGTCGGAGCAAAGTTGCTGTTGTGGAGATAGGGAACGCCCGGGCCATGAGGAATAGCGATGCCCAGGCCTCCGGTCACGAAGGAATACGCAAGTCCTGCAAAACCATCGAAACGCTTGGTGAAGTGATGATCCGTATAGAGCGAACCCTCGTCGAGGGTGCCCGCGCAGGAACTGCGGAAACCCGCTGCGATCGAGCAGGTCTGCGGAACACGGAAGTCGTTCTGCACCTGCCCATACCAGGCGAAGGTGATGTCGGTTTTGCTGTCGTAGGCGTACTTCACGCCCGTCCACCAGATCTGCAGGATCTTTTCAGAATCAAGATTGTTGTCTTCGACCCCGCTCATGAAATAGCCGCCTTGATCCGAGGCGCCAACGCCCAACGGGTTCGACGGGTTGTTCTGCCAGATGTATTCGTAGCCGGCAAAGTACTTGAAATGGTCCCCGGTATATTTGGCAGTGCCCATGATGGCGTTATTGTCGGTCACGATACCATAGACGGTGTCGTCCGTTGTGATCAGATTGGCGCCGTTAATGGGGTTTGTATTGATGCTGTCCGTGGTCGACTGATAGGACTGCGTCACACTCTGAGCCCCCAGCAAGGGGTTCAATACGCTGATGGCCTGATTGTAGTGTTGATAGACGAGGTCGGCAGATAACTTGTGGTAGCCTCCGCCGAGGTCAATTCCATAGGCGTTGTTATGCGCCGTTTCAGGCGTACAGTTGGCGGCAGTCCAGGTTGCGGACGCCGAGTAACAGCCGCCAGATCCATCGGCGAATTTATACATCGCAGCGAAGTGGGCCGGGCCATAGGTGAGGCGATACTTCACGGCGTCGTCCCAACGGCTGTCCTCGGTGTCGCCGCCGCCAGCCATCGTGCCGTTATACCCGATGTACGAAAAGGCATAGCCGCCGCCGGCGGGATCGTAAAGGAGCATCGCGTCGGTGCCGAGAGAGCGCTGACGACCGAAGGTCAGTGTGCCGAAATTCGCGGACGAGATACCGCCATAGTATTCGTCATTGAAGGGTTGGCCCGCGCGCGCGCCGTCGATGGCTTCCGAATAGCTGCTTCTAGGAAGGCCGTTGTTGATGATGTCGGTTTTCGATGCGTTGGCGAGCAGGCCGGACTGCGGATTGATGCCTGTTGAAGCGTTGAACACAACGGACCAGCCAGGCGCAAACTCTTCCTTGCCCCTGATACCCAGACTAGTATGCTGCAAGTTGTTCGGGGCAACGAGGAATCGATGTTCATAGCCGTTTCGGTTCACCAGCGATTCGCCTTCATAGTTGTAGCCGTTTTCCGGTAAGCCGTGGCTGACCCAGCCGAGGCCGATGTCATACGCACCGTACACCGTGATGCCGTGCCAAGTCAGCGTGTCGGAGGCCGGTGAAGCTGGCGCAGCCGGTTCGTGGGCCTGGACCTGGTTGAGACCTTCCGTCTCGGTGACGTTCAGGGCGCCCGGCTTGATAGCTGCGGTGTTTAAGCCAGTCGCAGTAAACTTCACGGGATAATCGCCGAGAGCCAGCAGCGAGAACTTGTACACGCCGTCCGCGCCGGTCTTTGTTGCACCTGGGTCGACGCTCTTGGTTGTCACCGCGAGATCGGCAAGGTCTGCGCCGGTTTGGTCCGTCGCCACGCCGGAAAGGCTCGCCCCCGTTTGAGCCCACACCGGGAGTACTCCCATCGCGAGCCAGAGAAGAAACAACTTCGCCTTTTTCACACTTCCTCCCAAAATAGTTCTGATTAAACTTAAGTATCTGCCTACGTTTCTATACGCTTCTATGCGGATAAGCATATCGAATTTTTAAGATACCCCGAGGGGGGGATATGAAATGGGCGAAATGGCTCAAGCAAAAACGTTTCATGACACACCCTCGCCAAGGTGGTGCTCGCCATCGGAGATCGGCAGATTGCCTCCATCATCATCACCGCCGATGCTGCGCGGGAGATACCCTGGACTGGGGTCCAGTGTCGTTCCAGTGCTTTACGCAAATCCCGACAAAAATACTTGAACGAATTAGCGACTCAGGCCCTACGCTCTCTTGTCATCGCTTCTATTTCCCCGCACTCACCCCGGGGCCCAGACGCACAATCGCGCTCTCAGGGCCAAGAGAAACAACGTAAGCGCCCCTCTCTACAGCCAGCTTCTCAAGCGGCGCAATGTTGCCAACGCCATTCGGATGCGCCGTCTGTTCTACGTGCAGGAACGCCGTTGAAGTGTACGCATCGCCGGGCGCAAGCTGCACCTCGACTGAATTGGTTGCTTCATTAAATGTCACGCGCTCAAACATTCCGCTATCGAGCGTGAGCCACAGGCCCAGCGGCGCCAGAAATACACGTTGCCGAAAGCTATCCCGCGGCTCGACAGTCACCACGTTGCCCTTTGCGCTAAGGTTGCCACCGAAGACCACCCAGCCGAACTCTGCATCTTTGGCAACATACGTTCCTGTGTTCCACGCATGGCCGAAGAAGTTCGGACCATAGTCGCCTGTGTACGGATCGAAGGCCATCTTATCCGGGTAGCTATGGAAGGCCGCCGAAGCAAACCCTTCCTGGTCAATTCCGGTGAGAGCCCCCATCGTGCCGCCATAGCCGATCCGCAACAGGTACAGATCGGAAGGATCACGCCGATAAGCATCCAACACTGGAATCGCATTGATTCCCGAACCATAGTGGTGCAACTGCCGCTCGATTCGTGGATACTTACCGCCATACAGAAAGTCCCAGTACCGACGTGCGCTGCCGTTATAGCCCCAACTTGGAATCGTCGGCATATATCCGGTAATGGCATCCAGCGTCACCTGAGCCTTATCGTTCATGCCAAAGTATCGCGTCCAGGCGTAGACCTCTTCCTGCCCCGTCGAATCCCACGGCATCTCGCTGCCAAAGGGGTACGCCTGCTTCTGCCACACGTCGGCACGCGCGCGCATCGCGGCTTCAAGCGCCGCAGCCTCGGTCGTCATCCCTTCGCGGCGCAGATCATCCAGTACCGCTACGAAGACATCGCCCTCCATCTGGCCAAACTGCGCCAACCCCTGCCCCAGACGAGTCATCGCCATCGTCGTCTCATAGGACTGCGTCAGATACCAACGCCAGTCATGATGCGTTACCAACCCCTGATGCTCTCGCGCCAACCGATAGAGCGCCCAATACGCAGCCACTACGTGCGGATAGTTATACGAACGCCCCAGATCCTCACTCGCCTCTTTGTTCCAGCTCTCCCACGACGACCAGTCCAGATCCTTGCGATAGTAGCCTGCAGGCAACTGGTCCGGCTGATAGTAGAACAAGCTCTTGCGCACGCCATACTTGCCCGGCCCATCCTTCTGCTGCAAACCACCCCACAGCACGCCGTCGACGAAGTTCTCGAGTTGCTCAACCTGTTGCTTCTCCGGTCGCCCGTACTCCTTCATCGCAGCGGCAAGCCACGATCCTGAGCCTGCCTCATCGCCCAATCCGGCGATCCATACCCGGCTGTCCTGGGCGACGATGGCATTAGCCGCGCGGTCATAGCTCATCACCGACGGGCTGCGATGAAAGGGATCATCCTTCACGTCAAACCATTGTTTGGTGAAGAGGAATCGGCCCATATCATCCACGGCTTCGGCTTCAGGTTTCATCACTCGATACTGCACCGTCTCGACCGCCCCGTCGGCATACGTGACCGTTAGCCGCGCGCGACCCCATTGCTTGCCGCGCAACGCGTAACGCTGCCAACCATGTTCGGTAGTCCCGTCAGCCTTTACGTCGATGGCTCCCGCAGGCTCTACAGCGATCTTTTCGACCTTCCTGGGATACTTCAGAAACAGGCTGGCCTCTATATCCTGAGGCAGGATGTAGCCCGGGAAGCCAATAGCTACAGGCCGGCCATTATCAGCAAGCGTTTTCTCGATGCCCCGAATAGAATCCGCGACTAAAAACCGCACGCCCACCGTGCGCTCCTGACCTGGCTCGAGCACAATGCTCGTCGCGGAATTCCACGGCTCAGCCTGCTTCCACTCATTCTGCTGATACGCAGCCGAGGCCACCATCCACTCATAGAAGCCTTCGAAGGTCATGCTCCGCGGTGTCAGGTCTTCAAAGAGAGCGGCCTTACGCATCCTGCCATGAGCTCCAGCGATCGGATTGTAGGCCTCAAAGGGAGTCTTCCCATCCGGGACCACCAGCAACGCAGGCCCATGCCCATTCAGACGTGTCACCTGCACATAGCCGCCATCCAGCGCAATCGACGGGTCTGAGAAGCTGCACACCGCATGAGCCTCATCAAGATTCTTTCCGTTCATCACGTTATCGAAGATCAGAGGAATTCCCAGCGCCCCGATCTCAATGCCACGCTTCCCTGAATTTCTCAACGTGAAGCGCAGAACAATATGGCCATCCACCACCGACCAACTCCGCGTCGCCTCAAGTGGAAACTCAGCAGGCAGTGTCGGACGCAGGTCATCACGCTCCAGGACACCGGACTTCTGTGCGCTGGGACCAAGCGGCAGCACCTTTACCGGCTGCCGTTCCAGCGCCGTCGAGTACCCATGCCACTCGGTAGTTCCCACCTCACGCAGGCGCAGGTCGAGATCCCCCAGGTGATAGTAGCCATCCGTCGAACGAGCCGCCAGCAACTCCGCCGGAGTGAAGTCGAAGCCATCCCCCTTCCTCGGTTCGAGCCCCGCCACGGTTCCCGAGGAGCGCACTAACCTTAAAGTCAGGTCTGGAGTTTCATACTGCTCCAGCCCCTGATCGAGCATCGCTCCCAGCTTTGACGCCCGACCCGCCGGATACCACTGCCCGAAGGCCTCCCCGCCGGTTAGCACCAGCAACATCGCACACGTCAGCCAACTGGCCGCTTTTGTGGACCGCATTCTCTTATCTCTCCTGCCAGACTCTGTTGACACCGCGTGATGACCTCATCCGATTTAGAGCGTTTTCATGAATAGCGGGGTGTGGCTCTTTCGATCCCACTCCTACTTTGTCATCTCGACCGAAGGCGGCGCTTTTGCCGCCGCAGTGGAGAGACCTGCAGCTTGCCTGTACCGGCACCATCGCCTGCGCCAGCAACCTGCAGGTCTTGACGCAAAGCGCGCCACAAACATTTGCATCGCGCTCTGCAACATGCAGGTCTTGACGCAAAGCGCGCCACAAACATTTGCATCGCGCTCTGCAACATGCAGGTCTTGACGCAAAGCGCGCCACAAACATTTGCATCGCGCTCTGCAACATGCAGGTCTTGACGCAAAGCGCGCCACAAACATTTGCATCGCGCTCTGCAACATGCAGGTCTTGACGCAAAGCG
>Ga0185299_10000622_pt1 | contig 89205 bp, 88 predicted proteins | sample PaiPotPPA55metaG_FD_128002 | JGI IMG/M metagenome (GOLD analysis project Ga0185299, IMG submission 128002) | Iron sulfur acid spring bacterial and archeal communities from Banff, Canada, to study Microbial Dark Matter (Phase II) - Paint Pots PPA... ...
CCCATTTCAAGTCATGGCGAATACTCCACACCGACTACCGCCGCCCCCACCACACCTACCGAGACACATACGACGCCGCCCGCGGGCTATTCTTCTTCTCAATCACATGGGGTTTTGAATAAGACTCAATATAGTGAGATATCTCCCGTAAGCTGCCGTTGACTCCCGTTCCCGTAACACCCGGAACGGCCAAGCCCCGAAATCGTATAATCGGGCCACGTTCGTCTACACGTTCAAAATAAAGAAACGGAGGAACACGCAGGCGATCTTCAACGCTTCCCGCGGAAGCGTTGAATGCATTCCGAAATATTAGATTCCCTCGAAGATGAGTGTCCAGCAATTCTCGCCCCGGACTCCGGTTATCTCCAAAATATGTCAGCACACCGGTCCGGTCATCAACACTATCAGGCCATTCCGACTCTTGGCCTGTCGTGTATAGAGCCACAAGCTGCATCTGGTCAGCAGTCGGTGAGCCCTTGCCGCGGATCCCGCCCTGTATCCCCACCGTAAGCAATCGGTTGAGTGGATCGACGCTACGCCCAGCCGTCACGCCACCATACAACCCACCCACCCTGAGGTCGGCAGTTGGCAAATCGTCAATAGATATAACACCATCATCGTCTGACACCAGTGAATCTTAAACTGGAAGATCTCAATTTCCTACACTGACATCCGTACCAGAACTCGGACAGAACCATCTTTTTCGAACACGCCTTGACCTCAACCCCACTTGAGTTTCTACCGTGACCCCCATGCCCTTCACCCCCCTCGAACGCACCTACCTCCTCACCCAACACCTAGCCCGCCTAGCCACCGTCACCCCCGCCGGTTCCCCCCTCATCGCCCCCGTCGGTTTCCAACTCAACCCCGACGGCACCATCGACATCGGCGGACCGAACCCCAACTCCCAGCGCTACCGAAACGTCAAAGCCAACCCGAATGTCAGCTTGGCAGTTGATGACATGACCCCCGACGACCCGAGCGAGGTCAAGCCCGGATGGGGGCGCGGGGTCATCATCCGGGGAGAGGCCGAGGTGCTTACCGTGGAAACCCCGCCTGTCGCCCCGGAGTGGTTCGCTAACCAGATCATCCGTATCCACCCGCGCCGAATCCACAGCTGGCATATCGATCCGGACAACCCTGAGGGTGAAACCCGGACCGTCGCATAGGGACTGTCCCGGGGGATGGGTCATCCACGGGGATGATTCCACCCGGAACTCGTGCCAGCACCCGTGACCTTCAACTCGATGCACGCGAGAGTGTAAGCAGTGCAATCGAGTTGGAAGGAACCATCGTGTTCTCGATAAGTAACCGTTGGGCGCGGGTCGTGGCCGCGGGGGCGATCGTCATAGCTCCGCTTGCCGCGCTGGCGATTCCAGCGCAGGCCGCTACCCCACTCACCGCGCAGGTGCGGCACAGCGACTGGAGCCAGCCGTGGGATCACCCGGGGCCGTGGAACGACTGGAATCACAATGACCGCCGGAACGACTGGGACTCGTGGAACCACTGGCGCCATCACCGTCCGGGGCGGGGATGGTCTCAGCCGGGCTCCTTCGGCAGCAACTGATCCCGGCCCGTCACTCCGGCTCCCCAGCCTCGCCCCGCCGATGCCGCCGCCACTTCCACACCACCACCCCTAACACCACGACAACCACAACCACCACCGCCACCCACGAATCAACCTGCTTCAGAATCGCCGCGAACGACTGCCCGATCGCATACCCGGCCATCACCATCGCCGAACCCCAGATGATGGCGCCGACCGTACTGGCCAGGAGAAACCGCCGATAGCGCATCGAGGACATCCCGACCAGCTGGGGCAGCATCGTCCGGAAGAACGTGCTGAACCGGCCGAACACCAGGGCCACCGTGCCGTGGCGCTCGAAGAATTGATCGGATCGGTCCAGACGTTCCCGGTACCGCTCGAAGATCGACCACTTCAGCACCCGCACGCCGTAGAACCTGCCCAGGCCGAACCCCACACTGGCGCCGACGATCGCGGCCACTGCGACCAGCGCCAGCGTCGTGGCCAGGTCGAGATGCCCACGATTCGCCGCAACGCCGGCCAGGATCGCGGCGGTGTCACCGGGCACCAGCAGTCCGAAGACCATCGCCTCCTCGGCGCACACCAGCAGCGCCACGACCAGGTAGGTCCACAGGGGCGAGAAGTTCAGTATCCGCTCCACGAGGGAGTCCATGCCTTCGACACTAATGGGCGCTGTCGGCGAAGCCGTCCGTGAACCGCGCATGGCCGGAGCGAATGCGGAGATACGCCTAATGGCAGTTGATCGGCGAGCCTTCTGCCGGTGGTGACCCGTGATCTCCGAGGGGAGTGTTGTCGAGGGGCGGTCTGAGCAACCCTTTTCAGCGCTGAGCACCAGCTACAGGCCCCTGCCGAGGCTGCTCAGAGGCGAAAAGGGTTGCCCAGACGGGCCCCGCCCACAGCGATTTCGGCACTCTCATCGGGTGCGCGGCTGGTGGCAGGAGTGTGCGGCCGATTGCGGTGATGTTGTGCCCCGGTCGTCGGTCGGGTGCGACTGGACTGAGCACCCTTTGTCGGCCTGGAGCGCTCGGCGGATTCAGGCGGTCATTGCAACACCTGGTGGGGTGGTCGGATTCGGCAGTAGCTCGTCCAGGTCTCGACTGTTTTTCCAGCCAAGGTGTTGCACGGGGGTGTCGGATTCGCGGTGGGCTCCGGGTGCCGCAGCCCGGCCGCACTCAACATTCTTGCTGCTCAACAGGCCGGTTTCGGACGAATCGATCGACAGGATGTAGCGGAGGGCCGGTTCTCCCACCCGACACGGCACAGTCCCTCTCCGAGAAGCCGTGTTTGATCGTTTGCGGAACGTTGGTGAGTCGACACAGGAGGAATGCCCGGTGCCGAGTCCGCGGCGGTGGTTGAACTGGGCGCCTGCCCCGGGGGTGGCGGCGCTGGTGTGGGTCAACTGCGCCGGGCGGTCGTATGCGACCGTCTGGGGAACCGAGTTCGGGTGGCACCGGTTGGGACTGCGGATAGATGCCGCCACTGGGTCGACGACGTCCTGATGACGATCTTCTTCTTCGGTATCGGGCTCGAACTCGAATACGAGCTGACCCGCGGCCTCCTCGCCCACTCGCGCCGGGCCCTGGTGCCGGTGTTCGCGGCCGTCTAATCAGCAGCGCTGCGCCGACTCGAACAGGCCCGACGCTCACTCACCACATCCTCACCCTCCCAACCCTTCGCCACGCCCGATCGCCCCCGCCACCCCGTCCAGCACCAACTCCAACCCGAACGCGAAATCCTCATCGGCCGTATCCGGCGCCGGCACCGCCTCGAACACCCCCGCGCCCAACAGCTCCGCAATATCGGGAAACCGTTGCGGATCAATCAGTTCGGTCAGCTCCCGGCTGTAGATCCGCAACGCACCCGGCTCGTCGAGATCGGCGGCCCGTCGACCGGCCTCGAGCTGACTTCCCAGCACAAACCCTTGGCGCACATATCCGCCGACCACGGTGATCACGCCGATCTTCGTACCCCAGTCCGCACCGGTGCCTCGCAGCGCACGCAGGCCCGCATCCATCCACCCGACCGCGTTGGGGCCGCGCGGCGGGCCGCTGACCGGAAGCTGTGCCAGCCACGGATGACGCTCGAAGACCGTGAATTGGCCTCGGGCCCAACCGCGCAGGGCCGGACGCCACTGATCCTGCGACGCTTCCGGGGGCGGACCGAAGGCGGCATCGGCCATCAGCCCGGTGAGCTCCCCCTTGGAGCCGATGTAGCGGTACAGCGACATCGGCGTAACCCCCAGGGCGGCCGCGATTTTCGGGAGCGTCGCACCGGCAAGGCCCGCACGGTCGGCGAGTTCGACCGCGGTCCCCACCACCTTGTCCACATCCAGCTCCGCCGGTCTGCCCAGGCGGGTGCCGACCTGCAGTCGCCAGAGACGGGCGAGATCGTCGGGCACCTTTCGCTCAGCCATGATTCGAACATCCTTCCATAGGGCCTTGCGCTCGCCTTAAGTATATGCCTTATACTATAAGCTATATACTTAAATGGATACCCATCGAACAGCGAGATCACATGAACCCCACCGTCATACGACGCATCACCGGAGCGGCCGCGCTACTGGGCGCCCTGCTCACCCTTGTCGAAGTGCCGCTGTACTTCGTCTACTCCGGGCCACCACCGGAGTCCAACGTCCTATCCCGCGGCCTATTCGGCATCCTCGGAGCAACCGTCCTGATCGTCTTCATGACCGGCATCGGTCACCTGGTGGGCCGCACCGACCCCGACCTGCGGTGGATCGGCAGCCTCACCACCACCGCCGGCCTGATGTGGCTGACGATCGCACTCGTGTCCATGGGCCTCGAGGTCGGCGCCGTCATCCAGTCATCGGTCGACATCGACCCGACGATCACCGTCAGCGGCACCTACATCCTCTACGGCACGATCTCGAAACTGCTGATGGGATTGTTCCTACTCGCCTTCGGCACGGCCATACAGTTCACCCGGCTACTTCCGCCGTGGACCCGCTGGTCGGCATACGTGCTGGCACTGATCAATTGGGCGTTCGTGCCGTCGATATTCTTCGGCAACACCCCGGCCCACTTCTATGCCGCGAACGGCTGGGGCACCACCGCCACCACCGGCAGCCTGACGATACTGTGGCTGCTCGCCATCGGCATCGCCCTGCTCCGTCATCGAAGCCGCGTTGTAACAGGGCAGGTAGCATCGGCGTATGGCCACGCGTGACGAGCCCGAGGAGAGAATCCTGGACGCGGCGCTGGCCCGCATCATGCAGGTCGGGATCCGGCGCGCAAGCCTGGACGATATCGCCCGCCGCGCCCGGCTCAATCGCGTCACGATCTATCGGCGCTTCAGGACGAAGGAAAATCTGATCGATGCGGTCCTGCGCCGCGAGATCGAACGGGCACTGGCCGAGGCGACGGCGATTGTCGCCGCCACCGAGGGGATCGATGCGCGGATCGAGATCGCGGTGCTGTATGTGCTGCGGCAGACCCGCACGCATCCGCTCGTGACCAGATTGCTTGATGTCGCGCCCGATGAGGCGGTCACCTTCTACACCGTCCGCGGTGAGGAATTGGTGCGCCTGGGCATCGGCTACATCGTCGGCCTGCTCCGGGCCACACAGGAGCTCGGCCTGATCGATCGCTACGACCCCGAGCCCGTCGCCGAATTGGTTGCGCGCCTTGCACATTCGGTGCTCATGACGCCCGCCGGCGGAGTGAACTTCGAGGATGACACGCAACTGCGCGCATTCGTCACCGCGGCGATCGTGCCGATGGTCAAGCACGGCATCGGCGCGCCGTCGCAGCAGAGCAGCGACCGCACCCGCCAGCGGGCGTAAAGGGCTACGCTGCGTGGCCGATATGGCTTGCGGACGCGCCGATTACGGCCGGCTCCGTCCCGATGAGCGTGCGCAGGAAGGCTTCCTGATCCCGGCGGCCGTGCTCGGCAGCCCGGTCCACTCCCCCGGGCAGGCCGCGCGCCACAGCGGTGCGAACCAGGTTGATCGGTATGCGCACCAACGGATACCACGGTGGGACATAGGGAGTCAGGCCGAGTTGCCGCATTGCCGCCGGACCCAGGAATGCGCTCGAGATGGACAGGTGCAGGGCGCGCGCGATGCGGCCGCGCAGGCGAGGCAGGTTGCGGTAGTGCCAGACCAGCGGGTCGTCGGCCATCGGAACGGCTAGCTGCGCCGTAGTCTCATCGGGATTCGTGATCGCCGCGAGGCTGTGATAGAGCACGCGCACCGCGTCCCGGAAATTGTGCGGCAGGAACTGTTCCTCGACTCCGATCAGCCAGCCGACGTACCGCGCGAGATGCGCCGCGGCATCGAGATCGCGCGGCGGCGCCAGCAGTCCCATCGCCACGCCTCCGACGAACGGGGCGATGAGGGCGCCGACCAGCGTGGCGGCCATATCGGTCTGGTTGATCGGCAGTCCCCACTCCTGCGCACGCCAATCCGGCATGGCCGCGACATGGCGGCGCACCAGGGCGTGGACGAGCCGGACATGGATCGTCGAGCGATATCCGATGCCCCCCACGCTCATTCCGTCGTCCGAGGTGACATCGAGCGCCCACTGCAGGGTCTCGGCGAAGCGTTTGGCCGGGCCCTTCTCCAGGGCACCCGTGCGCAGCAGCGTCTTGTTGAAGCCCGAGGCGAGATAACCACCCAGGAGCGACACATCCCGCGCGATGTAGAGACCATCGACGCCGCCCATCCGGAACACTCGCTCGGCGCGGCGGATCTTCTCCGGGTCCAACCATGCAGGCGCGGCCTCGACCACAATGAAGAACTCGCGCAACGGTTCCGGCGCGTCGGGCACGCTGTCGATACCACCGGCCAACGCTCGCTCGAACAACGGCCGGGTGCGGTCCATACCCTCGCGGTACATCCAGTCGACCAGATCATCCATCGGCCGATCGCCGACGACCAGAGCCTCTCCCAGCGATTGCCATTGCGCGGGCGAGGGACCGGACAGCCCCAGGAGCAGGGCGAAGGGCCGCAGTCCCGGCACGCGGCGCGGACTCTTCGGATGCCTGAGCGGAACTGTCGGGTGCATCGTTGCCCCTTCTTTCGAGTCGGTAGCGATTCCGCGCCTCGCGACGGGCGCGGCATGCCCCGATGCGGCATGCATCAAAGATAGCGATCCTGTTGCATTGAGTCAACGGTCTCGTTCCGGGCCACAGCACGCCGGCGCAAGCGGCACCCCGCAACGGCCCGCCCCCGCACGGCCGCTTCTCATCTTCAGCAACTGCGCGCCGTCGGTGGCGTCGAACACACCGGTGTCGCAACAACATTGGCGGCGGCGCTGATCGGGAGCGGCTCCGTCGCGTCGAAACCGATCGGCACAACCGCCCGCACCGACGCAATCGCGGCGAAGGCGACCAGCACCGAGACGATCGGCACGAGCATCGGTCCGCCGACAGACAGCGCCACCCCGCCCACCGCCCCGCCCACGGCGACGCCGAGGAACTGCGCCGAAAAGTGCATACCCAACGCCACCGCGCGCTGCTGCGGTGCATGAGTGGCGATCCGGGTCTGCTGCGAGACACCGGCACCCCACCAGGCCAACCCGAACAGGAACATCAGCGGGAACATCGCGAACCGGGCTAGATCCGGGAGATGCACCGCGGTCAGCGCGGCAACCAGGGCCATGATCACGCCCATTGCCACCAAGGCGGAGCGCTGGACGACGGGGATGGCATACCTGGCCAGGATGCGCCCGATGGTCCGGCCCGCCAGAAACCCGCCGGCGCCGAAGACGATCATCAGGGCGGCGACCCCGGTGCTGCCCATGCCGGTCGCGCGGCCGACGACGGGCGACAGATAGGTGTAGGTGCAGTAGGCGGCCAGGAAGATGCCGAACGAGGTCAGCAGCGCCACGCGAAAAGAACTGCTGCGCAACAGCTTCAACCGTCCGGTGACGACCGCCGGGACCGGAACCTCCGGCAGGATGGCGGCGACGCCGACCGCGCTGATCACGCCGAGCAGCGTGACGAATCCGAACGCGCCACGCCAGCCGAACGCCGACCCGATGAGGGTGCCGATCGGGGCGCCGAGGGTCAACGCGAGGGCGTTGCCGCTGGCGGTGACGGCGATGGCGTGCGGCAGCTGCTCCGGTCGGCACAGCGCCGCCGCGGCCGCGGCGGCGGGGGCCATGAACAGTGCCGCACCCATTGCCGCGAGCACCCGCGCGCCGGCGAGCACGAGATAGTCCGGGGCGACGGCGGCGAGCAGATTCGCCACCGCGAACAGCAGGGCCGCACCGACCAGTAGCCGTTTGGGCGGAATCGCAGTGGACATGCCGATCAGCGGCGGCCCGGCAACGGCGTAGACCAGGGCGAAGATCGTGACGAGTTGCCCGCACAGCGCGACCGAGGTGTGCATATCCCGGGCGACGGCGGGCAACACTCCGGCCACGACGTAGCCCTCGGTCCCCACGGTGAAGGTGCCGAAGGCGAGAAGGTAGATACGAGGATTCACGAGTCCAAAGGTACAAGAGTTGTTGAACTAATGAAAGGTAGGATGTCCAGCATGCGAGACACGCTGCATGCCGAACTGGCCCAGGTGAGCCTCGCCGAGGCGATGAACGGACTCAGCGACCCCCTGCGGCTGAGCATCGTCGCACTACTAGCCGAGAACGGCGAGATGGAGTGCAACAAGATCTACGATGCGCTAGGCATCAGCAAATCCAATGCCTCCCACCACTTTCGGGTCCTACGCGAGTGCGGCCTGATCCGGCGTAATCATCACGGTCAGCAGCAGACCGCACGCTTGCGACGAGACGAATTCGACGATCGCTTCCCCGGCCTGCTGCAGGCGGTCCTGGACAACGTCGAATCATTCGCGGCCACAACGACATAAGACCAGCGGGTTCACGCGAAGCGGGTCGACGGCTGACCGGCGGCATCACCGAGTGGGGCACCCGGCCGGGAGAGTAGCCAAGCATGGACCCGCTCCTCGATCTCCGACTCGGAAGCGCCCGGATAGGTTCGCCGCATGCGAGAGCGATACATCTGAATACCGAATTCTGACAACTCCAACGCAAGACGCACCCGCTGAGCTGGGGTTCCTTCGATCGCCCACCCAAAGGTACGCGGACGGCCATCAAAACGCCGCTGCACCTGCGTCGGGGCTGGTCGATGTACCCGCGAAGCCGATCCAACGCCGAGGGGCCCGCTCACCAACCGTGAGCGGGCCCCTCGGCGCAGCGAAACCCCTACGCGGTCTCGGTGATCGGCCGATCCACCCAGCTCATCAGCCCACGCAGCTTCGCACCCGTGACCTCGATCGGGTGCTCGGCGTTGGCCTTGCGCAGACCCTCGAGCTCCTTGTTGCCGCCCTCGACGTTGGCGACCAGGCGCTTGACGAAGGTGCCGTCCTGGATGTCCTTGAGGATGTCCTGCATGCGCTCCTTGGTGCCCGCATCGATGACGCGCGGACCGGACAGGTAGCCGCCGAACTCCGCGGTGTCGGACACCGAGTAGTTCATCCGGGCGATGCCGCCCTCGTACATCAGGTCGACGATCAGCTTGAGCTCGTGCAGCACCTCGAAGTAGGCCATCTCCGGCGCATAGCCGGCCTCGACCATGACCTCGAAGCCGACCTTGACCAGTTCCTCGGTGCCGCCGCACAGCACGGCCTGTTCACCGAACAGGTCGGTCTCGGTCTCCTCCTTGAAGGTGGTCTTGATGACGCCCGCGCGGGCGCCGCCGATCCCCTTCGCGTAGGACAGCGCCAGGGCCTGGCCCTCGCCCTTCGGGTCCTGGTCGATGGCGATCAGGCAGGGCACTCCCTTGCCGTCGACGAACTGGCGGCGCACCAGGTGGCCGGGGCCCTTCGGGGCGACCATGCCGACGGTGATGTTGCCGGGGGCCTTGATCAGGTCGAAGTGGATGTTCAGGCCGTGGCCGAAGAACAGCGCGTCGCCGTCCTTCAGGTGCGGCTCGATATCGTTGGTGAAGATCGCGGCCTGCGCGGTATCGGGCGCGAGCAGCATGATCACGTCGGCCCACTCGGAGACCTCGGCGGGGGTACCGACGGTCAGGCCGGCCTCCTCTGCCTTGACCCGCGACTTCGAGCCCTCCTTGAGGCCGATGCGCACCTCGACACCGGAGTCGCGCAGGCTCAGCGAGTGCGCATGCCCCTGCGAGCCGTAGCCGATCACGGCGACCTTTCGCCCCTGGATGATCGACAGGTCAGCATCGTCGTCGTAGAAAATCTCGACAGCCACTGGTTATGTCCCTTCTCGGATTCTTTGATTAGGCGTTTCGGATCCCGGCCAAAAGCATGCCGGGATGACGGGGTCCGGTATGCCCGGACCTACGGTTACTAGCGCGTAGCTGTGATGGACTTGGGCCCGCGTCCCACCGCCACCACACCGGACTGCACGATCTCCCGGATCCCGTACGGTTCCAGCATGCGCAGCAGCGCGTCGAGCTTGGACCGGGTTCCGGTCGCCTCGACCGTCAGCGCATCCGGCGAGACGTCGATGACCTTGGCGCGGAACAGGTTCACCGATTCGATGACCTGGGTCCGCACGCTGGCATCTGCGCGCACCTTCACCAGGATCAGCTCGCGGGCCACCGAGTTGTCGGCGTCCTGCTCCACGATCTTGATGACGTTGATCAGCTTGTTGAGCTGCTTGGTGACCTGCTCGAGCGGCAGATCCTCGACCGTCACCACGATCGTCATGCGCGAGATCTCCGGGATCTCGGTGCCGCCGACCGCGAGCGATTCGATATTGAATCCGCGCCGGGAGAACAGGCTCGCCACCCGGGCCAGCACACCCGGCTTATCTTCCACCAGCACACTGAGGGTGTGGGTTGTACTCACTGATTTTCACCCTTCTTATCCCGGTCGTGTGCCATGGCCTCGTGGATGACCGCCGGCTCGGCGACCGCGTCGTCGTCGTCGAACAGCGGGCGGATGCCGCGCGCGGCCATGATCTCGTCGTTGGAGGTACCGGCGGCCACCATCGGCCACACCTGGGCGTCCTTGCCGACGATGAAATCGATCACCACGGGACGATCGTTGATGGACTGCGCCTCGCGGATCGCGGCCTCCACGTCCTCCTCGCGCTCGACACGAATTCCGTGGCAGCCCAACGCCTCCGCGAGCTTGACGAAATCGGGGATGCGCAGGGTGTGGGTGCCCAGATCGGTATTGGAGTAACGCTTTTCGTAGAACAGCGTCTGCCACTGGCGGACCATGCCGAGGTTGCCGTTGTTGATCAGCGCGACCTTGATCGGCACGCCCTCGACGGCACAGGTGGCCAGCTCCTGATTGGTCATCTGGAAGCAGCCGTCGCCGTCGACCGCCCACACCTCTTTATCGGGCGCGCCCATCTTGGCGCCCATGGCCGCGGGAACCGCGTAGCCCATGGTGCCAAGGCCGCCGGAATTGAGCCAGGTGCGCGGCTTTTCGTACTTGATGAACTGCGCGGCCCACATCTGATGCTGGCCGACGCCGGCGCAGTAGATCGCGTCCGGACCGGCGAGCTTGCCGAGGGTCTCGATGACGAATTCCGGTGACAGCGAACCGTCCGTCGGCTGATTCCAGCCCAGCGGATAGCTCGTGCGGATGCCGTCGAGGTAGCTCCACCACTGCGAAAGTTCCAGCAGCGGAACACCCTTAGCGACAGGGTCCGCCTTCAAAGTCTCGATCAGCTCGGCGATGACCTCGCGACAGTCGCCCACGATCGGCACGTCCGCATGGCGGTTCTTGCCGATCTCGGCCGGGTCGATATCGGCGTGAATCACCTTGGCGTTCGGGGCGAACGAATCCAGCTGGCCGGTGACGCGGTCGTCGAAACGCGCGCCGAGGGTGATCAGCAGATCCGACTTCTGCAGTGCCGCAACCGCTCCCACGGTGCCGTGCATGCCGGGCATGCCCATGTTGAGGGTATGACTGTCCGGGAACGCACCGCGCGCCATCAGGGTGGTCACCACCGGGATACCGGTCAGCTCGGCCAGCTCCAGCAGTTCGGGCGAGGCGTCGGCCTTGATGACGCCGCCGCCGACGTACAGCACCGGGGCCTTGGCGTCCAGGATCATGCGGGCGGCCTCGCGCACCTGCTTACCGTGCGGCTTGGTCACCGGGCGATAGCCGGGCAGCCGCATCTCCGGCGGCCAGCTGAACAGGGTGTTCGCCTGCAGCACATCCTTCGGGATGTCGACCAGCACCGCGCCCGGACGGCCGGTGGCGGCCAGGTGGAAGGCCTCGGCAATCATGCGCGGGATGTCGATCGGGTCGTTGACCAGGAAGTTGTGCTTGGTGATCGGCATGGTGATGCCGGAGATGTCGGCTTCCTGGAAGCCGTCGGTGCCGATCAACGACCGGGCGACCTGGCCGGTGATCGCGACCAGCGGCACGGAATCCATCTGCGCGTCGGCGATCGGGGTGACCAGGTTGGTCGCGCCCGGGCCCGAGGTGGCCATGCACACACCGACCTTGCCGGTTGCCTGCGCGTAGCCGGTGGCCGCGTGTCCGGCGCCCTGCTCGTGCCGGACCAGGACGTGACGCACCTTGACGGAATCGAAGAGCGGATCGTAGAGGGGAAGTACCGCACCGCCCGGAATACCGAAGACCGTGTCGACGCCGAGCTCCTCGAGGGAGCGGACGACCGACTGCGCGCCGGTGACCCGCTCGGGCGGGACCTGGCGGCGGTTCGGCGCGGCGTTAGCCGCAGGTGTCGGCTGATTGGCCGAAGGCGCAGGCCTACGGGCCGAGGGCCCGGGCCGAGCGGTAGGTGCGCTCACCGTCTTGATCCTTACTGCTTGTCGTTCTTGCGGAACTGACCTGAACACAAAAAAGCCCCCGACAGCCGAGGCTGATCGAGGGTGGCGCGTCGCAGCTGCGAGCTGAAGTAATCAGTCTCAGCGCTGGACGCGCCGGCCGATTACGAGAAGCTCGATTCGATTCACGCGAACGACGGTATGTGCGCGTGAGGCGTGGAGTCAAATTTCTTGACATTGGCGTCCCATCATGTGAGACAGGGCGGTTATTTGTGTCCGCTCGCCATGATGCGAGGATAGGGGTGTGTCCTCGTCGCATCAGTCCGTGCCACCTGCTCAATCGTCCCATACCGCCGACGCGGGAGCCGATACGGGTCGGGTGATCAGAATCCCCCGGCTGGCTCATATCGGCGTTTTGATGCTGCTGTTCTGCGCGGCCTTCCCGTTCTTCGGCTGGCCCGCGGTGCTGTGGGTGCTGTTCGCGATCCCCGCGGCGGTCGCGATCTGGGTCGAGCGGACCCGCACCACCGTCTCGCCGGCCGGGCTGGAGCTGCGGACACTCTTCGGCTCCCGGCATATCGACTGGTCACAGCTGCAGGGGGTGAGCATCCCCAAGCGCGGATATGTGCGCGCGCATCTGTCGGATGGGTCACAGGTGCGGCTGCCCGCGGTCGGTTACGACCGCCTGCGCATCCTGGTCGAGGCCTCGCAGGGTCGCATCCCCGACCCGTTCGCCGCGGCCGAGCAGGCGCAGGAAGCGCGGGCGCAGGCGGAGCGAGTCGAGGCGCAGCAGACAGCCCAGGCGACTGCCGAACCCACTGTCGAGTCCGGAAACTAACCTCGGGCCCAGCGACGAGGGAATACCCGGGCCCGGGTGCACGCTGCAAGGACTACGCCTGTTCGCCGGACACCATCCACGCGGGGGCGCCTTGCGACTCGCCCACCGGCGCATCAGCCCTCCTCACTCGGGAGTAACGTAAAAGGCCGTCCAGGCACTCATAACAGTCGCCGAACGACCCCCGCGACGAGATTCGAGGACTCACACTCTCATGCCACCGCTTCGTTCACGCATCACCACCGTCGGACGCAACGCCGCGGGCGCACGCTCGCTGTGGCGCGCCACCGGCATGACCGACTCCGACTTCGGTAAGCCGATCGTCGCCATCGCGAACTCGTACACCCAGTTCGTGCCCGGCCACGTGCACCTCAAGGACGTCGGCGAGATCGTGGCGGGCGCGGTACGGGCCGCGGGCGGCGTGCCGCGCGAATTCCACACGATCGCCGTCGACGACGGCATCGCGATGGGCCACGGCGGCATGCTGTATTCGCTGCCCAGCCGGGAGATCATCGCCGACTCGGTGGAGTACATGGTCAACGCCCACACCGCCGACGCGCTGGTGTGCATCTCCAACTGCGACAAGATCACCCCCGGCATGCTGAACGCCGCGATGCGGCTGAACATCCCGGTCGTGTTCGTCTCCGGCGGCCCGATGGAGGCCGGTAAGGCCGTGGTCGTGGACGGCGTCGCGCAGGCTCCGACGGATCTGATCACCGCGATCTCGGCAAGCGCCTCGACCGCGGTCAGCGACGAGGGCCTGTCCGAGATCGAGCGCAGCGCCTGCCCGACGTGCGGTTCCTGTTCGGGCATGTTCACCGCCAACTCGATGAACTGCCTGACCGAGGCGCTGGGCCTGGCGCTGCCCGGTAACGGCTCCACGCTGGCCACCCACGCCGCGCGGCGTGCGCTGTTCGAGCGGGCCGGCACCGCCGTCGTCGAGGCCGCGAACCGTTACTACCGCGAGGACGACACCTCGGTCCTGCCGCGAAATATCGCCAACGCCAAGGCATTCCGCAACGCGATGGCCCTCGATGTCGCAATGGGCGGCTCCACCAACACGGTGCTGCACACCCTGGCCGCCGCACAGGAGGGCGAGATCGACTTCGATCTGGACACCATCGACGAGATCTCGCGGCGGGTGCCGTGCCTGTCGAAGGTCGCCCCCAACTCCGATTACCACATGGAGGACGTGCACCGCGCCGGCGGCATCCCCGCCATCCTGGGCGAGCTGCACCGCGGCGGACTGCTCGAGACCGACGTCAGCACCGTGCACACCCGCACCATCGACGAATGGCTCGACACCTGGGACATCCGCTCCGGTAAGGCCAGCGAGCAGGCCCTCGAGCTGTTCCATGCCGCGCCGGGCGGGGTGCGCACCACCCTGCCGTTCTCCACCGACAACCGCTGGTCGTCGCTGGATACGGATGCCGAAAAGGGCTGTATTCGCGATATCGCGCACGCCTACACCGTCGAGGGCGGGCTGTGCGTGCTGCGCGGCAACATCGCCCTGGACGGCGCGATACTCAAGACCGCCGGTATCGACGAGGACCTGTTCACCTTCGAGGGCCCGGCCGTGGTGCTCGAATCCCAGGAGGAGGCCGTCTCGGCCATCCTCGCCAAGGAGATCCAGCCGGGCGATGTGGTCGTGATCCGTTATGAGGGCCCCTCGGGCGGGCCGGGCATGCAGGAGATGCTGCACCCGACCTCGTTCCTGAAGGGCATGGGCCTGGGCAAGGTGTGCGCGTTGATCACCGACGGCCGGTTCTCCGGCGGCACCTCGGGCCTGTCCATCGGCCACATCTCGCCCGAGGCGGCCCGCGGGGGCGCCATCGGCCTGATCGAGAACGGTGACCGCATCCGCATCAGCGTTCCCAGTCGTGCACTCGAATTACTGGTCTCCGACGAGGTGATGGCCGAGCGGCGCGCGAAGATGGATGCGCGCGAACGCCCGTGGCAGCCGGTCGCCCGCGATCGCACCGTCACCACCGCGCTGCGCGCGTACGCGGCGCTGGCGACCTCGGCGGACAAGGGCGCGGTTCGCCAGGTGCCCTGAGTACGACCGACATCAGAAAGCCGGGAGCTCCTACGAGGAGTTCCCGGCTTTCGTCGTTACTTGTAGATCCCGTGGAACGGATTGCCGCCGTGCAGGTAGAACCATGAAACCGCCGCGGCGACCAGCGCCAGAATCAGCACCGCCAGCGAACCGAACATCGGGCGGGTGGCCCAGCCGCGGTTGCGGTCGAAAGACAGGCGGCCGGGGCCGGTGAGGATCAGCACGGCACTCAGGGCCGCGAGGATCGACTCCAGCTCCACGGTCTTGTACTGGAATCCGGGCGCCATCCCCTCCTTCCACAGCCAGGCATCGGTGATCGAGGCCAGTACCGCACCGGCGGCCAGCGGCGTGGCCAGGCCCAGGATGATCAGGATGCCGCCGCCGACCTCGGCGACGGTGAGCATCGAGGCGGACAGCTCGACATGCTTCCAGCCGCCGTGCTGCAGCATGTCGCGGGTGCCGCCCAGGCCGGGGCCGTGGAACCAGCCCGCCAGCTTCTGCAGGCCGTGGTAGAGGAACGTCAGGCCGATGACCAGGCGCAGTCCCAGCAGGCCCAGATCCTGAGTGCCGCGCCGGGTATCGGCGCGCGGGCGGCGCAGGCGCGCGGCGCCCTCGCCCGCTGTCGGCGGGGCCGGGGGGATCGTGGCGAAGGCGTAGGTGGCGGCGGTGGGCTCACCGGCGGGTGCGGGCTCCCTGGTCAGCTTCTCGGTCCGCGCTTCGGCGCTCGTCGCTGGAACTTCGGGTTCGAGGCCGAGTTCGTCGTCGGTGCGCGGAATATCCGTGCCGATGGACGTCTTCACGGTCGGAAATTCACCAGTGGGCGCGTCGAAGGGACTGCCCGCCGGCTGCCCGGGTGACAGCGGCCCGGAGCGTACGTTCGGCTTCTCGGTCACCCGAGCAGACTATGTCGACACGGCGGTATGCGGGATGTCTGCGCACGGCGTGTCCGCGCCACGCCGCCGGGTCCGGTCCCCCGGTGCGAGCGCCCCGAACCGTATTTCCGTAACGTCTGTGCCATGAGTTTGGTTGTCGGCGGCCGTGTCGCTGTGAGCCTGGTCGCGACCGCCGGCCTGTTGGCGGGGTGTGCCAGCTTCGACAATTCCGCGTCCAAACCGTTCACGCCCGCGCCGACCGTCATCCCCGAGGGTTCGGGGCCCACCACCACTCCGCCGCCGCCCTCGGCCGCGCGACGCCCCGCCGGGCCCTGCGTCGACCCTGATCCGAACGTTGTGGTGTCGTGCCTGGACACCACCGGCGGGCTGGCCGTGCTGCCAGATGGACAGCAGGCCATCGTCTCCGAACGAATCACCGGTCGGCTGTTGAAGGTCGTCGCGGTGGATCCCAGCCAGGTGCCGCCGGCTCCGGTCGAGGTGGGGCGGCTGGATGTCGACGCCGTGGGCGACGGCGGCCTCAGCGATGTCACATTGTCGCCAACCTATGACCAGGACGGGCTGATGTACGCATACATCACGACCCCGACCGACAACCGCATTGTGCGCATCGGCGCGGGCGGCGTGCCCAAGACGATCCTCACCGGAATTCCGAAGGGCACGACCGGCAATCGCGGCGCCATCGATTTCGTCTCCCCCACCCAGATGGTCGTGGAGACCGGCGACGCCGACGATCCGTCGCTGTCCATCGACCCGAATTCGCTGGCGGGCAAGGTATTCACGATCGATAACCCGGCGCCGGGCAGCGCCGACCCGAAGATCATCGCCTCGGGCATCGGTATCGCCGGCGGGGTGTGCCCGGATCATAAGGACAGCATCTGGTTCACCGACCGCACCGCGACCGAGGACAGGCTGCAGCGCATCGCCCCCGACGGCACCGTGAGCACCGGCTGGACCTGGCCGGACCGGCCGGGCGTGGCCGGATGCACGGGCACCCCGGACGGCGTCGCGATATCGCTGACCGCCGGCAAGGCCGTGGCCTACGCCACCGCCGACCCGAATACCCACGCGATCACCACCCCCCCGACGCTGGTGGCGCAGAACAAATACGGCGCGCTGAACGGCGCGGCGCTCGCCTCGGACGGCTACGTGTGGGTCGACTCCGCCAACAAGCCCGCGGTCGCCGGGCCGCTGGACGATCGCGTGATCCGCATCCCGCCGCCGAAGGGCGGCGGGGGCGGCAACGACTGACCCGTCATTCCCGCATGTTTTTGGCGGGAATCCACCAGCACGCGATGGATCCCGGCCAAAAACGTGCCGGGATGACAGGCCGGGGGTTCAGCTCACGCCGCAGGCGGCAAGCACCAGCTCGCGCACGCGGGCCGCGTCGGCCTGGCCGCGGGTGGCCTTCATCACGTCGCCGACGACCTTGCCCGCGGCCTGCACCTTGCCCGAGCGGATCTTCTCCGCAATATCCGGGCTGGCCGCCAGGGCCTTCTCCACCTCGGTCTGCAGGGCCGAATCGTCGGAGACCATGCCCAGGCCCCTGGCCTCGACGATGGCGCCGGGCTCACCCTCACCCGCGAGGACGAAGTCCACCACCTGCTTGGCGACCTTGTTGTTGACGGTCTTGGCGTCCACCAGGGCGATCACCGCGGCGACCTGGGCGGGGGTGATCGCCAGCTCCTCGAGGGATACCTCGTGCTCCTTGGCCTTCTCGGTCAGGTAGGCGACCCACCAGGAGCGGGCGGTGTCGGGGGTCGCGCCCGCATCCACGGTCGCGATGATCAGATCCAGCGCACCGGCGTTGATCAGGTCGCGGAACACCTCGTCGGACAGGCCCCAGTCGGCCTGGATCCGGCCGCGGCGCAGCCACGGGTACTCCGGAATGGTGCCGCGCAGCTCCTCGACCCAGGCCGCGTCGGGGGCGACCGGCTCCAGATCGGGCTCGGGAAAGTAGCGGTAGTCCTCGGCGGACTCCTTGGGGCGGCCGGTCGAGGTGGTGCCGTCGGTCTCGTGGAAGTGGCGGGTCTCCATGGTGATGGTGCCGCCCGCGGCCAGCACCGCGGCCTGGCGGCGCATCTCGTACCGGACCGCGACCTCGACGCTCTTGAGCGAGTTCACGTTCTTGGTCTCGGTGCGGGTGCCGAACTCGGCCGCACCCTTGAGCATCAGCGAGACGTTGGCGTCACAGCGCAGCGAGCCCTGCTCCATCTTCACATCGGAGACGCCGAGGGACTTCAGCACCTCGCGCAGCGCGGTCACGTAGGCGCGGGACACCTCGGGCGCGCGCTCCCCGGCGCCGGTGACGGGCTTGGTGACGATCTCGATCAGCGGAACGCCGGCGCGGTTGTAGTCCAGCAGCGAGTGACTGGCGCCGTGAATGCGGCCGGTGGCGCCGCCCACGTGCAGGGACTTACCGGTGTCCTCCTCCATGTGGGCGCGCTCGATCTCGACCCGGAAGATGGAGCCGTCGTCCAGCACGACGTCGAGGTGGCCGTTGACGGCGATCGGCTCGTCGTACTGGCTGATCTGGTAGTTCTTCGGCTGATCCGGATAGAAGTAGTTCTTGCGCGCGAACCGGCCCCACGGGGTGATCGAGCAGTTCAGCGCCAGGCCGATGCGGATGGCCGCCTCGACGGCCTTCTCGTTCACCACCGGCAGCGAGCCCGGCAGGCCTAGGCAGACCGGGCAGACCTGGGTGTTCGGCTCGGCGCCGAAGGCGGTCGGGCAGCCGCAGAACATCTTGGTCGCGGTGCCCAGCTCGACGTGGACCTCCATGCCCAGCACCGGCTCGAACCGGTCGACGACATCGGCATAGTCCATCAAGTCCACCGTGGGTGCAGTCATACCGACAAGTCTAAGGAAAGCCCCGGCCCGCACCAGCACCAGCACCAGCGGCCGAAAGCCCTCACCCGCCCGAGCTCGGGTGAGGGCTCCCCTCCAGACGGCCGATCAGTCGGCGGCAATTGCCTCGACGATCGGCATACGGGCCGCGCGCACCGCGGGCGGAATGGATCCCGCCAGCGCGAGAATCAGAGCGGCCGTGGCATAGACGAGCAGCATCGGGCTCGGGCCGTAGGCCACCGGGATGGTCATCGCACGTCCGAACGCGATGTCCGCAAGATACTGGACGGCCGCCCCGACTGCCAGCCCGAGCAGCGCGCCGCACAGGCCGATCCCCGCCGCTTCGGCGAGCACCGTGCGCAGCAGGAAGCGGCGACTGGTGCCCATCGCCCGCAGCACGCCCAGCTCACGACGGCGTTCGAGCACCGAGAGCATCAGCGTATTGAGCAGGGCGACGGTCGACACCAGCACCACAATCCATAGGATCGCACCGGACAGCGAGGTGCCCTGTTGTATCCCACGCGAGGTCGCGTCCACCGCGGCCTTGCCGGTGTCGACGAACATGCCCGCGGGCACCGCGCGGCGAAGCAGGTCGAGTTCCGCGGTGGGGTTCACACCCGGGGCGAAGGTGACCCCGAGAATGGTTTCCCCGGGCCGGTCGTACCACTGCCGCAGCACGTCCAGATCCAGCAGCACGATCCCGGTGATGGCGGAGAAGTACGGAATCACCTGTAGCACCCGGACCTTGTGAATGCCCGTCGGAGTCGGCAGGTCCAGCTCCGAACCCTCGTGCACGCCCAGCGATCGGGCCACATCTCCCGAGACGACCACGCCCGCACCCGATGCCATCACATCCTGCACACCCGGCCGCAGCGCCTCGATCGGTCCCGCGGGGATGCCACGCTGGTAGGCCTGCAGCATCACCTGCGCGCGCCCGAGGCTTGCGAAGGCCATCTGCCCCGATCCGACATCGGAAATGCCCGGGAGCGCACCGATTTTCGCCTTCAGATCGGCGGGCAGCAGCGGCCCGGTCGGGAATTGCGCCATCGAGGTCGGACTGATGTAGGCGTCGCGCGCGGCGAGGTCGGCGAAGGTGGCGGTCGCCGAATCGACGAGATCGCGCGAGGCGTTACCCATCGCCACGACCGCGCTCACCCCCATCATCACGGTCATCACCGTCGCCCAGACCCGCCGCGGGGCGCGCTCGATCGTGGTGGCGCCCAATGCCCCCGGCGCACCGAAGATCCGGGCGATCGCCCCGGCCAGCCAGACGATCGGCCCGGTCGCGGCGAAACACACCACGATCGAGGCCGCGATCGCCAGCGAGATCGAGGCCAGCGCATACCGGCCGATATCGGCCCGGGCGATGAGGATCGACGCGGCGATCATCGCGCCACCGAGAACCAGTGCGGCCCACCGTAACAGCGGATTCACCGCATCGGATCTGGACACCCCGACCGGCGCCAGCGCCTCGATCGGCTGCACCTTGTAGATCTGGCGCGCGGCGACCGAGGCGGCCGCGACGCTGGCGAGCACACAGGAGGCGATCGCGACCGGAACGGCGTATCCGGGCACCATATAGTCGGTATGCGCCTGCACCGAGGCAACCATCGCCGAGGGCAACTGATCGATTGCGTTGCGCCCGGCAAACATTCCTGCCACCGCGCCGACCGCGCCTCCGATCAGGCCCAGCAGTGCGGCCTCGACGATCAGATCGCGCACCATCGGCGTGCGCCGCCCGCCGATTGCCCGCAGCAGCGACAACACCGGACGCCGTTGCGCCACGGCCATACTCATCGCGTTATAGATGAGGAAGGCCGAGACGATCAGCGCCGCGGCCGAGGCCATCGTGGTGGAGTAGCGCACCAGCTGAATGGCACCGCCCGCCTGGGCGGCGCGCAGGCCCGGATCGGCGACAACGGCGCGGCCGTTCACCAGCGCGGTGATCTTCGAGCGCAGCTGTGCCACATCGGCATTCGCCGCGGGCACGATCTCGATCGAATCCAGCGAACCGACCCGGTTCATGATCTGCTGCGCCACCGGTAGCGTGGCGACCATGAGGTGACCGCCGTTGATCTGCGCGGACGCGTGGTCGTCCAGCACGCCCGCCACGGTGACCCGGGCCGAGCCGACGGTAAATTTTTCGCCCGCGACGTGACCCGTTGCGGGCCCGACCAGTACACCGTTGGGCACGGTGATGAGCTTGATCGCCTGACTACGCACCGGTCCGTCCAGGGCGCTACCCAGCGCCGTGACGCTCGCATCGGCGCCGATCAGCAGGGTGTGGTCGGCGCCGGCGCCCACCGCCGACCGCAACATCGGCACCGCCGCGGCCACCCCCGGCAGCGCGCGGATCGGCTGCAGCAGTTGCTGATCGAAACCGGCGTCGGTAATGCCCGACACCTCCAGGGCCGCCTTACCACCGAGGGCCCGGGACAGCTTGTCCACCGATCCGGTCACCGATCCGGAGATGCTGAATACCGCCACCAGCAGCCCGGCCGACACCCCCATCACGATCATCGACATCAGGGTGCGGCCGCGGTGCGCGAACAGCTCGCCGATGTTGAACAGCCGCAGTCGATCCCATGCGGCACGGGCAGAGAAACCATGGTTACTCGGACTCACGCCGTCACACCCAGTACCCCGCGCCTTGCTGCGTGCTCGCCCGCGGCAATCGAGCCGATCCGCCCGTCCTGCAGGGTGATCACGCGATCGCAGTACTGCGCCGCGCTCATGTCGTGGGTCACCATCACCACCGAATTACCCGCCTCGGTGAGCGAGCCGAGCAGCTCCAGGATCGCCGCGCCGGTCTTGGAATCCAGGTTGCCCGTTGGCTCGTCGGCCAGGATCAGCGGCGGATCCATGATCAGCGCCCGTGCCACGGCCACCCGCTGCATCTGCCCGCCGGAGAGTTCGGCCGGGCGGTGCTCGGCCCGCTCGCTCAGGCCCACGAGCTCGAGCAATTCCAGCGCGCGGGGGCGTGCCTTACGTAATCCGGTGCCGTCCAGCAGTTTCGGGATCGCGACGTTCTCCCACGCGGACAGCGTGGGCAGCAGGTTGAAGAACTGGAAGACGAAACCGACTCGGTGCCGCCGGAATTCGGACTGGCGGTCATCACCCAGGTCGCCGATCTCCTCGCCCCGAAAGGTGATCGACCCCGAATCGGGGGAATCCAGCGCCCCCAGCAGATGCAGCAGGGTCGATTTCCCCGATCCGGACGGGCCGATGATGGAGGTGAACTCGCCCGCGGCAATGCTCAGGCTGATGCCGTCCAGGGCGCGCACCCGCTGCTGCCCCACCCGGTATTCCTTGACGACGTCGGTCAGTTCCAGCATATGGTCCCCTCAGCTAGCAAGTGCCATGGGCGCGCTCGGGCGCCGCACGTCGTGGGCGTCGAGCAGTGCACGCAGCGCCGGTTGTTCGGCGGCCAGTTCCCGGTAGGCCTCGGCCGACGATTGTCCTTGCAGCAGAGCCAAATCCAGTTTCGCGTGCAGGTGATTATCCCAGCGGTATCGCAGCGCGGCGAGCAGCCCGGCCCGGCCGCCGAAGAGCCGCTCGCAGTCCGGAAGATCCTGGAACAGAACCGGATTCGCCGGATCGGTGGCCGCGCGGGCCAGCACCTCGTGCATGATTTCTGTACGCCTGTGGTGATCGGTCCACGACATCACACCCACCCCTTCCCTGGTGCGCCGGGCATCGGTCCGCCCTGCGCTGTGTCACCGACGCTACGGATCCGGCGGCACGCAATCGTCGTGCCGGAGGCGTGAGTTGTGCTCCCATGTTCTCCTACTCCGGTAGGAGGGTCCGCCCGCTCCGGGAACGATGTACCGGGCCGGATGCGATGACTAGCCTGGTCTTATGGAGGCGATCAGGGTCATCGTGTTCGCGGCCTGCGTCGCGCTGCTGGTATACGCGGCGTGGAAGGTGATGACCGGCTGGCGGCATGCCCGCCAGCGCGTGATCGACTTCCGCCACGATCCGCACGGCACCTTCATGCGCCACCTGGAGGAATTGCCGTTCGACTACCCGCCGTCGGTGATCATGACGGCCGACCTGGCAGCAGCGATCGCCGCGCTCACCGGCGTGTTGCAACGTAGCCATTACTTTCCGACCGCCCTACCGATCGTGGCGATGGTGCTGGTGAGCTTCGCCTTCCCGGTGATGACAGTCTTCGGGGTCCCGCCCCGGCCGATGGCGCTGGCCGCGGTCGGGCTGGTAGCTCAGGGCCTGTTCTTGCTACAGCCCGTGCCGCTGGACGCCTCGCCGTCGGTGCTGTTCGTCATCGCCGGCGAGATCGCGGCCATAGCTCCGAAACGCGTCAGCCTGCCCTTCGCCGCCATTGCCATAGCCGAGCTGGTGATCTTCCAGGCCGCCGGGTTCACGATCGATGCGCTGCCCTTCTACCTCGTCGGCGTCATCCTGGGCACTCTGGTCGGCATCATGCTGCAGTACCAGCGCCTGTATCTGTATCAGGAGCGCGAGAATCAGGAGATCCGCGCCGCGCAGGCCGCCGACTCCGAGCGCCACCGCATCGCCCGCGAGGTACACGATGTGATCGCCCATTCGCTGAGCATCACGCTGCTGCACCTCACCGCGGCCCGGCACTCCCTGCAGACCGATCGCGACGTGGACGAGGCCATCGACGCGCTCACCGATGCCGAGCGTCTGGGCCGCCAGGCCATGGCCGACATCCGGCACACCGTCGGCCTGCTCGATCAACGCCCGTCCAGCCTGACCCCCGAGCCGACGCTCGACGACATCGCAGACCTGATCGAGGATTTCGTCCGGGCGGGCCTGGACCTCGACTACGCGATCTCCGGGGATACCCGGACCGTCTCGGCCACGACGGGCCTGGCGCTGTTCCGGATCAGCCAGGAATCGCTGGCCAATATCGCCAAGCATGCGCCCGATGCCGCGGCCACACTGCATATCGCGGTGACCGACGACGAGGTCACCGCGGTGGTGACCAATACCCTTGCCGCACCCGTGCGGCGCGGCCGCGGGATGGGCATCTCCGGAATGCGGCAGCGCGCCACCCTCATCGGCGGCACCCTGACCGCCGGGCCCGGTGACGGCCGGTGGGAGGTGCGGGCAAGCTTCCCGATCGCGGATACCCCCGAAGCCCTGTCATGCCTGGCCATAACACCCGAGGATCCGCTGCGGGTGGTGCGCGAGGCGATAACTTCCGTCACCCGAAAGCTCCAGGAGGGCATGTGAGCTCGGCCACACCATCGAACGGCGCGGATCCCGGGGACGCACTCGGCGTGCTCGTCGTCGACGACCAGGAACTGGTGCGCGGCGGCGTGCGCCGCATCCTGCGCCGCCGCGACGGATTCCTGGTCACCGAGTGCGCCGACGGCGACGAGGTCCCCGCGGCGCTGGCGGCCCAGCCCGCCGATGTGGTCCTGATGGACCTGCGGATGAAACGCGTCGGCGGCATCGACGCCACCCGCGCGCTGCGGGCCCGCGGCGACACGCCACCGGTGCTGGTGCTGACCACCTTCGACGACGACCAGCTACTCTCGGGCGCACTGCGGGCAGGGGCGGCCGGATTCATCCTCAAGGACTCCCCCGCCGAGGATCTGATCCGCGCGGTCCGCACCGTCGCGGGCGGCGGCTCATGGCTGGACCCGTCGGTGACGGGCCGGGTGCTCTCTGCTTATCGCACGGTCCGGACCGCCCCGGCGAACGCCCGCACCCGCCTGGACGAGCTCACCGCGCGCGAGCTCGAGGTGCTGCAACGGATCGGCCGCGGACGGGTCAACACCGAGATCGCCGGGGAGCTCGGCATCTCCGAGGTAACGGTAAAGAGCCACGTGGGACATATTTTCGGAAAGCTGGGGTTACGCGATCGGGCCGCCGCGATCGTCTTCGCGTTTGACCACGGAGTGGTAACACCCGGAGAATCGTCACGATAGAGGGGCAGGCAACCCCGGTGAGGCAGCCGGGCATGGGTGTCACACCCTGCCCAGGGACAGTGGAGGTTTCACCGGTGAACGCATCGCGATCGCGGGCGGGCAGCAGATTCGGCCCGTACGAGCTGCGCTCACTGCTCGGGCGCGGCGGCATGGGCGAGGTCTACGAGGCGTACGACACGCATAACGACCGCGTGGTTGCCCTGAAGTTGCTGCCCGCGGAGCTCGCGCAGGATCCGACCTATCGCGAGCGATTCCGCCGCGAATCCCACGCCGCGACGCGCATCGACGACCCGCACATCGTCCCGATCAACCGCTCCGGCGAGATCGAGGGCACGCTGTATCTCGATATGCGCCTCATCCGCGGGGACGATCTGCGTGCGCTGCTGCGCCGCCAGGGCGCGATGGAACCCGAAAGGGCCGTGCATATCGTCGCGCAGGTCGGGGCCGCGCTCGATGCCGCCCACGCGGCCGGTCTGGTGCACCGCGACGTCAAGCCCGCCAATATCCTTGTCACGCCGACCGATTTCGCATTCCTCACCGATTTCGGCATCGCCCGCACCGAGGGCGACAGCTCCACGACCATGGTGGGCATCACCGCCGGCTCGTACACCTATATGGCGCCCGAGCGCTTCGACTCGGGCCCGATCACCGGCCGCGCGGACACCTATTCGCTGGCCTGTGTGCTGTTCGAATGCCTGACCGGCGCAACCCCCTTCGCGGTGCACAATGTCAGCACGCTGATCCGCTCGCACCTCTCGGATCCGCCGCCGCGGCCCAGCCTCTACCGGTCGGATGTGCCGTCGGCGCTGGATGCGGTGATCGCCCACGCCATGTCGAAATCGCCCGCCGATCGCTTCCCCAGCACCGGCGAGTTCGCGGGGGCCGCACGGGCCGCGGTGGGCCTCACGCCCGGAGCGGGTTCCGACACGGACGAATACGCGGACGACTGGGATGACACGCCCACCGAGATGCCCGCGGGGCCGGCGCGGCTCGCGGCCGGACCGGGTGCGCTCCCGCCGGTGGCCGAGGCCACGACCTTCCAGCCGTTCGGCCCGCAGGGGCCGACGATCGTGGCCCAGTTCCAGCCGCGCGGGGGTGCGCAGCCTGATGCCGAGCCCGCGGGGCCGGTGCCGCCGGTCGCCGGGTCCCCGACCACGGTCATGCGCACGGGGGCGCCACCGCCCCCTGCCGGTCCCTCGGGAGCGCCGCCCACCCCGGATTCGCCGACGAGCCCGGTGCCCGGAGGAGCGGTGCCGCCCGGGCGGTCCCCCGGCGACGATGTTCCGGCGAACCCCGCGGCGCACGGGTACACGACCACCGGTTCGCTGCGGATCATCGTGCCGCCCTCGCCCGAGGACCGGGATACCGGCAGCGATCTGCCGGTGATCACTCCGACCGATGCGACGCAGGTGCGGCGCGAGGAATTCCCGTTCACGCCCCTGCCGGCGCAGGCCGAGTTACCGCCCACGACGATGCTGCCGACGCGGGGACTGAACCTGCCCACGCCCGATTCGAACCCGCCGTCGCAGGGACTGATCCTGCCCTCGCTCGATCCGAACCCGCCGTCGCAGGGACTGCTCCTGCCGCCCCCGACGCCGAGCCTGCCCAGGCGCGAGACCGCGCCGCGCACCGAGTTGCTCCCCAGCACAAACCCCGCGCGCGACGCATACGGCCGAGGCGAGCGGGACGCCGCATACGGAAGCGAGCCCGGCGCGGGCGGCGAATACGGTGGGGATACCGGTTATGGAGCCGAGGGCGGCTACCCTCGCGACACCGCCTATTCCCAGGAGGCGCCGTACGGCGAGTACGGGCATGCCGGTCGCAGCGACGAGGAGTACGACCGCGGCGGTGACTACGCGAGCGGCGGTTATGAGCACGGCGGATATCCCCCGGGCGAGTACCGGCAGGAGCCCGGCGGCTACGACACCAGCGGCGACTACGACCATCCGGGGCACGAACACGGATCCGGTGCAGGCGGATACGCCTATTCCGAAGGCGAATACGGTACCGCCGCAGGCGAGTACGGCCATACCGAAGGCGAATACAGTGCCGCCGCAGGCGAGTACGGCTACGCCGAGGGCGAATATGGCGCCCGCGAAGGCGGATACGCGTACGGCGAAGGCGAGTACGCCGCCGAGGGCGAATACAGCGCCGCCGACGGCCACTACGGCTATGCCGACGGCGAGTACCGCGAGGGCGAATATCTCTCCGCCGACCAGGAATACGATTCCGCCGAGGGTGACCGGGCACGCCCCAAGCGCTCGGTTGCTGTGCCGCTGGTGCTCAGCGTCCTGGGCGTAGCCCTGGCCGCCGGGGCCGCCGTGGTCGGCTGGCAGGTGCTGGGTAAGCCCGCCAACTCCGCCGATCGGTCCACCGCGGCCCAGCATTCGGCCCCCGCGCTCGCCTCGCCTCCCGCCAGCGCTCCGGACACCACGGCGGCCACCACCACGAGCGCCGCCGGCAAGACCCCGCCCGCGGACGCGACCGTGTGCAGGTCCACCGCCTCGATACCGGACAGCCCGATCACCAAGTCGGCATCCGGTAGTTCGGGGACGACCTGCGGATTCGCCGAGGCGGTGCGCAAGGCGTACGCCGCCGCGGCCACCGAATCCGGTTCCGCCACACCGTCGTCGGTGGTCGCGGTCAGCCCGGCCACCGGCCACTCGTACACGCTCAGTTGCGAGGCCACCGGCCGGCTGATCACCTGTACCGGCGGCGAGGGCGCGCTGGTGTACCTGTACTGATCAGTGCCGGAGACAGTTTGGCGTTCGTCACATATGCGCCACCGCGGGTCGTCGCGGTTGACCCCGGGACGGCGACAGCGCAGAATTCCTCGACTGACCGGTGGCCCGGCCACGGGCCGCCGCGCGAGGCTGGAGGTTAGCCGGGTGGATGTACCGAGACGCCGCAGAGGCCTGATCGCGGCGCTGTGCGGGCTCCTCCTTGCCATCGCGGCCTGCGCGGGATGTTCCGCCGCCCCCGCGCAGGAGAGCACCGCCGGGATCCTGACGCGGCCCAGCAACGTCGACCCGGGCGGGGTCGTCGCGATGCCGGGCACGCTGGCCGCCGATTTCGCCGCGCTGCTGCCGACGCTGGGCGGACATGCGGGCATGGCGATCATGGCCGTCGGCGGCACCACCGTCGCCACCATGGGCAACTGGACCACCGGCCCGGCCTGGTCGACGATGAAGGTGCCGCTGGCCCTCGCGGCCGTGCGCAGCAACGGCGATACGCCCAGCTATGAGCTCTCCGCGGCCATCACCGAATCGGACAACAGCTCCGCCGATGAGCTGTGGCAGTCCCTCGGCACGCCCGATCAGGCCGCCGGGGCGGTCGATGCGATCCTGCGTGCGGGCAGCGACACCACAACCCAGGTGCCCGCGAACCGGGCCAGGTCGGACTATTCGGCCTACGGGCAGGCCACCTGGGCGCTCGGCGATCAGGTGCGATTCGCCTCGCATCTGCCGTGTATGCCCGACGCCGGTACGGTCACCGATCTGATGGGCAAGGTCGTCTACGACCAGCAGTGGGGCCTGGGGCATCTGGATAACACGTCATACAAGGGCGGATGGGGTCCCGATCCGGCCGGCAACTATCTGGTCCGTCAGTTCGGCCTGGTGCAGACCCCGAACGGGCAGATGGCGATCGCGATGGCGGCGCAGGCCAATTCGGGCGGCCTCGACGACGGCACCGCCATGCTGACCAAGATCGCACCCCTGATCACCAAGCATCTGAACGATCTGCCCGCCGGAAAATGCCCGGCCGGGCACTGAACACCGAATGTTCACGGACCCGCATCCCCGGCGTCACGGCCCTGACGGCATGATGGGCGGCATGCGCATCGGAGTCTTGACCGGAGGCGGAGACTGCCCAGGGCTGAACGCGGTCATCCGCGCCGTCGTCCGCACTGCGAACGGCCGCTACGGCGACGCGATCGTCGGCTTCCAGGATGGCTGGCGCGGCCTACTCGAGGATCGCAAGATCCAGATCCTCAACGACGACCGCACCGACCGGCTGCTCACCAAGGGCGGCACCATGCTCGGCACCGCGCGGACCAATCCGGACATCCTGCGCGCCGGGCTCGGGCAGGTCAGGCAGACCCTCGACGACAACGGCATCGACGCGCTCATCCCGATCGGCGGCGAGGGCACGCTCACCGCGGCCAGCTGGCTCGCCGACGAGGGTGTCCCGGTGGTCGGGGTACCCAAGACCATCGATAACGACATCGACTGCACCGACACCACATTCGGGCACGACACCGCCGTCACCATCGCCACCGACGCCATCGACCGGCTGCACACCACCGCCGAATCGCATCAGCGCGTAATGCTGGTGGAGGTGATGGGCCGCCACGCGGGCTGGATCGCGATGAATGCCGGAATCGCGGCGGGCGCGCATCTGACGCTGGTGCCGGAGGTGCCCTTCGACGTGGACGACGTGTGCACCCTGATCAAACGCCGCTTCCAGCGCGGGGATTCGCATTTCATCTGCGTGGTCGCCGAGGGCGCCAAACCCGAGGAGGGGTCGTTCGCGCTGCGGCAGGGCGGCATCGACGAATACGGGCACGAGCGGTTCACCGGGGTGGCGCATCAGCTCGGCGTGGAGATCGAGCGGCGCATCGGCAAGGAGGTGCGCACCACCGTGCTCGGGCACGTGCAGCGCGGCGGCACCCCCACCGCCTACGACCGGGTGCTGGCGACCCGCTTCGGCGTGCACGCCGCCGAGGCGGTGCACGACGGCCATTTCGGCCAGATGGTGGCGTTACACGGCAACGACATCGACCTGGTGCCGCTCTCTGAGGCCACGAAACAGCTGAAACTCGTACCCGCCGACAGGCACCAGGAAGCGGCCGCATTCTTCGGCTGAGCAGCCGGGACTATGTAGCCGCCGAGAGCACATGCATGGTCCGGCGGATGCGGTATCGCACCAGCGCCCACAGCAGTAGTGCCTCCGCGATCGCGGTGAACACCGTCAGAAATTGGCTGAAATAGCTCGCGAGCACGTTGACCACGGTCAGCGAGACCACGTCTGACCAGATGCCAAGGCGCAGACCGGCTTCCTCGCGGCCGCGCAGCCATTCCACCGCACCCGCCGCGCAGCCGATGCCGACCACGGCCTCGGCCACGGCGGCAATCGACAAGCCCACCAGCGACTTCCAGCCGTGGCCCTGGGTGACATCGAGCATGTGGTTCAGCTGCGGCCAGCGCGAATGCCATCCGGCGATCACGACACCGGCCAGGATCAGCCGCAGCAGCGACCACACCGCATGCGCCAACAACACCGTGATCAGCACGACGCGCAGCACGGGCAGTGGCAGGAAACGGTTTTCGAAGCGGACACCGAACCGGGACAACCGCCCGCCGATCGTCGGCGCGGTGTCACACGGCACCGCCCGCAGGTAATCGGTCAGTGCGGTAATGAGCTCGCGCTGCTGCGGGCCGCAGCCTTCGTGATCGACCGCACGCAGATCGGCCAGCAGCAGCTCGCGGCGCTGCGTGGTCAGATGGGTACCGACGAACTGGCCCACCTCCTCGGTAACAGCGCCCAGCGCCTGCTCCGGGGATCGGGCCCGCCGGCGTGCGGAGGTCCGGGCGACGGCGACGGTCAGCAGGAATGCCAGATAGATGATCGGCGCGGCCAGCGGGAAGAAATAATTGTTGTTGGAGGTGATGAACTTACCGACCTCGTCGATGAACAGGCCCAGACCGACCCCGGACAGCATCGCCGCCCAGATCATCGCCCGCCGGCCCGCCGACATCAACAGCAGCAGCACCGAAATCACCAGCAGCAGCCCGCCGAACAGGGCGTGCGCGATGTGATAGGTGCCCCCGCCGATCTTCGGATAGCCCGAGGCCATCAGGTACAGCCGGGTGATCACGACGGTGAGCCCGAAGGCCACCGCCATCAACGTCACCAACCGCCCTGCCTCGGGCCGCCACCGCACTCTAATCCCCTGTGCTTGCCCACCCCGCCAGCTCGCCATTCCCTCTGCCCCGATCATGAGTGAACACAATGTCACATGCCGCCTGGCACGGCCAGCAGCTATCCAAATTCCGGTGCCGCGAAACCGGTTACAGCGCCAGTTAGAGCGGGGTCCTGTCCCACCACTGCGCCAGCACCTGGTGGGCCGGGGCGGCCGAGCCCGGCACCGCCGCGCCGCTGTCGTAGGCGTACAGCACCGCGGTGGCGCGGGCCGGATCGGCGTCGAAACTCACCACTATTTCAGCGGTCTCGGTGCGGGCGTCGTCGAAGTCGGCCCAGCTGCGCTCGGTGTAGGCGACCTGGCCCTTGGTTCCCGGTGCGGTGGTGTTCGGCGGCACCGCGGCCAGGGCTGCCCGAGCCGACGCGGCACTGTCGTACACCACGATCGCATAGCCGAGCGCGGTCTGGCGCGAGGTGCACTCCCAGGCGCCCAGCCAATTACCCTGGACCAGTGGATCACTGCGCCGAGCCTGGCCCGGCCGCGCACCCGCCTGCAGCACCTTTCCGGGGTCGCCCTGTTTGCTGCGCTCGCAGGCCACCCGCCCCTCGTACGCATCGCCGGAGCCCGAATTCCCCTGGGGCAGCAGGGTGGGAAAGACCTGCGCAATCGCGGCCACGGGGTCCGGCGGGGCTCCGGTCGGGGCCGGGCTGGGGGTCGCCCCGCCCGTGACCGGGCGGGCCGTGGGCTGCGGCGGCCGCGGGTCCGCGGACCGGTGCGGCGAACCACCCGACAGCACAAAGAATCCCGCGACCGCCACGACAAGCAGCGCCACCACGCCGAGCACAACCCACAGCAGGGCGTTCGACGATCGCCTGGGCTGGCGTTGCAGCAGAACGGAATTCGCCGGGAACGTGGTCGGGGTGAACGGCAAGCGCGGCGGCGGCAGCGGCGGGACGGCAGACGCCATCGGAACCGCGACGCCCGGCGGAATGGACGACGGCGCCTGCGACACACGCAGATTGGACGGCGGCATCCGCGCGGCGGGATTCGCGTGCCCGTTGGGCGGGCCGACCGGTGGCATCCCCGGCGTCACCGGCGGTCCCACTCGCATCGTCGTTGCCGGATCCGGCGCGGTCAGCGCATGTTTGGCCGCCGTGGCGAAGTCCGTGCAGGTGGTGAACCGGTCCACGGCCCGCTTGGCCAGCGACCGGGCCAGCACGAGATCCAGTGCCGGATTCAGTCCGGCGCGCCGCGCGCTGACCGGCGGCACCGGCAGCTGCAGGTGCCCGTGAATGAGCTCATTGGGATCCTCGGAATCGAAGGGCCCGCTCCCGCACAGCAACCAGTACAGCGCGCACCCCAGCGCATACTGGTCCGAGCGGTTGTCCAGCGGCGAGCCCGTCATCTGCTCCGGCGAGGCGTAAGCCAATGTGGCGGTGAACATTCCGTCCGCCGTGAGATGGGTCGAATCCTCCCGCAGCCGCGCAATGCCGAAGTCGGTGAGGTATACCCGTTCCCCCTTCCCTTCGACCGCACGGCCGAGCAGGATGTTGGCGGGCTTGACATCCCGGTGTAGCACGCCGTTGCTGTGCGCGAAATCCAGTGCGGCCGCGACACCCTCGATGATCTGTACCGCGCGCTCCGGCGGCAGGCTCAGGGGGTTGACCGTGGCCGCGTCGACGCCGTCGACGTACTGCATGCTGATCCACAGCTGATCGTCCTCGACGCCGCGGTCGTAGACCTCCACGATATTCGGGTGGTCGAGCTGAGCGACCAGATTGGCCTCGCGTTCGAAGCGGGCACGAATCTCCGCGTCGGCGAACAGCTCCCGGTTCAGCAGTTTCAACGCGGTCGCTCGCCCCAGGGTCCGGTGCCGCGCCAGGTAGACCGAGCCCATGCCGCCCTGGCCCACCAGGTATTCGATCGTGAAACTGGCGAACACGTCACCGCTGCGCAACAACCCGCGATCCCCTTCCCGCGACTAGAACGTCACGCGATCCTACTCGAATGGGCTTACCCACCCCGCCGGCTCCGCAAGCTCCGCAGGCTTACCATCCCTTCAATACGGCCATTCCCTGCGCAAGAGGCGCTCAGCCGGGCGTCACCAGGCCCGATTCGTAGGCCAGCACCACCGCCTGCGCTCGGTCCCGCAGGTCCAGCTTCGAAAAGACCTTCGATACATGGGTTTTCACGGTCTGCTCGGCGACGAACAGGGCCTGCGCGATCTCGGTGTTGGACATGCCCTTGGCGATGAGTTCGAGCACCTCACGTTCGCGCGGGGTGAGCGCGCCCAGCGCCGGAGACGGTTTGGTGCGGGCGCGGCGGCGGGTGACATCGGCGATGAGCCGGCGGGTCACCGTCGGGGCCAGCAGCGCCTGCCCGTCCGCGACCACCCGCACCGCGCGCACCAGTTCGTCCGCGGGGGCGTCCTTCAGCAGAAATCCGCTGGCGCCCAGGCTCAATGCCTCGTAGACATAGTCGTCGATATCGAAGGTGGTCAGCATCAACACCCGCACGGGCGGGTCGAATCCGGCATCGAGGATGGCGCGGGCGGCGTCCAGGCCGTTCATCTCCGGCATCCGCACATCCATCAGCACCACGTCGGGACGCAGCCGCTTGGCCTCTGTCACCGCGATCTTGCCGTTGGCCGCGTCCCCGACGACGCTGATATCGGGCTGGGCGCCCAGCAGCGCGCCGAAGCCCTGCCGGACCATCGCCTGGTCGTCGGCGATCAGGACGGTGATGGGCACGCTCGGGCCTCCGGGGCGAAATGGTTGGGACTCACACGAACCGAATGATCGACAACAGGCCCGCGATCAGGCAATACACCGCGAAGGGCAGCATCGTGCGGGTCTTGAAGAACTTTTCCAGGAACCGCACCGCCAGCCAGGCGGCCAGGCCCGCGACGATCGCGCCGACCAGCGCCTGCATGCGGATGCCGTCGCCCTGCGCGCCCGCCAGCTCCGGCAGCTTCAGCACGCCCGCGGCCAGGATGACAGGGGTGGCGAGCAGGAACGCGAACTTCGCGGTGTCCTCGTGGTCCAGGCCGCGCAGCAGCCCGCCGACCATCGTCAGGCCCGATCGGCTGAATCCGGCCAGCAGCGCGCCGGATTGGGCCAGGCCGATGCCCAGCGCATCCTTCACGCTCAGCGCGGCCAGCCGTTCGTCCGAGGCGAGGTGGGTCTCCTCGTCGGTATCCACGCCGCCCGCGCGCTCCTCCTCCTGCGCGAACTTACGCCCGTAGTCCGCCAGACTCGGCGCGTGCCGGCGTTTCATACCCTCGCCCACGATCAGCACGACGCCGTTGAGCATCAGGAAAATGCTCGCGTAGATGGGCTTGGCGAACAGGGTGCGCAGCGGATGTTCCAGCACCAGGCCGAGGATGCCGACCGGGATGGTGGCGATGATGATCAGCCAGGCCAGCCGCTGCGTCGAGGTCTCGATGCGACGGGTGCGCAGCGTCTGCACGAATCCGATGATGATGTCGCGCCAATCGCGCCAGTAGTAGCCCAGCAGGGCCAGCGCCGTCGCGACGTGCAGGGCGACCACGAACGCCAGGTACGGCGTGCCGGACTTGGAGTCCCCCTGGGTGACCAACTGCTGCCAGGAGCCGCCGATCCAGGCCGGGATCAGCACCGAATGCCCGAGGCTGGAAATGGGGAACAACTCGGTGACGCCTTGCAGTGCACCGATCACAATGGCTTGGAGGTAGGTGAGCATCGCCACGAGTCTCCCATGTGTGGATCCGATACGCCGCACCAGTTCCGGGGCGAGCCGGGAGCCGCAACGATCAGTACAGGGCCGGTGGAACCGCGGGGGCGCCCACGATCAGCGGCAGCAGCGCACGCACCTGAAATCCGCCGTCGGAGTCCGGTGCTGCGGTGAGGGTGCCACCGACACTCTCCGCACGGGCGCGCATTCCCGAAATGCCTGTTCCCGGTGTGCCGTTCGGCGACGACTCCGGCGTGCCGCCCTCGGGGCCGTTCGCGATCACCAGCTCCACGACGGACACGCGGCTCGCCAGGCTTGCCTGTACTGCCGCGCCCGGCGCATGGCGCGACGCGTTGGACAGCGACTCCTGCACGATCCGGTATATGACCAGGCCGATCGTGGCCGGAATCTCGTGCAGCGCACCGTCGATCGTCCACTCGATCGAGACCCCGGCGCGGCGCACCCCCTCGAACAGGGTGAGTACGTCCGTGGCCGCGGGTTGTGGCGCGTGGTCGGGCAGTTGTCCGTCGCTGCGCAGTACCCCGAGCATGCTGCGGATCTCGTTGAGCGCCTCGCGCGCGCATGCGCCGATCGATTCGAATTCCGCCCGTGCCGCCGGTGAGACGCCCTCGACGCGATAGGGCGCGGTCTGCGCCTGCACCACCACCATCGACATGTGGTGGGCGACCACATCGTGCAGGTCGCGGGCGATACGGGTCTTCTCCTCGAGCACCGCACGCCGCGCCCGCTCCAGCTCGTTGACCTCCTCCTGTTCGACCAGCGCCTGGCGCGAGAGCACCAGCCAGCGCACCAGCAGTCCGAACAGCACCAGCCCGGTCATCGCGATCGGCCAGCCGAATGCCGAGGAGGCGAACGAATCTCCGGTGGCCGCCATGGTGGCGGCGAACAGCAGCGAGGAGGAGGCCCAGGCGATCAGCACGATCTGCATCTGCGCCCGGATCGCGACCACGAACAGCAGCGGGAAGATGACCAGGATGTGCACGACCTGGAACGGAATGTGATTACCGGGCTGATGCGGGATCGCCAGCGCGATCACCAGCGCAGAACCCGCCGAAATCGCCCATCCGAGGGCCGGGTTCACGCGGATCAGCACGAGCGGGAACACCGCCAGCCCGGCGATGAACGGCTGCGCCGCGGCGGGCACCTGATGGGTGATGTGCAGCGTCGGCCACGCCACCGTGAACAGGATCGCGGTGACGACGCCGATGGCCACGTCGACTCCCAGCCGCACCCGCCGCGGGTCACGTGCCGTGCGAGCCACCGTTCGCGCCGTGCGCGCCATCCCAGCCATACCTAAGACAGTAGGAACCCGCCCGCGTCCGCGCCGTCATACCCACGGGTGAATTCGCACCCCCTACCCGGGTACGACACGTGTCGACTACTCCCCCGCCACGCCCGCCCGCAAACAGATCCCCAGCGTGAGGCCCGATTCCGTCGCCAATTCCTAGCGTCAGCAGTTATGACCGAGCCTCTTCCGGCACCGCCCGCCCGCCGACAGCCGACCCCCGAGTCGATCTCCGCATCCCAGCGGCGAATGGGGGTGGTCGCGGGGGTTGTGGTGCTCGTTGCGGGGACATTATTCGCGGTGGCCCAGCCGGTTGCGGCGGCGACGACCGGCGGCGGGCGCGGGGAGGATCCGGCGGCGCGGGCCGCGGTGGTGGAGTTGACCGGCGCGCATCCGGGGATGGCGGAGATTCCGGCGGGCTTTGCCGCAGAGCACGGGTATCGGCCGGTGGTCAGCGGTGGGCTGCTGGTCGATCCGAAGGGCGCCTGCTCCTCGCCGGTGCCGCTGCCCACCGCATTCCTCACCGCCTGCCAGGCCCACGACCTCGGCTACGACCTGCTGCGCTACGCCGACGATCGCGGACGGCCGCTGGGGCCGTGGGCGCGTCAGGCCGTCGACGCCGCGCTCGATCGGCGCATGAATGCCGCCTGCGATCCCCGCAACGGCCTGGACCGGATCCACTGCCAGGTCATGGCGGCCGTCGCCGACACCGCGGTGGACCTGAACTCACGCCGCCAGAACTATGCGACGCCGCGGCCGGAGTACCTGTTCGGCACCCGGCTGTCCGGCAAGGAGCTCGGGCATCAACTGCTGGCGGTGGCCGCACCCGCGGCCCTGGCGCTCTCGGGACTGACCCTGCTCATCGTGGATTTCGTGCGCCGCAGGCGTTCTCGCATCACGCCCCCCGCGGACGCGCAGGAAATCACCCGATAACCAGCGGCGGGCGAATCGGAGCGGGTCCGCCGCACTCGTGCCGATCGCGGGAATCGGACCGTACCCCAACCTCACAGCCCCATCTGACGGGTCGTCATCAATCTCGGCCGCAAATGCCGAACTAAGCACGAACACAGGGAGTTTCGATGAGTACAGGGCTGGCCGACGCTCCGGGGCATAACCAGGACCCCCGCGGATCGGTGCAGGGTCCTGCCGTCACACGGCCGCAACCGAGGTCGCTCACATCGCTGTTTCGGCTGCGCACGGGCACCATGGTGGCGATGACGGCGGGAATCACCGTCTCGCTCGCACCCGGTTTACTGCCACGCACACCGACCGCACAGGGCCTGCTCACCGGGGTACTGATCACGGTGGCCGTCGGCATCGGCGGAGTGCTGCGAATGGCGCTGCGTCGCAGCCGGTTCCATGTCGAACGGCGGCGGCATCGGGCGGCGGTCCTGGCGGGCTGCGCGGCGATCGTGGCCGGGGCGCTGGCGCAGGCCGGGCGGTGGCAGGACCGGCTGCGGGCGGCCATGGGATTCCCGGACGTAGGAATCGTCTACTGGGCCGAATGCGCGGTCGAGGCGATTCTGGTCGCGGCCACCCTGATCGGTCTGTGCCGCGGAATACGGTGGGCCGCGGGGCGTGTACGCAGGGCACGCGGCCCGAAGCTGGCGCTGGTTGCGGCGCTGGCAATTCCGCTCGCCGCATTGCCCGCGCTGGCGGATTCGCAGCACCCGGCGTCGGCCGATACCGCGGCACCGCAGACGGCGTCTGTAATACGTTCGGGCAGCGCCACATCCGCAGCGGACTGGTCCTCGCTGGGGCTGGAGGGCCGGAGATTCGTCTCCGCGGAGCCTTCCCGCGCGGTCCGGCTGTATGTCGGCCTGGAATCGGCTCCGGATCTGAATTCCCGTGTCGCCCTGGCAATGCGGGAGCTCGAGCGCTCGGGCGGGCTGCGCCGCGCGAATATCGTGGTCATGGTGCCGACCGGCTCGGGCTGGGTCGACGCGCACGCCGCGGCGGGGATGGATCGGCGGTTCGGCGGCGATGTGGCCATGGTGGCCCTGCAGTACACCGACACCCCGAGCTGGGTGAGTTTCCTGTTCGACCGCCGGGCGGCCGCGCGATCCCAGCGGGCCCTGTTCGCCGCGCTCGAAAACCGTCTGTCCGGTCTGAAAAATCCGCCCCGCCTGTACATCTACGGTCAGAGCCTCGGCGCGACCGCCGGCAGTGCGGTCTTCACCGACGACGCCGACCAACGGCATCGCGTCTGCGCCGCGCTCTGGGCGGGCCCGCCGGCCGATCGGGTGCATCGTGCGGGGGCGACAATCCTGTCCAACTCGTCCGATCCGGTCGTGCAATGGTCACCCGAACTGCTGTGGCGGGCACCCGATCTCACGGGGGTGCGCGCCGATGCCCCACACCCGCAGTGGATCCCGTTCGTCACATTTGTCCAGACCAGTGTGGATCTACTGTCGGCGCTGTCCGCACCGCCGGGACACGGCCATCGATACGGCGCCGATCAGGGCACCGCGATGGGTGCCTGTTGATAGTCCGCAAATCTCACTCATCGGCCGTTCACATAACTATCCACGCATGGGGACAACCGGATTCGCACCGTCGCGGCAGGATTCGAGAAAAGTTGCCCACAGCTTGCCCACAGGCCTAGGGCACACCTCGCAATTGCGGAAAGTCTTTATGCACATGCTCTTCCACCTGTGGATAACCCATATTTCTCGCCGTTCATCGTCGGTGCGAGGGAGTAGCGTGAGCGCCACGACCGAGGCGCGGGCCGCCCGCCACATGACCTGCGAGGAGTTCCCGCATACGTGGGGAGGCCGGTGAGTTCGAATATCCATGGCGGTCGACGATCTGCTCTCGCCGCAATAACACAGCCGGCCCGGTCCTTCCGGTGGAATTGGATATCCGCCGGAAGGATCGGGCCGAAACCGTTGCCAGCTCAGGCGATCGCGCCGCGCGCCGCCTCGTACGCCGCACCCACCCGATACAGCCGATCATCGGCCAGCGCCGGCGCCATGATCTGCAGCCCGACCGGCAGCCCATCGTCCTTGCTCAGCCCCGACGGTACCGACATCGCGCAGTGCCCGGCCAGGTTGGTCGGCAGCGTGCACAGGTCCGACAGATACATCGCCAGCGGATCGTTGACCTTCTCCCCCAGCTTCCACGGGGTGAACGGGCTGGTCGGCGAGACCAGCACGTCGACCTGCTCGTAGGCGCGATCGAAGTCCTGCGCGATCAGGGTGCGCACCTTGAGCGCCTGACCGTAGAAGGCGTCGTAGTATCCGGCCGAGAGCGCATAGGTGCCGATCATGATGCGGCGCTTGACCTCCGGGCCGAAACCGGCCGCACGCGTGGCCGCCATCACCTGCTCCGCGCTGTGATGGCCGTCGTCGGCGACCCGCAGGCCGTACCGCATCGCGTCGAAACGCGCGAGGTTCGAGGACACCTCACTGGGCAGGATCAGATAGTAGGCGGGCAGCGCATGCTCGAAGTTCGGGCACGACACCTCGACGACATCCGCACCGAGATCCTTCAGCGCGGCGACGGCCGCATCGAAGGAGGCGATCACGCCCGGCTGGTAGCTGTCCGAATGCAGCTCCCTGACCACGCCGACCTTCACACCGCGCAGATCCCCCTGCGCCCCTTGACGAGCCGCGGCTACCACCGCGGGCACCGGCACGTTGCGCGAGGTGGAATCGCGCGGGTCGTATCCCGCGATCACCTCGTGCAGCAGGGCCGTGTCGAGCACGGTGCGCCCGCACGGACCGCCCTGGTCCAGCGACGAGGCGCAGGCGACCAGCCCGTACCGCGACACCGTGCCGTAGGTGGGCTTGGTGCCGACGGTCGCGGTCACCGCGGCGGGCTGACGGATCGACCCGCCCGTATCGGTGCCGATCGCCAGCGGCGCCTGATACGAGGCCAGCGCCGCGGCCGAACCGCCGCCCGAACCGCCCGGAATCCGCTCGGTATCCCACGGGTTGCGGGTCGGGCCGTACGCGGAATTCTCGGTCGACGAGCCCATCGCGAACTCGTCCATATTGGTCTTGCCGACGATCGGGATCCCGGCCGCGCGCAGCTTGGCCGTCACCGTCGCGTCGTAGGGCGATACCCAGCCCTCGAGGATCTTCGACCCGCAGGTGGTGGGCATATCGGTGGTGGTGAAAACGTCCTTGAGCGCCAGCGGAACTCCGGCCAGCGGCGAGGCGACGGTGCCCGCGGCGATCGCGCGGTCCACCTCGGCAGCGGTCAGCAGCGCTTGCTCCCCCGCGATGTGCAGGAAGGCGTGGAGCTCGCCGTCCACCTCGGCGATGCGCTGCAGATGCGCCTCGGTGACCTGCACCGAGGACACCTCACGCGAATGAATCTGCTGCGCCAGCTCAGCCGCGGACAACCGGGTGAGATCCGTGTTCGTCATGCTGCACCTCCCTGCGAATGAATGGGGGCCTGCGTGGTTACGCTCCGCTGCCGCCTCCGGCCCTGACCACTCATTCGCCCTCTCCCAGGATCTGCGGAACCAGGAACCGCTGCTCGTCCACCGCGGGCGCCCCCGACAGCGCCTCCTCGGGGGTCAGGCAGGGCACGGGCACATCCGGGCGAGTCACATTCGTGGTCGGATTCGGCGACGCGGTGGCCGGAACATCGGCGGCGACCTGCGAGATCACCTGCACGTGGCTCAGGATCGAATCCAGCTGACCCGCATACAGGTCGAGCTCGTCGTCGGTCAAGGCTAGCCGGGACAACCGGGCGAGATGTGCAACCTCGTCGCGGGAGATGGCGGGCACCGCGGGACCCCTTTCGGCAGGTTCGTGCATGGTTCAGGCGTACATAGCCTAGTGAACACGGGACCGCATGTGGTGCCGCGGGGGGCGGCGGTAAGGTTGACCGCTCAACGTCACCCCCCGTTTCAGGTGACAAGAGGGCCATAGTCGGCGAACAATGCCAGTGGCGTACGTCACTGCGAATGCTTCGGTTCGTGTACTCCGCATCGCGAGTGTAAAGATGACCAGGCTCGGGTACCCGTCCGAAAGTCTCGGTCGCAGAGGAAGGAAGGAACGCACGTGTCATTTTTGCTCCGCGTGCAACTTCCGGATCGCCCAGGAAGTCTCGGATCGCTCGCCCTGGCCCTGGGCTCGGTGGGTGCCGACATCCTCTCCTTGGACGTCGTCGAGCGCGGCGCCGGCTACGCGATAGACGATATCGTCGTGGAGGTGACCCCGGGCGCACTGCCGGATACGTTGATCACCGCGGCCGAATCAATCGAGGATGTGCGCGTCGACTCACTGCGGCCGTACTCCGGCGTGCTGGACACACACCGGGAACTCGAGCTGATCGACCAGGTCGCCAGCGCCCGCGACGACCGCCTGCAGGTACTCGTCGATGGCGTGCCGCGCGTGCTGCGCGTCGGCTGGAGCACCGTCCTCGATATCGGCCCGCAGGGCGCCTACCGGGTGGTTGGCAGCCCGAGCGCGCCCGAAACCCAGGCGGCCACGGCCCCCTGGATGCCGCTGGAAAAGCCCACGGCCCTCGATAGCGAGGGCGACTGGGTGCCCCAGATCTGGAAGGATATGGACACCAAGCTGGCCGCCTCTCCCCTGGGCAACACCAGCAAGGTAATCCTGCTCGGCCGCCCCGGCGGCCCCGAGTTCCGCCCATCCGAAATCGCCCGCCTGGGTTACCTTTCCGGAATCGTCGCCACGGTCCTGGGCTGAGCACCCCACTGCCGCACAGTCGATGGCGGTCGGGTCGCTACACGCGCGCGTACCGGATGTGCAGTGGCGTAATGGGTGTGCGTTAAAGACCCAGCCGCATCACCGTTAGGGGTTTGCCCGCGTCGGTTGCCCAATCGCGTTCTGACACATGGACGAAGCCCAGGCGCGCGTACATGCGGCGGGCGTCGGCCATGAGGGGCATGGTCGTCAGGACCACCGCGTCGAAGCCCCCGGCGCGGGCGGTGTCGATCACCGTATGCACAAGGGCCGCACCGATTCCGGCTCCGCGGGCGCGCTTGCTGACAGCAAGCATCCGGAACTCGAGTTCACCCGCCCGGGCTATATCGGCGTAGGGCGTTTGCGGCCGGGCGATGGTGACCGAGCCGAGCACCTCGCCATCGCGCACAGCGACCAGCACATCCGCGGACCTCGCGCGGGTGGCTGTGTCGGAAAGGTCTGCGATATACAGACTTTCGGGGTGCACATGCCCCTCGCCGACATAGATCTCGACGGTCAGTGCACCGACCGCCGCGAACTCCGCCTCCCGCGCCGGGCGGATCTCTAAGCTCACCACTCCACCTCACTGGGGCTCGGCCCCGTCACACAACACATGCCGCGTCTACATTCACTTCCAGATTAGTTCACGACCGTGCTGCGCTCGTCGTGTGCGATGCACCGGCGACAGCGGCTGGTACGGCGAGCATGCTCATAAGCCGCTGCGACCGGCGGTCTACGTCGTCGTGTCCGATATGCACTGCACCCACGAACCGCCTGCGGGCTCGGCTGTGCCAGTCGTTCGCTCTCAGGCCTCGTCCGCACTCGAGCCCGACGGCATAACAGCCTCCGGTCCCTCCTCGAGTAATCGCCGGAATCCGTCCTCATCGAGGATCTGCACACCCAGCTCCTCGGCCTTGGCCGCCTTGGTGCCCGGCGCCTCACCGATGACGACGAAGGCCGTCTTCTTGGAGACCGAGCCGGCCGCCTTCCCGCCGCGGACCAGGATCGCCTCCTTGGCCTCGTCGCGCGAAAAGCCTTCCAGCGAACCGGTGACGACGATGGACATCCCCTCCAGGTTGCGCTCGATCGAGGCGTCGCGCTCGTCCCGCATGCGCACGCCCGCGGCGCGCCACTTCTCGACGATGGTGCGATGCCAGTCGACGGTGAACCATTCGGTCAGGGCGGCCGCAATGGTCTGGCCGACGCCGTCGACATCGGCCAGCTCCTCGACCGAGGCCTCCTCGATGCGGTCCATGCTGCCGAATTCCGAGGCCAGCGCGCGGGCCGCGGTGGGACCGACGTGCCGGATGGACAGCGCCACCAGCACCCGCCACAGCGGACGGTCCTTGGCGGCGTCGAGATTCTGCAGCAGGCGGCGGCCGTTCGCCGACAGGCCGCCGTCCTTATTGGCGAATAACGTTGTGGTGAGCAGCTTTTCCTCGGACAGATCGAACAGGTCGCCCTCGTCGGTGATAGCGCCCGACTTGAGCAGGTCGACCGCGGCCTCGTAGCCGAGCGCCTCGATATCGAAGGCGCCGCGCCCGGCCACGTGGAACACCCGCTCCCGCAGCTGGGCCGGACAGTACTGCTGATTCGGACAGCGGATATCGGCATCGCCCTCCTTGGCGGGGGCGAGCTCGGTATCGCATTCGGGACAGCGCGCAGGCATCACGAAGGCGCGTTCGGTGCCATCGCGCATGTCCACCACCGGGCCCAGCACCTCGGGGATGACGTCACCGGCCTTGCGGATGGTCACCGTATCGCCGATCAGCACGCCCTTGCGGACCACCTCAGAGGCATTGTGCAGGGTGGCCATGGCGACCGTGGAGCCAGCGATGGAGACCGGCGCCATCACCGCGAACGGGGTGACCCGGCCGGTGCGGCCGACATTGACCTGAATGTCGAGCAGCTTGGTGGTCGCCTCCTCCGGCGGATATTTGTAGGCGATCGCCCAGCGCGGGGCACGGGAGGTGGCGCCGAGGCGGCGCTGCAGGGCCATCTCGTCGACCTTGACGACCTGGCCGTCGATCTCGTGCTCGATATCGTGGCGATGCTCGCCCCAGTACGCGACCCGCGCCAGCACCGCCTCGGCGCCCTGCACCCGCACGGTATGTGCGGACACCGGCAGCCCCCACGCCGCCAGGGCGCGGTATGCCTCGAACTGCGAGGCCGGATGGAATCCCGCCATGCGGCCCAAGCCGTGACAGATCATCCGCAGCCGCCGCCGCGCGGTGACCGACGGATCCTTCTGGCGCAGCGAGCCGGCCGCGGTATTGCGCGGATTCGCGTACGGCGCTTTACCTTCCGCGACGATGGCGGCGTTCAGGTTTTCGAAATCCGCCAGCCGGAAGTACACCTCGCCGCGCACCTCGAGCAGCGTGGGCACGGGGAATTCGGCCGTCGGGGTGAGCTCGGCGGGGATGTCCTCGATGGTGCGGGCGTTGAGCGTGACGTCCTCACCGGTGCGGCCGTCGCCGCGGGTGGCACCGCGCACCAGCTTCCCGTCCTCGTAGACGAGGTTGAGGGCGACGCCGTCGATCTTCACCTCGCAGACGAAGTGGATATCCGGGCCCGTCTCGGCCTCGACCCGGCTGATCCAGGTGCGCATCTCCTCCGCATCGAACACGTTGTCCAGCGACAGCATGCGCTCGAGATGGTCGACGGCGGTGAAATCGGTCGCGAAACCGCCGCCGACCAGCTGCGTCGGCGAATCGGGGGTGCGCAGGTCCGGATGCGCCTCCTCGAGGGCCAGCAGCTGCTGGAAGAGCGTGTCGAACTCGCCATCGGAGATGATCGGCGCATCGCGGACGTAGTAGCGGAACTGGTGCCCGCGCACCTGCTCGGCCAGCTGCTGCCAGCGCGACCGTTCGTCGCCGGTGGCCGCATCGATTTCACTCACGATTGGAACATTAGCCCAGGCCACCGACAGTTCGGCGCGACCCGGACGGACCCGCGGGTGGGGCCTGATTGTGTCGGGGAACACCGCCCGCGCCACGCGGGTTGGACCGCATATGGAACTAGCTGCCGCACTGGACTTCGCCCGCGCGCACACCCGCTCGGTGCTGACCACCCTGCGCAAGAACGGCCGACCGCAACTGTCGAATGTCTCCTACTGGCTCGCCGAGGACGGCCTGTTCCGGATCTCGATCACCGCGGACCGGGCCAAATATTTCAACCTGCGCCGCGAGCCGTGGGCGGCGCTGCACATCACCCAGCCGGACTTCTGGGCGTACGTGGTGATCGAGGGCGATGTCGAGCTGACCCCGCCCGCCGCCGACCGCGACGACGCGACCGTCTCCGAGCTCATCGCCCACTACCGCGGCCTGGCCGGCGAGCATCCCGACTGGGACGACTACCGCCGAGCCATGGTCGCCGACCGGCGGGTGATCGCCCGCGTCACACCCACGCGGGCTTACGGCATGCTGCCCTGAGCCCTCAGGGCTGAATATCGTCCTCGATACGCTCACCGCTGAGACGATCGCGACTGTCTTCGGCCGCCGTGAAAACCGAAGCGCCCGTCCGCTTTCCGAACTTCCACTCGTTGAACAGCAGATTCAGCAGCACCGCGACGGCGGCGGTCGCGCTGATTCCGGAGTTCAGCACCACCCCGACCTTATCCGGGAACGCATCCCAGAACTTCGGCGCCGCAATGGGAATCATGCCGACGCCGATCGCGACGGCCACGATCACCATGTTGAGGTTGTCCTGGTAGTCCACCCGGGACAGGGTGCGGATCCCGCTCGCCGCCACCGACCCGAACAGCACCAGACCCGCACCGCCCAGCACGGGATACGGGATGCCCGAGACCACCGCGCCGACCACCGGCAGCAGCCCGAGCAGCACCAGGATCGCCCCGCCGGTGGCCACCACGAACCTGCTCTTGATCCCGGTCAGCGCCACCAGCCCGACGTTTTGCGCGAACGCACTGCACGGGAACGAACCGAAGACCGGCGCCACGGCGGTGCAGGCCATATCGGCCCGCAGCCCGTCCGCGACCCGCCTGGCGTCGACGTCGGCGCCGATGACCTCGCCGATCGCGAGAATATCGGCGGTGGTCTCGGTCATGATGACCACGATCACGATCGTCATCGCCACGATCGCCCCCGCATCGAAGCGTGGCGAACCGAAGTGCAGCAGCTCCGGCGGCGCGACCAGGCGCGCGGTGCGTACCGCGGAGAAGTCCGCGCGCCCGGCCAGCGCCGCGATGATCGTGCCCGCCACCAGCCCGATCAGGATCGACAGCCGCGAGATCGCGCCCTGGAACAGGCGGCTGATCACCAGAATGATCAGCAGAGTCAGGCCCGCGAAACCGATATTGGCCATCGATCCGTATCCGGGCTTGCCGGGATTGTTGCCCATCGCCCAGCCGAAGGCGACCGGCATCAGCGACAGGCCGATCACGGTGATGATCGAGCCCGTCACCACCGCTGGGAACAGCCGCACCAACTGTGCGAAGAACGAGGACAGCAGCAGCCCGATCACCCCGGCGACGATCACGGACCCGAATACCTCGCGCAGCCCGCCCGTGCTCGCGATCGCGACCATCGTCGACACGCTCGCAAAGGACACACCCTGCACGATCGGCAGGCGGCTGCCGAACGGGCCGATACCGAGGGTCTGCAGCAGCGTCGCCAGGCCCGCGACGAACAGCCCGGACGTCACCAGCAGGCCCATCTCGGCCGCGGACAGCCCGGCCGCGCCCCCGACGATCAGTGGCGGCGCGATCACGCCCCCGTACATGGTCAGGATGTGCTGTGCGCCGTAGGCGAGCAGCTGCCCGGCCGGATATCTCGCGTCCTCGGGCCGCGGCGCACCGGTCGTGCCCCGGTTCCCCGCGCTGTGCCATGCACTACGTCCCATGGCCACTTCCTCTCTTGATGCGGAATAGATCTTCCGCTGTTCGGAAGTGTTGCACGACACATCCAGGCAGGTGCGCAGTTTTTGCCAGAGATTTCGTATATCTCACCGATGGACGAGCTCGGCGCGGCACAGCTCGCCGACCCGCTCGATCGCCGCACGCAGGCTGCCCGGATCGCGGGTCATCGACTCGATCACCGCATCGACCCCGCCCAGCCCGGCGCGGGCAAGCAGCAGCTTCTCGTTGGTCACCCATTCGCCGCGCGCGGCCAGGATCGCCTGCGCGTAACACGTTGCGGCCACGGCGATCTGCCCGGCGCACTGGGTGAGGCGGCCGTGCGGCGCATGGTTCTGCGCGGCATAGTCCAGGGTCACGCGCGCATGATCGGCCCAGGCGCGAGGAGCATTGCGGCGCAGCGCATCCGGTCTTCTCGTCCACCGCTGCTCCTTTCGCCGCCGGATCGTCTCGAGGCAGCACGCTACCGAACCGGATGTGCGGGTGAGCAAATCAGGTTGTCGGCGATTTCGACTCCGGCTACCATCCCTCGCACGGGGGAGGGATCAAGGCTGCTCCCCGAAACATGAGATTTGGGTTGAGATATGACATCACTGGTCAAGCGCATCGGATTGCCACTTGCCGTCCTGGCGTGTACCGCCGTCCTCGCGGGGTGCAATGGTTCGTCGAAACCCGCTGCGGCATCCAGCGGTTCGGGCACGTCGACCGGCTCGTCCGACTCGGGCGGCGCGAATACCCACTCGGCGATCTACCTGTCGGAATGTCATGCCATGGTGAAGATCTTCACCGATTCGAGCATGCCCGCCTCGGCGAAGGATCCGGACATGATCATCTCCGGCTTCAAGAACGGCCCCGGGTATTCGGCCCTGTCCAGCCAGCAGCAGGCCGATGCCGTCGCGGGTATCCGCAAGGCCTCCACCGGCTCCTGCAGCTGACCTTTCGTCGCCGCGATCGCCGCCGGGCCCGGGCGTGCCCTGTCCGGCGGCGGGTTCGCGGTCCGCTGAGCGCGCAACCCGCACAAGAAGTCTGGTCGGTTTGTTTAATTCAGGACCTTCGGCCCTGGTCGGATCGCGAATTCTGCGGCAGAGTAAGAAGATCCGGCTGCATCCCCACCGTTGAGGTTACCGATGAACAACATCGACCGACGGATCAGGCTTTCCGCGATCCACGTCCACTGGTCTCGCCAGCGCGGGGCGTTCACCGCGACCTCGGAGCAGTTCCCGGGGATCACCCATTACGACGAAAGTTCCCTAGCAGCCCTCGACGGCCTCATCGACAGGGTCTCCACGCTGCTCATGCCGGATACGGCAAGGATCGCGTGAACTTGTGCGCCCGGCGTGCACTCGGCATTCAGTACGCGATGAACAAGATCTCGTCGCGCGAGTAGTCGTGTCCCGGGTGGTTCGCGGCCAGATGGGCCTGCGTCTTGGTGACCAGATCGTCCTCGTCGGTACCGACGATCGACTCTCCGCACGGGCAGTTCAGTCGTGTCTTCATCAGTCGTCCTTTCCTCCCGACAGAGTGTATGCGCTGCCCCGCACTCCCGCGCGAGGGGCGGTGATCACAGCAGCAGGGTCTCGCCCGTCTCCAGCAGAGTCTTGAGCCCGGCGATGATGCCCGGCCAGCCCTGGCCTACCGAGCGCTGCACCGCGCTCTCGAACGGGAAGCCGCCGTGCACCACGGTCAGCTTCACGACCTCGCCCTGCGGTTCGATCTCGAAGCTCACCGTGGAGCGGGGTTCGGCGGCGAAGGCGGCGAGTTCGGCTGTGCTGAAACCGAATTCCCTGCCGAATGCGGCGTCGAAGGTATGCCAGGTGTAGGACAGTCGCCGATAGGGCTCGGAGACCAGTACCACCTGCGCGGGATCGCGGCCGATCCAGTCCTGTTGTTGCCAGATGATGGATGATCCTGCGCGCCAATCGGTCTCGAAGGTGGCACCCCAGTAGCGGCGAGTGAATTCGGGCTCGGTGAGCGCGCGCCACAACTGCTCGGGAGTGGTCTTGATGTATGTGGTGTAGACGAATTCGTTCGTCGCGGTGGCGTGGGCCGTGTGGGTCATTGTCTCGCTCTCCAATACGGATTTCAGGTCGGCCAGGGCGTGCACCCGGCCGCGGTCGTAGCGGGTGATCCAGCGATCGGCGATGGCGTTAATGGGCTCGGCGTTCAGATAGTGCAGCTTTTCCCGGCCGCGGCGGCGCGTACTCACCAGGTTGGCCGCCTCCAGCACCGCGAGATGCTTGCTGACGGCCTGCCTGGTCATCGCCAGCCCGGCGCACAGCTCCCGCAGGGTCTGACCGTTCTGCGCATTCAGGCTGTCCAGCAGCCGGCGGCGGCTGTCGTCGGCCAGGGCCTTGAAGACCGCCGCCCGGTACGCCTCTTCCTCGTCCACAGCACCATCCTGTCCACCGCCATCATCCTCCACAGGCAACCTGGTGGATGCATATCTACACAATAGGCATCCAATTGGTTGCCTGTCAACGGTGGCCCGGTGTCGCGCCCTCGCGCCCCGGACGGCAGGATGGCTCGCGTGCTGCGCAGTTTTCAGGTGACGAATCACAGATCGCTGGTCGAGCCGCAGGAGCTGCGACTGGCCGGCAGCCGGGCCGCGGCCCTCCCGGCGCCGGTGACCGCCGTGCACGGCCCGGCCGCCTCCGGCAAGTCCAGCCTCCTCGACGCGCTCGGGCATATGCGCGATGCGGTACTCAACTCGGTGACCGGCTGGGATCCGTACGCCGGACCGGTGCGCGCCCCGCATCTCGGATTCGCCGACCGCCCTTCTGAATTCGCCGCCGCGTTCGTCGCCGAGGGGGTCCCGTACAGCTACGGTTTCCGCCTGGAGAACGCCGATGTCAGCGCCGAATGGCTGCATTGCCATCCACACAACCGCAAGCGGATCGTGTTCGAGCGCGAGGGTGAGCAGATCCGGATCGGCCCGATGTTCGAGCCGGTCCGCTACGGCATCGGCGCGCTGGCGCCGCTGGTGCGCCCGAATGCGTTGCTACTCAGCCTGGCCGGGCAGATGTACGCCGAGGCGCTGGTGCCGGCGTACCGCTGGTTCTCCACCCAGCTGGAAGTGCAACGCGGACACCAGGATGCGCAGGCGATCGCGCACCGACTCGGCGGCCACCTCTCCCGCTCGGCCGATAACGCCGCGCGGCTGCTGACCCTGCTGCGCTCGGCCGAACTGGGCATCGAGGATGTGCTGATCGCCGCGCATGATCCGATGTATGCCGACTACCTGCGTGACCTCGACGCCGAGATCGATGGCGCGACAACCGAACTCGATGCCTGCCTGGTCTCCCCCGCGCGCGCCGCGCAACTCGAGCGCACCCACGGGCTCACCCCCGTCGGCCTCGACCGCGAGCTGAGCAATCTGCGCGCGGCCCGCGACACCCTCTATACCCGCATGGTGGCCCGGCGCGGCGCGGGGTTGAGCCTGGTGCACGCGGGCTCGGCCTATCAGGGCGTCACCGCCGTCGACATCACCGACGAGTCGACCGCAACCCTGGCCCTGCTGCGCCTGCTGCCGACCGTGCTCGATGCCCTGGACACCGGGCGCGTGCTGGCCGTGGACGATATCGACGCCCACCTCACCGGCGACACCGCCGACCGGCTGATTCAGCTGTTCCAGAATCCGGAGACCAATACCCGTGGGGCGCAACTGATTTTCGCCACCCGCAACCGCACCCTGGCGGATCGGGGCAACGGTCGCTCACAATCACGGCGCACGACCGTCTGGCAGCTGCGCCGGACACCGGACGGGACCAGCGAGCTGACTGCGCACTGATATCGCAGCGACCCTCCCCTAGCATGGAGCTCATGCTGCTGCAGATCGTATTCATCGTGATCATCGTGGGTGCACTGGTGAGCATGCTGACGGTGTACCGGCGTGGACGCGGACGCGCGGGGTTCGCCTCGGCCCGCGCCGAGTCCGGAACGCTGCACGTCACCGGCGTCAGCCCGCGCCCCGCGGCACAGGGCGAGCAATATGTGACCATCACCGGCACCATCTCGGGCCCGTCGGTCGCCGCGGAGACCGTCTACGGCCGCTTCGCCTGGGACGTCAATCGGTGGCCGTCGCCCGGCGAGATGATTCCGGTCACCTACCCGCCCGGCAAACCCCGGAGCTGGGCCCTCGCCCAGCCGGACGCCCATCCGTACCTGGGGTCCTGACCTCACCGTCAGCTCGGCAGCACCGGCCGAGCGGGACAGTCATCCGGGCGATCCGACACCATGTGACATTCGGCAGGTCCGCCCAGCACTCCCGGACCCGGACAGCACTGCGCGCTCAGGCGAAGGTCAGCGCCTCCGGCTCGTCGGCGAACGCATGAGCGGTCTCGGTGGCCAGGGCGAGGGCGCGGCGGGCCCAGGTCAGCGTCGTGCCGGACAGGCCGCAGGCCGGGGTGACCAGGATGCGGTCGGCCAGGATGCGGCGCGGGAAGCCCAGGCGGTCGACCAGGCGCACGGCTGGTTCGGCTACCTCGCGCCAGGTGAGGGGCGCGGCCGGAGCCTCGGCCGGAATCAGGCCCAGCACCAGCTGTTTTCCGGCCTCCAGGAGTTCACCGATAGCGTCCAGGTCGGCCGTGCCGATGGTGGCGATGTCGAAACCGATTGCGGCGGCCGCACTCCCGCGCAGAAAGCCCAGGGCGGGCCGTGCGGCGCAGGTATGCACCAGGACCGGGGCGGGCACGCCGGTGACCACGGAGTCCAGCATGGCCAGCGCGTCGGGCGCGGGGACCGCACGCACCGAGTCGAGCATGCTGGTCCCCTTCAGCGATCCGTCCAGCACTGCGGTCAACGACGGTTCATCCAGCTGCACAATGACTTTCGCACCCAGTCGGGATTCTATCTCGGCGATATGCCGCGACAGACCCTCGACCAGCGACTCCGAAAGATCGCGCACCGCGCCGGAATCGGTCAGCAGGCGATGCCCGCCCGGCAGCTCGACCTGCGCGGCCAGCGTCAGCGGGCCCGGGGCCTGCACCTTGAGCAAGCGCCCCGATCCGGCCGAACCCGTACTCTCCCAGGCCTCTTCGAGCGCATCGAGGTCGGTCCGCAGCAGATCGCGAGCACGCCGCGACACCATCCCGGGCCGCGGCGCAAGCCGATAGCCACGCGTACTCGTATCGAACGGCAGATCGACCAGCAGCGCGCACGCCCGTCCGATCATATCCGAACCCGTTCCGCGCCCAGGCAATTCAACCAGGTGCGCCAGATCGCCCAGCTCGCCCACGATCGTGGCCGCGGCCTCCCCCGGATCGGTACCGGGCCAGGACCCGACGCCGGTCGCTATGCCGCCGCGCAGTATTTCGCCGAAACCCTCAGCACTCATCGTGCACAATCCCCACTCGCTCGATAGACCGCCATGCGGTGATCATCGCACCACCGGCACCGCGCCGATCCTCCGCCTGCCGTGACCACGGGTGCCACCTCGCTCCGACCCGGCACCACAACCGATTCTCCGGTCCCGCACGCGCAGCGACATCGGGTCGCCGGACGGCCTACAGTCCGCTGTTCGCCACCGACGAACCCGCGACGGCCTCGTCTCGTTCCCGCTCGGTGCCGGTGATGGTGCCGCTGCCGATCACCTCGTCACCGAGCGTATCCGGGCGGTACAGCACCACCGCCTGGCCGCGGGCGACACCGGTCAGCGGCTCGCGCAGGTGCGCCACCAGGCCGCCGTCGACGGCCTCGGCGACCGCGGGGGCGATGCCGCCGTGCGCACGCACCTGCACGATGCATTCGATGGGGCCTGCCGGCGTCACGCCGGAGGTCCAGATCGCCCGGTCTGCCCGCACGGTCCACACGTTCAGGTCGGCCGCGGCGCCGACGCGCACGGTTCCCGATTCGGGGTCGATCTCGGTGACGTAGCGGGGGCGGCCGTCCGCGGCGGGCCCGGGCAGCCCCAGACCCTTGCGCTGGCCGATGGTGAAGCCGTGCACGCCGTCGTGGTCGCCGAGCTTCTGGCCGTCGGAATCGAGGATCGCTCCCGGCCGCAGGCCAATCCTGGCGCCCAGGAACGCGCGGGTGTCCCCCGACGGGATGAAGCAGATGTCGTGCGAGTCGGGCTTGTTCGCCACCGCGAGCCCGCGCTCGGCGGCCTCGGCGCGGATCTGCGGCTTGGGGGTGTCGCCGATGGGGAACATCGCCCGCGAGAGCTGCTCGGCGGTCAGCACCGCCAGCACATAGGACTGATCCTTGTCCCCGTCGACCGCGCGGCGCAGCGCGCCGTCCTCGAGTCGCGCGTAGTGACCGGTGGCCACCGCGTCGAAGCCCAGGGCCAGCGCGCGGTCGGCCAGGGCGGAGAACTTGATCTTCTCGTTGCAGCGCAGGCACGGATTCGGCGTCTCGCCGGCCGCATAGGCGGCGACGAAGTCGTCGATCACATCCTCCTTGAAGCGGTCGGCGAAATCCCAGACGTAGAACGGGATTCCGAGCACATCCGCGGCGCGCCGGGCATCCCCGGCGTCCTCCTTGGAGCAGCAGCCGCGAGATCCGGTACGCAGCGTCCCGGGCGCCTCGGACAGCGCCAGATGCACGCCGATCACCTCGTGACCCGCATCGACCGCGCGCGCGGCCGCCACGGCCGAATCCACGCCGCCACTCATTGCCGCAAGCACTCTCATCTCGTACCTCCCTTCATACTGGCCAGTCCGGCCGCCCGGGCGCGCTCGACCACCGGCGGCAGTACCTCGAGCACCCTGGCGATATCGGCCCGGGTCGAGGTGTGCCCCAACGAGAATCGCAGCGAGCCCCGGGCCTCGCGCGCCTGCGCGCCCATGGCAAGCAGCACATGACTCGGGGCCGAGACTCCGGCATTGCAGGCCGATCCGGTCGAACATTCGACCCCGGCGGCGTCCAGCAGCATCAGCAGCGAATCGCCCTCGCACCCGAGGAAGGTGAAGTGCGCGATGCCCGGCAGTCTCGGGTGGGCGGGATCCTCGACCGCGGGGCCGTTGACCACCGCATCGGGCACCGTGGCCCGCACACCGGCGATCAGGTCGTCGCGCAGCAGCGTCAATTCCGCTGTGCGGACGGGCATTTCCCGCACCGTCTGGCGCAGCGCGGCCGCCATGGCGACGGCCCCGGACACATCCGAGGTTCCCGAGCGCAGGTCGCGTTCGTGCCCGCCGCCGTGCAGCAGCGGCACGCACGGCACCTGCCGGCCCAGCAGCAGGACCCCGACGCCGTGCGGGCCGCCGAGCTTATGCGCCGCGAAACTGGCTGCGGCCGCGCCGCTTCCGGCGAAATCGATGGGCAGCTGCGCGGCGGCCTGTACCGCGTCGGTATGCATCGGCACCTCGAATTCCTGTGCCACAGCAGCCAATTCGGTGATCGGCTGGATGGTGCCGACCTCGTTGTTGGCCCACATGATGGAGACCAGCGCAGCCTCGTCGGAATACCGTTCCAGCGCCGCGCGCAGCGTCTGCGGGGACACCACGCCGTCGCGGTCCACCTCAAGCAGGCTCACCCGGGCGCCCTCGTGCTGCTCGAGCCATTCGACGGCATCGAGCACCGCATGATGTTCCACGGCGCTGACCAGGATCCGGGTACGCCTGGGGTCCGCGTCGCGGCGCGCCCAGTACATGCCCTTGACGGCGAGATTGTCGCTCTCGGTACCGCCCGAGGTGAAGATCACCTCGGAGGGCCGCGCCCCCAGATCGGCGGCGATCGATTCGCGCGCCTCCTCCAGCATCCGCCGCGCCGCTCGCCCGGATCCGTGCAGCGAGGAGGCATTGCCGGGCGTGCTCAGCACAGCCGTCATCGCCTCGATGGCGGCCGGGAACATGGGTGTTGTGGCCGCGTGATCGAGGTAGACCGTCTGGGGCACCGCACCGACCGGACCCGGGAAAACCGACTTCATGACCGTGTAAGCCTATCCGACCGTTGACCTGCACATCTTGGGGGGTATCCGTCCTGTTCTACGATTTTTCTACGATTTACCCACGATCCGTAACCCGGTGGCCGCCCTCCGGTATTCCCGGAGCCCGCGGTGCAGCGCCTCACCGAGGGAGAACACACCTGCTCGCCGACCGCCCATCAGCCTCAGCACGTGAGTCTTGGCCGAGCCCAAACTATTGGGGCAGTGTGAAGGCGAACAGGCTGACGGTCACCAGGCCGATCTGATCGACAGCGCTCTCGATGGACCCGGTCGGTTGGAACAGATGACTCAATGCCAGGCGCACCAGCGTTTCGGTGCGTGTGGCCAGATCGGCCTCGCTCACCCCATCCAGCCCGTACTGCGCACGCACCGCGGCGGTCACGGCGGCGATCGCGCGGCCGAGCACCGGTTCAGGCTCGGTCATCAACGTGGGAAGTAGTTCGGTGTCGGGCGCCGACCGCCCTGAAAGCACGGCCTTGAGCAGGACATTGTCCGCGCCCGTGCGCAACGTGTAGTCGACCGCGCTCGCCAGCCCCGCCAGCAGATCGTCGGGATGGGCCGCGAGGCTGACGGCGATGCCGACCAGAAAGGTGTCGACCTCCTGCCGGATGACCACCCCCGCGAGGTCCTCACGTTTGCCGATCTCCTTGTAGAGCACCGGCCGGCTGACCCCGACCTCCTTGGCGACGCGGGACATGTTCACCGCGCCCCAGCCCTCGGTGCAGACGATCCGGCGCGCGGTCTCGATGACGCGCTCGCGCAGGAGCTGGCGCATCTCGCTCTGGAAGTTCGGCGCTTCAGTCACGTCCGTGATCGTACATGACCTGAAATTACGTCCCATCATTGACAATCTATCGCAAGATGTATGTAATAGATACACATCGCGCAATAGTGTAAACAGCCGAGGTCAGGCTGTAAGGAGATCGGCAATGACGACGTCTCGCACGGATACACCCGGATATTCCGCACCCTCGCAATGGCGCGACCGTAAGCGGTATCTGTGGCTGTTCGGCCTGGTGCCCCCGACCGCACTGTTTCTGGCGGCGGCCCTGGTCTGGGTGTTCAACCAGCTCGGCTGGCAGGCCGTCGCGCCCGTGTGGTGGTGGATCGGCCCACTGCTGGTCTACGGGCTGCTGCCGCTCCTGGACCGGTTCTTCGGTCCAGACGGACAGAACCCGCCCGACGAGGTCATGGAGTATCTGGAGAACGACAGGTACTACCGCTACTGCACCTACGCTTACATTCCGTTTCAGCTGCTCAGTTTGGTCTTCGCCTGCTACCTGTGGACGGCATCCGATCTGTCCTGGCTGAGCATCGACGGTGGTCTGGGGGTGGTGTCCAAGATCGGCGTGGCGCTGAGCATGGGCGTGATGGGCGGTGTAGGCATCAATACTGCGCACGAATTGGGCCACAAGAAGGGCGATCTGGAGCGCTGGCTATCGAAAATCACGCTGGCGCAGACGTTTTACGGTCACTTCTACATCGAGCACAACCGCGGTCATCACGTCCGCGTCGCCACTCCCGAAGACCCGGCCAGTGCCCGCTTCGCGGAATCCTTCTGGGCCTTCCTGCCGCGCAGCGTGTGGGGCAGCCTGAAGTCCTCGTGGGAGCTGGAAGCCAAGCGCCTGGGGCGACTCGGTAAGCGGCCGTGGACGATTCGCAACGATGTGCTCAACGCCTGGCTCATGTCGGTGGTGCTGTGGGGCGCGCTTGGGGCGGTGTTCGGCCCGGCCGTGCTGCCATATCTGCCGATCCAGGCCGTATACGGCTTCTGCTTGCTGGAGACGGTGAACTACCTCGAGCACTACGGCCTGCTGCGGCGAAAGACCGCGACCGGCCGCTACGAGCGCTGCACCCCCGAACACAGCTGGAACTCCGACCACATCGTCACCAATATCTTCCTATACCACCTGCAGCGGCACAGTGACCATCACGCCAATCCGACCCGGCGCTACCAGACCCTGCGCAGCATGGACGGCGCGCCGAACCTACCCAGCGGTTACGCCAGCATGATCACGCTGGCCTACTTTCCGCCGCTCTGGCGCAAGACTATGGACCATCGCGTACTCGAGCACTATGACGGCGATATCGCGCGGGTGAACATCCAGCCCCGCAAGCGATCCCGCGTGCTCGCCCGCTACGGAGCCGCGTAATGTCCGCCTACCGCTGTCCCATCTGCGACTACGTCTACGATGAGTCGAAAGGTGCTCCGCGCGAAGGTTTCCCGGCGGGCACCCCGTGGTCGGAGGTCCCGGTCGAGTGGTGCTGCCCCGACTGCGGCGTGCGCGAGAAGCAGGACTTCGAACCCACCTCCACCCCGACAGGACACCGCCATGACTGACTACAAGCTATTCCGCTGCCTGCAGTGCGGCTTCGAATACGACGAGGCCCTGGGCTGGCCCGAGGACGGCATCGCCCCCGGCACCCGCTGGGACGACATCCCCGACGACTGGTCCTGCCCCGACTGCGGTGCAGCAAAGTCCGATTTCGAGATGGTCGAGGTCAGCCGCGCGTGAGCGGCCGCATCGTCATCGTAGGCGCGGGCGTGGCCGGGGCAACCGCGGCCAAAACCCTGCGCGCCGAGGGCTACTCGGGCGAGATCGTGCTGCTCGGCGCGGAGGATTACCCACCGTACCGGCGGCCCATGGTTTCGAAGGAACTACTCGCCGGGACGGCAGATCAGCGCCGCAGCCGGATCACGGCGGACGATTTCTGGGTCGCGCACGAGATCGATCTGCGGACCGGGGTAGCAGTCGAAAGTATCGACCCCCGGCATTCCCGCGTCCGCATGGCCGACGGCAACGAAATCGGTTACGACAGCCTACTTCTCGCCACCGGCGCAAGGCCCCGGAACCTGCCCGGCGGCGGTTCGGCCGCGCTGACGCTGCGAGGCCAGGCCGATGTCGCCGCCGTGCGGTCCGTGATCGCCGAGGGCGGATCGCTGATAATTGTGGGCGGCGGGCTCATCGGATGCGAGGTGGCGGCCACCGCCCGCGCCCTCGGGTCCCGGGTGACTCTGCTGCATGCCGGGACGGCCCTGCTCGATCGCGTAGCCCCCGAGGTGATCGGCGAGTACTTCCGAAAGCTACACTCGGACAACGAAGTCGAGGTCATCACCAGCGTGGTGCTGGATCACCTGGACCGGGCCCGCGACGGCGTGACCGTCACCGCGGCGGACGGGCGTAGCTGGACCGCCGCGGGCGTGCTGGTCGCCATCGGCGCGGTACCGGACACCGAGCTGGCGATCACGGCCGGCCTACAGGTAGATGACGGGATCCTGGTCGACGAGCGGTATCGGACCTCCGCGCCCGGTGTCTATGCCGCCGGTGACGCCGCTCGTCGCTTCGATCCTCGGCTCGGAACGCACGTGCGCGAGGAACAGTGGAACAGCGCGCAGACCCAAGGCGCGGCGGCGGCGAAAAATATCCTGGGACAGGACCTCGTCCCCGGTGAGGTCGGCTGGGGTTGGTCCATCCAGTACGGGCTGAATCTGCAGTTCGCCGGACGGATCGGCCCCGGGGACGAGCTCGTGGTGCACGGCACGGCCGGTACCGCCGATGTGACCGTCTACGGGCAGCGTGCCGGGCGGATGGTCGGCGCGGTCGCTGTCGGCCGACCCCGGGACATTCATGCCGCGCGCGACCGGATCGCCCGCGGGTCAGAGGCACAGCATGATTCCTCAACACTGCGCCACCCGGACCCGGGAGACTGAATGACCAACCGCGCCAACGAACAATGTGTCTTGTCGATCTTCGACATATTCGTGTTCTTCGACTGGTACAACACCCTGAGCACAGCGCAGTTCTGGGACTCGATCCTCGCCAATGAGCGCCATCCGCTCGCCGGCCCGCTCAACGGCGTCCTCGAAGACCTGTTCCGGGGCCGCAAGGAGTACGTCGGGGCGTGGATGCGCGGCCTCGTTACCGACGAACAGGTCATCGCGACCCTGAACCTGACCCTGCCGCGCGGCTACCGCGACGGCTACCTGCTGCGAGAGTTGCTGCGCGACTGCCGCAATGCGCAGATCGACCCGGCCATGGCCGACATCGTCCGCGCCCTGCGTGCCCGCGCGTTCTTGGCCGTGGCGAGTGACAACATGGAATGCTTCGTCCACGCCGCCCCCCGCGTGCTGACAGGCGAACTGCGCATCGACGAACTGATCGTCTCCTCGTCGGTGGGATCGCTGAAAAAGGAGAACCCGCAACGATTCTTCGGCCCCACCCTCGAACGCTACGGCCTCGAACCCGCCGACGCGATCCTGATCGACGACTGCGCAGACACCTGCCAGATCTTCCGCGAATGGGGCGGCAGCGCCTACCATTTCACCGAACCGGCCAAGCTGCGTGCCGACATCCAGCACCTACTTCCAGACCTCGCGTGTGTCTGAGCTCGTCCCACCCCGAGCATGCTGGACTAGAATTGTGACCATATTTTCGGTAGACTAGATTTATGACCATCGTCGAGCCGATTGCGGCGGTAAAAGCAAATCTCTCCCGGTATGTCACCGCGGCGGTCACCGAGCACGAACGGACCGTGATCACTGTCAACGGGCGCGAGTCGGCCGTGTTGATCAACGCCGAGGATCTGGAGATCCTCGAGGAAACCCTGTACTGGACAACTCAACCCGACTGGGCCGAGACCCTACGAGCCGCCGATCACGACTTTGCGGCCGGCGACGTGGCCAGCATGGATGACGTCCGCGCCGACCTGGCCGCACGCAAGGCATCCGGCGAACAGTGACCTACACGGTCGTATTCTCGCGCGAAGCGCAACGCAATCTGAACAAACTTCCCATCAAGATCGTCGACCAGGTTCTTCCGTTCATCTCCGACGTGCTCGCGACTGATCCACGCCGTATCGGTAAACCACTGGTAGGTGAGCTGGCCGGACTGTGGTCGGCGAGACGAACTACGTTTCGCATCGTCTACCGCATCGATGAGGGCCGAGTGCTGATCGAGATCGTCCGGGTAGCTCACCGCGCCGACGTCTATCGCTGACCGGTTCGGTCCCATTCTCGAAGTCTCTCGCCCGGGCAGCTGGCACCGATCACCGTCGCCCGTACCTTGGGCAGCGACGCGGGCGTCTGGTCGTAGTATCCCTGCATGGATTGTGGGCCGATCATCTTGTCCGGCACAACGACATTCCGCGCACTGACACGCGGCGGCGAAGACACCGAACGACTGGTCGCCGAGTTGCCCGACGCCCTCTATGTCTTGGCCACCCACGGCGCGGGCTAGTGACGCGATGAAGGTCGATCTCCAGCTGGACGGGCGCCCCGCCGACGCCGCGGACCGCGCGACCGAACTGATCAGGTGCGGGGCCGACGGCTTGTTCACCTTCGAGGGCCCGCACGACGTCTTCCTTCCGCTGGCCCTGGCCGCCGGATCGGTGCGGGCGGATCTGATGACCAATGTCGCGATCGCGTTGCCGCGCAGCCCCTTACACCTGGCTCACCAGGCCTACGACCTGCAGCAGCTCAGTCAGGGCCGGTTCCGGCTCGGCCTCGGATCGCAGACCAGCCCGCACATCCGTAATCGCTACGGCGGCACCTGGTCCCGACCGGCGGCGCGGATGCGTGAGATCGTGCTGGCGGTCAAGGCGATTCTGGCCGCGTGGCAGGACGGCACACCGCTGCGTTTCGAGGGCGAGTTCACCCGCCACACGCTCATGCCGCCGACTTTCAATCCCGGCCCGAATCCGTATGGGCCGCCGGAGATCTGCCTCGGTGCGCTCGGCCCGATCATGACCCGGGTGGCGGCGGAGGTCGCCGACGGGCTGCTGGTCATGCCGTTCAACAGCGCTCGCCACCTTCGCGAGCGCACCATGCCCGCCATCGAGGAGGGGCTGGCCCGGGCCGGACGCGACGCCGCCGATCTGGCCATCTATCCGCAGGTGATCGTGGCAACCGGCCGCAGCGCAACGGAACTGGAGGACGCCGCGCGTGGTGCCCGCCGCCTGCTCGCCTTCTACGGCTCGACACCGGCCTACCGCCCGGTGCTCGACGTGGAGGGCTGGGGCGATCTGCAACCGGAGTTGAACGCGCTATCGAAAAAGGGCGCGGTCGCCGCGATGACCGACCTCATCGATCACCGGATGCTCACAACGCTTGCGGTACACGGCACCCCGGAAGAATGCGCGGCACAGATCGTGGCCCGGCTCGGCGCGTACGCCGACCGCATCTGCTGCTATTTCCCGGGATACGAGGTGTCCGGCGAGCATGTCACGGATCTGGTTGCCGCCCTGAGGGAACCACGATGACCGGAGTGCGAGTCGAGATCAGCGACGGAGTGGCGATCGTGACGCTGGACCGCCCGGTATGGCCGTCGCGGCCGAGATCCTGCTGACCGGGCGGAGTTTCGACGGCCACGAGGCCTGCCGGCTCGGCCTGGCCGGCCGCTGCCTGCCCGCCGAGGAGGTGCTTCCTGCCGCGCTGGAGATGGCCCGCGATATCGCGGTCAACGTGGCCCCGATGTCGGCGGCGTTGAGTAAACGGCTGCTGTGGGACACCGCCGTGCACGGCTACGACCCCGCCCGCGTGGCAGCCCTGGAAACCGAATTGCACCTGCGGGTGATGGGACGCCCCGACGCCGCGGAGGGTGTCCGCGCATTCCTGGACCGGCGCGCCCCGGTCTGGTCGGCTCGCGTGTCCGCCGAATGGACGGACCTGCCGCAGCCTTGACCACCACGAGCACAGCAGCGTCCGTCCGCTCGATACGATCGCGGTGTGCGAGATGATCCGGACGGCGACGCGGGTGCGGCCCTGCGCGCCGCCCGGCTCGCCGCGGGGGTGAGCCTTGCCGGGATGGCGACGCGCACCTGCTACTCGAAGCCGTACCTGGGACAGTTGGAAACGGGTGTGCGGGCCGTGCGGGAGGAACATATCGCCGCGTACCAGGCCGCGCTCGGGCGGACGATGCGCCGACGCCGGACGAGGCGCAGGCCCTGGTGATCTGGGCCCGGTCACATCAATGGGACGATTCGACCAACGCCCGCGAGGTAGTGACGGCTTGGCTGGCCCGCCATCGCGAACGGCTGCGCACCGCCTCCGCACACCCCAGTGTCGCCGCCGCCGAATTGGCCGATATCGCCAGCGCGATGGCCTGGGACGTCGAGGACTACACCGGCGCGCAGCGGTACGGCGTCCTGGCCGCGCGCTGGGCGCACACCGCCGGCGACGACGCGCTGGCCGCCGCCGCGCTGGCCTCCCTGACCTACCAGCTGCTCGACCGGAACCGTGCCGCGCAGGCCCTGGAACTGACCCGGTTCGCGCAGTACGCGACCCGCCACTCCCTCGGCCCGGCGCTGCGCGCGGCCCTGGCGACCAGCGAGGCCTGGGCGTGCCTGGTCGCGGGTCAGGAGAAGGCATTCCAGCGGCTGACCGCCTTCGCGCAGGACTGCCGCGCGGAGCGCGATCCGATCGACACGATCCGCACACCGGCCGGTCGCAGCCTGCGCTCGGGCGAATTGGCCCGGCTGATCGGCCCGCGCCGCCGGGTGCCGGGCCCCGCCGAGCTGCACCGGATCCTCGGCGCGGGTTATCGCGGGCTGCCCTGCGACCGTCCGCAGGTGCTCGGGTGGGCGCAGGACGCGGCCGGTCGTGCCCTGCGGGCGGAGGGATCCGTCCGCGACCAGGTGTTCGAGCTGATCACCATGGCCCGGGTGGAGCTGCAGCTCGATGAACCCGAGCAGGCCGCCGCACTGATCGACGAGGCGCTGCCGCACGCCCGGCCGTGGGTGCAGGGCCGAGTTGGGGCACGCCTGCGGGACTTCCGTCATGAATCGGCGCCGTTCACCGGGCTCGCCGCGATCCGCGAGATCAACGAGGCGATCGATGCGCTCGTGCACCACTGATCGGCAACGCTGAATCTCACGATCGGGCGCACGACCGATTCCCAGCGGCCCGGTGGTGGGCGGCACGTGTCTGCAAATGTCTGCCGTTCGGGCCGATCGGCCACATTCGCCCGTAACGTACGGATCATGACCAGACGTCACGTTCGATTCGCCATGCTGTCCGCGGCGGTCGCCATGCTGTCCGCGGTGACCCTGTCCGGCGGCGTCGCGAGCGCGGCGCCCGCGAGCGGGGTCCCGTCGCTGGGGTCGAATTTTCTGTGGGGTGTGGCCTCGGCGGGGTTCCAGAACGAGGGCCATGCACCGGACAGCAACTGGAGCCGGTATGCGGCCAGCGGCGCGGTCCAGCCGTACCGCAATTCGGTCGACTTCTACGATCGCTCCGCGCAGGACATCGCGCTGGCCGCGAAGCTGGGTGTGAAGGTCTACCGGTTCAGCGTCGAGTGGGCCCGCGTCCAGCCGCACCCCGGGGTCTGGGACGAGCACGGTTTCGCCTTCTACGACAAGGTGATCAGCGAGATCCGCGCGGCGGGCATGCGGCCGATGATCACCCTGGACCACTGGGTCTATCCCGGCTGGGAGGCCGACCGCGGCGGCTGGGGCAACCCGGGAATGCTCGACGACTGGCTGGCCAACGCCCGCACGGTGGTCGATCGGTACGCCAAGGACGACCCGATGTGGGTCACCATCAATGAGGCCAGCTTCTATCCGCTGCAGGAGATGCGGACCGTCGGGCTGAGCCCGCTCGCGATGCCCGCGGTGCTGGATCGGCTGGTGGCCGCGCACGACACCATCTACGACTACATCCACGCCCACCAGCCCGGCGCGATGGTGACGAGCAACGTCGCCTACGCCACCGGCCTGGAGTCACCGGTCGATACTCTCTTCGAGGACCGCATCGCGGCCAAGCTCGACTACGTCGGCATCGACTACTACTACGGTGCGAGTGCCGCGACCGCGGGCAGCATGCTCGGCGCGCTGCAGAGTGAGCCGTGGAAATCCCAGCTCACCCCGGAGGGCATCTACTACGCGCTGCGCTTCTACGCCCGCAAATTCCCCGGCCGCCCGCTCTACATCGTCGAGAACGGCATGCCGACCGACAATGCGGCGCCCCGCGCCGACGGCTGGACCCGCGCCAATGACCTGCGGGACACCGTCTACTGGCTGCAGCGCGCCAAGGCCGACGGCATGAACGTCATCGGCTACAACTACTGGAGCCTGACCGACAACTACGAATGGGGCAGTTACGCACCGCGATTCGGCCTCTACACGGTCGATGTCAATAACGACCCCACCCTCACCCGGCGGCCCACCGACGCCGTGCCCGCCTACCACGACATCATCGCCGACCACGGCGTCCCCGCCGGCTACCTCCCCACCCGCGCGCCGGTCTCGTGCTCGCTCGTCGATCCCCCGTCGAGCTGCACCGATCCGGTGGCGTTGCCGCACTGAGTCGGCGCGCCGAGCGCCGCTCAGGCTCCCGGACGATGACGTCGTTGTCAGGACCCGCTGTCTTCTCGTCGTCGCCCGAGCTTCCGCCGGAGGTACTCACCCAGCGGCGCATCCGCGAATTTCCGGAACACTCGCGGGCGCCGGCGCTGCGCATACTCCTGGGCGGCCAGGGCGGCCGACGGGTCGACGGGCCCAATCGCCGACCGCAGGTCCTGATCGGCACGATGACGGTTCGCGCGATGCACGCGGGCGCGGGAGCGCGGCAGATTCTTGCGCGAGGCCTTGTCGTTCTCGCCGTAGTCGTTGCGGCAGTCCTTGGCGTAGCTCAGCTGCTTCTTGTCCTGCGGAGACCTGCGCACCATGCACTTACGATACGACCGTCGTCGAACGATTTTCCCGGTCCTGGACGATCTCCCGGGTCGGACCGGTGCCGAGGGCGGTGGCATGAGCGTCGATGTCGACGGTCTCCGTGCCGCGGATGGCGCGCTCGCAGCGGCGGGCCAGGTCGTGCCGGTCGGTGCCGGGGGCCTCGACGCGCAGGAGGGTGACCTCGGCGACGACGCCCCGCGAGCCCAGGACGCGGCGGGCCGAGTCGAGGAAGGTGTCCAGGCCGACGAAGCCCGGGATGGTGGACAGCTCACCGGCGCGGTCAAGGTAGCGCACCCGGAACGGCTGCACCGGGGTGCCGGTGTCCACGGCGGCCTGGAACAGGGCGGGCCGCAGGCGGCCGTGGGCGCGGCCGCACCAGGTGGTGCCCTCGGGGAACATCGCGACCCGTTCGCCGGCGGACAGCCGCTCGGCGATGGCGGAGACCACCGCGGGCAGCCGGCGCAGTCGCTCGCGTTCGATGGGGATCACGCGCATCAGGCGGGCCAGGCCGCCCAGCAGCGGCCAATCGACCAGGTCGGCGCGGGCCACGAAGCCCATCGGCTGCACCGCGGCCAGCGCCACCACGTCGGTCCAGCCGACGTGCCCGGCCACCACGAGCAGGCCGAGATCGGTGTTCCGATCCGCGCCGCGCTCATCGACGATGCGCAGCCCGATTCCGCAGCGGCGCAGGAGCGTCCGGGCATAGCGGCGCGCCAGGCGCTGACGACCGCCGCGCGGTGTGACGAGGTTGACCGCCGGGAAGCTCGCCAACAGACCCACGACGGCCAACGCTCGCAACAGCACGCGTGCCGAACTCAGCTGCGCGGCGGTTTCGACGCAGCTGGGGCCGCACGGACTGGCGGGCATCCAGGGATGCACGGGCGCGGCGGGCGGGCAGGCCAAAGCGGACGAGCCCGGTGTCAGTAAGGCGGGCAATCGAATTCACCGCCCTTCCATCGAATTTGCGACGCCTTGCAGGCGCTCCAGGTAGCGGCGGTTGATGGTGTCCAGGCCGAGCAGCACGACGAAGTCGGCGACCGCGAAGTCGGGATCGTGCGCGGGCTCCCCGCAGGCATCCGCGCCCAGGCGCAGGTAGCCGCGCAGCAGCGGCGGAAGTTTCGGCCGCGCGGGCGGCTCCAGTTCGTCGAGGGTGCACCCGTCCACGACGACCGGATTCAGCGGTCGCACCCGCCGCGCTGGATCGCAGGAATGCTTGGACAGCAACAGGTCCCGCACGCCGCGCACGTTCACCCCGGGCGGATCCGCGGGACCGTCCTGCATGGGCACCGAGGCGCAGCCCATCACCCAGTCGTAGCCGGTGAGCTGGATGTAATGCAGGATGCCCGCCCACATCAGCGTCACCACCGACCCGTTGCGGTGGTCGGGCACCACGCAGGCCCGACCCATCTCGACGATGCGCTGCCCCACCGGATCCATTGCGGTGAGGTCGAATTCGGTTGCGGAGTAGTACCCGCCGGCCGCGGCGACCTTGTCCGGCGGCAGCATCCGGTAGCAGCCCACGAACTGATCGGTCAGCTCGTCGCGGACCAGCAGATGGTCGCAGTGCTCGTCGAAGCGGTCGGCATCCAGGCCTGCGGCGCTCTCGGGAATCCGGAATCCGGGCTCACCGGCGAACACCCGGTAACGCAGGCGCTGCGCGGCGAGGCGATGCTCTCGATCGGAGGACACCACCAGGGAGTATTGTGACTGGGTCGAGCGGGCCGTCCCAGGAGTGAACGGGGCGGTATCTGATACAGCCTTAGTCGCCATGTTCTGATGAAGCCAGCCCGAATCGGCCCTGCGGCGACCGCCGAGTGTCGTGCCGATGCCAGTCCGGTGAACGAGACGAGCGTCACACCGGGTTCACCACGCGGATGCGGTCGGTTCGCCGCGACTTCACCAGCGGCGCACGGTCGCCTGCGAATGGGAGCGGATCACCTCGGACTCCTCCTCTGGCATATACACCGATTGCACCGCCACCCGCCCGGGCCCGACGAGCCGCAGCCAGATGCTGCGATAGCTGTAGCTGCGCATCCAGCCCAGCCCGCGGGTGTGCGGGTACTCCAGGTGCAGATGCGCGGTCACCGACAGGTCGCGATACAGCAGCGCGGACGGCTTGACCAGCAGGCTCTGGCCGGGTGCCAGGTCCCGAATGAAGGTATTGCCCGGCGAATGCAACAGCAGCAGCCCGGGGCCGCCCTGTGCGCTGAAGATATCGCCGAACATGCCCAGCGGATAGTGCGTCTCGCGGTCGTCGCCGGTGCCGGTGACGAACCAGACGTTGTTGTTGTCCCAGTCGTAGGAGACACTGCCGCTGGCGGCCAGGAATCGGTGCTCGTGCACCCACATTCGCTGGTTGTGGGCCAGCGGCAGCACGACGATATCCCCGGCGTGGGTGCCCGCCAGCGCGATATGCCCGGGCCCGCGGCCGGTCATCATGACCAGCGGCAACCCGCCCATCATCCGCTTCCAGCCGCCCTTGAGGCTCATCCGGTCCAGCCGCGCGCTCGGATCGGCCCACAGCAGGTGGTGGTGCGAGAAATACATCCAATCCTCCTGCGCGAGCGCGAAATCCGCGGCCGGAAGCAGGGTCCCCTCTATCTGGCACCGGGATTGACCGAACTGGATGCGGGCCATGTCCCGGACCGCGGGCTGCTTGGTCCAGCCCGAGGCGCTCACCGCGGCCCGGATATCTACCGGCGCACCGCAATTCGGGCAGGTGCGGGCGTTCGGATCGCTGGGCTGACGGCAGAACATGCAGGTGTATGCGGGGGCGTTCATCACTACCTACCCGGACCGGTGGTGCACGTACATCGACTGGATGCCGACGCGGCCGGGGCCGGTCATCTCGGCCAGATACAGCTTCCCGAACAGCCCGATCTTGATGTTCTGCGGCACCGCCTGCATCTGCACGGTGGCGTCCTTGTACAGGAATCCGCCCGGCTCGACCAGGATCTTCTCCCCCGGCCGCAGCATCCGCTCGAAGACGTTCCCGTAGCCGTGCAGCATCAGCAGCCCGGGATAGCCCTGGGTGATGAAGCGGTCCATGTACATTCCGTTGCCGCCGTGCAGGACATTGGCCAGGCCCTTGATGCGCACGAACGAATAGTTGATGCTGCCCGAGGCCAGCAGGAAGGCGTGCTCGCGCACATCGAGCTCCATGCCCGGATGCATCGGCAGCACCACCAGTTCGCCCGGCGAATCCCGGGAGAACGCGATGCGCCCCGGTCCCTGGGACACCGTGATCACATGCGGCATGCCCGCCAGCGAGCGCTTCATCCCGCCGCCGGTGTTGAGCGCGAAGATCGGGACGGGCTCGTCCTTCCACAGCATCACGTGATGCTCGAAATACACCTGATCACCGGGACCCAGGGCGATCTCGGCGACCGGCACCAGCTCGCCCTCGACCTGGCAGGTGCTGTTGCCGAATCGGAATTCGGTCATATCCCGCAGCCGCGGCGCCTCCCGCCAGCCCGAATCGCTGACCTTGTTCGCCTCGTCCAGCGGCGCCCCGCAACTGGGGCAGGTCCGGCCGGTGCCGGGTGGCGTCTGCACCCCACACCAGTCGCACTGCAGCTTGTCCACCGCCGAATCCTCCCCGCGCGCAACCGGTCCGCGACCGGCCGAAGTTCAAATCGACTAGAACGTAGCACCCGCGGCCGCGGCACCCAACTCAATCCGAGTTCGGATCCCGTTCCGGCAGCGGCCGTTCCACCACCACCGGGCGGCCCAGCGGATTGCGCACCCGGCGCTTGGCGGCCTGATAGACGTGAATCGTCTCCGCGGCCACCACATCCCACGCGAAATCGGCGGTGAGCCGTTCGCGCGCGGCATAGGCCCGGTCCTGCGCGGCGGCCGGATCGTCCAGCACCGCACACGCCGCCTCGACCAGGCCGTTCACATCGGCCGGAGCGAACGAGGCGCCGGTGACCCCGTCCACGACCAGCTCGCCGAGCCCGCCCGCGGTGGAGGTCACCAGCGGAATTCCGGCCGCGGCCGCCTCCAAGGCGACGATGCCGAACGGCTCGTAACGGCTCGGCAGCACGATGGCGTCCGCCCCGTGCAGCCAGCCCAGCAGCTCCTCGTGATCCAGGCGCCCGACGAAATTCACCGCCCGCGCCACCCGATGCGTGCGGGCTCGCTCACGCAGCCAATCGAATTGGGTGCCCACACCCGCGATCGTCAGCGTGGCGCCCGGATGTGCGCGGCGGATCCGCGGCAGGGCCGCGATCGCATCCTGCACGCCCTTCTCGTATTCCAGCCGCCCGACATACAGCAGACGCGGCGGACCCGACCGGGGCCCGCGGGCGCGAAAAGACCAGGCGGCCACGTCGATTCCGTTGCGGATCACCCGGATCGGCACCCGTTCGGCGCCGTAGAGCCGCTCCACCTCGTCCTGCATCGAGGCCGAGCAGGTGATCAGCGCATCGGAATCGTTGGCCAGCCACCATTCGACGGAATGCACCTGCTTGTTGACCCGGCCCGACACCCAGCCGCTGTGCCGCCCGGCCTCGGTGGCGTGGATGGTGGAAACCAGCGGCACGTCGAAGTATTCGGCCAGCGCGATCGCCGGATGCGCGACCAGCCAGTCGTGGGCGTGTACGACATCGGGCGTCCAGCCCTCGGCGATACCGGGCTTGCTCAGCGCCACCCCCGCGCGGACCATCGCATGCCCCATGGCCAGGGTCCAGGCGAGCATGTCCTCGCCGAAGTCGAAGGCGGGCGGATCCTCGGCGACCGCGACGACCAGCACCCGGTCCTCGATATAGGTGTGCGTGGGATGGGTGGAGCCATCGGTGCCCATCGGGCGGCGCGCCAGCATGACGACCTCGTGCCCGGCGGCGGCCAGCTCGGTGGCCAGGTGGTGCACGTGCCGCCCCAGCCCACCGACCACGACCGGCGGGTACTCCCACGACACCATCAAGATCTTCATACGGGGCCCTTCGCTACTGACGGTGCCGTCGGAGACGCCGCACCCAGCCGCCGCGCGTCCAGCGCCGGGAACAACCCGTCGGCCGCGTACCATCCTGCCGCCAATTGATGGGCTTTGGCCACCTGTCCCGCGGTGACCGCCGCGGCGATCTCCCGCACGGCATGCGCGTGCTGGTGGGCGCGGTCGCGGGCGTATCCGGCCGCGGAGTCCTTGCTGACCATGAACGCCCAGTCGCTCGACACCGCGAGGATGGCCTCGCGCAGCAGCTGATCCGCAACCGGATCACGAGTTGCTCGACCGGCATTCGCGCGCATCTTGTCCAGCGCGTCCAGGGTGAAGCGCACGATCTCCGCGTTCAACTCGACCAGATCCTGCACCGGATCCCCGGCCCACACCCGCCAGTCCTTGCCCGATCCCCACGACGAATCGGCCAGCGGAACCGATTGCCCCACATAACCATTCGCGCGTGCATCGGCGAGCGTGCCGACGGTGACACCGGCGTCGGGCAGCGCGCGCAGCACCTGTTCGAGCCACTGCGGGCCCTCGTGCCACCAGTGCCCGAACAGTTCGGTGTCGAAGGCGGCCACCACCAGCGCCGGGCGGCCGATCCGCGCGGATTCGGAGATCAGCCGCTCGCGCACCGTCTCGACGAAATCGGCGACATCCCGGCGTACCGCCGCCGCGGCCAGTTCCGGGTCATAGGGCGCCTTATCGGGCCCCTCAACGTTCTTGCCGGTGACCCGGGACGGCTTGAGCCCGGTGGCGTGGTCGTAATGATGGAAGTCGCGGTAGGCGCCGTGCCCGGGATATCCGGATTTGGGCGACCATACCCGGTAGCTGACCTGCAGATCCCGCCCGAAGGCGAGCACATCCGAATCCCACACCGGCCGCCCGAGCGTGGTGTCGCCGCGCAGCGCGGGTCCGTCGACCATGAAATGCGTCACACCCGCGGCGGCGTAGTCCTGTTCCATCCCTGGGGTGAACCCGCATTCGGGCGCCCAGATGCCCGAGGGTGTGTGACCCCATCGGTGCCGGGCATCGGCCAGGCCCTCGGCGAGTTCGAAGGCGCGCAGGCGCGGGTCCAGCAGCGGCTGGAACGGATGCGCCAGCGGCCCGCCGAGCAGTTCGATCGTCCCGGCGTCGATCAGCTCGCGCCACACCGGGGAGCCGCCGTGTCGCCAGCGCTGCTCGAAATCGGCCAGCGCGGCCGCGGCCAGGGCGTGCTCGTGCCGGCCCAGCGCGAGATTGCCCGCCATCGCGGCCTCGTCGGCGCGCAGTTGCCAGTTACCGAGCCAGTGATGCATGGCCGACCCGCTGTGCGGATCGTCCAGCTGGGCGGCAAGCACCGGGGTGATGCCGAAGCTCAGCAGGTTCGAACGCCCCTCGGCGGCAAGGGTTCGCAATACTCGCGCGACGGGAAGGTAGGAGGTGGCCCAGGACTGGTACAGCCACTCCTCGCCCACCGGCCACCGGCCGTGATGGGCCAGCCACGGCAGATGCGAGTGCAGGACCAGGGTGAACTGGCCGGGCACGGAGTCCTTCACGGCTTCACCGCGATGGCCACCAGGTCCAGGCTCGCGTCGATGCGGGGATCCCAGCCATCGGCCGAGGGGGTGATATCCAGCCCGAAGTCCTCGGTGCGCACGGCCGCCACATCCGCGGCCAGATCGGCCGGCCATGGCTGTCCGGCCAGCGCGCGCTCGATCTGGGCGTCGATGACCGATCCGCCCCACTTGCCATCCAGCGCAACCAGTTCCGGCCCGTGGTGCACCCCGGCCATCACCGCGACCCGGAACCCCGCCTCCTGCAACAGCTCCGCCATTTCCGCGGCGCTGAGCTCGCGAGTATGGAAGGGGTTCAGGGGAGTATCGCGCCCGGGCGAGAAGGTGATCCGGTTCGGCGTGCTGATCAGCAGCTCGCCGCCCGGCGCCAGCACCCGCAGGCATTCGCGCAGGAATTGTCCCTGGTCCCATAGGTGTTCGATGACCTGGAAGTTCACCACGACGTCGACCGAGCCGTCCTCGAGCGGCAGTTCGGCCAGGTTTCCCTGCACCATCTCCACCCGGGGATACGCCGCGCGCACGTGCTCGACGGCGCTCGCGTCATAGTCCAGCCCGATCACCCGCGCGGCGACCCCGGCAATCATGTTGGCGCCGTAGCCCTCTCCCGATCCGGCCTCGAGCACCGTCTTGCCCGCGCAGCGCGATAGCAGCCGGGTATAGGCGATCTCGTGGCGGCGGAACCAATAGTTCTCCTCCGGGATGCCCGGCACCGTCCGCTCACCGGTCAGCGGCAGCGGTTCGAGAACATCGGAGAACCCCGACGGTGTCGATTCTTCACTCGCAAGCTCGCTCAGCGGTGTCGACTGTTCGCTCGCAAGCTCACTCACCGGGGAGAATACGGCCTCACTCATTCACCCGACGTTAGCGGTTGTCGCTATCACACCGACGCCCGGAGGTGGCCATGCAGAACATCACACCCTAAGTTACCCATGGGTAACTTAACGTAGGGTAATGTCCCGAGCTGAGCTAGTTTGTGGACGTACGGCCCCTCGTACGACCCACCTCACGTGCCACCAGAACAGGAGGTCGACGAAGACCAATGCCGAACATCGTCGTACTGATCAAGCAGGTTCCCGACACCTGGTCCGAGCGCAAGCTGACCGACGGTGACTACACCCTCGACCGGGAGGCCGCCGACGCCATCCTGGACGAGATCAACGAGCGTGCCGTCGAAGAGGCCCTGCTGATCAAGGAAGCACAGGGCGGCGAGGTGACGGTCCTGGCCATGGGCCCCGCCCGCACCACCGAGGCCATCCGCAAGGCGCTGTCCATGGGTGCCGACAAGGCGATCCATGTCCAGGACGACGCGATCCACGGCTCGGACGCCGTGCAGACCGCCTACGTCCTGGCCGCCGCGCTCGGCCAGGTCGAGGGCGTCGAACTGGTCATCGCCGGCAATGAGGCCACCGACGGCCGCGGCGGCGCCGTGCCCGCCATCATCGCGGAGTACATCGGCATCCCGCAGCTGACGCACCTGCGCAAGCTGACCGTCGACGGCGACAAGATCACCGGCGAGCGCGAGACCGACGAGGGCGTGTTCAAGCTCGAGGCCACCCTCCCGGCCATCGTCTCGGTCACCGAGAAGATCAACGAGCCGCGCTTCCCCTCCTTCAAGGGCATCATGGCCGCCAAGAAGAAGGAAGTGCAGACCTTCTCCCTGGAGGACCTGGGCGTGGATCCCGCCACCGTCGGCGTCGCGAACGCGGGCAGCGCCGTCACCGGTGTGACTCCCAAGCCGGCGCGCACGGCGGGCGAGAAGATCGTCGACGAGGGCGAGGGCGGCAACCAGATCTCCGCCTACCTGGTCGGCCAGAAGATCATCTGATAGCGCCCCCGAGCTAACCCCAGGAGAAAGAACAATGGCAGAAGTACTTGTGCTCGTGGAGCACGCCGACGGTGCGGTCAAGAAGGTCAGCATCGAACTCCTCACCGCCGCCCGCACGCTGGGCAGCCCGGCCGCGGTCGTGCTCGGCCCCGCCGGCACCGGCGACAAGCTGGCCGACGCGCTGGCAGCGGCCGGCGCGGAGAAGATCTACGTCGCCGAGTCCGACGACGCCGACGGCTTCCTGGTCACCCCGAAGGTCGACGTGCTGGCCGGGCTGACCGAATCGGCCGCCCCCGCCGCCGTACTGGTCTCCGCCTCCGCCGAGGGCAAGGAGGTGTCGGGTCGCCTGGCCGCCCGCATCGGCTCCGGCCTGCTGGTCGATGCCATCGACGTCAAGGCCGACGGCTCCGTCACCCACTCCATCTTCGGTGGCGCGTTCACCGTGGACGCCAAGGCCACCGGCGACGTGCCGGTGATCTCGGTGCGCCCCGGCGCCATCGAGGCCGCCCCGCAGCAGGGCGCGGGCGAGAAGGTGACCGTCGAGGTCCCCGCGCAGGACGAGGGCGTCACCAAGGTGACCTCCCGCGAGCCCGTGGTCGGCGGCAACCGCCCCGAGCTCACCGAGGCCACCATCGTGGTCTCCGGCGGCCGCGGCGTCGGCAGCGAGGACAACTTCCACAAGGTGATCGAGCCGCTGGCCGACGCGCTCGGTGCCGCGGTCGGCGCGTCGCGTGCGGCGGTGGACTCCGGTTACTACCCCGGCCAGTTCCAGGTCGGCCAGACCGGTAAGACGGTGTCGCCGCAGCTGTATATCGCCCTCGGCATCTCCGGCGCCATCCAGCATCGCGCCGGCATGCAGACCTCGAAGACCATCGTCGCGGTCAACAAGGACGAAGAGGCGCCGATCTTCGAGATCAGCGACTACGGCATCGTGGGCGACCTGTTCAACGTCGCCCCGCAACTGGCCGAAGCGGTCAAAACGCACAAGGGCTAGCCGCAGCGCAGCAACCATGGTGGCCCCGGCTGGAAACAGCCGGGGCCACTGGTGTTTTCGGCGGGACAAGTTTATAACGGTTCGGTCGCTACGACCCCGATTTACTGCTAATGTTGGCCCTCGTCGGGTCACGGAGCGATCGAAGTCCTACACCTAGTGGTATCGGTCGTGGATTCGCCTGTCCCGTAGGCAATTCAAGATCTCATTGGACGAGCGCCGGCCAACCTGCGCGCGTTCGGGCAAGACTGTGCGTGATCCGGCCGCGGAGAATCGCGGCCGACAAGTTGAGGAAGGCGAGGCGGCCGGGCAGCCGGTGACGAGGGAATCTGATGAATCAAACTACTGCCGTGACGATTTCGTGGACCCTCGCCGGAGTGCTCGTCGTCGCCGTGGTGGCGGCGGTGTACGCGGCGTTCTATGCGGCGCAGCAGCACGCCCGGGCCGAGGCCGCCGCCCGCGAGTTACGCTCCCGCGAGGACGAGCTCGAGTACTTTGTTACCAGCACAATGAATTTCGCTGGCGACGCGGGCCGACACGCCGAGACTCAGGTGGACCTGCCCGCGGGCAGCGAACGCTTCCCCCGGCTGCTGCGCGGCCTGGCCGAGCGATACATCGGCGATCTGCGCACGATGCAGGCCGAGACCCGCGACCGCGTCCGACGCGAGTCCGATTATGAGACCCAGCAGGCCGTTTCGCGGGCCGAGGCCGCCGGTCGCGCCGAGGCCGAGGCCGCCCGGACCGAGGTCGACAAGGCCCGCTCCGAGGTGCAGGCCACCTCGCGCGAGGTGACCAGCGCCGCGGTGCGCTCCTTCGGCACCTCCGTGGTGAGCCTGGGCGCCGACGTCGGCCAGGTGGTCAGCGAGGCGCTGCGCCGGCACCGCGGCGACGAGGTCTACGAGACGCTCACCGTCATCGACCACAATGTGCAGCAGATGATCCGCCAGGCGCAGTCCTATGTCATCGTCTGCGGCGGCCTGCCCGGACGGCGCTGGCCCCAGCAGTCGCTGACCGATATCGTCGGCGGCGCCGTCGGCCGCGTGCGCGACTACACCCGCGTGCGGCCCGGCCAGCTCGAGCGGGTCGTGATCAGCCGCGCGGTCGAGCCGCTGGTCCACACCCTGGCCACGCTGCTGGACAACGGCCTGCGCTACTCCCCGCCCACCTCCTTCGTGGACATCGCATTTCAGGAGGGGCACCACGGCGTCACCGTGATCATCGACGACGCCGGCGTGCGGATGAACGCCGAGCAGATGGAGGAGGCGCGCCAGGTCCTGGCCGGCGAGCGCGCCATCGACATCCACCAGCTCGGCCCCGCGCCCCGCGTCGGACTACCCGGCGTCGCGGCCCTGGCGCGGCGCTACGGATTCAGCGTCTACGTCGACGGACCCAATATGTACGGGGGTATGCGTGCGATGGTGTTCGTTCCCGAATCGCTGCTCACCGAGCGCGGAACCGATGCGGGGATCTCGGCAGCAGCGGCTGCAACGCCCTCGACCGCCGTCGCGCCAGCCCCTGAACCGGTTACACCCCAGCCGATTACCCCCGCCCCGGCCCTGCCCGCTCGGCGGGAGCCGATTCCCGAGCCGGTGCCTATGCTGGAGCCGGTGTCCGTCCATGATTCATCATCTATCCATGATCCGGAGCCGACCCGAGCCCCGGCGGCCGCCGAACCCGAACCGGCCCCCACCTCGACCGTCTCCGAAATCACCCCCGGCGGGCTACCACGCCGCCGCCGCAGGACCGTCTCGGTGTCCAGCGTCTCGCGCCAATCCGGCGAATCCGAGTCAAATTCGACCGCATTGCCACGCCCGGAGATCGCCAGCGCGTGGCACCGCGGTTCCCAGAGCGGCCGTGCCGCAACCGACGAACACACCGAAGGGATGACATCCTGATGGGCACACCCGGTACGGCCGTCACCGACGGCAACAAACTGGCTTGGATGCTCGACGATCTCAATATTCCCGGCGTCCGCTTTGCGGTCCTATTATCCGAGGACGGCCTGCGCATCGCGCATGTCGGTGCGATCAGCCTCGACGACGCCGAACGCTTCGCCGCCGCCTCCTCCGGATTGCGATCACTCGGGAAGGCCCTTGGCGAATTCTGCGGCTCGGCAAATACGGTGCGGCAGAACATGACCGAATACAACGACGGCATGATCTTCATCACCGCGGCCGGGGACGGCGCCCTCATCGGCGTCTCCACCACCACCGACGTCGACGTCACGCTGGTGGCCCATCGGATGAACGAGCTCGCGGGCCGTGTCGGCCGCGAACTCGGCAGCCTACCGCGCCAGCGTTAGCGATGAGTCGGCACCGGCGCGACCCCGATCTGGTGCGGTCTTATGTCCGCACCGGTGGGCGATCGCGGCCCAGCCGCGAGCTGGATCTGGTGACTCTCGTTGTCGCGGCCCAGGATCCAGCACCCGGCGCGAGTCCTGACGCGCGCCGGGTACTAGGGGTCTGCAGCCGCAGGCGGGTGCTCTCGCTCGCCGAGATCGCCGCATATCTGGATCTGCCACCCTCGGTGGTGAAGATCCTGGCCTCCGACCTATTGGACAGCGGCCACCTTGCTTCACCGGCCCCGGCAGCATCCGTGCCGGAGCTTGCTCTGCTCGAGGAGGTACTCAATGGGCTCCGCGCTCTCGCCGTCTGAGCCTGCGCTGCAGTCCCATCGCACCGTCGATTACGCGCCCGAGACCGTCACCCGGTCGGTAAAGCTCCTAGTGGCCGGCAACTTCGGTGTGGGCAAGACCACCTTCGTGGGCAGTGTGTCCGAGATCAAGCCGCTGCGCACCGAGGAGACCATCACCGAGGCCAGCGTCGGCATCGACGATATGGCGGGGCTGCCGGGCAAGGTGACCACCACCGTGGCAATGGATTTCGGCCGCATCACGCTGAATCCGCAGCTGGCGCTGTATCTGTTCGGCACTCCCGGGCAGCGGCGGTTCATCCCGCTGTGGGAGGAGCTTTCGCGCGGTGCGCTCGGCGCGCTGGTGTTGATCGACACGCGGCGCATCGAGAAGGCCGATGAGGTGCTCGCGGTGCTCGAGGAGCGCGGGGTGCCGTATTCGGTGGCGGTCAACGAATTCGAGGGTTCCCAGCGCTTTTCGCTCACCGAGATCCGGGACGCGCTGGATCTCGAGCCGAGCACGCCCCTGACCGCGCTGGACGCGCGCGATCGGGGCACCTGTCTGCGGTCGCTGATCACGTTGGTGGAGTACCTGTTCCACCGCCAGTCGCAAATCTGAGCATCCGCGCGCGGGATCAAGAGCTGTGCAACGCCGCCAGCAGCGTTATCAGGATCGGTGACAGGCGCATATCGCTGCGCACGACCGAGGAGACCGGGATCCGCAGCGGCCGTCCGGCCAGGTTCAGCCGGGCGATGCCCTCCATGGAGGTGTTCGCGTAGAGGATCGTCCAGGCGTCCGGGCGGTTGATCAGTTCCATCGAGGCGGTGTGGTCGGGCGGGATCGACGGACCGAAGGCCGGGCGGATGGGAAGGTCCGCGAACGCCGCGCGGACGACAGTGTGCAGCAGCACCTGTTCCTGCTCCGGCGGCAGCAGCAGCAGGTAACTACCCAGTTGGGTGAGTGTGACGTCCTCGCGCCCGGCGAGCGGATGGGTCGTCGAGGCGGCCAGTACAAGATCTTCTACCCACAGTTCTTCGACCGTCAGACCGGGTTGATCGACGCTGCCGCGAATGAGCGCAAGATCACAATCGCCATCCGCGACCGCGGCGATGCGCTGCCGGAACGGCTTGATCACGAACTCGATCTCCGCACCCGGGTGCGCATCCCGCGCGCCGGCGATGGCGGACAGCGATCTTGTTGCGAAGGACATATTCGCGGCGAGGCGAATTCGCGGACCGGATGCCCGCACAGCTGCGCGAATGGCGGATTCCAGGCTCAGCATTTGCTTCGCAAGAGGAAGTAGCCGCGCAGTTGCGTCGGTCGGAACGACCGATCTGGTGGAGCGCTCGAAGAGCTGTACACCAAGATCATGTTCGAGTCTGGCGATCTGATGACTGATAGCCGATTGCGATATAAAGCAGCGTGAGGCGGCCCGGCTGAAGCTGAGCTCCTCGCACACCGCGACGAAGTACGAGAGCTGCCGCAGTTCCATCACGATCTCCATTCATGAGGGATCCAGATAAGAGTCATCTAAATTATGCGCCTGACCCGTGAAACAGTCTGCTTCCGAATCGCGTTTACTAATGAGAGAAGGAGGATGTCATGCAGAACGTGGATGCGGGAATCGAAGCCGCGGATGTTGTCATTGTCGGATCGGGCTTCGGCGGGCTCGCCGCTGCCAAGCAGCTGAGCAAGTCGGGGGTTAACTACGTTCTCATCTCGAGTACGCCCGAGCACCTCTTCCAGCCGCTGCTGTATCAAGTTGCGACCGGTGTGCTCCCCGCCACAGATATCGCCCCGCCGATCGCGCAGGTGCTGCGCCGCCACAAGGGGGCCACCGTGCGCCTGGGCAAGGTCGTCGGCGTCGACGCCGATGCCGCGGTGCTCACCTACGAGACCGCCGAGGGGCAGCGCCAGATCCGCTACGGCTCGCTGATCGCGGCGACGGGCGCCAACCAGTCCTATTTCGGCCGCGACGATTTCGCCGAGAAGACCTATTCGCTCAAGACCATCGACGATGCCATCCGCCTGCGCGCGCAGATCGAGCGCGTGTTCGCCGAGGCCGCCGGCGCGGATAAGGCCACCCGGGAGCGGCTGCTGAGCTTCGTGGTCGTCGGGGCCGGGCCGACCGGCGTCGAGGTCGCCGGGCAGCTGAAGGAGCTCGCGAAACGGCATTACCACCAGGAGATTTCGGTCACGCTGGTGGAGGGCGCGGGCGCGGTGCTGCCGCCGTTCGGCGGGAGCCTGTCGCAATACGCGCGGGAGTCGTTGAGCCGCACCGGCGTCGAGGTCCTGCTGGACACCTTCGTCACCGATATCGACCAGGGCAAGGTCACCGTCAAGTCCAAGGACGGGGTCGAGCGGGGCATCGCCGCCGAGACCGTGGTGTGGTCGGCGGGCGTGGCGGCCGGCGGATTCGCCGGGCTGCTGGCCGAGGCCACCGGCTGCGAGACCGACCGCGCCGGGCGGCTGCTGATCAACCAGGACTGCACGGTCGGCCGCCGCGCCGACATTTACGCCATCGGCGATATGACCTCGCTCAACGGCTACCCGGGCCAGTCGCCGACCGCGATGCAGGAGGGCCGCCACGTCGCGGACATCATCCGGCGCAAGAAGCAGGCCGGCGCCCCGTTCGTCTACTGGGACAAGGGCTCGATGTCGGTGATCAGCCGGTTCAGCGCGGTCACCAAGGTCAACGACAAGATCAAGTTCACCGGCCTGATCGCCTGGGTGACCTGGCTGGCGGTACACCTGTTCTACCTGGTCGGTTTCCGCAACCGGTTCGTCGCGGTGGCGTCGTGGCTGATCGCCTTCATCGGCACCGGCCGGCCGGGCTTCGCCGAGGTCGAGAAGGCCACGAGCACAACGGCAACCGAGGAACGCCGAGCGGCATAGGCACTCACGCACGGCCCTCCGGCACCTACCGGAGGGCCGTGTTGCATGACCGTGCGGCACGGCTCGGCACCATATCTCGGCATTCACCGCGATACTCGACCTCCGCGGAACACCCGCGAACCGGGCACGACCAGGTGAGAGGTTCTCACGCCGCGCGCTCCACCTCCACATCCGTCGTTGCCATCTCGAACAGGTCCTCAGCTAGCACATCCGGCTCGACGCGCTCCACCTCGTTCGGCTCGACCGTGGCGAAATGCCCGGAGTCGAACAGTTTCTGAGCGTCGCTGGTCTGGATGATCCTGCCGATCTGCAGACTACCCACCCGCACGCCTTGCGGGCGCACCTGCTGGTCCACCGCGCGTAGATAATTGAGCAGGCCCGATTGCGGCACGCTCACGCTGGCCAGCGCGGCCATCGGCGTGCGGACCGACATGCCCTGCGCGACCAGCACCGCGCCCGAGCCGCGCGCCACCATCGCCGGCAGCAGCGCGTGCAGGATCAGCACCGGGGTCGTCAGATTCACCGGCAGCCAGGATCGCAGTGTGTACACATCCAGCGATAACGCGTCCACCGGGAGCCGGTCGACACCGCCGGGGCTGTACAGCACCACGTCCGGAATGCCGTGACGCGCTTGCAGATCGGCGAGTGCGGCATCGACCTGTGCCTCGTCGGCCAGCTCGGTCTGCTGCACGTCCGTCTCGACGCCGTCGGCGGCCACGGTCGCGCGCATCTGCTCGAGCCTGTCCGTGTTGCGCGCGATCAACGTGACCGAGTAGCCGGCGCGGCCGAAGCGGCGCGCTGCGGACAGGCCGAGGGCGGGACCGGCGCCGAACACTGCCAGGTGGGGCATGGGAGTTCCTTTCGCGGAAAGTTGAGAGGGTACTCAATTTGAGTACCCTCTCAACTTAGCGCGGATCGGGCCTCACGTACAGCCCGTCGGGCCGAGGACGCGATCGCCGGCGACGTGGCGGCGCCACCGCGAGCGCAGCCGTCGGCGCCGCGGGCCGCTCGTTTAGTTCACGTAACACCGTGTTACGAAATGTTCCCAACATCCGAAAGCCGGTGATTTCGAATTATCATCGGCCGACAACCTGGCAGCGGAGAACTCTCCACAGCAGGTCGTCCCCCGGTTTCGACAACATCGGCATCCCGTCGACACAACGGGACAGCGGCACGGCACGCACACCACTCCACCGACGCGAAAGGGCGTGTCCCGCAATGGCATACAACCACAGCATCGGCGGACGGAATTTCACGTTCCGAACGTTGATCGAGGTGATGGCAAAGGCCACTCCCGCGCGATCCGGCGACGAATTGGCCGGTTGCGCGGCACATTCGGATGCCGAACGGGCCGCCGCGAAATGGGTCCTCGCCGATATTCCACTGGCCGCATTCGTCGACGAACCCCTCATCGCCTACGAGACCGATGAGGTGACCCGGCTCATCATCGATTCCCACGACCGCATCGCCTTCGCCCCGCTCGCCCATATGACGGTCGGGGAGTTCCGGGACTGGCTGCTGACCGAGGTCGCCGCCGGCCGGGCCGGGTCCTCGATCGAGGCCGCGGCCCCGGGCATCACTCCGGAAATGGCCGCGGCGGTGTCCAAACTCATGCGCAACCAGGACCTGATCACCGTGGCGGGCGCGCTGTCCCCGCGTGCCGCATTCCGCACCACCATCGGCGCGCCGGGGCGCCTGGCGACCCGGTTGCAGCCCAACCATCCCACCGATGATCCGCGCGGCATCGCCGCCGGAATTCTCGACGGCCTGCTGCTCGGATGCGGGGACGCGGTGGTGGGCATCAATCCCGCGACCGACGCGCCGGAGGCGACCGCGCGCCTGCTGATTCTGCTCGACGACATCCGGCAGCGATTCGATATTCCGATGCAGTCCTGCGTGCTGTCCCATGTGACCTCGACCCTCGAGCTGATGAATCGGGGCATCCCTGTCGATCTGGTCTTCCAATCCATCGCCGGATCGGAGGCGGCCAACCGCGGCTTCGGCATCACGCTGGAGCTGCTGCATGAGGCGCGCACCGCCGCCGCCGAACTCCGCCGCGGCACGGTCGGGAACTGCGCGATGTACTTCGAGACCGGGCAGGGTTCGGCGCTGTCCGCCGACGCCCACTACGGCGTCGGCGGCCTGCCGGTCGATCAGCAGACGCTCGAGGCGCGCGCCTACGGCGTGGCACGGGCCTTCGACCCGCTGCTGGTCAATACGGTGGTCGGATTCATCGGGCCCGAGTATCTCTACGACGGGAAGCAGATCACCCGCGCGGGCCTGGAGGACAACTTCTGCGGCAAGCTGCTGGGGCTGCCCATGGGTGTGGATGTCTGCTACACCAACCACGCGGAGGCCGATCAGGACGACGCCGATCTGCTCGCGACGGCCCTCGCGGTGGCGGGCACGGCATTCGTCATCACGGTGCCCGGCTCCGACGACCCCATGCTCGGTTATCAGAGCCTGTCCTTCCACGACGCGCTGTATCTGCGCCGGGTCTGCGGCCTGCGACCCGCGCCCGAATTCGAGGCCTGGCTGCGCGAACTCGGGATGGTCGACGACAGCGGGCGAGTGCTGCCCGCCGAACCGACCGGATCGCCGCTGCGCGCCGTGGCGGCCGCCCGATGACTGCTGCGGCCGCGGCGGCCCTGCCGCCGCCGGAGGATCCGTGGCAGCCGCTGCGCACGCATACCCGGGCCCGGATCGGGCTGCGCCGCGCCGGAGAGACGCTCGCTACGCCCGAGGTGTTGTCGTTCACCGCATCCCACGCGGTGGCCCGCGATGCGGTGCGCACACCGCTGGACCTCGGCGAGATGAGCGAGCGGCTGGCCGCGCTGGGCATCGGGGATCCGGTGCATGTGCCCAGCGCCGCGCCCGACCGCGATCGGTATCTGCGGCGGCCCGATCTCGGCCGCGTGCCCGCCAACCCGGGCGAATTGCCCTGCGGTGGAGGCGATATCGCACTGGTCGTGGCGGATGGCCTGTCCGCCAAGGCGGTTCACGAACATGCGGCGAGATTGTGTGCGGCGCTGGTGGAATCGCTGTCCGCGCGATATCGGTTCTGCCCCCCGGTGATCGCCACCCAGGCGCGGGTGGCGCTGGGCGATCACATCGGCCGCGCGCTGGGCGCGGGGATCGTCATCGTCGTTATCGGGGAGCGGCCCGGATTGTCGGTCGTGGACAGCCTCGGGCTGTACCTCACCTACGACCCGCGCCCCGGCCGCGCCGATTCCGAACGCAATTGCATCTCCAATGTGCACCCCCCGGACGGTCTCGGCTACACCGGCGCGGCGGCCATCGCGCTGGACCTGATCGAGCAGATGTATCGGCAGGGCCGCTCGGGAGTGGCGATCAAGGCCAGGCCCGTGCACTCGCTCGATTCGGGGCCCACACCGCACCTGGAGCTCCACCGCCCCTGATCGGAACAGCAGGTCATCCCCGCACCCGAAGTCGAGGGGGTGCTCGACTTGTTAGGCTGGGACCATGGTTCGGGCGAGGGAGATCGGTGCGGCGGCGGAGTCGACCGCCGAGACCGATTCGCGCCCGCGGCGCCGGGATGCGCGCGACAACCGGGACAAGGTCGTCGCCGCGGCCCGGGCGCGGTTCACCGCCGAGGGCCTGGACGCCTCCCTCAATGCGGTCGCCCGCGACGCCGCGGTCAGCATCGGCACGCTGTACAACCACTTCCCGACCCGCGAGGCGCTGATCGGTGCGGCGCTGCTCGAGCAGGTCGAGCAGTCGGTGCGCAGCGCGCAGGCGGCGCTGGAGGCCCCCGACCCGTGGACGGGCCTGGTCGATCACCTGACGGCGCTGGCGCAGTGGCAGGCGCGCGATCGCGGATTCACCGATATCTGCGTGTGCTCACTGCCGCCCGAAAACCCCATAGAGATTGTAAAGATGCAGGGGCACAAACTATTTCATGAACTGATTGCCCGCGCGCAGGCCTCCGGCGCGCTGCGCGGCGACGTGGGCGTCACCGATATCGGACTGCTGCTGTGGTCGGCAGTGCGGGCGACCGACGGAGTCCGCGAGCAGGCACCCGACGCCTGGCGGCGGCACCTGGGCGTGCTGCTCGACGGCCTGCGCAGCGCGGCCGCACATCCGCTTCCCGGGCCGCCGCTCGACGACGAATCGGTGCGCATGGCGCTGCGCTCAGGACGTTAGAAAGTCCTTGGCGGCGGCCAAGATTCGCTCGGATAGCTCGTCCTCGGAGGTGGCCCGGGACAGCATCAGCGCGCCCGTCGGTACGGCCAGCTCCACCAGTTCGTCGCGATCGTCGTCGCGCACCTCGCCCGCCACATCGATGACCCGCAACGCCGCGGGCGCATGACCGAACTCGTCAATGCGATCATGCTCCCTTACACCCGAGATCGCGGTCTGCACTGGGAATTCCACATCGACGAGAGCCCGCGCGACCTGTGGATGATCGAGGGGCTACGGCCACCGGAGAGTGGGAGTGACGCCGAGCAGGCCTGGGCCGCAGCTAATTCGCCTCTACCGTATTGATTTACTCTTCGGCGTCATCCCCGCGTCCTTCCGGCCGGGTCAGTTTCCGCGGCGCAGCGCCAGGACCGGGATGGTGCGGATGCCCTTGGTCTTGTCCTCATATTCGCCGAAACCGGGCATGCGGGCGACCTGTTCGGCGTAGATGCGGTCGCGATCCGCACCGGTCAACTCGGTGACCGTCACCGGATATTCCTCTGTGCCGCGCTCGATTTCGGCCCTCCCGGACGCGAGGAGGTTGCGATACCAGTCCGGGTGGGTCGGGGCGCCCGCCTTGGATCCGAAGATGTAGATCAGATTCGCGTCCTGCCCATCGGGCAGGAACACCAGCGGGCTCACGAACTCCTGCCCGCTCTTGCGTCCGCGATGATGCAGCAGCAGCATCGTCGCGCCCTCGAACGGTCCGCCGACCCGGCCCTCATTGGCCCGGAACTCGCTGATGATATTCGCATTCCAGTCGCTCATACCGATCATTCTTCCCGATTCGGCGAGTTCAGTACCGACGCCCGCCCGGCGTGGCGGCGACCCACGCCTGCGCCGAAGTGGGTACCCCCGCGCACGGCCGCCGTAGCCGGTCGGGACGCAGGAGGAGTCACCGGGTCGACCTGACCTAGCCACCGCAGTCGGCACACGACCTCGTATCGCCCGGTTACGCAGGCGGGCGGGTGCCGGCCGTGCGGTAGGTGCCCGGCGTATGGCCCAGTACCTGGCGGTAGACATCGATGAATGCGCTGGGTGTGGCCCAGCCGCACCGGTGCGCGACCGCGGTCACCTGTTCGCCCTCGGCAAGCAGCTGGGTGGCGTGATGCAGGCGTAGCTGCGTGCGCCACTGCGGATAGGTCATCGCGAACTCGGTGCGAAACAGGCGGGTCAGGGTGCGTTCGGCGGCGCCGACCCGGCGGCCGAGCGCGGCCAGCGTCCACCCGATCGTCAGGTCCGTCGCGACGAGGGTGCATGCGTGACGAAGCCTCGGATCGACGGCGGCGGGCAACCGCAGCGACTGTTCGGGGCAGCGGCGCAGCTCATCGAGCAGGACCTGGCGCAGGCGCTCACGCTCCGGGCCTGACGCGGCCGGCTGTGCCGATGGAGCCCGGCCGCAGGCCCTGCGTGGTGACGCTCCGCTGCCGCCTTCGGGCCGGGCAGATCGGCGGTCGAGCAGGCGATGATGAGCTCGCGGGCCAGCGGCGTCACGGCGAGCACGAGCGGTGTCGTGCGGCCCGGGATCAGGGCCGACGCGAAACCGATGGAGTGGAACGACGTCGGACCGTGGAATCGATGCTCGTGCTGGCAACCGGCGGGGATCCAGATCGCCCGGTCGGGGGGCGCGATCCAGCTGCCCGCGTCGGTCCACAGCTGCGACGCACCCGAGCTCATGTAGAGCAGCTGGTGATTATCGTGCACGTGGCGGTCGATCCGGGAACCGGCGGGCTGCTCCATCGCGACCGCCGGCCTGGCCGGGTGCTTGCTGATTTTCGACATCTTCTGGCATTTTATCGGAAGTCTGCCGCCGGCCTCGTTCCTAGGCTGTTCCTGGATCGAAAGGGGCTGCGATGGCTATCGTTCAGGCGGACGACCGGATATCCGCATGGAAACGTATGCGCTGCTGGGCAATTGCGCATGCGGTCGATGACTTCTATCAGGGCATCGTCCCGGCCAGCGTGCCGTTCTTCGTGCTCGAGCGCGGTTACTCCTATACCGCGGCCTCCGGGCTGGCCCTGGCAGCCACGCTGGGAAGTGCACTGCCACAACCGATGCTGGGCATCGCCGTCGACCGGCGGGCGCTGCTGTGGCTGGCGCCCGCCGGGGTGGCGATCGCCGGGATCGGGGCGGGACTGGCGGGACTCGCTCCGACCTATCCGGCGGTGTGGATCCTGTTGCTGCTGTCGGGGATCGGCGTGGCGGCATTCCACCCCGCCGCGGGCCGCGATGCCCGCCGCGACGCCGGGGACAGCGCCACCGCGATGAGCCTGTTCGCCGCCGGCGGCAGCGTGGGCTTCTTTCTCGCGCCGGCGCTGGCGACTCCGGCGCTGGTGTCCCTCGGGCTCGGGGCGACCGCCCTGTTTATTCCCCCGGCGGTCTTGATGGGATTCGTGTTATGGCGCTATCAGCGGCGGCACGTCGACACGGACCACACCGCCGCCCGCCGCGAGGGTCGCGATCGTTGGCTGCCATTTCTCGGGCTGACCGCGGTCGCCGTGGTGCGCTCGATCATCTCCTTCGGCACCAATACCTTCATCGCCCTGTATTGGATCCGGCATCTGGGCGCCTCGCGTGAGTTCGGCGGGACGGCGCTGACCTGCTTTCTCGTCGGCGGAGTCTTCGGAACCCTGCTCGGCGGGCGCATCGCCGACCGGTTCGGCCTGCTGCGCACGATCCATATCGGCGGTATCGCGGCCCTACCCGCGCTCGTGGCGCTGCGCATGGCGCCGAATCCGTATCTGGGCCTGGCTGCGGCGGTGATCAGCGGTGTCGCGGTGAACATTCCGTTCGCCGTGCTGGTCAAACTCGGCCAGGACTATCTGCCTTCCCGGCCCGGCACCGCCGCGGGGGTTACTCTCGGTCTCGCGGTGAGTGCGGGCGGGCTGTTCGTACCGCTCCTGGGCATCATCGCCGACCGGCACGGCCCGCAGGCGGTGCTGACCACGCTGTGTTTCGTGCCGATCGCGGCGATCGTGCTCGGGTTGCTGCTGCCCGCCGGGAATGCCGACGAGAGTCGATGAACGCTTCCGCCTCCGATATCCCGGCGGCAAGGCACCTGCCGTCATCACGGCAGGCCTGTGACCGGGATCCTCTGTGTACCTGTGGATTTCGGCAATGAACACGCCGGAGCCACAGAGCGTGGAGGCGACAGCGCCCCGGGGCAGCGGTCAGCTCGGCGTGCAGGCGATGGTGGCGAACTTGGCCTTACCCCACCACCGGGTCTGTGCCTCGCGCGCGGCAGCGTAACTGTCACCCGCGACCTGCACTGCGACCGGCTGCAGCGAATGTCCGGCCCAATCCTGCGCGGTGCAGGTGAATCCCTGCGGTGGCGGCGCCACCGGCGGCTGCGCCTGTGCCGACGGCACGGTCAGGGCCGCGTATCCGGCCAGCACAACCATTCCCGCCAGGGACTTCCGCATATGCATGAACAGCACTCTCGACGACGGCATCACGATCGGGGGCCTAGGCTACCCGCGCTCGGCCGGACGATCGGCCGCACTTACCTTCAAGGAATGTCGGGCAACGGGTACACGACCTTTGCCGACAGCGAGCACAGGGCAGTGTGCGCCCGTAATGTGAGCGCATGATCGAACTGCGCTCCCGGGTGGCGCGGCTGTGGTCGATGCCCGCCGCGTTGCGGGCCGTCCGCGCCGCCCTCGTTGTTCCGGGGCTATTTGCATTGACCGCCAAGGGAATCGGCAATCCCGACATGGCGACCTTCGCCGCGTTCGGTGGGTTCGCCACGCTGGTCATGGCCTCGTTCGGGGGCAGCCGCAGGGATAAGCTGGTCGCGCATTTCGGGCTGGCGGTCGTGGGCAGCGTGCTGTTGACGATCGGCACCGCGGTGCACACCGTGGTGTGGCTCGCGGTGGCGGTGACGCTGCTGGTCGGGTTCGCTGTGCTGTTCGCCGGGGTGATCGGGCCGAATGTGGCGGCCGGCGGGACGGCCGCCCTGCTCACGTTCGTGCTGCCCGCGGCCTCGCCCGGAACAATGGAGGCGATCCCGTCGCGGCTGGCGGGGTGGTGGCTGGCCTCGGTGGTGGGCACCATTGCGGTGCTGTTGATCTCACCGCGGCCGAGTACCGATGGGGTGCGCACCGCCGCGGGGACCCTCGCGCGGGCATTGGCGGATCGGCTGGATGCGGCGCTTGCCGAGTGCGCAGCGGCCGGATCTGCGGTCGCTTCAGCCACGACGCCCCTCCACGCCGGAGCATCGCCCTCCGCGTCCAGCACCACGCCGTCGATGTCGGCGGCCACAACCGTCGCCTCCGCGGCTACGCCGTCCCGCTCCGGCGCAGCAACATCCGCGTCCAGCACGACGGCGTCAGCACCGGCGGCCACGGCAGTCGGCCCCGCCGCTATGTCACCTCGCTCGCAGGCAACCGCGTCACAGTCCACGGCCGAGGCGGCGCGGGCGGCGGCGATCGAGGCCAAACTTCGGCTCCTCGAGCTGTTCAATGCGGGGCCCAATCGGCCGACAGGGCTCACCGCCGCCGATCAGGCCCTGGCGGGGATGGTGGGAGTTCTGGACTGGATCACCGGGGTGATGGACGACTGCCTGACCGAGCATGCCGACCTCCGCGTGCAGGTCGATGTGGAGAAGGAACTGTTCGTCACCACCGCATCGATGCTGCGGGACGTGGCGGGGCTGCTGGACGGATCAGGGAGCGACCTGCGGTGCGGCGCGGACCTCGACCGGCTGGATCGGGCGCTGGAGCAGAGCGTCACCGCGCTGCGGCATATGAATACCGCGGCGCCGGACTATGCCGACGCGGTGGATGTGTCCTTCCACGCCCGCACGATCGGATTCGGGGCGCGCACGGCGGCGTTCCAGGCTCTGACCGCGGCCGGGCAGATCGACGGCATGGACGAATCGGCCACTACCGCAGCGGAATTGCCGTCGCCATGGCGTCGCCTCGGCATTCTGAGCGCGGTCGGCGGCGTCACCCTCGGGCATGCGAGCCTGCGCTCGGTGTGGTTCCTCAACAGCATGCGCGGCGCAGTCGGCCTGGCGGCGGCGACGGCGGTCGCGGACCTGAGCGGGGTGCAGCACGCTTTCTGGGTGGTGCTTGGCACGCTGTCCGTGCTGCGCACCAGCGCATCCACCACGGGCGCAACGGCTTTGCGCGCGCTGGTAGGGGCGGGCATCGGATTCGTGGTCGGCGCGGCGCTGCTGCTGGCGATCGGCACCGGCCCGGTGGCCATGTGGATCGCGCTGCCCGTGGTCTCGCTGATCGCCGCCTACGCACCGGGTGTGGCGCCCTTCGCGATCGGCCAGGCCGCGTTCACCCTCACCGTTTCGGTGCTGTACAACCTGATCGTCCCGGTGGGCTGGCAGGTCGGCGTGCTGCGGGTGCAGGACGTCGCGATCGGCTGCCTCGTGAGTGTTGTTGTGGGGGCACTCTTCTGGCCGCGGGGCGCGGGGCAGGTCGTGCGCGACGACCTGTCCGACGCCTTCCATCAGGGCGGTCACTATCTGGCAGGCTCCGTCGAATGGGCACTCGGGCTGCGCACCACACCGCCCGAGGAGGCGCGCACCCGCACCGCGGATATGCGCCTGGACGAGGCGGTGCGCGGCTATCTCGCCGAGCGCGGCACCAAACGCATGCCACGCGAACACCTCTGGCGCCTGGTCACCGGCACCACCCGGCTGCGCCTGACCGCCCAATCCCTGGCCGGCCTGCCGCACCCCGACGCCGAACCCGACCCGGTGAGCCAGGCCCTGCACGCGCAATCCGCCCAATTGGCCCTCTGGTTCGACGAATTGGGCGACAGCCTCGTCGGCCACGCACCCCTGCCCGCCGCCACCCTGACCCCGCCGGAACTGGACACCATCGCCGCGACGGCATCGGTCTCGGTCCTGCCGTGCACGCTATGGGTGGAACAGCACATCCAGCACGTCAACCCGCACCTGGCCGAATTGGTCGAGGCCGCAGACGAATTGGCTCGCCAGCGGGCGCTGCCGTGGTGGAAGTAGGGCTTTCAGTCCGGGCTCCACTGAGCGAACAGCCTGTCGATGACAGGCACTACGGCATCGTAGGTCCCCCATGAATCCGGAGCCTCATAGATCGAGTCGAGCGCCGCAATCTGCGGAATCGCCCCATGTGCATCGAAGTGGTGCGACCAGGTTTTTGGCTCAGTCTTGGCCTACACGTCCACTTTTCGCGGAAACCAGGTCGATCGTGCCCGCGGCGAGCGAAAAGTGTACGTCTAGGCGCAATGCCGCTCAGTCAGGCATTCTGCCCGGTTGTCAACCGGGCAGAATGTGGACCGTGGTGGTGTCCCGTCGATCGCGCACACCAGCAGGCCCCGCCAGCGGGCGGCCCCCGCCGCAGGCCCCTTGA
>Ga0185299_10000623_pt1 | contig 89112 bp, 74 predicted proteins | sample PaiPotPPA55metaG_FD_128002 | JGI IMG/M metagenome (GOLD analysis project Ga0185299, IMG submission 128002) | Iron sulfur acid spring bacterial and archeal communities from Banff, Canada, to study Microbial Dark Matter (Phase II) - Paint Pots PPA... ...
ACCGGCTTCGGGTGTTGCTAACTCCCATGGTGTGACGGGCGGTGTGTACAAGGCCCGGGAACGTATTCACCGCGGCAGTGCTGATCCGCGATTACTAGCAACTCCGCCTTCATGCAGGCGAGTTTCAGCCTGCAATCCGAACCGAGACGCGCTTTAAGGGATTCGCTCCACCTCGCGGTATCGCAGCCCTCTGTACGCGCCAATGTAGCACGTGTGTAGCCCTGGACATAAGGGGCATGATGACTTGACGTCATCCCCACCTTCCTCCGGTTTGTCACCGGCAGTCTCGCATGAGTCCCCAACTAAATGCTGGCAACATGCGACGGGGGTTGCGCTCGTTGCGGGACTTAACCCAACATCTCACGACACGAGCTGACGACAGCCATGCACCACCTGTGAAAGTGCCCCGAAGGGAGGGTGTGTTTCCACACCTGTCACTCACATGTCAAGCCCAGGTAAGGTTCTTCGCGTCGCGTCGAATTAAACCACATGCTCCGCTGCTTGTGCGGGCCCCCGTCAATTCCTTTGAGTTTTAGCCTTGCGGCCGTACTCCCCAGGCGGGCAACTTAATGCGTTAGCTTCGACACGGGGGGAGTCGACACCCCCCACATCTAGTTGCCATCGTTTACAGCGTGGACTACCAGGGTATCTAATCCTGTTTGCTCCCCACGCTTTCGCGTCTCAGCGTCAGTCACGTCCCAGCGAGCTGCCTTCGCCATTGGTGTTCCTCCTGATATCTGCGCATTTCACCGCTACACCAGGAATTCCACTCGCCCCTTCCGGACTCTAGCCCGACAGTATCCACCGGCATCCCAGGGTTGAGCCCTGGACTTTCACAGCGGACTGATCGGGCCGCCTACACGCTCTTTACGCCCAATAATTCCGGACAACGCTTGCACCCTACGTATTACCGCGGCTGCTGGCACGTAGTTAGCCGGTGCTTCTTGTGAAGGTACCGTCACTCCGACCGACTATTCATCGGCGAAGCTTCGTCCCAACTGAAAGGGGTTTACAACCCGAAAGCCTTCTTCCCCCACGCGGCGTTGCTGCGTCACGCTTTCGCGCATTGCGCAAGATTCCCCACTGCTGCCTCCCGTAGGAGTCTGGGCCGTGTCTCAGTCCCAGTGTGGCTGCTCGTCCTCTCAGACCAGCTACCCATCGCGGCCTTGGTGAGCCTTTACCTCACCAACAAGCTAATGGGCCGCGGGCCCATCTCGATGCGGAGGCCGAAGCTTCCTTTCCCCTTGCGGGCACATCCGGTATTAGCCCGAGTTTCCTCGGGTTGTCCCAGTCATCGAGGCAGGTAACCCACGTGTTACTCACCCGTTCGCGGCTTTGCCCCAGGGCAAGCCCTGGTTCGTCGCTCCACTTGCATGTGTTAGGCACGCCGCCAGCGTTCGTCCTGAGCCAGGATCAAACTCTCCGTGAAGAACTTCACGAAAAGCTGTCATGGTCGCCGGCGAGGCCGATCGAAATCGACGTTCGCCGAAAGCCGGGACCTCATACACGCTGGTCCCGAACCATGACGGGGTTCCTACTTGACTCTTTGTACCGCCGTCGCGCAAGCAAAGCTTGGCCGACGACGGGTCGAACCTGGACGCTATCCACGACCGGGGGACCGGTCGTAGATGCGCATGCTGTTGAGTTTTCAAAGACCGTATGCAGCGCCGCGGAGTTTCCGCCGGCGCGGCCGCCTCGGCCCACGCGTCCGAAGACGCGCTTAGGGCCAACCGACAATGATAGCGCTATCCCGCGCGCAGGCGCCTGAAGCGGCGCTTGCCGACCCGCAGGAGCGCCCCATCGGCGCGCTCGAGCGGCACGTCGTAATCCCCACGGCCAACCGTCGACTCGTTCAGCGAGACGCCGCCCTCGTCGATCAGCGAGCGCGCGTTGGAGCGCGAAACCCCGAACTCCGACGCGATCACCGCCGGGAGGTGCACCACGCCGTTGTCCGCCTCGATCGCCGCGTCGGGCACCTCCTCCGGAGCTTCGTGTTCTTTGTGCACGCGGTCGAACTGCCGCTCTGCCGCCTGCGCGTCCTCGGGCGAATGAAGCCACGAGACCACCCCGCGCGCGAGCGCGCGCTTCGCATCCCGCGCCGAGACGCCCGCCGGAACCTCCGCGCCGGCCCCGTTGCCCCGCGCCCCGCCGCCGGCGTCCGGCGCGGCGTTCGCCGGCTGCGCCGGCAGGAGCAGGCGCGCGTACTCGGCGATCGCCTCGTCCGGGATCCTCATCGTGCGTCCATACATCTCCGCCGCAACGTCCGTGATGCCGATGTGGTTGCCGAGCGACTTGGACATCTTGCGCCCGCCGTCGATCCCCACGAGCAGCGGCATCGTCAGGATCGCCTGCGACGGCTGGCCGTAGATGCGCTGGATGTCGCGCCCGAGCAGCAGGTTGAACTTCTGATCGGTGCCGCCGAGCTCGACGTCCGCTCGCACGGCCACCGAGTCGTATGCCTGCAGCAGCGGGTACAGCAGCTCGAGCAGCGAGATCGGCTCCTTCGCCGACCAGCGCTTCGCGAAGTCGTCGCGCTCGAGCATCTGTGCCGCCGTCGTCGTGCGCAGCAGCGCGAGCATGTCCGCGAGCGGCATGTCGAGCCATTCGCTGTTGCGCCGGATCTCGAGGCTCTGCGGATCCTTCGCGAGGATCTTCGTCGCCTGCTCGTGGAACGTCGCCGCGTTCTCCTCGATCTGCTCCGGCTCGAGTACCGGCCGCTCCGCCGAACGGCCCGAGGGATCGCCGATGCGCGCGGTGTAGTCGCCGATGATCAGCACCACCCGGTGGCCCGCGTCCTGGAATTCCCGCAGCTTGCGCAGGACGACCGCGTGGCCCAGGTGGATATCGGGCGCCGTCGGGTCGATTCCCAGCTTCACGCGCAGCGGGCGGCCCTCGTCCGCGGCCAGCGCGAGCTTCTCGGCGAGCTCTCCCGCGGGGAGGCTGTCGACCGCGTTGCGCGCAAGCTCTTCGGCCGCCCGCGAAGCCTTCGCGCGCGCCGCGTCGGTCGTTTTCGCCATCTCGGCGCAATGCTAGACTCTCGCCCTTCCGTGGGGTGACACCGCTACCTCCCTGCGCTCGCTGCCTCCAGCCGCCGCCGTGGCCCCGACGCCCGGCGCGAGGCGCTGCCGGACCCTGTCGATGAGCGTCGCGTATCGCACTGAAATCGCATCAGTCTCAAGGCCGCGCCTGAAGCGGCTGCGCTTCCTCGCGATCCTCGCCGCGACGCTCCTGCTAGGCCTCGTCTCGTTCGTCTTCGGTATGTTCATCGCCGTCGCGTCCGACCTGCCGTCGCTGCAGCGGTTCGCGGAGCTCGGCGAAGCTCGCAGCTCGACGCTGCTCGACGACGTCGGCCGGCCGCTGGGCGTGCTCTCCGAGCACAACCGCGTCATCGTCACTCCGTCCGAGATCCCGCCGATCGTCAAAGAGGCGGTCGTCTCGATCGAGGACAAGCGCTTCGAGACCAACGGCGGCATCGACATCCGCGCGATCGCGCGCGCGTTCGTCAACGACATCGTCCACAGCGGCTCCGTGCAGGGAGCGTCGACGATCGAGCAGCAGTTCATCAAGAACGCGCTGCAGGCGCAGTCTCATCGCACGGTCTTCGAGAAGCTCCGCGAGGTCGCGCTCGCGTTCCAGCTGGCGCACAAGTGGTCGAAGGAAAAGATCCTCACCGCGTACCTCAACACGATCTACTTCGGCAACGGCGCCTACGGCATCGAGTCGGCCGCCGAGACGTACTTCGGGCACGACGTCAATCACCTCGGCTGCGGCCCGCCCCCCGCACGCGAGCTCTGCGTCGAGCAGCTCCAGCCATGGGAGGCCGCGCTGCTCGCCGGGATCATCCAGTCGCCCAGCGCGTACGACCCCGCGACACACCTCGCCGCCGCGCGCCTTAGGCGCAACGTCGTCCTGCGGCAGATGCTCGAACAGGGGTACATCGAACGGCCTGTCTACGAACAGTCGGTCCTCGAGGCGCTCCCGGCCGCGAAGGACATCCAGCCGCCGCGCCAGCAGACCGTCGAAAGCGTCGACGCGGGCTATTTCACGAGCTGGGTCACGCAGCAGGTGATCGAACGCTACGGCGCCGCGCGCGCGTTCAACGGCGGCCTGCGCATCAAGACCACGCTCGACCTCGAACTCCAGCGGGCGGCCGAACAGTCGATCAACAACTACCTCGCCTACCCCGGCGGCCCCTCCGCGGCGCTCGTCGCGATCGAAAACTCCACGGGCGAGGTCCGCGCGATGGTAGGCGGGCGCAACTACGAAAGCACGCCCTTCAACCTCGCGACCAGCGGCGAGCGCCAGCCCGGATCCTCGTTCAAGGCCTTCGATCTCGCCGCCGCCCTCGAGGACGGTATCTCGCCGTACTCGGTGTGGAGCTCGCGGCCCAAGGTGTTCGTCATCAAGACACCCGCCGGGCCTGAAAAGTTCGTCGTGCACAACGACGAAGGCGCCTACAGCGGGTCCAACACCCTCACCGGCGCGACCACCTACTCGGACAACTCGATCTACGCCGAAGTAGGGCTGCATGTGGGGACGAAAAGGATCGCCAACGTGGCCCACGAGATGGGGATCACGACGCCGCTCTCCACCAACGCCGCCATGACCATCGGCGGGCTCACCGTCGGCGTCACGCCGCTCGACATGGCGCACGCCTACGAGACGATCGCGCACGGAGGAAGGCGCATCAGCGGAACGCTCGGCGAACCCGGCGAAGCCGTCGGCATCCAGGAGGTCGACGCCGGAAGCGGCACGCTCCCCGACGGCTCGCGCGCGGACATCAACCGCGTCACCGGCAGGCAGGTCCTGCCGCCGGAAGTCGCTGCGACCGAGACGTCGATCCTGCAGACGGTCGTCGAAAGCGGCACGGGGCGCGCCGCCGCGATCGGGCAGTTCGCCGCGGGCAAGACGGGCACCACCACCAACTACGGCGACGCCTGGTTCGTCGGCTGGAACCACCGCTACACCGTCGCCGTCTGGGTCGGCTACCCCAACAGCCTCGTGCCGATGACCACCGATTTCAACGGCAAGCCCGTGCTCGGCGGCACGTTCCCGGCGCTCATCTGGCACGACTTCATGACCGCCGCGATCCACTTCGAAGGCGAACGCGCCGAACGCTCGCAGCACCGCGGCCAGGGCACCTCCGGCGGCAACGGCGCGTCGGGTTCGAGCGAAGGCGGCACATCGGCTCTCCCGGGTGCCGGGGGGACATCGGGAAGCGGTGCGAGCGGCGCCGCCGGCGGCAGCTCCAAATCAGGAGCGTCCTCGGCCCCGGCCGCGCCGGCGGGTGAAGGCGGCGGCGCCCATGGCGGCTCCGAACGTGGCACCGCCGCTCCGCGGGAAACCCCCGAACCGTCCTCCGGCTCGCCGCCGAGCTCGAGCCCGCCCGCGCCCTCCTCGCCTCCGGCGTCCTCGGGACCACCCACCGGGGGCGTCAGCCCAGGGGGTTAGGAACGCGCGCGCCGCTCCTCGAGCGCCCGCTCGAAAGCGGCGTACGCCGCGTCGTCGAACAGCCAGAAGCGCGCCCGCTCGACGCCGCGGAACTGCGCCATCGCGGCGCCCACCGCATCGATCGCGACGTGAGCCGCCGGCTCGATCGGATACCCGTACACGCCGGTCGAGATCGCCGGGAAAGCGAGGGCGCGGCACCCGTGCGCCGCGCCCAGCTCGATCGCGCGGCGGTAGCACGACGCCAGCAGCTCCGGTTCTCCGCCCTCTCCGCCGCGCCAGACGGGGCCGACGGCGTGGATCACGTGACGTGCCGCGAGCAGCCCGCCGCCCGTGATCTTCGCATCGCCCGTCTCGCATCCCCCGAGCGCGCGGCACTCCTCCAGCAGCGACGGTCCCGCCGCGCGGTGGATCGCCCCGTCGACCCCACCGCCCCCGAGGAGCGAGGAGTTGGCCGCGTTCACGACCGCGTCCGCCTCCTGATCGCGCGTGATGTCGCCGCGGTGGAGCGTGATCACCTGCCTCACCCCGCTCCGCGCACCACGAGCAGCGCGCCCGCGCCCGTCGGGACGAGCGCCTCGCTGACGCGCTCGTCGTGCGCGACCAGCTCGCGAAAGTCGATCAGCTCATCGGCGTGCGAGATCACGTTGTCCACGACCAACAGCCCGCGCGGCGGCAGGACGCGCACGAGGTCCTGCCAGTAGGAGACGTACGCCGGGCGCTCCGCGTCGAGAAAGACGAACTCCCATTCCCCGTCCGCGCTCGCCATGAGCACAGCTCCGGCGTCGGCGACCCTCAGCTCGACCGCCTCCTCGAGGCCCGCCGCGGCGAGGTTCTCGCGCGCCCGCTGCGCCCGCGCGGGGTCGATCTCCACGCTCGTCAGCGACCCTCCAGAGGCCTGCGCCGCGTCCGCCAGCCAGATCGTCGAATAGCCGTTCGAGGTCCCCAGCTCGAGCAGTCTTCGTGGCGCGAGCGCGCGCACGAGCAGCGCGAGCACGCGCGCCGTGTCGGGCTCCAGGTTGCGCCAACGCTGCAACCGGTCGATCTGCCCCGCGTCGTGCTCCCGGCCGCCGCGGTGCAGCTCTTCGAGGAGGCTCGCGAGTTCGCTGTCCACGTGCGGAGTATCTCCGTCCGTGCACGCCGGCGCGTGTCGCGTACTCTTGCCCCCTGACGCGCGCCCGAACGAAGCCACCGGAGGTTAGACGTGACCGAGATTCCCACGCTGTACGTGTGCCACGGCGATGAAGGCGGGCCCAGGATGCACCCCTGCCGCCGCGTGCAGGAGGCGCTCAAAGACGCCGGCATCGCCTACGAGAAGGAGATCGCCGCACACGGCAGCCCGATCCCGTTCCTGCGCAAAGGCTCGCGCGAGGTGCTCGAGAAGGCGACGGGGTCGAAGAGCCTACCCTCGCTGAGGCTCGCCGACGGCACGGTGCTCACGCACTCGCGGGCGATCCTCTCCTGGATCGGAGCACAGAAGAGCGAGCACGCCGTCTGAGGCGACCCCGCGCTCGCGAGCGCGCGCGGCCTACAGCCGCGGTCCCGCCGCAGACGCGCGTCGAGCTCCAGGCCGCCGCGGCGGCCCGATCGGCGGCCGCGGGCGCGACACGTACTCGTTGCCCGCGGCGCTGAAGCGCCAGTGCAGGTCGACGGCGCTCGTGATGCCCACGCGCGGGCCGCGCACGATCTCGGGATCGCGCCACTCGCGAGCGCGCCCGCTGATGCGCACGGGCCCGCGCGAGAGACTCGTCCCGTTGTCGCTCAGCCAGATGCCCATCGCCTGCGTGAGCTTGCCCGGGCCCGAGCAGAGATCGCGCGCTTGCACCCCTCCGTTTGCGTCGGCGCGCGGGCGCCCGCCACGCAGCCGGCGCGAGCGCATTTCCGCGAGCCCCGTCAGCGGCTGCAGCGCACGGATCAGCACCGCAGCACCGACGCCGTCACGCTCGCAGACCGCGTTCAGCAGCGCGTGCACGCCGTACGAGCGGTACACGTACGCCTGGCCGGGCGGCCCGAACAGCGTCTGCGTGCGCGGCGTCAGCCCGGCGAACGCGTGGCAGGCCGGCTCCGTCTCGTGGTAGGCCTCCGTCTCCACGATCACGCCGCTGACGCCGGCGTGCGTGACCACGCAGCCGACCAGATCCGGCGCGACGTCGAGGACGCTGCGCGCGTAGAACTCAGGCGGGAGCGTGGCCATCGAGCGCCGCACGCGCGGCTGCGATCTGCTCTGTGACGCGCGCCGTCGCGGTTCCTCCTTCGGAGACCTTCGACTCGAGCCAGGACTGCTCCGAGAGCACGTCGCGGTACTCGTCGGCGTGCTCCGCGAGGACCGCGCTCTGCGCGGCGAGGTCGTCGACGTCGAGCTGGGAGAGCGCGACGCCGCGGTCGAGCGCCGTGCGCACGAGACCGCCGACGACGCCGTGCGCCTCGCGGAATGGGACGCCGTGGCGCACGAGCAGGTCCGCGACGTCGGTTGCGGCGATCAGCTCGTCGCGCGCCGCCGCGGCCATTCGCTCGCGCTCGAAGTGCACCCCGGCGATCATGCCCGCAGCCGCGGCGAGCATCAGCTCGAGCGTGTCTGCCGCGTCGAAGAGGTGCTCCTTGTCCTCCTGCAGGTCCTTGCTGTAGGTGAGCACGAGCGCGTGCATGACGCCATGCAGCGCGGCTAGGTGGCCGACGACGCGCGGGGCCTTCGCGCGCAGGAGCTCGGCGGCGTCGGGGTTCTTCTTTTGCGGCATGATCGAGGAGCCCGCGCTCCACTCGTCGGGTAGCTCGCAGAAGCCGAACTCGGCGCTCGACCACAACACGAGCTCGGCGCCCAGCCGCGATAGGTGGGTCGCGCACGTCGCCGCCGCGGCGAGGTAGTCGAGCACGAAGTCGCGCGAGGAGACGGCGTCGATCGAGTTCGGCACCACATCGTCGAATCCGAGCTCGCGCGCGAGCATGCGGCGGTCGGTCGCGAAGTTCACGCCCGCGAGCGCTCCCGCTCCCAGCGGCAGCCGCCGCGTCGCGCGCTCGGCGAACTCGAAGCGCTCGCGATCGCGCGCGAGCATCCAGAAGTAGGCGAGCAGGTGGTGGCTCAGGTACACCGGCTGCGCGCGCTGCAGGTGCGTGTATCCCGGCAGCTGCCAATCGATGTGCTCCTCCGCGCGCTCGAGGAGCACGAGCATCAAGCGCCCGATCGCCGCGTGCACCTCGCGGCAGCGCTCGCGTGTGTACAGCGCGAGGTCGGTAACGACCTGGTCGTTGCGCGAGCGCGCCGTGTGCAGTCGCCCGGCGACGGGTCCCGCGACCTCCGTGAGGCGCCGCTCGATCGCCATGTGGATGTCTTCGTCGTCCTCCGAGAACTGAAAGCGCCCCTCCGCGAGCTCCGCGGCGACCGTCTCGAGTCCCGCGGCGATCTCCTTCGCGTCGGCCTCGCCGATGATCCCCTGCGCCGCGAGCATGCGCGCGTGCGCGCGCGACTGCGCGATGTCCGCGGGCCACAGCCGGCGGTCGAACGCGATCGAGTCGTTCATGCGCTTGAAGTCGGGATGCTGTCGCTCGCGGAAGCGGGACACGGCGCTCAGTCTAGGTGCGCTCAGGAGCGCTGCTCGAGCTGCGCGCGCAGCTCTGCCGCGACGCGCTCGACCTGCGCCTCGCTCATCTCGGGGAAGAACGGCAGCGCGATCGAGCGCGCGCTCACGTCCTCGCAGACGGGGAACTCGCCCTCGCGGTGCCCGAAGCGCTCGCGGTAGAAGCTCATCAGGTGGATCGCGGGCAGGTACGGCTTCGTCTGGATGCCGCGCGCGGCGAGGCCGCGCACTGTCTCATCGCGGTCGACGCCGCGCGGGAGCTGCACGACGAACACGAACCACCCCCGCCGCGCGCCGCGCGCGTCCTCGCACGGCAGCGTCAGCCCCTCGAGGCTCGCAAGCGCCTCGCGGTAGCGAGCCGCGACCCCCGCGCGAGCCGCGAGCATCGCGTCGAGGTGCGACAGCTGCGCGAGGCCGAGCGCGCACGCTATGTCTGACAGGCGGTAGTTGAAGCCGAGCCGATCGTGGTCGAGCCAGCCCATGTCGGGCGCGCGCCCCTGGTTGCGCTCGGAATCGATTCGCTGCTTGAGCTCCTGCGAGCCGAGGGCGACCATGCCCCCCTCGCCGGTCGTGAGCTGCTTGTTGGCGTAGAAGCCGAACACCGTCGCGTGCCCGCGGCCGCCGACGGGCGCCCCGTCGGCGTGCACCGCGCCGAGCGCCTCGCACGCGTCCTCGACGATCGCGATCCCGCGGCTCGACGCGAGGCTCTCGAACGCCTCCATCTCGGCGGGATAGCCGAAGATGTGCACCGGCATGATCGCGCGCGTGCGCTCGCCCACCGCGGCCGCTGCAGCGTCTGGGTCGAGGTTGAGCGTGACGGGGTCGATGTCCGCGAACACGGGCCGCGCGCGCTCGTACACGGCGACGTTTGCGGAGGCGACGAACGAGAACGGGCTCGTGACGACCTCGTCGCCCTCGCCGACGCCGACCGCGCGCAGCGCGAGGTGCAGCCCCGCGGTGCCGCTCGAGACGGCGCTCGCGCAGCGTGCCCCTACGCGCGAGGCGAACGCGCGCTCGAACTCCTGCACCCGCGGGCCCAGCGAGAGCTGCCCCGAGCGCAGGACGTCGATTACCGCGCGCTCCTCCGCCTCGCCGAGCACCGGGCGCGCGAGCGGGATCGTCTCGCGCCCGCCCGCGCCCGCCGGGTCGCCCGCGCCGGCGCCGGCGCCGGCGCCGGCGCGCGCAGCGTCGGCACCCGCGTGCGCCGCGCTCGGAGCCACCTAGGTCCGCCCGGACGAGCGGGCCGCGGGATCGGGCGGCGGAGCGTGCTCGGGCTGCATGCCGTACTCGAGCGAGTCCACGAGCGCGTTCCACGACGCGGCGATCAGGTTCTCGGAGACGCCGATCGAGCCCCACACGTCGTGACCGTCGGAGGCGTCGATGAGCACGCGCGTGACCGCGTCCGTGCCCTTCGTCTCATCGAGGATCCGCACCTTGAAGTTGACGAGCTCGATGTCGCGCAGGTGCGGGTAGATCTCGCCGATCGCGTCGCGCAGCGCGGTGTCGAGCGCGTTTACGGGGCCGTTGCCCTCGGCGGTGCGGACGTAGCGCTCGCCGCCGAGCCAGATCTTGATCGTCGCCTCCGTGACGACCTTTCCGTCCGCGCGCTGTTCGACGAGCACGCGCCAGGACTCGAGCCGGAAGAGCGGCTCGTACGCGCCCGCCTCCTTGCGCATTAAAAGCACGAACGAGCCGTCGGCGGCCTCGAACTGAAAGCCGCCGTGCTCGAGCTCCTTGACGCGCTCGAGCACGCGCTTGCAGAAGTCATCGAGCGCCGCCCCGGTCGGCAGCTCGAGCCCCGCCTCGCCCGCCTTCTCGAGGATCGTGCCCTTCCCCGAGAGCTCGGAGATGAGCACGTCGCGGCCGTTGCCGACGACCTCCGGGTCGACGTGCTCGAACGTCTGCGCGTCCGCGCGCACGCCCGCGGCGTGCAGCCCGGCCTTGTGCGCGAAGGCGTGCTTGCCGACGTACGGCTGGGAGACGTCCGGCGTGCGGTTGAGGAGCTCGTCGACGAAATGCGCGGTCTCCGTGAGGCGCGCGAGGCGCTCGTCCGGGAGGACTCTGACGCCCATCTTCAGCTGCAGGTCGGCGATGATCGTGATCAGGTTCGCGTTGCCGGTGCGCTCGCCGATTCCGTTGACGGTCCCCTGTACCTGCGTCGCTCCGCCTTCGACCGCGGCGAGCGTGTTCGCGACCGCGCAGCCGGAGTCATCGTGCGTGTGGATGCCCAGCGGCGCGTTCGGAAGCGCTTCGCGCACGACGGCGAGCGCGGTGCGGATCTGCGGCGGCAGCGACCCGCCGTTGGTGTCGCACAGGACGATGCGCTCGGCGCCCGCGTCGACGGCCGCGCGCAGGCACTCGAGCGCGTAGCCGGGGTCGAGCGCGAAGCCGTCGAAGAAGTGCTCCGCGTCGAGCAGCACGCGCTTGCCGGCGCCGGCGAGGAAGGCGACCGACTCGCCGATCATCGCGAGGTTCTCCTCGCGCGAGACGCGCACGACCTTTTCGACGTGCAGCGGCGATGCCTTGCCGACGAGCGTGCACACGGGAGCGAAGCAGCCGGTGAGCACGCGCAGGCCCTCGTCGTCTGACGCGGCGACGCCGCGGCGCCGCGTCATCCCGAACGCGACGATCTGGGCGACCTCGAGCCGCTCGCGCTCGAGCAGTTCGAAGAGCTCGAGCTCCTTGGGGTTCGACGCCGGAAAGCCTGCCTCGATCAGCTCGATCCCGAGCGCGTCGAGCGCATGCACGACGCGCAGCTTCTCCGCCGCGGTGAGCGTCATGCCGCCGCCGCCCATCCCGTCGCGCAAGGTCGCGTCGTATAGCTGCACGGCCGTCATGATCGGCTACCCGCGCGCGATCTTCACGCGCCCGGAGCGCGAGCGGCGGCGTCCTCGACGACGCCCTCCCGCGTCTCGAGCGCGACTGGCTGCACGACGTCGAGCCACTCGCGGTAGCGCTCCGTGCGCCCGTGGATCGCGTCGTCGAACGCCTTCTGGAGCACGCGCGTGACCTCGCCGGGCTCGCCGGTCCCGATCGCGTGGTCGTCGATCTCACGCACGGGAACGACCTCGGCGGCGGTCCCGGACATGAACACCTCGTCCGCCAGGTAGAGCTCCGCGCGCGCAACGTCGCGCTCGACGACGGTGTAGCCGAGGTCGCGCGCTATCTGGATGATCGAGCGACGCGTGATCCCGTCGAGGATCGAGTTGTGCTGTCCGGGCGTCGCGATCGTCCCGTCGCGCACGACGTACAAGTTCTCGCCGGTGCCCTCGCACACGCGCCCGGTGTCGTCGAGCAGGATCGCCTCCTCGTAGCCGGACTTCAGCGACTCGATCTTCGCGAGCACGCTGTTGAGGTACTGCCCCGACGCCTTCGCATGCGGGATCAGCGAGTCGGGGCTGATCCGCCGCCACGAGGACACCTTCGCGCGCACGCCGTGCTGCATGCCGGCCTCGCCCAGGTAGGAGCCCCACTCCCAGCACGCGATCGTCACGTCGACGGGCGCCTCGAGCGGGTTCAGGCCCATCTGGCCGTAGCCGCGATTGACGATCGGGCGGATGTAGCAAGAACGCAGGCTGTTGCGCGCGACCAGCTCGAGCACGGCCGCGCGCAGCTGCTGCGCGGAGTACGGCACGGGCATGTAGTAGAGCTCCGCCGAGCGCAGCAGGCGGTCGATGTGCTCGACGTTGCGGAACACAGCCGGCCCGAACTCCGTCTCGTAGCAGCGCATGCTGTCGAAGACCCCGGTTCCGTAGTGCAGCCCGTGCGTGAGGACGTGGACCTTTGCGTCCTCCCAGGCGACGAAATCTCCGTTCATCCATATGAGGTCGGTGGGGTCCATCGGTGTCCTCCTATAGGTGTTCGAGCACTGCCTCGGTCGCCTGCGCGGTGCTCGCCGCGCCGCCGAGGTCGGGCGTCCGCAGGCCGCCGTCGAGGGCGCGCTCCACCGCCGATTCTACAGCGGCCGCCTGCGCGTCCAGCAAGAGACCGTGCCGCAGCATCATCGCCGCGGAGAGGAACATCGCGAGCGGGTTCGCGATCCCCTGGCCCGCGATGTCGGGCGCCGAGCCGTGCACCGGCTCGAACAATCCCGGAGCGCGGGCGCCGAGCGACGCGCTCGGCAGCATGCCGATCGAGCCCGTGAGCATCGCCGCCTCGTCGGAGAGGATGTCGCCGAACATGTTCTCCGTGAGGATCACGTCGAAGTGGCGCGGCGAGGACACGAGCTGCATGGCGGCGTTGTCCACGAGCACGTGCTCGAGCTCGATGTCGGGGAACTCGCGCGCGTGCACGCGCGTAACGGTCTCGCGCCACAGGCGGCTGGTCTCGAGCACGTTGGCCTTGTCCACGCTCGAGACGCGGCCGTTGGCCGATCTTCGCTCGGCGGCGGCGAACGCCACCCGCGCGATGCGCTCGACCTCGGCGACCGAATAGCTGCAGACGTCGGACGCGCCCTCGGCGGTGCGCGTCTTCTCGCCGAAGTAGATGCCGCCGGTCAACTCGCGCACGACGAGCAGGTCGGTGCCTTCGATGCGCTCGCGCCGCAGCGGCGACGCGTCATAGAGCGCCGGCAACGGCTTCACCGGCCGCAGGTTGGCGTACAGCCCGAGCCCCTGCCGCAACGCCAAGAGGCCCTGCTCGGGCCGCGCCGCGCCGGGGTCGGTGGTGTCCCACTTCGGCCCGCCGACCGCGGCGAGCAGAACGGCGTCGGAGCTGCGGCAGGCGGCGAGGACCTCGTCGGTGAGCGCGGTGCCGTGAACGTCGATGCTCGCGCCGCCGAAAGCGTGCTCGTCGAACTCGAACTCGCCGACCGCGCGCAGCACCTGGAGCGCGGCCGACATGATCTCGGGTCCGATCCCGTCGCCGGGCAGCGTGACGATGCGCGTGGCCATTGTGCGCGGAAACGCTACAGCGCAGCCGCGCGCGCACACCCGACCGAGCTCGACGCCGCCTCCCGTGCGGGTCTGGTCGAGAAAAAGAGCGGGCGCCCCGAGGGCGCCCGCTCACCGGACCGGCACGTTCAAAAAGAGGCGCGGGCGGCTTCGCCCACCGGCCCTGTCCTCGCGCGCGTCAGGAGTTCTCCACCTTGATCGCCTTGTCGGGCGTGACGTGCCGCAGGCCGCGAAGCGTTTTGATGGCCGACCAGAATGCGTGGCGGTCCGCCTCGATCGTTTTGTAATACACGCGCACCGCAGCCAGCTTCTGCGCTCTCAGCACGTCTATCGCAGCGGTCTGCGCGTGGCGTACGCTCACGCATGCCGGTGCGCCGTCTTTCGGTGTCGGGCACGCGAGTGCGATCGCGTGTGAATCGGCTGCGATCTCCGCCTTGAGCGTCGTGCGCGCGGTCACGACGGCCGTCTGCGCAGCCGTGAAGTTCGACTGCAGCGCCGCGCAGTCGGCGAGCACCGCCGCCGTGACGGATTTGAGTCGCGGCCGCTTGCCTGCGGCCACACTGGTGCACAGGCTCGACGCCACGGGGTACGTCTGCTGGAACGTGCGTTCTCCGGCGTGGCTGCCGGCGTTCGCGGCCGCGGGAAGCGCGAGTGCCGCGACCGTGGCTGCGGTCGCTGTGACACCTAGTAGTCGCTTTGGCATTGCCTTATCGCCTCCTTGATGGGGGTAATTCGCCGCGGCCGAGCCGGGCCTTGTCGCGGCGTACTTCGCCGGGGCCGAGCCGGAGCCTCCTTCGGCGAGGATGCCCACTTAACCTGAGAGGCGCTTATTAGTTGCGCCTCTCAACGCGTGTCGGAGTCGCGCCTCTCGGCGCGCGTCGGGCGCCGGCAAAACGCCGCTTTAGAGCGCGGTCGTCACGGGCCCATTTCGCTCGCGCTCGCGTTCGAACTCGGTGATCGCGTCCGCCTCGGCGAGCGTCACGCCGATGTCGTCGAGACCGCCGAGCAGGCGCCGGCGGACCTCGGCATCGATCTCGAAGGGCACCGTCGCGGCTTCGCCGTCGGGCCCGGGATAGCGCACCTCGAGCGCGCGCAGGTCGATCAGGCCCTCGCCCGCGCGGGCCAGCGCGGCGCAGTGCTCCCCGTCGAGCACGACCGGCAGGAGCCCGATCTTGGTGCAGTTCGAATAGAAGATGTCGGCAAAGCTCGGCGCGACGATCGCCTGGAAGCCGTAGTCCTGGAGCCCCCACGGCGCGTGCTCGCGCGAGGAGCCGCAGCCGAAGTTCTCGCCCGCGACGAGGATCGGGTTGGGCGGCAGATCCCAGCCTGGCTCCTTCGCCCAGTCGTAGAAGAGGAACTGCCCGAATCCGGTGCGCTCGACGCGCTTGAGGAACTGCTTCGGCATGATCTGATCGGTGTCCACGTTCGCGCGGTCGAGGTGGCTGACGGCGCCGCGGATGGTCTCTATCGGATCCACGTCTCTCCCCTGTCTTACGCGGGCCTCACGCCGCCGAAGATCGCGGCCTCGGCCCACTTGAAGTGGACTTCGACGTCCTGGAAGCCCGCGTCGCGCAGCCACTGCAGCTGCTCATCGACGGTGTCCGGGCGATCTTCGTCGGCGTCGCCGAGCAGCTCCTCCTCGAGCTCCGCCCGCGTGCGGCCGCCCGGCCGGTCGCATTCGAGGCGCAGGGTGTTCTCGACCAGCTGCTCCTCCCACAGCCCTTGCAGCGGGCCGCGTATGCGGACGTAGTCGAGGTTGACGAACATCGCGTCGGCGTCGAGCAGCGCGAACACCTCGGCGTAGAGCGCGCGCTTGCGCTGGGCGGGGAGATGATGGATCGCGAGCGAGGAGACCGCGGCGCCGTAGCGGCCCTCGGGAATCCCCTCGCGCCAGCGGGGCATCGAGAGATCGCCGCGAACGATGCGCCAGCGTCCGCGATCGGCGAGCGTGTCCGCGACGCCGGCGAGCATCGGCTCGGAGAAGTCGACGAGGATGGCCTCCGCGCGCGGGAAGCTCGCGAGCATGAGCCGCGAGAGCGCGCCGTCACCGGCGCCGAGGTCGAGAAACCGCTCGACCTCGTGCCCGTGGCGCTCGAACAGGCGCGCGACGAGGTCTTCCTGCACATCGATCAGCGGCAGTCGCTGCGCCCGCCGGTCGAGGAACCACCTGGCGGACCCGGGGTGCTGCCAGGTCGCGCCGGGCGAGCGTTCCCCTGTCGAGTGGATCTCGCTTGCCGTCGGGTGGACCTCGCTTGGCATCACTGCCACTCGCGGATGTCGGTGAAGTGGCCCGTGACCGCCGCCGCGGCGGCCATCTGTGGTGAGACGAGGTGCGTGCGCCCGCCGCGGCCCTGGCGGCCCTCGAAGTTGCGGTTGGACGTCGAGGCGCAGCGCTCGCCCGGCTGGAGGATGTCGGGGTTCATCCCGAGGCACATCGAGCACCCGGCGGCGCGCCAGTCGAAGCCCGCCTCGCGAAAGACGTCGTCGAGGCCCTCGGCCTCGGCCTGCGCCTTGACCTGTTGCGAGCCGGGAACGACCATCGCGCGCACGCTCGACGCGACGCGCCGCCCGCGCACGACCTCGGCGGCGGCGCGCAGGTCGTCGATGCGAGAGTTGGTGCACGAGCCGATGAAGACGCGGTCGAGCTTGATCTCCGAGATCGCGGTTCCGGGCTCGAGGTCCATGTAGTGCAGCGCGCGCTCCGCGGCCTCGCGCTCGGCCTCGGTCGCGAACTCCGACGGCGAGGGCACGCTGCCGGTGACCGGGCCGACCATGCCCGGATTCGTGCCCCACGTGACCTGCGGGGACATCGCGCTCGCGTCGACGCGCACCTCGTCGTCGAAGCTCGCGCCCTCGTCGCTGCGCAGCTCGCGCCAGCGCTCGATCGCCTCGGCGAGCTCGCCGTCGCGAGGCGCGCCCGGCCGCGGGCTCGAGGTGAACCACTCGAACGTCGTGTCGTCGGGCGCGATCATTCCCGCGCGTCCGCCGCCCTCGATCGTCATGTTGCAGATCGTCATGCGGCCCGCCATCGAGAGCGCCTCGATCGCCTCGCCCGCGTACTCGACGACGTGCCCGGTCGCGCCGTCGACTCCGATCTGTCCGAGCGTGCCGAGGATGAGGTCCTTGGCGGTGACGCCAAACCCGAGCTTGCCCTCGTACAGGACCCGCATCGAGCGCGGAGGGTGCTGAACCATGCACTGCGTCGCGAGCACGTGCTCGACCTCGCTCGTGCCGATGCCGAACGCGAGCGCGCCGAAGGCGCCGTGGGTCGAGGTGTGCGAGTCGCCGCATACGATCGTCATGCCCGGCTGCGTGACTCCGAGCTCGGGGCCGATCACGTGCACGATCCCCTGGCGCGCGGAGCCGAGCGAGTACACGGGGACGCCGAACTCGGCGCAGTTGCGCTCGAGCGTTTCGACCTGCACGCGCGAGAGCTCGTCCTTGATGCGCGCGGCGAGGAGCGTGCCGTCGGTCGGTGTGTTGTGGTCGGCGGTCGCGAGCGTACGGTCGGGCCTGCGCACGCGCCTGCCGGCGAGGCGCAGGCCGTCGAACGCCTGCGGGCTGGTGACCTCGTGCACGAGATGCAGGTCGACGTACAACAGCCCGTCCGCGACCTCGTGCGCGCCCCAGATCTTCTCGAACAGCGTCTTTGCCATCAGCTGCGCCTCAGTCCAGCGGAGAGTACGGCGAGCAGCGCGGCGTCGGCGTCGCCGTTGTTCTCGAAGTGATGCGGCAGGTCGGCGTCGAAGGTGACGCAGTCGCCCTCGCGTAGCTCGTAGCGCTGCCCGTCGCAGACCAGCGTCAGCGCGCCGCGCTCGACGAGCGCCGTCTCGCGGCTGCCGGGCTCGTGCATCGGCGGATCGTCGGTAGCGCCGGTCGCGCCGCCCCGAGCGAGCGTGTGCCGGGCGAGCTGCGCGCGCTGCCCGGGGGCGTCGGCGGTGAGGACCTCGAAGCGATGCCCGCGGCGCGCGTTGCCGCCCCGCCGGCGCCGAGCGGCGCGCACGATCGTCACGGCTCCATCCTCGTCGAGCCGCAGGAGCTGCGAGAGCCTCAGCTCGAGGCCGCCGGCGATGCGTGCGGCGACGGTCAACGTGGGGCTCGTCTCGCCCCGCTCGACCTGCGAGAGCATCGGCGCGCTCACACCGCTGCGCTCGGCGAGGTCGCGCAGCGACAGCCCCGCCGACTCGCGCAGCGCCTTCACGCGCGCGCCGACGACACCGGGATCGACGCTCTCGGGAAGCGGCGCTGCGGCAGCACTGCCCAGAGCGCCGCGATCGCGATCCTCGCGTGGCGCGCGCGGCCGACGGCGAACGGGCGCGGCGTCTGATTGGGTCGGCGCCGTTGGCATACGCGCGTACGTTATCACAGACACAACAAGACGACGTATCGTGGGCGAGTGACCGACTCCGCCCCGCTCCCCCGCTCGCTGGTGCGCGCGACGGAGATCGACGTGCTGCCGCTCGACCGCGTCGTCGAGCGTCGCGAGGGATACCTCGTCGTGCGCTCGCCGAGCAACCCGCGGCACTACTGGGGCAACCTGCTCGTGTTCGACGAGCCGCCGCGAAAAGGCGACGCCGAGCGCTGGGAATCGCTCTTCGCGAGCGAGTTTGCAGGCGACGAGCGCGTGCGGCACATGACCTTCGCCTGGGACCGCGCCGACGGGTCGCTCGGCGTCGCGCGCGAGGAGCTCGTGCCGCGCGGTCTCGAGCTCGAGCTCCTCGTCGGCCTGATCGCGCGGGCACCCGATGTCCGGCGGCACCCGCGCGAGAACCACGACGTCCTCGTGCGCGCGCTCGATCCCGCGCCGGGCGCCGACGCGCTTCTGTGGGATCAGATCGTCGAGCTGCAGGTCGCCGCGCGCGAGGAGCGTTTCGCCGAGCACGCGTACCGTGCCTTCGCGCGCAGCAGACTCGAGGACCTGCGCGAGCTGTTCCGCGCGGGACGCGGCGCGTGGTACGCCGCGCTCGACGATGCGGGCAGCGAGGTTCAGGGGAGCTGCGGCGTCGTCGTTACGGGAGCGCGCGGACGCTTTCAGGCGGTGGACACGGCCGAGGCGCACCGCCGCAGGGGCGTCTGCTCGCGACTCGTCGTCGAGGCCGCGCGCACGGCGGCAGCCGACCACGGCGCGCAGCAGCTCGTCATCTGCGCGGATCCCGACTACCACGCGCTCGGCCTGTACGAATCCCTCGGCTTCCGGCCGCGGGAGCGCGTGGCCGGCGTCTGCCGCCCACCGCTCGAGGACACGGCCGGCGGCGGCGCGCGGGGCTAGCGCTCTACGCCGTCTCCGGCAGCCCGATCGCCTCACCCGCGTGGGAGCGCGCGACGGCGACGGACAGCGCCCGCAGGTACGCGCGCGCGGCGGCGTCGATGATGTCGGTCGAGATGCCCTGCCCGGCTCCCGTGAACCCGTCGACCTCGAGCACGACCGAGACCTCTCCGAGGGCGTCCTGCCCCTCGGTGACGGCGCCGATCTTGAAGTCGGACAGGCTCGCGCTCACGCCGCTCGCGGCATCGATCGCACCGAACGCCGCGTCGATTGGACCGTCGCCGGTGAAGTCGCCTTCCGCGCTCGACCCGTCGGGGAGCGTGATCGACACGCGCGCGTGCGGCGGGCGCCGCGAGGAGTCCTCGACCTCGAACCACTCGAGCGAGTAGCCCGGAACCTCCTGGCGCAGCTCGTCGGTGACGAGCGCCTCGAGATCCATCGCGGTGATCTGCTTCTTGCGGTCGGCGATCTCCTTGAAGCGCTTGAACGCGGTGTTGAGCGCGTGCCCGTCGAGCTCGAAACCCATCTCCTGGAGGGCTTTGCTCAAGGCGTGCCGGCCGGAGTGCTTGCCGAGGACGATCGAGTTGCTGTGCAGGCCGACGGTCGTCGCGTCCATGATCTCGTACGTCCGCCGCTCCTTGAGCACCCCGTCCTGGTGGATGCCGGCCTCGTGCGCGAACGCGTTGCGCCCGACGATCGCCTTGTTCGGCTGCACGGGATAGCCCGTGAGGCGTGACACCAGCCGGCTCGTGCGCGCGATCTCCTTCGTGTTCGCGCCCGTCCACAGGCCGAGGCTCGGCTCGCGCGTGCGCAGCAGCATCACGATCTCCTCGAGCGACGCGTTCCCCGCGCGCTCGCCGATGCCGTTGACCGCGCACTCGACCTGCCGCGCGCCCGCCTGCACGCCCGCGAGCGAGTTTGCGACGGCGAGGCCGAGATCGTCGTGGCAGTGGACCGAGACGGTGACGTCGCGCAGCCCCGGCAGCAGCTCGTACAGCCGTTCGAACATCGCGGCGTACTCGAGCGGCATCGTGTAGCCGACGGTGTCGGGCACGTTGATCGTGCTCGCGCCCTCGTCGAGTGCGATCTGGATCACCTCGGCCATGTACTCGACGTCCGAGCGCGAGCCGTCCTCGGGCGAGAACTCGACGTCGTCGGCGTACTCGCGCGCGTGGGCGACGGCGGCGCGGACCTGGCCCTTGACGTCCTCGCGCGTGGTCTGCAGCTTGCGCTCGATATGCACGTCGCTGGTCGCGATGAACGTGTGGATGCGCGGCCGTTCGGAGTCGCGCACCGCGTTCCAGGCGGCGTCGATGTCCTGCTTCGAGGTGCGAGCGAGCCCGCATATGACGGGCCCCTCGACCTCGCGCGCGATCGCCTGAACGGACTCGAAGTCGCCCGGCGAGGTGATCGGGAAGCCGGCCTCGATGATGTCAACGCCGAGGCGCGCGAGCTGTTGCGCGATCTCGAGCTTCTCCTGACGGTTGAGCGAGATGCCCGGCGACTGCTCGCCGTCGCGCAGGGTCGTGTCGAAGATGAGGACGCGCTTGTCCTCGGCGTGTGCGGCGGCGTCGGTGCTCATGTCGTCAGTTCTCCTTCTAGTTCTCGCTTGCTGTTCCTCTCAGTCTGAGTTGCGGCTGTGCGGCCGCCACGCGCTATTCCCCCCGAAGGGGGAGCAGGAGAAGGGCGAGGAGCGAGTACTGCGACATCTGCGCGGAGGTTAGCACCGCGCGCTCGCCGCGCGAACGACCGGCCGGCGGCCGATGGAGGGGCGGCCGCGCGCAGACTTCGACCGCGGTGCAGCGCGGAGTGCCAACCGCGGGCGCCGCGGCGAAGGCGCGGTCGCGCTCAGGGAACGAGCACGACCTTGCCGACGTTGCGCCGCTCGGTGAGCATCGTCTGCGCGGCACCCGCCTCCTCGAAGCTGAAGGTGCCGGCGACGACGGGTTTGATCGTGCCGTCGTCGAGCATCTCGGTGAGCGGCGCGATCCACGGCTCGAGCGTTTCGCGGTCCTTCCAGAGGCTGAGCATGTTGAGACCGATGACGGCCTTCGATTCGGACATCTGCTTGATCAGGTTGAAGCGCGGCATGCGCACGACGGTGCGCAGCGCGGCGACGACGTTGCGCCGCTGACCGGTGACCAGCGAGGAGGCGCCGAACGCGACCAGCCGCCCGCCCGGGCGCAGAAGCGAATAGCTCGTGCGAAAGCTCTTGCCGGCGACCGCGTCGAGGATCACGTCCATCGGCGGCAGCTCGCGCTCCCAGCCGGGGGTCGTGTAGTCGAGCGCGTGGTCGACGCCGAGCTCGCGGCAGCGCTCGTGCTTCGACGGCGAGGCCGTGCCGTACACCTCCGCGCCGGCGCGCTTTGCGATCTGCGTTGCCGCGATGCCCACGCCGCCGGCGGCGGCGTGGATGAGCACGCGCTCCCCCGGTTGCACGGCGCCGTAGCGGATCAACGCGGCCCACGCGGTGGCGTAGTTGACGGGTATCGCAGCACCCTGCTCGAATGTCTGTGACTCGGGGAGCGCCACGACGTCGCTCGCGCGGACGACGACCTGCGTCGCGTAGCCGCCGAATTTGGTGCCGGCGACGACTCGCTGGCCGGGCACGAGCCCGTTCACTCCCTCGCCGAGCTCGAGCACGGTGCCCGCGGCCTCGTAGCCGATCACGCACGGCGGCTTGGGCGCGTCGGGGTACAGCCCCATGCGCGCCATCACGTCGGCGAAGTTGATCCCCGCGGCGGCAACCTCGATCCGCACCTCGCCCGCGCCCAGCGGCGGGTCGGGCCGCTCCTCGACGGCGAGCACGCTCGGTGGCCCGTGCCTCGTGATCACGACCGCGCGCACGCGCGAGAGCCTATACGAGGCGCGCAGGCGCCCGGCTGTCCTCGCACGGACGGGAACCGCGCTCGCCGAGGCGGCCTCCCAGCGCACCGCCGGGACGCGGGCCCTCAGCGCAGGTCGAACGTCGGGCGCCTCAGCGCAGGTCGACGGTCCAGCCGTCGACGAAGCCCGCGGAGGCGACGATCTCCTTGATGACCCCCGCGGGGACGAGCGAGTCGGTCGTGACGACCATCGCCGCGAGCCGCTGCGCGGCGGCGTCGCCGCTTCGCTCGCCGTCCGGCGTGTGCCCGACGGCGGCCGAGGAGATGTTGATGCCGCGCTCGCCGAAGAGCGTGCCGACACGGCCGATCATCCCGGGCACGTCGGCGTAGCGGAAGACGGTCACGAACGGCTCGAGCTCGATCGTCAGGCGCCGTCCCTGCACCTCGACGAGGTGCGGCACGCGATTGGGCCCGATGCCGGTGCCGGCCACCGCGACGCGCTCGCCGCCGGAGACGACGCTCACCCGGATCAGCTCGTGGAAGTCCTGCGCCTCGCTGACGGACTTCTCCTCGACGATGATGCCGCGCTCCTCGGCCATCGTCGGGGCGTTGACGAGGTTGACCTGCTCCTCGGTGCGTCCCTGCAGCGCGCCGCGAATCACCGCGAGCGTCAGCAGGCGCGTGTCGAAGTCGGCTATGCGCCCGAGGAACGCGGCCTCGATTCGCTCGACGGAGCTGCCCTCGGCGAGCGCCATCGCGAGCCGTCCGAGCTGCGTCGCGAGCGGCAGGAACGGGCCCAGCACCTCCATGTCCTCGGCGCCGATCGAGGGAATGTTCACGGCTGTCGAGACGACGCCGCCGGTCAGCGCGGCGACGACCTGCTCGGCGCTCTGATAGCCCGCGCGGTCGGTCGCCTCTGCCGTCGACGCGCCCAGGTGTGGCGTGACGATCACGTTCGGGTAGCCGTCGAACAGCGGGTGCTCGGTGATCGGCTCGGACGGGAACACGTCGAGCGCGGCGCCCGCGACCTTGCCGGAGTCGAGCGCGTCCTTGAGCGCGGCTTCGTCGATCAGCCCGCCGCGCGCCACGTTGAGCACGCGCACGCCGTCGCGCATCTTCGCGAACGCGCCGGCGCCAAGAACGCCTTCCGTCTCTGGCGTTTTCGGGAGGTGCACGGTGATGAAGTCCGACTGCGCGTACAGCTCGTCGAGGCTCGCGACCTTCTCCACGCCCAGCTCGCGGTAGCGCTCGGCGCTCACGAACGGGTCGAACGCGAGCACGCGCATCTCAAAGCTGCGCGCGCGGTGCGCAACCAGCTGGCCGATACGGCCGAAGCCGAGGATGCCGAGCGTCTTCTCGTACAGCTCGACGCCGGAGAAGTTCGAGCGCTCCCACTTGCCGCTCGTGAGCGAGGCGTGCGCTTGCGGGATGTTGCGTGCGAGCGCGAGCAGCAGCGCCATCGTGTGCTCGGCGGCAGTGACGACGTTCGACTGGGGCGCGTTCGCGACGACGATGCCGCGTTTGGTCGCGGCGTCGACGTCGACGTTGTCGACGCCAACGCCGGCGCGGCCGATCACGCGCAGCGAACCCGCGCGCTCGATGAGATCGGCGGTCATCTTCGTCGCCGACCGGATGACGATGCCGTGGAACGAGCCGATGCGCTCGGCGAGCTCCTGATCGCTCCAGTCGACGCCGACCTCGACGTCGAAGTGGCGGCGCAGCAGCTCGACGCCGGACTCGCCGATCTTCTCCTTGACGAGCACGCGCAGCCGCTGCGGCACGACGGCGTCGCCCGTGGCGCTCGCGACGGTGGCTTGGGCGGCCATCACGCGCCGAGCCTCTCGACGACCCAGTCCACGCACGCCGTCAGCGCCTGCACGTCAGCGGGCTCGACCGCCGGAAACATGCCGATGCGCAGCTGGTTGCGGCCGAGCTTGCGGTAGGGCTCGGTGTCGACGATGCCGTTCGCGCGCAGCGTCGCGGCGACGGCGGCGGCGTCGACACTGTCGTCGAAGTCGATCGTGCCGACGACGAGCGAGCGCTTGGCCTCGTCGGCGACGAACGGCGTCGCGAAGCTGCTGCGCTGCGCCCAGCCGTAGAGGCGTTGCGAGGACGCGTGCGAGCGCGCGATGCACGCGTCGAGCCCGCCGAGCTCGAGCATCCAGCGCAGCTGGTCGTCGAGCAGGAACAGCGTCGCGAGCGCGGGCGTGTTGTACGTCTGGTCTTTGACGGAGTTCTCGAGCGCGGTGAACAGCGACAGGAACGGCGGGATCCAGCGGTCGCCGTCCGCGAGCCGCTCGATGCGCTCCTGCGCTGCGGGGCTAAGCAGAGCGATCCACAGGCCGCCGTCGGAGCCGAAGCACTTCTGCGGCGCGAAGTAGTAAGCGTCGGCGTCGCGCACGGCGACCGGCAGGCCGCCGGCGCCGGAGGTCGCGTCGATCAGCACGAGCGCGTCGCCCGCGGCATCGGGCCGCACGACCGGGACCATCACACCTGTGGAGGTCTCGTTGTGCGCCCACGCGATCACGTCGACGCGGTCGTCCGCGGCCTGTGCGGCGGCATCGTTGGGGTCCGGAGCGTCGCCGGGCTCGGCGCTCACGATCATCGGCGCCGGCAGGAACGGGGCGCCGCTCGTGACGCTCGCGAACTTCGAGGAGAACTCGCCGTAGGAGAGGTGCAGGGCGCGCTCGCGCACGAGCCCGAAGACAGCTGCGTCCCAGAACGCCGTCGCGCCGCCGTCGCCGAGCACGACCTCATAGCCGTCGGGCAGCGCGAACAGCTCGCGCAGACCGGCGCGGATAGAGCCGACGAGCGACCTGACGGGCTTTTGCCGATGCGACGTGCCCATCACCGCGGCGCCGTCGCTCACGAGGCGCTCGAGCGCTTCGGGCCGGACCTTCGAGGGACCGCAGCCGAAGCGGCCGTCGCCCGGACGCAGATCGGCGGGGATCGTGAGCATCTGCTGCTCTGTCACGCTGCTCGGAACGCTCGGCGTCATGTGGGCTCCTCGCTCGAAAAGGACCTCTTGCCGTTGATGCTGAGGCTGCCCAGGCGCGCGGCTTCGATGGACTCGCCGCTTCCCGGTGGTTGAATCCACCCGAGCGCCAGTCGCGGCGAGCACGCGGAGTGTAGCGAACGCGCTGCGCCGCTCACTCGTCAGAAGAGCGCGTCGTGCGGCAGCGTTCTCGCCGACCACCGCGGCGCGAGCCGGGTGGGCGCGGCGCCCGCGGGCGGCTCGCGCGAGAGCACGCAGAACTCGGGCGCGGGGCCGAGCACGAGCTGGCGCTGCCACAGGCTCGAGCCCTCGCGGTCGGCGCCGTCGCCGAGCATCGCGCCGATCTCGGCGCTGGCGGCACCGGCGGCGGGCGCCACCCACGTCGCGTGCCGGACCGCGACGATCGCCTCGGCGCCGGCGACCGCGCCCTCGAGCAGGCGATAGAGGCCCGCGGTGCCGCTCGCGAGGCCCTTCGCGGCACGCTCGTGGCTCGTGCGGTGTCCGCGCGAGACGGCCGCCTCCGCGAGGATGCCGAGCGCGGCGAAGTCCTCGACGAGGTACCAGTCCTCGTACCAGGTGCCCGCTCCCGGCGCCGGAGCGCCGGGGCCGGAGCGTTCCGCCCACGGCACCTCGCCGAGGCGAAACGCGGCCGACCCGGCGAAGCCGAAGGGTGGGCTGTGCGCGAGCGAGCGGTGGAACCCCTCGAGCGCTTGCTCATAGCGCTCGAGGGCTACCGCCTCGGCGGGCGCGTGCCAGAAGACGTACGCGAGCATCTCCGCAGGCTCGGCGCTAGAAGGACGGTTTGATCCAGTCCATGTGCGAGCGCAGCTCGGCGCCCACGTGCTCGATCTGCTTGTCGGCCTGTTCGGCGCGCATGCGCTTGAAGTTCTCCTGGCCGGCGCGGTTCTCGGCGATCCACTCGCGCGCGAACGCGCCGGACTGGATCTCGTCGAGAATCTCGCGCATCGCCGCACGCGTCTGCTCGGTGATGACGCGCTTGCCGCGCGTGTAGTCGCCGTACTCGGCGGTGTTCGAGATCGAGTAGCGCATTCCCGAGAGCCCCTTTTCGTACATCAGATCGGCGATCAGCTTGAGCTCGTGGAGGCACTCGAAGTACGCCATCTCGGGGTCGTAGCCGGCCTGAACGAGGGTCTCGTAGCCGGCCTGCACGAGCTCCGAGGCGCCGCCGCAGAGCACTGCCTGCTCGCCGAACAGGTCGGTCTCGGTCTCGTCCTTGAACGTCGTCTCGATGACTCCGCCGCGCGTGCAGCCGATGCCCTTCGCGTAGGCGAGCGCGAGCGAGCGCGCGCCGCCGCTCGCGTCCTGCGCGAGGGCGAGCAGGCCAGGGACCCCGCTGCCTTCGAGGAACTGCCGCCGCACGAGGTGTCCCGGTCCCTTCGGCGCGACCATCGCGACGTCGATGCCCGGCGGCGGTTCGACCTCTCCGTAGTGGACCGAGAAGCCGTGCGAGAACATCAGCATGTTGCCCTCGGCGATGCCGTCGCGCACCTCGCCCTCCCACACCTGGCGGTGCAGCTCGTCCGGCACGAGCATCATCACGATGTCGCCGCGGCTCGCGGCCTCGACGACGGGTAGCACCTCGACACCCTGCTCGCGGGCGGCCGCCGCGGAGGAGGAGCCCTCGCGCAGCCCGACGACGACGTCGGCGCCGGAGTCCTTCAGGTTGAGCGCGTGCGCATGGCCCTGTGACCCGTATCCGATGATCGCGACTGTCTTGCCGTCGAGCAACGAGAGGTCGGCGGCGTCGTCGTAGAGCATTGCCCGCGGCAGGCTATCCAACTCACGCGCTCGCCGACGCTGCGAGCGACACGGCGGGGAGCTCGATGCGGCCGTCGGGCGTCGTGAACGGTGCGAGGCGCGCGGCGAGCGAGGAGCGGATCGCTTCGATCTCGTCCTGCGGGCGCGAGAGCACGGCGTCGTGGAAGACGCGCGAGAGGTCGAGCGTGATCTCCCAATACTCGTCGAAGCTCGCGTGGCGCCGCACGAGCTCGACCGGCTCGATGCTCAGCTCGAAGAAGCCCGCGCTCTCGATCAGCTCGCGCAGGCGCTCGCGGTCGGAGAGCGCGAACGGGCCCGGCGCGCCCGTCTCCGGCGGCGTAACGAGGCCGCGCTCGCGCAGCTCCGCGGCGGGCAGCGCCGCCCAGGGATTGTCCTCGCTGCGGTCCCACACGGCGAGCGCGAGGCGGCCGCCGGGGCGCAGGACGCGGCGCGTCTCGAGCAGCGCTGCGAGCGGGTCGACCATCAGCATGTAGCCCCAGCGGCAGAGCGCCGCATCGACGCTCGCGACGGGCAGGTCGATCCATTCGGCGTTCAGCGTCCGGAACTCGACGTTGCTCAGCCCGAGCGCCGCGGCGCGCTCGCGCGCGCCCACGAGCATCGCCTCGGCCTGGTCGGAGATGATGACGCCGCCGATCGGCGCGACGAGTTCGGCGGCGAGCAGCCCGGTTTCGCCGAGGCCGGCCGCGAGCTCGAGCACGCGCTCGCCGGGCTGGGGGTTGATCGCGTCGAGCATCCAGTGGGTGAGCGGCGCGGCGAACTCGCGCACCTCCTCGTAGCGCCGCACCCATGCGCCTGCGGCCTCTTCCCAGTTGGACAGACTCTGCGCGCGACGCTCGTCGGGCGGAACGCTCACGGCCGTCAGAGCTCCCGCCGCAGGAGCTTTCCGGAGGCGGTGCGCGGGAGCGGCTCGGCGCGTGAGACGACGCGCTTGGGCACTTCGTACGGCGCGAGCGCGCGCGCGCACAGCTCGAGCACGCCGGCGGCGTCGGGCTCGGCGCCCTCGCGCCAGACGACGATCGCGCTGACCGACTCCCCCCACTCCGCGTCCGCGCGCGCGACGACCGCAACCTCGCGGACCGCGGGGTGCACTTCGATCGCCGCCTCGACCTTCGCCGGCGAGACGTTCTGCCCGCCGCTGATGATGACCTCGGAGCGCCGCCCGGTCACGCGCAGCCGCCCGTCGCCATCGAGCTCGCCGACGTCGCGCGTGTGCAGCCAGCCGTCCTGCGCGAGCGCGCCCGGCGCAACCGTCGGCCCGGCCACGAGGATCTCACCGTCCGCGGCGATCTGCACGCGCGTGCAGAAGAGCGGCGGACCCGGCCCGGCGCCCGCGTCCTCACGCACCTCGGCGAGTGGCGTGGTCGAGACCTGTGAGGCGGCCTCCGTGAGCCCGTACGTGATGCTCACCGGTACGCCGGCGGACGACGCGCGCTCGAGCAGCTCGGAGGGCACGGGCCCGCCGCCGGTGAGCGCGCAGCGCAGGCGCGGCGGGCGCTCGAGGCCGGCGTCGAGAAGCCGCGCGAGCGTCGTCGCGACGAGGCTTGCGATCGTCACACCCCCCGCGCGCAGCGCGTCGGCGACGCGATCGGCGTCGAAGCGCTCGTGGACGACGGCCGTCGTCGCGTAGATCGCCGAGCGGATCAGGATCGAGAGTCCGCCGACGTGCGCGACGGGGAGCGCGCATAGCCAGCGCTCATCGCGCGGGGCGCCGAGCGCGACGGCGGAGCCGAGGGCGCTCCAGAGGAAGTTGCCGTAGGTGAGCGTGACGGCCTTCGGCTCGGCGCTCGTGCCGGAGGTGTGGATGACCGCGGCGGGCGCGTCGAGGTCGTGGCTCGCGTCGGGCCCGCCGCTCTCCGCTCCCTCCGAGTGTGCGCGCGCATCGCCGCGCGCGCTCGCGCGCGCGCGCAGCGGCTCGTCGACTACGAGCTCAGTCCTCGAGGCGATCTTCGCTCGCGCGGCTGCCGGCAGGCGCACGTCGACGGGCACTGCGACTGCGCCGGCGAGCATGCACGCGTGCAGCGCCTGGGCGAACGCGAGCCCGGGCGGCAATGCGATCGCGATGGGCACGCCGCGTCCGGCGCCGCGCTCGAGCAGCTCGGCCGCTCCCGCGCGCGCGGCGGCGTGCAGCTCCGCGTACGTCCAGCTCGCGGACGACGTATGGAGCGCGACGTGCTCGGGGCGCGCGGCCGCCGCGCGCGCGAGCCAAGCCTCGACGAGCATGGCGCACAGGCTAGCCTTCGCACGCTATGACGAGCACGACCTGGACGGCGGTGCGCGAGGGCGCCGAGGGCGAGTACACGGACATCCGCTACGAGAAGTCCTCGCCGGCGGGCGTCGCGAAGCTGACGATCGCGAGGCCGGAGGTGCGCAACGCGTTTCGCCCGCGCACGATCGTCGAGCTGTCGACGGCGCTGACGGACGCGCGCGAGGACCCTGAGGTCGGGGTGATCGTCCTCACGGGCGAGGGCCCCGACGCGTTCTGCGCGGGCGGCGACCAGCGCGTGCGCGGCGACTCGGGCTACCTCGAAGAGGGCCAGCTCGGCAAGACGACTGTCGGGCGCTTCCACGTGACGGACCTCCATGTGCAGATTCGCCGCCTGCCAAAGCCGGTCGTGGCGATGGTCGCGGGCTACGCGATCGGCGGCGGCCACGTGCTGCATCTCGTGTGCGACCTGACGATCGCCGCCGAGAACGCGCGCTTCGGCCAGGTTGGCCCGCGCGTAGGGTCGTTCGACGGCGGCTTCGGCGCGAGCGTGCTCGCGGCGACGGTCGGCGTCAAGCGCGCGAAGGAGATCTGGTTTCTGTGCCGCCAGTACTCCGCCGAGGAGGCGCTGGCGATGGGTCTCGTCAACGCGGTCGTGCCGCTGGCGCGGCTCGAAGAGGAGACGCTGCGCTGGTGCGAGGAAATGCTCGCGCTCTCGCCGTTCGCGCTGCGCATGTGCAAGGCGAGCTTCCACGCGGCGGAGGACGGGTTCGCTGGCATCCAGCAGCTGGCGCACGACGCGAACCTGCTCTTCTACGAAAGCGCGGAGGCGCAGGAGGGCCGCGACGCCTACCGCGAGAAGCGCAGGCCCGACTTCACGCGCTTTCCAAGGCGCGCTTGAGCACCGCTCGCATCTGGGTGATGGCGGCACGCGTGCGCACGCTGCCGGCGGCGGTCGCGCCGGTGCTCGTGGGCACGTCGCTCGCTCTGGGCGCGGGCACGTTCCACCCCCTTGCGTTCGTCGCGGCGCTGTTCGGCGCGATCTTCATCCAGGTGGGAACGAACCTCTCGAACGACTACTCGGACGCGCGCCGCGGCGCCGACACGGAGGACCGCCTCGGCCCCGTGCGCGTGACGGCGGGCGGGCTGGTGCCGCCGCGGCAGGTGCTCGTGGCGACCTATCTGACGTTCGGCCTCGCGGTCGGATGCGGCGCGTACCTGGTCGCGGTCGCGGGCTGGGAGCTCTTGGCGGTGGGCGCGGCGTCGATCCTCGCGGGCGTTCTGTACACGGGCGGTCCGCGGCCGTATGGCTACGAGGGTCTCGGCGAGGTGTTCGTGTTCCTGTTCTTCGGGATCGTCGCGGTCGCGGGCTCGTACTTCGTGCAGGTGCAGAAGCTGCCGTGGCAGGCGTTCGTGTGCGCGGTGCCGGTGGGGTTGCTCGCGAGCGCGATCCTCGTGGTGAACAACGTGCGCGATCTCGAGAGCGACCGCCGCGCGGGCAAGCGCACGCTCGCGGTGCGGCTCGGGCGCGCGCGCACGCGGCGGCTGTACACGGCGATGCTCGCCGCGGCGTACGTAACGGCGCCGCTGCCGTGGGCGTTCGGGTCGATGCAAGCGTGGCTGTTCCTCCCCTGGACGACGATCCCGCTCGCGGCGAAGGTCAACTCGGTGGTGGCTACACGCACCGACGGGCCGTCGCTGAACGCGGCGCTCGCGCGCACGGGCGCGACGCAGCTGCTGTTCTGCGTGCTCTACGCGGGGGCGATCCTCGCAAGCGGCGGGATCGGCTCGTGAAGCTCGCCGTCGAGCGGCGCACGCTGCGCCTGGCGCGCCCGCTGCACACCTCCTACGGCGAGGTGCGCGAGCGCGAGCTGGCGATCGTCACGCTAACCGACGAGGATGGGTGCAGCGGCTACGGCGAGGCGGCGCCGCTGCCCGCATACGACGGTCCGGACCTGGAGACGGTGCTCGCGGCGCTTGCACGGCACGAGCGCGTCGTCTCGGACTGGGACGGCGAGATGGGTACGCAGCTGCTCGAGGCCGCTCGCGCGGCGGCGGACGTTCCGCTCGCGCTCGCGGCGATCGAGATGGCGCTGTGGGACCGCGCGGGGCGTCGCGCGGGCAGGCCGGTGGCGGAGCTGCTCACGGACACCCCCGCGCGCAGCGTGGCGGTCAACGCGACGATCTCCGCGCTCGACCGCGCGGGCGCGGCCGAGGAGGCGGCGGCGGCCGCGCGCGCGGGCTTTCCGTGCGTGAAGGTGAAGGTCGGCATCCCGGACGACGCTGGGCGCGTCGCGGCCGTACGCGCGGCGGCGGGGCCCGAGCTCGCGTTGCGCCTCGACGCAAACGGCGCGTGGGAGGTCGAGGAGGCGGTGCGCGCGATCGAGGCGCTCGCGCCGGCGGGACTCGAGCTCGTCGAGGAGCCGACGCACGGACTCGCGGCGGTGCGCGAGGTGCGCGAGCGCGTCGCGGCGCGGATCGCGATCGACGAGACCGCCGGCGAGCCGGGCGCGCTCGGCGCGGGCGTGGCCGACGCGGTGTGTCTGAAGATCGCGCGCTGCGGCGGCATCGGCGCGTTGCTCGCGGCCGCCTCGCTCGTGCGCACCTCGGGCGCCGAGGTCTACCTCGCCTCGACGCTCGACGGCCCGCTCGGCGTCGCCGCGGCACTGCACGCCGCGGCCGCGCTCGCCTCGCGCGGCCCACTGCCGCCGTGCGGCCTCGCGACGCTGGCGATGTTCGAGGGCATCGAGGACCCGCTCCCCGCGCACGATGGCGCGATCGCCCTGCCGGCGGCCCCTGGCCTGGGAGTCGAGCCGCCGTAGCGGGATGCGAGCCGCGCAGCGCCCGCGCGCAGCTCTCGAGCCGTCGGCCGCGCTCGCGCTCCACTCCTACATCGGGTCGCGCGAGCGTCCGGGCGCCGCGCGGGCACGGCCGCTCGGACTCGCGCCGTCCGCCTGAGGAGCTTCGATCGCGCTCGCGACCGCCGCGGGGTCCTCGAGGGGGAGCCGGTGACCACCGCCGTCCAGCACGACGAGCCGGCCGTGGGGCACGAGGCGTGCGAGGCGGCGGCCGATCGCCGTGAACTTCGTGTCGCGCTCGCCGGCGACGAACGTCACCGGCATCGAGAGCTCCGGCAGGCGGCTCCACAGCGGCTGCATCACGCCAGTGCCGAGCCCGCGTAGCGCGACGGCCAGCGCGCGCGGGTCGTTGCGCAGCTGATCGCTGCGCGCGAGCGCGAGCACGCGCGACGGGTCGTTCGCGAACAGCGGCTGCGCGTTCCAGCGCTCGACGAACGCCTCGAGCGCGCCGTCATCCCGCTCGAGCTCGCGCGCGAGGCGCTCGTCGGACTCACGCCGACGTGCGCGCTCGCGCTCGCCCTCGATGCCCGGGTCGCACGCGACGAGCACGAGCCGCTGCGCGCGCGCGGGCGCGGCGAGCGCGACGTGGAGCGCGACCCTGCCGCCCATCGAGTAGCCGCACAGCACGAACCGCTCCCCCGCTGCCTCGAGCACTTGCTCTATGCACGCCGCGAACGTGACCGGAGCCTTCGGCGGCGCGTGCGCACCGTGCCCCGGGAGGTCGAGCGCGAGCGCGCGGTAGCGTTCTGCGTCCACGCGCGCGAGCACGCCGTCCCACATTCGGTGCGTCGCGCCGAAGCCGTGGAGCAACACGAGCGTCTCGCGCACCCTGAGAATCGTATGACGAGCGCCACCGACACATACGTCCTGCTGCGCGCGTTCGTCGACGAGCTCGCGCGCTGCGGCATGCGCGCCGCGTGCACCACGCCCGGCTCGCGGTGCGCGCCGCTCGTCCTCTCGCTCGCGCGCGAGCCGTGCCTGCGCTGCTACTCCCACGTGGACGAGCGCTGCGCGGGCTTCTTCGCGCTCGGCCTCGCCAAGGCCTCCGGCCTGCCCGTCGCGGTCGCTTGCACGTCCGGCACCGCCGCCGCCGAGTTGCTGCCCGCGGCGATCGAGGCACACGAGGCGCGTGTGCCGCTGCTGCTGCTCACCGCCGACCGCCCCCCCGAGCTGCGCGAGGTCGGCGCCGGCCAGGCGATCGACCAGCTGAAGCTCTACGGCAGCGCCGCCAAGTGGTTCTTCGACGTCGGCACGCACGACGCGAGCGCGCGTTCGCTCGCCTGGATCCGCACGCTCGCCTGTCGCGCGTACGCGACCGCGCTCGAGGGGCGCCGCGGCGTCGTGCACCTCAACTTCGCCCTGCGCGAGCCGCTCGTGCCCGACGAGACGCTTCCGCACGACGACAGCGGCCGTCCCGACGGCCGGCCGTTCGTCCTGCGCGCGCGGGCGCGCGCGGCGGACGCCGCGGGCGAAGCGGCGGAGTCACTCGCGGGCCTCGTCGCGGACGCGCGGCGCGGGGTGATCGTCGCGGGCCGCGAAGAGCGCCTTGCGCGGCCGGGCGAGCGCTCGGTCGCAGAGCTCTCCGCGGAGCTCGCCGCGCGCGCCGGCTGGCCGCTGCTCGCCGACCCGCTGTCGCACGCTCGGCGCGGCGACGCGGCGATCGCGCACTACGACGCGACGCTGCGCAGCGCGCAGTTCCGTGCGCAGGTCGAGCCCGACCTCGTGCTGCGCGTGGGCGACCTGCCGACGTCGAAGCCGCTGCGCACGTGGCTCGCGGGCCTGCGCGGAGTACGACAGGTCGCGCTCGACGCGGAGGGCGCGTGGCAGGACCCCGATGCGGTTCTCTCCGAGTCGATCGCACTCGACGGGCGCGCGGCGCTCGCCGCCGCGATCGCCGCGGCGGAGCGCGCCGAGGACGAGTGGCTCGCGCTGTGGCGCAGCGCGGACGAGCGCGCCGCCGAGGCGATCCTCGCGACGCTCGACGCTCACGACCTGTCCGAGCCCGCCGTAGCGGCCGAGCTCGGCGTGCTCCTGCCGCCGGCGTCGACGCTGTTCGTGTCCTCGTCGATGCCCGTGCGCGACATCGAGAGCTTCTGGCCGGCGCGCGAGGACCCGCCGCGCGTGCTCTGCAACCGCGGCGCGAACGGCATCGACGGCGTCGTCTCGAGCGCGTTCGGAGCCGCCGCCGCGACCGAAGGGACGACCGTGCTGCTCGTCGGCGACGTCGCGCTCGCGCACGACATCGGCGGGCTGCTCGCGGCGAGCCGCCTCGGCGTCGCGCTCGTGATCGTGCTGGTCGACAATCGCGGCGGCGGCATCTTCGACTTCCTGCCCGTCGCGCGCGCGAAGCTCGCGCGCATGCCCGACCCGCACGAGCGCGATGGCGAGGACATATACACGCGCCACGTGGCCACGCCCACCGGGCTCGACTTCGCCGCCGCCGCCGGCCTGTACGGGCTGGCCTACGAGCGCGCGCGCGATGTGCAGGACTTCCGCGGCGCGCTCGAGCGAGCGCTCGCGACTGGGGGCGCGACGATCATCCACGTGCTCGGCGAGCGCGAGCGCAACGCGCGGCTGCACGACGAGCTCTGGGACGCCGTGGCGCGAGCGCTGTGACCGCGCCGGGGCGCCCGCGCGCCGCGCACGCGAGACGCTCAGCCCGCTAGCAACGGCAGCAGCGCCGCGAGCTTGACCTCCGTCTCCGCGAGCTCGGACGCGGGGTTTGAGTCGCGCACGATGCCGCCGCCCGCAAACGCGCGCGCGACCGCACCGCGCAGCAGCGCACAGCGCAGCGCGACGCAGAACTCGCCGTCGCCGTCGGCGTCGATCCATCCGACGGGCCCGAGGTACCAGCCGCGGTCGAGGCCCTCGAGCGCCGGGATCAGCCGCACGGCGCGCTCGCGCGGCTCGCCGCCGACGGCGGGCGTCGGGTGCATCAGCGCGGCGAGCTCGAGCGCGTCGAGCGGGCGCGACATCTGCGCGCGGATCGGCGTGCCGAGGTGCTGGATGTTCGCGATCTTCACGATCACCGGCTCGGGCGCGGCGGCGACCCAGATCGAGTGCGGGCGCAGGAGCTGCTCGATGCGCCGCGCGACGATCGCGTGCTCCTCGCGGTAGGTCGCGTCGCGCAGCAGCTGCTCGCCGAGGTGCGCGTCGATCGCCGGATCGGCGCTGCGCCTGATCGAGCCCGCGAGCGCGAGCGTCGACACGCGGTGGCCCTCGCGGCGCAGGAGCAGCTCCGGGCTCGCGGCGAGAAACGTCGCGTCCTCGCGCCCGACGCAGAAGCAGAAGCACGAGGGGAACTCCTCGCGCAGCACCGCGATGATCGCCGCGGCGTCGTGCGTCGCGGGCGCGTGCACGTGGACTTCGCGCGAGAGCACGATCTTCTCCAGCTCGCCCCCGGCGATCAGCTCGACCGCGCGCGCGACGGCCGCCTCGTAGTGCTCCGGCGGCATCGCGCTCGCTACCCGATAGGTGCCCGCGGGCGCGGGGTCGAGCAGCGGCAGCGGCGCCGCGCGCAGCTCATTCGCGCGCGCACACAGCCGCGCGAGCACTTGCCCCTCGTCGTCGTCGGGCGCGACGAGCGCCGCGAGCACCATCCGTGCGCCGAGCGCGCCGCTGCGCTCGCCGCGCTCTATGAGCAGCTCGGGCACGGCGAGCGACGCCGGCGCAAAGCCCGCCCACTGGGGCGTCGCGCCGCCGTCGGGGGCGAACGCGAAGCCCCCGAATGCGAGCGGTCCGCCCGCTCCCGCGCCGTCGTCGGCGTCGCCGACCGCGCCCGCGGACAGCTCGCGCCAGCGCCGCGCGACGTCCGCGAAGCGTTCCGCGCCCGCCGACTCGAGCGCGACGGCCGCGCCGAGCCCGGCGAGCGCACGGCGGCCGCGGTCGCGCTGCTCGAACGTGAACCATGGCTCGCGCGCGCGCCGTGAAGCGCAGGCGACCGCGGTCGGGTCAACGTCGCCTGGAAGCTCCAAGGAGAGCGTCGCGAGCGTCGCAGAGCCCGAGCGCCGCGCGCGCGAGAGCGCCAGGCGCAGGACCGCCGCCAGCCGCTCGCGCTCGCGCGCGCCGAGCGAGAACGGAGCACGCGCGCCGGTCTCGAGCACCATTCGATTCTATGAGCCCGCCCGGGCCGACGGGAGCGCCGAGCCGTCTAGGTCTCGGTGCGACCGCGCGAGATCGCGATCTCGCCCGTGCGCATCATCTCGATCAGGCCGAACGGGCGCACCATGCTCTCGAACGCGGCGATCTTTTCCGTGGTGCCGGTGATCTCGAGGATGATCGCGCGCTTGGTCACGTCGACGACCTTGCCGCGGAAGATCTCCGCGATCTGCATCAGCTCGCCGCGCTGGACGCCGTCGGCCGCGACCTTGAACAGCGCGAGTTCGCGCGCGACCGTGTCGCCGGGCTCGAGATCGCGGATCTTGAGCACGTTGATGAGCTTGTGGAGCTGCTTCGTCACCTGATCGATCGGGTGAAGCGCGCCGTCGACGGTCAGCGTGATGCGCGAGATCTGCTCGTCGTCCGTCGGCCCGACGCTGAGTGTGTCGATGTTGAAACCGCGCCGGGCGAACAGCCCCGCGATGCGCGTCAGGACACCGGGCTTGTTTTCTACGAGGATCGAGAGGACGTGCTTGCGCCCCGTGCGCAGGTTCGCGGTCGCCTCGAGCTCCTGGAGGCTCAGCACCTCCTTCGTGCCCGGCTCGCCCATCAGCCCACCATCTCGCGCGCGGGCTGGCCGGCGGGAATCATGGGGTAGGTGTTCTCCTCGCGCGTCACGCGCACGTCCACGAGCACCGGTCCGTCGGTCGCGATCGCGCGGCGCATGTCCGCGACGAGCGCGTTCTTGTCTTCGAAGCGCATACCCGTCGCGCCGTAGGCCTCGGCGAGCTTGACGTAGTCGGGGAACTGCCCCATCTCGACTTGGCTGTAGCGCCCGTCCCAGAACAGCTCCTGCCATTGGCGGACCATCCCGAGGTAGCCGTTATTCATGATGAACACCTTGATCGGGATGTCGTTCTGCGCGCAGGTCGCGAGCTCCTGGATGTTCATCTGCACCGAGCCGTCGCCCGCGATGCAGCACACGAGCTGGTCGGGGCAGCCGACTGCAGCGCCCATCGCCGCCGGCAGGCCGAATCCCATCGTGCCGAGGCCGCCCGAGTTGATCCAGCGGCGCGGCTTGGGGAAGTCGTAGTACTGCGCCGCCCACATCTGGTGCTGGCCGACGTCGCTCGTCACGACCGCTTCGCCGCTCGTCGCCTCGTACAGCGCCTTGATCATGTACTGCGGCTTGATCTCGCTGTCGGGCGAGTCCTCGTAGGCGAGCGGGTACTTCTCCTGCCAGCCTCCGATCCGCGACCACCAGCCCTCCAGACGTGAGGAGTCGGCGCCGATCGCGCGGTACTCGATCACCAGCTTTGCGAGCACGTGCTTGGCGTCGCCGACGATCGGGATGTGCGCGGGAACGTTCTTCGAGATCTCCGCGGGGTCGACGTCGATGTGGATGAACTTCGCGCGCGGAGCGAACTCCGACAGCTTGCCCGTGATGCGATCGTCAAAGCGCGCGCCGACCGCGCAGATCAGGTCCGCCTCGTCCATCGCGTAGTTGGCCGCGCGCGTGCCGTGCATGCCGAGCATCCCCAGCCACTGGCGGTCCGGCGCCGGGTACGCGCCGAGGCCCATCAGGGTGCAGGTGATCGGGAAGCGGTCGCTGCGCACGAACTCGACGAGCTCCTCGGAGGCGTTCGAGTTGACGACGCCGCCGCCCGCGTAGATGACCGGACGCTGCGCCGCCGCGAGCGCCTTCGCAGCCTGGCGGATCTGCTTCTGGTTGCCCTCCACGCGCGGCTGGTAGCCGGGCAGGCGGACATCGGTGACGGGCTCGTAGGCGATCTCCGCGCGCGAGAGGTCCTGCGGGATGTCCACGAGCACCGGCCCCGGGCGGCCGCTGCGCGCGACGTGGAACGCCTCATGGATCGCGCGCGGGATGTCCTGCGGGTTCTGGATCATGAAGGAGTGCTTGACGACCGGCATCGTGATGCCGATCGTGTCCGCCTCCTGGAAGCCGTCGGTGCCGAGCAGTTCCGTACGCACCTGCCCCGTGATGAAGACCACGGGGACCGAGTCCATCATCGCGTCGCAGATCGGCGTCACGAGGTTCGTCGCGCCGGGCCCGCTCGTCGCGAACGCCACGCCGACCTTGCCCGTCGCCTTCGCGTAGCCCTCCGCCGCGTGCCCGCCGCCCGCCTCGTGGCGCACGAGGATGTGGCGAATGCCGCCGCCCACGAACGCGTCGTAAGTCGGAAGGTTCGCGCCGCCGGGGAGCCCGAAGACGACGTCGACGCCCTCGGCCTTGAGGCATTCCATCACGGCATCGACGGCGCGCATGTCCCTTCTTCGGTCCTTTCCGGTCGGCGAAAAAGCCAGTGTACCAGCGGGTTTTTTGGCTATCCGGAGGCGCCGAGGCCGACGCCGATCGCGAGACTGATCACGCCCCCGACGGTGACGAAGACGAGCGAGTTGCGCATCGCGATGTGCAAGAACCGGTAGCGGATCCACGAGATCGCGAACAGCTCGACCGAGACGACCGCGCCGGCGACGATCAGCGCCTTTTTCAGGTCCGAGATGAGGAACGGCAGCGTGTGGAAGATGCTCCCGAGAATCGTCATCCCGCCCGTGATCGACCCGCGCACGACCGCCGAGCCGCGCCCGGTTTCCTCGCCCGTGTCCGAGCCCGCCTCCGACCAGCCCATGCTGACGCCCGCGCCGAGCGCGACGCCGAGTCCGACGATGAACGCGGTGTGCGAGCTGGAGGTGATGGCCGCGGCGAAGATCGGCGCGAGCGACGAGATCGTGCCGTCGATCAAGCCGACGAGGCCGGGCTGCACGACGCGCAACAGGAAGTCGCGTTCATCGGAGAAGCCCCAGCGCTGGATGAGCCGCGAGACCAGCGACCCAGAGTCGCCGGGCGCGACCTTCGTGTGGGAGCTCATCGCGCGTCCAGCGTAGGCGAAGCGGCCGCTTAGGGCGGCCAAAGTCGGGTTAGGGTTGCCGAACGCGTTCGCCCGCCGCGAGCGCGCGCTTCGCTACACGGTCGCGCGCTGGCGCGGCGTTGCTTCGGGCGGGAGCGGCTTGTCGGGGAACTCGAACTCGGTACCGCAGCGAGTACAGATCGCGTCGTAGATCTTCGTTACTCGCCCGCATCGTGGACAGCGCCGCCGCAGCTCTTCGCTGTCGTAGCGGTAGGCGAGCGCGGCGAGCAGCCCGAAGAACGGAACCGCGCCCGAGATGAGGAACCACAGCCAGAAGGAGCTGCCCTTGATGCGCCCGACAATCCCTCCGGAGATGGCAAAGCAGAGGGCGATGATCACATAGGCCATCGCCCGTCCACGCGCCGGAGCCTAGAACAGGACGCGATACGCCCAAACGACCGCTACGATCGCGGCGATCGCGACGATCGGGATGAACAGCGCGGCGACGATGCCGATCACGATTTTCAGGAGGACCCAAACGGCGACCAAGATGACCAGGCCGGCGAGGACCGTCCGTCCAAATGATCGAGTTTTTGCTTCGTTCATACCTCTAGCGTAGCGCTCCGGGGGGCGTTCGGCGCCCGAACTGGGGCACACGATCCGACCGCTGTGGCGCGTGCGCCGTCACGACCCGCAACGCCCACGCGCGGCGACGGCGCGCGGCTTCAGATTCCCAGCTGCTCGTGCACGAGGCGCGTCACCTCGGCGCCGTCGGCGCGGCCCTTCGTCTCGCGCATGACGTGGCCGATGATCGGCCCGATCGCCTTCGCGTTGCCGCCGCGCACGCGCTCGGCGGCGTCGGCGTTGGCGGCGAGCGCGGCCCGGACGATCGCCTCGAGCTCGTCGCCCCCGCCGATCGCGGCCAGACCCTCGGCGTCGATGATCGCCTGCGGGTCCGACCCGCCCTGCGCGACGAGGCGGTCGAGCACCTGCCGCGCGGCACCGACGCTCACGCCTCCGGCCGAGGCGATGCCGACGAGCTCCGCGAGAGCGCGCGCCTGCACCTTGGAGTCCGCGGGGTCCGCGCCGTCGTCGAGCCGCGAGACGAGCTCGCCGGTGATCCAGTTGGCGAGCGCCTGCGGTGGCGGCGCGGGATCCGCGTCGCCGGCGAGCGCCGCCTCGAAGAAGTCGCCGAGCTCGGCGCGGAAAGCGAGCAGGCGCGCGCTCTCCGCGCTCAGTCCAAGCGTGAGCTCGAGGCGCTGCGCGCGCGCGGCGGGGAGCTCAGGCAGAGCGGCGCGCGCTCGCTCGATCATCTCCTCGTCGATCGCGACGGGGAGCAGGTCGGGCTCGGGGAAATAGCGGTAGTCGTGCGCTTCCTCCTTGGAGCGCAGCGACGTGATCGTGCCGCTCGCCGGGTCGAAGTGAAGCGTCTCCTGCTCGAGGACGCCGCCCCCTCCGATGACCGCCCGCTGGCGTTCGATCTCGGCTCTGATCCCGCGCTCGATGAAGCGGAACGAGTTCATGTTCTTGAGCTCCGTCTTCGTGCCGAACGCGTCGCTGCCGGCGGGGCGCAAGGAGATGTTGGCGTCGCATCTCAGCGAGCCCTCCTCCATGTTGACGTCGCTCACCCCGAGCGCGCGCAGCGTCGTGCGCAGCAGCTTCAGCCACTCGCTCGCCTGCTCGGGCGAGCGCAGATCCGGTTCGGTGACGATCTCCGCGAGGGGGGTCCCGCCGCGGTTGAAGTCGACGACGCTCACGTCGGAGCCGTGGATGCGCCCGCTCGCGCCGACGTGCACGAGCTTGGCCGCGTCCTCCTCGAGGTGCACGCGGTGAATGCGCACCTCGCCCAGACGCCCGCCGCGGCACAGGGGCTCGTCGTACTGCGAGATCTGGTAGCCCTTGGGAAGGTCGGGATAGAAGTAGTTCTTGCGGTGGAAGATCGAGCGCGGCGCGAGCTCGCACTCGAGCGCGAGGCCGATCATCAGCCCGTAGTGGACGGCGCCCGCGTTGGCCACCGGGAGGCTTCCTGGCAGACCGAGACAGACGGCGCACGTGTGCACGTTTGGCGGCTCCCCGAACGACAGTTCGCAGCCACAGAACATCTTCGTGCGTGTGCGCAGCTGCACATGGATCTCGAGGCCGATGACGGGCTCCAACCCGTCCGCGCGCGAGTCAGACACGCGCCTGCGCTCCGTCGAATTCGAAGGAGCCCTCGAGCGCGTGCGCGACCTCGAACAGGCGGTTCTCGCTGAAGGCGGGGCCCGCGATCTGAAAGCCCACCGGCAGACCTTCGGACAGCCCGCACGGAATCGAGATCGCGGGGATGCCCGCAAGCGACATCGGGACGGTGCAGTAGTCGTTGAGGTACATCGCGAGCGGGTCGGCGGTCTTCTCGCCGAGCCGGAATGCGACCGACGGCGCGGTCGGCGTGACGATGAAGTCGACGAGCTCGAACGCCTCGCGGAAGTCGTCGGCGATCTTCGTGCGCACGCGCTGCGCGCGGCCGTAGTAGGCGTCGTAGTACCCCGAGGAGAGCGCGTACGTCCCGAGCATTATGCGGCGCTTGACCTCTCTGCCGAAGCCGTCGTGGCGCGTGCGCGTGTACATGTCGAGCAGGTCACGCCCGTCCACTCGCAACCCGTAGCGCACGCCGTCGAAGCGCGCGAGGTTCGACGACGCCTCGGCGGGCGCGAGCACGTAGTAGGCGGAGAGCGCGTGCGGCGCGTGCGGGAGGTGCACGTCGTGCACCTCCGCGCCGAGCTCGCGCGCACGCTCGAGCGACGCGCGGAAGGAGGCGAGCACCCCGTCTTCGATGCCCTCGGCGGCGAGCTCCTCGGGCACGCCGAAACGGATCCCCTCGAGATCTTCGGCGCTCGGTAGCGCGATCTCCTCGCGCGGCTCGAGCGAGGTCGCGTCGCAGGGATCGCGACCGACCATGTGCGCGAGCAGCAGCGCGCAGTCGCGCACGTCGCGCGTGAGCGGCCCCGCCTGGTCGAGCGAGGAGGCGAACGCGATCATGCCGTAGCGCGAGACGGCGCCGTAGGTCGGTTTGAGCCCGACGACTCCGCACAGCGCGGCCGGCTGGCGGATCGAGCCGCCCGTGTCGGTGCCGAGCGCCCACGGTGCGAGTCCGGCGGCGACGGCGGCGGCGCTGCCCCCCGAGGATCCGCCGGGCACACGCTCGCGGTCCCACGGGTTCAGCGACGGACCGAAGGCGGAGTTCTCCGTCGAGGACCCCATCGCGAACTCATCCTGGTTGGTCTTCGCGAGCAGCGGTGCGCCGGCGTCGGCGAGACGCTCGACGGCATGGGCGGTGTACGGCGGCAGGTACCCCTCGAGGATCCGCGAGCCGGATTGGCTCGGGACCCCTCGCGTGCAGAACAGGTCCTTCACGGCGAGCGGGACGCCCCCGAGCGGCGCCCGCTCTGCGCCGCCCGCGCCGGCGGGTACGTCCTCGGCGACCCACGTGAAGCAGTTGAGCCCCGCGGCGCCCGCGGCGCGGTCGGCGAACGCGCGCTCGCGGTAGAGCTCGAACAGCTCGTCCCGCGCAAGCTCCCCGCGCGCGCTCGCTTCCGCGGCCTGCGCGGCGGTGAGCGCGAGCAGATCGTCCGCGCTCATATTCTCGTCTCGCCTCGGCGCAGCCGATACCTGGCGACGATCGTCGACGCGTAAGCGGCCACGATCGGCGAGAGCTGTCGCGTGCGCCTGCTCATGCCTGCGGGCTCGGCACGAGGAAGCCTTCGCCGTCGACCTCGGGCGCATGCTCGAGAATGACCTCGCGCGGGAACGACGGCACGGGCTCGTCGGGACGCAGCGCGCCGGTGACCTCGATCACGTGTGTGCTTGGCGCGACGCCCTCGAGATCGAGCTCCGCGATCCGCGCGACGTGGTCGAGGACCGCCGAGAGCTCGCGCGCCATCGGCTCGATCTCCTCCTCGCTCAGCGCGAGGCGCGCGAGACGAGCGACGTGCAGGACCTCGGCGCGATCAATTGCCATTGGCGCGGGATTCTAGGACGCGCGGACGGCCGCGCACCGCGACCGCTCCGAGTCCGCACCGCGGGCCCGGAGCCCCCACGCCCGCGCGCCTACGGCGCGGGAGGCGGGCGCGTCTCGGGCGAGATCGGGTCGTACAGCGAGGGCCGTTCGTCGCGCAGCGAGATCGACCCGCCGATGAGGATCGCGACGGCGCCGCCGAGCGCGAGCCAGGACCCCGCGCACACCATCGTCGCGTGCTGCGGGCGCTCGAGCACGCGGACGATGGCGGCGATGACGGCAACGAGCCCGAGCACGCTCGTCCACACGGCCGCGGCGACGGGGATCGCGGCGCTGCGCTCAGTGACCGTAGCGAGCACGAGCACGAGCGCGGCGGCGGCGGCGATGAGCATGAGCGCGAGCGCGGGGCCGAACGTGTCGAGGCCGGTGAGCTTGCCGCTCGCGTTTTCGTAGTTGCGCAGGAACAGCGAGACGATCACGCACGCGGCGCCGATGAGCGCGAGCAGCTCGCCGGCGCGGAGCCTCATCCAGCGAACTCCTGCGCGGCCTGCAGGGTGTTGCTGAGCAGCATCGCAATCGTCATCGGGCCGACGCCCCCGGGCACGGGCGTGATCGCCGACGCGACCTCGGTGACGGCGTCGAAGTCGACGTCGCCGACGATCCCGCTCTTGTTTTTTGCCTCCTCGGGCGAGATCCGGGAGAGTCCGACGTCGATGACGACGGCGCCGGGCTTCACGTACTCGGCGCCGATCATGCGCGCCCGGCCGACGGCCGCGACGAGGACGTCCGCGCGCGCGCAGACTGCCGGCAGGTCGACGGTCCGCGAATGCGCCGTCGTGACCGTCGCGTTGGCCGCGAGCAGTAGCTGCACCATCGGCTTTCCGAACAGGTTCGAGCGCCCCACGACGACCGCGTCTGCGCCTTCGAGCGCGACGCCCTCGTGTGCGAGCAGCTCCATCACGCCGAGCGGCGTGCAGGGGCGCAGCCCGGGGAGTCCGAGCGCGAGCAGCCCGGCGTTGACCGGCGTAAGCCCATCGACGTCCTTGCGCGGGTCGACGACCCCGGTCAGCGCGGGTCCGTCGAGATGCGGGGGAACGGGCAGCTGTAGGAGGATTCCGCTCACCTGCTCGTCGTCGTTGAGCCGCTGCAGCTCGCCGGCGACGTCCTCGGCGGTGGCGTCGGCGGCCAGCCGGATGTCGAAAGCCGCCATGCCGACCTCCGCGCACGCCTTCTGCTTGCCGGCGACGTACACGGCTGAGGCGGGGTCGTCGCCAACGAGCACAGTCGCGAGACCCGGCCTGCGGCCGTGCTCGGCGACCAGCGCCGCAACCCCGGCGGCGACACGCGCACGGACCTCGGCGGCGACCGCCTTGCCGTCGATGGTGCGAGCGCTCATCGCGGCGGATGCTATGCGCTGCGGCGGAGCTGCGATCTTCGTCATCGGCGGCTCACGGGCGCGTACTCGGCCATCAGCTTGCGCTCGGACCCGTCGCCGGCGAAGCGCACGACGATCACGCCGTCGGCCTCGACGCCGGTGACGACGCCCTCGCCGAAGGCCGCGTGCACGACGTCCTCTCCGAGACGGAACGACGCGACGGCGCCCTCTCGCACCTGTGCGCGCGCCCACCCGCCGGCCGTCGCCTCGCGCGATGAGAACGTGCCGCCGAGTCCGGGGCGGAAGCGTTCGAGCGAGTCGACCTCGTCCAGCAGATCGGCGGGTATCTCGTCGAGGAAACGGCTGCGGACGCCTGTCATCGGCGTACCGAAGGCTGCGCGCCGGCGCGCGTAGCTGAGGTACAGCTCGCGCATCGCACGCGTGATACCGACGTAGAACAGCCGCCGCTCCTCCTCGAGGCTGCCCTCGTCGAGCGAGCGCGAGTGCGGAAACACACCATCCTCGAGGCCGGAGATGAACACGACCTCGTACTCGAGACCCTTGGCGTTGTGCAGCGTCATGAGCGTGATCAGCGACTCGTCGTCCCTGCGCGCGTCCGCGTCGGCAACGAGCGCGACCTGCTGCAGGAACGTTTCGAGCGCACCAACGCCGTCGCCAAGGGCGCCGTCCTCGGTCGCGAGGTCGAACTCGCGGGCGACCTCGACGAGCTGTTCGAGGTTCTCGATGCGGCCTTCGGCCTCGATCGTGCGCTCGGCCTCGAGCGCCTCCAGGTAGCCGCTGCGCGCGAGCGTCGCCTGGAGCAGCTCGCCGATGCCGTGCGCACGCACGTCGAGAAACTCGCTCGGCTCGTCATCGCCGACGTCCTCGGCGCCGGTTCCCGCCAGCGCGCGCAACTCGGCCATCGTGGCCATGAAGCGCTCGAGGGCCTTCGCGGCGGCGGTCGAGAGGCCGGCGATCGAGCTCGGTTCCGAGGCGGCCTGCCAAACGGAGATGTCCATCGCGTTCGCGTGCGCGAGCACGCGCGCGAGCGAGGTCTGCCCGATGCCGCGCCGGGGCGAGTTGACGATGCGCGTGAAGCTGACGACGTCGAACGGGTTGGCGAGCAGGGTGAGGTAGGCGATCGCGTCCTTAATCTCGGCGCGCTCGTAGAACTTCGTCCCGCCGATCACCTGGTAGGCGATCTCACGCCGCACGAGCGCATCCTCGATCACGCGCGAGGCGGCGTTGGTGCGGTACAGCACTGCGATCTCCGAGCGCGACGTGCCCTCGTCGACGAGGCGCTCGATCTCGCCGACGACGAAGCGCGCCTCGGCGTGCTCGTCGTCGAGCGCGCGCAGATGCACACGATCGCCCTCACCGAGCTCGCTCCACAAGCGCTTGGCGATGCCGCCGCGGTTGTTCGCGATGACGGCGTTCGCAGCGCGCAGGATCCGCTCCGTCGAGCGGTAGTTCTGCTCTAGCTTGACGACGTGCGCGTCGGGGAAGTGCTCTTGAAAGTCGAGGATGTTGCGGACGTCGGCACCGCGGAAGCTGTAGATCGACTGCGAGTCGTCGCCGACGACGGCGAGATTGCGGTGCGGCACGCTGTCGCGCTCGCGCGCACGCGCCGCACTCCCCTCCGAGACCGGTGCCCCGCCGTCCGAGACCGCGTACCCGCCTGCCGCACCTCCGTCGACGTCCGCGGCGTCGCCATCGGCGCTCGCGGGCGCGCCCGCGCGCAGCGGCTGGTCGGCGACGAGCAGCTGCAGCAGGCGGTATTGCGCGTAGTTGGTGTCCTGGTACTCGTCGACGAGCACGTGGCGGAACGTCGCTCGGTAGCGGTCGCGCACGTCGCCGAAGAGCTCGAAGAGGTTGACGGCGCGAAACAGCAGGTCGTCGAAGTCGAGCGCGTTCATGCGCAGCAGATCGCGCTCGTAGAGCTCGTAGACGTCGGCGAGCATCTCGGCAAACGGCGAGCCCGCCGCGGACGCGGCGGTGCGCAGGTCGGCGGCCGCCTGCAGTCGGTTCTTCGCGGCGGAGATCTGGTTGTGTAGCAGCGCGGGCGTGTAGCGCTTGGGATCGACGCCGGCGGCGTCGGCGGAGCGCCTGACGAGTCGCCGCGAGTCGGCCTGATCGTAGATGGTGAACTGGCGCGTGTAGCCGAGGCGGTCGGCCTCGGCGCGCAGGATGCGCGCGCAGGCGGCGTGGAAGGTCATCAGCCACATCCCGCGAGTGCGGCGCCCGAGCAGCCCTTCGACGCGCCCGCTCATCTCGCGCGCGGCCTTGTTCGTGAACGTGATCGCGAGGATCTCGCTCGGCTGCGCCTGATCGGTGAAGATGAGGTAGGCGATGCGGTGCGTGAGTACGCGTGTCTTGCCGCTGCCCGCGCCGGCGAGGATCAGCAGCGGCCCTTCGCCGTGCGTCACGGCTTCGCGCTGCGGCTCGTTGAGCCCTTCGAGCAGCTCGCTGAGGTGCTCGGCGTGCGGGTTCTCGCCCATGCTCGGGAGCATAGAAGCGAGCTCGGAGGCCGCGCGTCGCGCGCGCGGCGTCCTCGTGGCGCGTCAGACGCGGGCTCCGTGGCCCCGTCAGACGCGGGCTCCGTGGCGCGTCAGACGCGGGCTCCGTGGCGCGTCGGCCGCCCGCTGCGAGGCGGGTCAGCCGCCGGCTGGATTCGGTCCCTTGACGGTGCGCAGCGGGCGCACTTCGGCGGGCTGCTCGGCGCCGTCGTCGGTGATCTCGCTGACCATCCGTTCGAGCGCGCCGATGCGGCTCGAGAGGCCCTGGATGGCCTCGGCGATCGGGTCGGGGAGGTGGATCCAGTCGGCGTCGGGGCCCTCGACGCGACGGCCCTCGACGCGCACGGGGTGGCCGGGATTGCCGACGACCGTGCAGTTGGGCGGGACGTCTGTAATGACGACGCTGTTGGCGCCGATCTTCGCGCCGTGTCCGATCGTGATCGGCCCGAGCAGCTTCGCTCCGGATCCGATCGTGACGTTGTCTTCGACGGTCGGGTGGCGCTTGCCGGTAGCAAAACCTGTGCCGCCAAGGGTTACGCCCTGGTACAGCGTTACGTCGTCACCTATCTCTGCTGTTTCACCAATGACGACGCCGGCGCCGTGATCGATGAAGAGCCCTTCGCCGATGCAGGCGGCGGGGTGGATCTCGATGCCGGTGAGCGCACGAGAGACCATCGAGATGAGCCGCGGGAGCATGGGGACGCCGGCACCGTACAGCGCGTGCGCGACGCGGTGGGCGAGCAGCGCGTGGATGCCGGGCCACGTCGCGAGCATCTCCGCCTGTCCGACGCCGCGCGCGGCGGGATCGCGATCGCGGGCGGCGCGGAGGTCGCGGCGAAGCTCTTTGGCGACCCGCGCGGCGGTGCCGATCCCGAGCATGCGAACAGCGTAGCGGCGCCTCGAGCGCTCCTCGCGCGCGTCTTACGGCGCAAAGAAGCGCTGCGAGATGTAGCGCTCGCCGGAATCCGGCATGACGACGACGATGTGCTTGCCCGCGGACTCCTCGCGCTCGGCGACCTGCAGCGCGGCCCACAGCGCGGCGCCGCAGGAGATCCCCGCGAGCACGCCGAGGCGCCGCGCGACGAGCCGTGCGGTGGAGATCGCGTCGTCGTCTGTGACGGTGATGACCTCGTCGAGCAACTCGCGCTTGAGCACGGGCGGGATGAAACCGGCCCCGATCCCCTGGATGCGATGCGGCCCCATGCGCCCGCCAGAGAGGACGGCGGAACCCGCGGGCTCGACGCCGACGATACGCAGGCGCGGGTTGCGCGCGCGCAGGTATTCGCCGGCCCCGGTGATCGTGCCGCCGGTGCCGACGCCGGCGACGAACACGTCTACGCGGCCGTCGAGCGCGCGCTCGATCTCGGGCCCGGTCGTGCGGCGGTGCGCCTCGGGGTTGGCCGGGTTGGAGAACTGGTCGGGGAGGAAGACGTCGTCGTCCTTGGCCATCGCGCGCGCGGCGTCGACCGCCTCGGCCATGCCACCGAGCGACTCCGTGATGTCGACGCGCGCGCCGTACATGCGCAGCAGGCTCTCGCGCTCGTGGCTCATCCCCTGCGGAAGCGTGAGCACGAGCCGATAGCCCTTGGCGGCGCACACGAACGCGAGCGCGATGCCGGTGTTGCCGCTCGTGGCCTCGACGATCGTCGTGCGTCCCGGCTCGATCCGCCCTTCAGCCTCGGCGGCCTCGATCATCGCGACGCCGATCCTGTCCTTGACACTGCCGCCGGGATTGAAGGCCTCGAGCTTCGCGAACATGCGCACGCCCCGCTCGACCGCGCCCGTTCCGGCGAGCATGCCGGCGATCTCGATCAGCGGCGTACCGCCGACAAGCTCCGTAATGTTGATCGGAATTCCGGCGATGGGCTGACAATAGTCGAGCGCCGGGCGCGCGCTCGGCGCGCGGCGGCTGGATTGCCGCGTCGCTCAGTGGCCGAGCCGAAGGCGCACGGAGGCGCTCTGCGCGCGCGCGGGCAGCGGCGAGAGGCGAACGACGACGAGCCTCGCGCGCACCTGACCGCCGCCTCCGCGCAGCAGCGCACGGCCGAATGAGTTGAGCCTCACGCGCACGGTGACGGGCGAGGAGACGGAGATGGCGAAGCGTGTGCTGCCGATCGAGCGCGCCTGCCGCTTGCCGTGCTTGCCCTTCACGCTGACGGTGAACATGAGCTTGCCCGCGCAGCGTCCCGTGCCGAGGCGGCGCAGGCGAGGGGCGGCGCGACCGGAGCTGAGCACGGCGATCTTGCCGCTGAGCAGGGCGAAGCGACAGCCGGTTACGCTCGAGGCGCTCAGACCGAGCGTCCCAAGGCCTTCTTCTTCGCCCGCTTCTGCGCCGCTGGAGGAGTCTTCACCGCCACCGTCGGTGCCGCCACCACCCGGGCCGGAGCCGCCTTCGGACCCTTCACCGCCTTCGCGGGCAATGTAGGTGAAGCGGTCGGCGGCCGTCGCTTCGCTGGTGCCGTGCGCGGTGACGACTGTCACGTCGACAGTCGAGTGGCCGGCGCCGGATGGTGAGAGGGCGAGGATCGAGCTCGAGGAACGCACCTCGTAGATCGCGGGGCGCGACCCGAAGTACACGCCGGTGACTTCACTGAAGCCGGCACCGCTGATGACCACGTTGGTGCCGCCGCTGGCGGGCCCGCTCGAGGGTTCGACGGCGGTGACGTCGGCGGGTGGTAGACCCGCCCAGGCGACGCCGCTCTTGTGTTCGCTCAACGGCTCGCCGAACACGGGGACGGTGCCGTCGGCGGAGAGCGCGATGCTTGCTCCGAACTGACCCCTGGTGTCGTTGGCACTGAACTTCTGGCTGCTCCAGCCGGAGGGCGAGTGCGTGAAGACCCACGCGGCGCCACGCCCCGAGGCCTCGTGTGGAGCTCCGATGAGGGCGGTGCTCCCGGAGGCGTTGATTGCGAGCGCGCGGCCGAAGAAACCTGCGCCGGCCTCGCCGGCGCCGGTGAGCTTCGAGCCTTCTTCGGTGAGCGAGTCGCCCGAACGCGTGAAGACCCATGTGGCGCCGACGTCGCCGTTGTCGCGCGGGGCGCCGACGAGCACGACCGAGGCGCCTTCGGAAGCGGCCACGTCGAAGCCGAAGCGCGATTCCCCCTGCTCTTCCGCGCCGGTCACCTTGCCCTGCTGGAGCCACGTCGACGGTGAGCGGGTGAACATCCAGACGGCGCCGCGGTAGTCATTGTCGCCGGGCGCGCCGACGATCGCGGTTGACCCGTCGGGCGAGATCGCAAGACCGCGGCCGAAATACCCGGCACCGGTCTCGTCGCTCGCGGTGATCTTGCCTTCTCCCATCGGCGCCCAGCCGCCGGCGGATCGCTCGAACGCCCACACAGCGCCGCGTCCCCTGTCGTCGGCGGGCGCGCTGATGAGGAGGACGCTGCCGTCTGCGGAGATCGCAATCCCCCTGCCGAAGTGCCCTTCCCCGACCTCGCCTTCGCCGGTCAGCTCCGCGGCTTCGCGCGACCACACCGAGCCGCTGCGGGTGAACACCCAGGCGCCGCCTTTGAAGCCTTTGTCGCGCGGTGATCCGATGACGGCGGTGTTGCCGTCGCCGGACAGCGCGACCTCTGCGCCGAACCCGCATTCGTTTTCTTCGGACGCGTTGAAGCTTGGTTCTTCCGCGCAGCCCGTGGTTTCGTCCTGCCCGCCGGCGAGGAGCTCGGCGCCCTGCTGCTTCCATGTGGAGCCGCTGCGCACGAATACCCAGGCGGCGCCTGCGAAGTTGTTATCGCGCGGGGCAGCGACGATGGCGGTGCTGCCATCCCCCGAGACGGCGACACTGAGGCCGAACTCGCCTTCGCCGAGCTCGCCGGGACCGGTGAGGCGAGTCGGTTCCTGAAACAGTGGATCGATCGTGATCGGGTAGCGCGCGCGCGACGCGTCGATGCGCACGCTCAGCGCTCCTGGCGAAACGGCGAAGCTGCTCGGCAGCACGCGCCCGCGAGCGTCGCTGACGATCAGCGAGCCGAGGCGCAGAGCGGGCGCCCCCGCGCGGGTAAAGCTGACGCTCTGACCGTCGCGCGCGGCGCGCACGAGCGCGTCGGAGCGCACCGCGAGTGAGAGATCGAGATTAGAGCCGGCAAAGCCGGAGTGACGGTCCGCGTGCGGCGCAGGACGGGTCAGGACGAAGCCCTGCTCGATCCCCGCGGGACCGTTGCGGTACCAGGCGCGCAGCGAGGGATACGCGTAGCTGACTTCGTTCGCGCGAGCGCTTGGGGCGCGAGCGGGAAGGGTTTCCTGCCGGCCGCCGGCGACGATCGCGAGCGGCTGCAGCTGCACGCGCGTGGCCCCGTCGACGACGCTCACTCCAGAGCGCCCGAACGTCGCAGTCATGCCGGCGTTGCGTGCGCTGAAGACACCGTGCGCGCGTGCGTTGACGCGGAACGCGGGATCGCCTGCGCCGACGGTTGCGGAGACGCTCGCCCGGGCTCCGGTGGGGAGAAGCTCGAGACCGGCGCGCGCGCCGGCGTAGGTGGCGGGCGCGAGCGGGCGCGGCGGCGCGTGGTGCGCGAGGACGGCGACGAGGGTCGCCGCGAGCGCGGCCGCGAGCAGCCCGACGGGACGGGCGCGGCGCGCGCGCAGCCCCCGGGCGGCAATTGGCGCAGGGCAACTTGCGAGGCGCCCCACTGCCGTATCGATCGGGCTCGACGGCCCGAACATCGAACCCTCCATAGCGGTTCCCGTCCTCCTTCGGGCGGCCACACGTCGCCTCCTGCGCCAGTGGCACGCACCGATGTCTCCGCTAGCCACGGTAGTTAGGGGTTTTCCCTAAGTCAATAGCGGCACGTGCCACCTCGGGCGCTTCGCACAGCTATACGGCGGTTTGTGCGGCGCGCCGACGCGTTTCTTATACAAGCAGGCGCTTTGCGCGCTCAAACCCGTGCGCGCGTACGTCGCGGCGCGCCAGACGACGACGCGCTTACGCTAACCAGACGATGTCCTTCACCTAAACTTACGCGCGATGGTCAGCGCAACGGGCGATTCCGCCGCGCCTGCCAAGCGCTCGCTACCTCAGCGGGTGCTGCCGCGGGCGCTCGCGGTTCGCGCGGCGAACGTCAGGATTCGCGCCCGTCGGCGGCGCGCCCACCGCCAGCTCTTGCGCGCGCTACCCAAAGGCGGGAGGGGCGTCGAGGTCGGGGTTTGGCGCGGCGACCACGCGGTAGCGATCCTGCGCTGGGCGCGACCGAGCATGCTGTATCTGATTGATCCGTGGGAGTACCGCCCCGAGCTTCCGGGAGCGCTGTACGGAGGGCAGGCGAAGGACGGCCAGAGCGAGCTCGACGAGGTCTATCGGTCGGTGCTCGCGCGCTTCCGGCGCCAGATCGACGCGGGAGGGGTGAGCGTGATGCGGATCCACTCCGACGATTTCGACCTTCCGCCCGGCAGCCTTGATTGGGCGTACATCGACGGCGATCACAACTACGAGGCGGTTCGAGCCGACCTCGAGCACTTCGCCGCGCTGGTACGGCCGGGAGGATTCATCGCCGGCGATGACTACCGCGGCGGCAGCTGGTTCAAGGGAAACATCACTCGGGCAGTGGACGAGTTCGCGCAGACACCACGCTGCAAGCGCCTCACGCTCTTCGGGCGCAAGTTCCTGATCGAGCTGAGCTGAACGCCCGGACTCCACGCGCGCGCGGGAGCGCGCTGGTGTCGAACGGGGTTTTGGCGGCGTCCGTCCGAGGGCGCAATCAAGCTTCTTGGCGGAGATGCAACGGGCCGCCCTCGCCCTTGTCTTCCTCGCCGTGTCGCTGCCGACGACCGCGGGAGCGCACTCGACTCGTCATCGTCACAGGCACAAGGCGCGCGGCGCGCACCACCGGCGCCGGACGCCGTCGACTCCGGCTCGGGCCGCGCTGCCGCGACGAGCTCCGCCCGCCATCCCGCCGAATCCTCAGGCGCCGGCGACACCGGCTCTCGAACCGGCTGATGGCGAACCGCAGCCACCCGCCGAGACTCCGACAGAAGAAGCCGAACAGGCCGAAGGCGTCAGGGAACTGTGCGCCGACGCGGGCCTAGCCAGTGCAGGCGTGAACACACCCGAAGAACTCGCACTCGATTACGAACTGCGGCAGTCGTGTGCGGAATCGGGGTTGGGCTAGGGCGCGCTCCACATTCGAGCTTCAGGCTAAATGTGATACATGGTCGCGCCGGCTTCGCTTCGCTCGCGCTCGATGATGTCGGCGATCGTCGTCGCGGCGAGGACCTCGCGCGCGACACGCGCGGCGTCGGCGAAGACCCCCTCGGCGTCGCGGCCGAGCGGCCCGTCGAGGAGCTCGACGACTTCCAGAACCGTCACCTCGGAGGGGTCGCGCGCAAAGCGGTATCCCCCCTTGACGCCGCGCTGAGAGCTGATGATGCCGGCGCGGCGGAGCGTGGCGAACAGCTGCTCGAGAAACTGCACGGGGACGTTGCGCCGGCGCGCGAGCTCTCCGATCGGGACCGGCTCTGACCCCGGGCGCTGACCCAACTCGGCGAGAGCTAGGACGGCGTATGGAGACTTTGTAGTGACCGAGATCATGCGCGCGCGGCCGCTGCGCCGCGAAGGGCCTCGATCGTAGTTGGCTACAGCCAGCCGCGCTCGGTGGCGATCAGAACGGCCTGCGCGCGGTCGACGGCGCCAAGCTTGCCGTAGATGTTGTGCAGGTGCGTGCGGACGGTGCTGGTCGAGAGCGTGAGCTCGTGCGCGATCTGCTTGTAGACCTTGCCCTCCGAGAGGCGCTGCAGCACGCCTAGCTCCCGCCCCGAGAGCGGGCACGGGTCGACGTGGCGGCGGCGCTGGCTGGGGGCAGTCGGGAGCTCGTACATCACGCGGCGGATCTCCGCCGGGCCGAGGCCGATCGCGCGCGCGGTGTGCAGCATCGCCGCGGGCGAGACCGCGGCGCCCTGCGCGTAGTGCGCGAGCATGTCCGCGAGGCGCACGAGCGCGGGCTCGCCGTCGGCGTCCGGGTTGTGGTGGCGCTCGATCGTCGTCGCGATCGTCGCGGGAAGTCCCCAGCGGCGCGCGAGTACGCCGCCCACGAGCGCGTGGTCGACGCCGAGCTCGCGGCGCTCCTGATGGATGCGGTCCTCGGGCGTCTTCGCGCCGCGGTGGACCTGGCCCGGGTACCCGGGATAGGCGTGCAGGAGGACGAGCTTGCCGATGTCGTGCAGGAAGCTCGTCGCGGTGAGACGGTCGCGGTGCTCATAGCCGATCTCCGACGCGAGCCTGTCGGCGGCGTGCTGCGTCGCGAGCGCGTGCAGGCGGAAGCGCTCAGGCGCCGCCTCCCACACGCTCGAGCGCTCGAAGAAGTCGAAGGTGCGCACGCGGTCGGCGAGCGCTTGCACGGTCTGCGTGCTCAAGAGCTCGACGGCGGCGACGACCGTGTCGACGCGCGCGCGGCCGGCGGGAGCCTGGTTGGCGAGGCGCAGCACGGCGATGATGAGCGCGACGTCGGACTCGACCGCGGTGACGATCTCGGAGGTTGCGACGTGGTCCTTGGAGGCGACCGAAAGCAGGCGGTCGCGTGACTCCGCGAGCGCGGGGAACGCCTCGAGCGCTTCGAAGGCGAGCGTCAGGCGGCGCCCGTGGCCCTCGTTCTGGTGGCGCTCGGGTGGCGCCGGCGCAGCGGCCGGCGGAGCTACGGCCGGCTTCACGGCACGGGCAACCTGCGCCGCCGCCGCGGCGGCGCCGCGCGGAACCTTTGCGTTCGTCGCCTTGCGTGCCGTCGCCTTCGTGGCTTTCGGCTGGGGCGTTCGCTTTGTCTTTGTGGCGGCTGCCGGCATGCGTGCGGGGGGTCTCCGGACCGCCTGCCGTCCGGGCAAGCGGCTCCACTGCTTCCTCCTATCGGCAGCGATGGCCGAACGGTTGAGCGCAAATTCCAGGTTCGTGGTCCGGTGCGCTCCTCACCCGGTCGCGAGCGCAGCGTCGATGCGCCGCAGGACCTCCTCGCGGCCGAGCAGCACGAGGCTCTCGAAGATTCCCGGCGAGACGGTCGTGCCGGTGATCGCGACGCGCAGCGGCTGGTAGATGTCGCGGGGCTTGACGGCCAGCCGCGAGACGACCGCGTGAAGGGCCGCCTCGACGTGCTGCTCATCGAACGTCTCGAGCTCGGCGAGCGCCGCGCGCGCGTGCTCGAGCGCAGCGAGGCCCGCGCCGGAGAGCCAGCGCTCGCGCGCGGCCGGGTCGTCCGCCGGCGACCCGAGCAGCGGTCCGGCCAAGGGCGAGAAGTCAGCGAGCGTCGCGATCTTCTCCTGACTTATCTCGACGGCGCGCTCGAAGCGCGGGTCGCGCGCGGCTTCGGCATGCTCGCCGCCGGCCAGGAACTCCGCGATCCGGCGCGCGAGCACGGGCGCCTCGAGAGCGCGGATGTGCACGCCGTTGAGCCAGCGCAGCTTGACCTCGTCGAAGCGCGCGGGGTTGCGGCTCACGTGCTCGAGCGAGAAGCGCTCGATGAGCTCCTCGGTCGAGAGGACCGTCTGGTCGTCGCCGCTACCCCAGCCGAGAAGCGCGAGGTAGTTGCGCACCGCCTCCGGCAGGTAGCCGGCGTCGCGCAGCTCCTCGACCGACGCCGCGCCGTGGCGCTTTGACAGCTTGCGTCCGTCCGGTCCGTGCAGCAGCGGCAGGTGCGCGTACGCGGGCGCCGCCTCGCCGCCCATGCCGACCGCGCGCGCGGCCTCGATCACGAGCAGCTGCTTGGGCGTGTTCGAGAGGTGATCCTCGCCGCGTACGACGTGGGTTATGTGCGCGTCGAGGTCGTCGACGGCGACCGCGAAGTTGTAGAGGACGGAGTCGTCCGCGCGCGCGATAACCGGGTCGTCCATGTGCACGTGCGCGAAGCTCGTGTCGCCGCGGATGAGGTCGTGCACGACGGTCTCGCCGTCGGGCGGAACACGTAGGCGCACGGCGCCGCCGTCTTCGGGATCGCCGCGGAAGCCCATCTCGGCCCCGTGTCGCTGCTTGTACGCGCGCACGTCCTCGGCCGTCGCGTTCGAGCGATACGCGAGTCCCGCCTCGAGCAGGGCGTGCAGGACCTCCTGGTGGCGCGCGGAGCGCTGGGTCTGGAACACCGGGCCCTCGTCCCAGTCGAGCCCCAGCCAGGCGAGCGAGTCGAGGATCTGCTGCACGTTCTCGGGCGTGGAGCGCTCGCGGTCGGTGTCCTCGATGCGCAGCACGAGCTCTCCTCCCGACCCGCGCGCGAGCAGCCAGTTGAACAGAGCGGTGCGCGCGCCGCCGATGTGCAGCGCACCCGTCGGCGATGGCGCAAAGCGAAGCCTCATAATGCCGCCCGCATGCTAATCGGCGCGCACGTCTCGACCGCCGGGGGCCTGTCCACTGCGGTCGCGCGCGGCGTCGAGCGCGGCTGCCGCGCGATCCAGATCTTCAACCAGTCGCCGCGCATGTGGCGCCCGACCGCGTTCCGCGAGGAGGACTTCGCCGCCTTCAACGAGGCGCGCGCCGCGAGCGACATCGGCGCCGTCGTCATCCACGCGGTTTACCTGCTCAACTGCGCCGCGGAGGACCGCGCGCTACGCGCCAAATCGCTCGCTTCGCTGACGCAGTCGCTAAGCGTCGGGGCCGCGATCGGCGCGCACGGAGTCGTCCTGCACCCCGGCTCGGCGAAGACCGGCGACGTCAAGCGAGCGATCGCGCGCGCCGGGAAGACGATCGCGGCCGCGCTCGCCGACAGCGACGTGTGCCCCCTCTACCTCGAGAACACAGCCGGCGCGGGCGGGACGCTCGGGCGCTCGATAGAGGAGCTCGCCGCGCTGCTCGGGGCGTCCGGCGGCGACGGGCGCCTCGGCGTGTGCCTGGATTCCTGCCACCTGCTCGCGTCGGGCTACGACGTGCGCACGCCCGCCGCGATGGACGTCCTCGTCGCGGAGGTGCAGTCGCGGCTCGGTCTCGAGCGCGTCGGCGCGCTGCACCTCAACGACTCGCAGGCGCCGCTCGGGTCAAACCGCGACCGCCACGCGAACATCGGCGAGGGCGAGCTGGGCGAGCGCGGCTGCGCCGCGTTCCTGGGCGACCCGGCGTTCGACGCGCTGCCGTGCGTGCTCGAGACGCGCGGCGACGGCCACGGGCCGACCGGCGAGGAAGTCGCGCTCGCGATGAAGCTGTACCGCCGCGGCGTGCGTGCGCGCACACGGCGAAGCGCATCCGCGCGACCCGCGTCCGCGAGGCGGCCTCGCTAGCTGCAACGCGCGACGCGCGCCCTACGCGACGGCGAGGTGGGCGGGCGCGAGCGCGCGCTCGAGCTCCTCGCGCAGCGAGGGCGTGTTCGCGACGCGAAAGCCCTCACCCAGGCGCAGCCGGCGCGTGCCCTCGGTCGTGCCGACTTCGAGCAGCACTTCGGCCGAGCCCGGGTAGTCGGCGAGCGCGCGCTTGAGCTCGTCGAGCGTGCCGTCGTCGAGGTGCGTCGCGTCGATGCGCAGGCACACCGTCTCGGCCATCGCCGCGGCGCCGCGCGCAGCGACGTCGGCGCGCACGCGCGCCTGCTCGATCTCCTGCGCGGTTGGCGCGAAGCGCTCGACCGACTGCACGATCAGGCACGTCTTGCCCGCTTCCTTGTGGTCGACGCGCCCCTTGACCAGGACTACCTCGTCGACGACGAGTGCGGCCTCGTTCTCGGCGAGCGCCTTGCCGAACACGAGCATCTCGACCGCTCCGCCGATGTCGTCGAGCGTCGCGAACATCATCGGATCTCCGTTGCGCGTGCGGATGCGCTTGCTCTCGACGATGATCCCGCCGGCCGTCACGAGGTCGCCCTCACGCCGCTCGGAGAGCGCCGAGATCGGGCAGTCCACGCGCGCGCGCAGCGCCTCGCGCAGCGGCTTGAGCGGGTGCGCGGTGATGAACAGCCCGATCGACTCCTTCTCGATCGCGAGCAGCGCCGCCTGGTCGAACTCCTCGCTCGGGATCGGCGGGTGCAGCGGACGCGCGAGCCCATTGCCCGCACCCCCCGCTCCCGCCGCCGCGCTTCCGGCGTCGTCCATCGCGAGGTCGAAGATCGAGCTCTGGCCGATCATCGCGTCCTGCTGAGACTTCTGCCCGGCGGCCTGCGCCTGCTCGAGCACCGCGAGCATCCCGCGCCGGCTCGCTCCCGTGGACCCGAAGGCGCCGCACTTGACCAGCGCCTCGATCGCCTTCTTGTTGACGGTGCGGCCGTCGACGCGCTCGCAGAAGTCCCACAGCGACTCGAACGGCCCGCTCTGCTCTCGCGCGCGCTTGATCGCCTCGACCGCCTGGTGGCCGACGCCCTTCACCGCGTCGAGGCCAAAGCGGATGTTGCCGTCCACGACCGTGAACTCGTGGTCTGAGAGGTTGACGTCGGGGGGCAGGATCTCGATCCCCATCTCCTCGCAGCGGGCGACGAAGAACGGGACCTTGTCCTTGGTCGACATGACCGAGGAGATCAGCGCGGCCATGTACTCCGCCGCGTAGTTCGCCTTCAGCCACGCCGTGCGGTAGCCGATCAGCGCGTAGCACGCCGCGTGCGAGCGGTTGAACGAGTAGTCGGCCGACCTTTCGTTCGTCTGCCACAGGAACTCGATCACCTGCACGCTCGTCCCCGAGGCGCGGCATCCCGCGACGAACTCCGGCTTCAGCGAGGCCATCGCAGCGCGGTTCTTCTTGCCGATCGCCTTGCGCAGGTCGTCGGCCTTCGCGCCCGAGAAGCCGGCGAGCTCCTTGGCGATCTGCATCGCCTGCTCCTGGTAGAGGATCACGCCCTTGGAGGACTCGAGGATCGGGCGCAGGCGCTCGTCCGCATAGGAGATCGCGCCCGGGTTCTGCTTGCCGCGCGCGTACACGGGGATCTGGTCCATCGCGCCCGGCCGATACAGCGCGTTCAGCGCGATCAGGTCCTCGAATTCGGTCGGGCGCACCTTCTTCAGCGCCTCGCGCATCCCCTCGGACTCGAACTGGAACACGCCGATCGAGTCGCCGCGCGCGAGCATCTCGTAGGTGCGGCGATCGTCGAGCGGCAGCTTCGTCATGTCCGGCCGCTCTCCGGCGGAGCGCTCGATGATGTCGAGCGCGTCCTCGATCACGTCGAGGTTGCGCAGGCCGAGGAAGTCCATCTTCAACAGGCCGATCTCCTCGATCGGCTTCATCGAGAACTGCGTCACCATGCGGAACGTCCGCTCACCGTTCTCGTCCGTGCCCGCGTCCGCCATCTGCAGCGGCACGATCTCGGTCAGCGGCCGGTCGGCGATCACGACCGCGGCCGCATGGATCGAGGAGTTGCGCACGATCCCCTCGAGCCCCTGCGCCACATCGACGATCCGGCGCGCGTTCGCGTCCTCCTCGCACGCCTGGCGCAACGGCTGGCCGGACTTCAGGCAGTCCTCGAACGACGGCGATCGACCCATGACCGGGTCCGGGATCAGCTTCGCGAGGCGATCGCCGGTGGCGTAGTCGTAGCCGAGTACGCGCGCCGCGTCGCGGGTGGCGGCGCGCGGGAACATCTTGCCGAAGGTAACGATCTGCGCGACCGACTCGCGCCCGTACTTCTCGGTCACGTAGCGCATCACGCGCTCGCGGCCGCGGACCGAGAAGTCGATGTCGATGTCCGGCATCGACACGCGCTCGGGGTTCAAGAAGCGCTCGAACAGGAGGTCGTAGCGCAGCGGGTCGACGTCGGTGATCTGCAGGCAGTAGGAGACGATCGAGCCCGCCGCCGAGCCGCGCCCGGGACCGACGGCGATCCCGTTGTCCTTCGCGAACTTGACGAAGTCCCAGACGATCAGGAAGTAGGCGTTGAACCCCATGCGGTCGATCACGTCGAGCTCGAGCTCCATGCGCTCGACCGCTTCCGCGGGCGGCGGATCGCCGTAGCGCAGGCGCAGGCCTTCGACGACACGCGCGCGCAGGTACTCCCCCTCGCTGCTCCCGTCGGGCGTCGCAAAGCGCGGGATCAGCTGCTTGCCGAGCTCGAGCTCGACCGAGCAGCGCTCGGCGATCTCGAGCGTGCTCGCGATCGCTTCCGGCCACTCGGCGAACGCGGCCGTCATCTCGCCCGTGTCGCGCAGGTAGAACTCGTTCGTCTCGAACACGAGCTTGGGGTCGGCGATCGTGCTCTTCGTCTGCACGCACAGCAGCGCCGTGTGGTGGTCGTAGTCCTCGCGCCGCAGGTAGTGCACGTCGCCCGTACCCACGAGGCTCCCGCCGAGCTCGCGCGCGATCGCGACGATGCCCTCGTTGCACTTGTCCTGCTCGGCGAGCCCGTTCTTCTGCACCTCGAAGTAGACGTTGCCCGCGCCGAAAGCTTGGATCAGCTCGTCGGCGTGGGCGCGCGCGTCGGCCACGCGATCCTCCAGCAGGCGCTGGCAGAAGCGCGAGGCGAGGCATCCGGTCAACGCGATCACGCCGTCCGAGTAGCGATCGAGCAGCTCCATGTCGACCGTCGGCTTGCCGCGCTGCAGCCCGTCGAGGAACCCCGCCGAGGACAGCTTGACGAGGTTGCGGTAGCCCGTCGCGCTGGATGCGAGCAGCGTCAGGTGGTTGCGCTCGCCCCGGCTCGCGCGCGCGCGGTGGTCGTCGACGAGGTAGATCTCGCAGCCGATGATCGGCTTGATCCCGTGCGTCGCGCACGCCTTGTAGAGCTCGACCGCGCCGTTCATGACGCCGTGGTCGGTCAGTCCGAGCGCGGGCTGTCCGAAGCTCGCCGCGCGCTCGGCGAGCGCGCCGACCTTGCACGCTCCGTCGAGCAGCGAGTACTCGCTGTGGACGTGGAGATGGACGCAGCCCGATTCGCTCACTGTCGCCTCAATCGTAGGTCGCGCCGCGGCGCCCTAACGGCGTTCGCGCCGCTGTTTGCGCGCTCTGCGAATCCGCCCGATGAGCGACAGGCTCGCCTTGTGCGGCGGCCGCGACGCGGCCTCCGGCCCGGTCGCGGGCACCTCGCCGCGCGGCTCGTCCGCCGCCGGTGCCGTATCCACGGGCGGCTCCTGCGCACGCGCGCGCGCGGCGACTGCCACCGGCGCACGCGCCGTCTCGGGCGCACGCTGCGTCTCGGGCGCCTGCGCGCCGTCGGCGGCTCGGCCGACCTGCGCGGCTCGCGGCGGCTGCGCGGCTCGCGGCGGCTGCGCGGTTGGCGGCGGCGGCGCGGGCGTGGGCGTGCGCGGGGCGTCGACCGCCGCTACCGGGCTCTCGTCGGCGCGCGCGCGCAGGCGCTCGGCGGCGGCTTCGAGCGCGTCCTCGAGCTCCAAGCTGCGGGTCGGGCGCGCCGGCTCCGCGACAACCGGCGCGGGAGCGGTAAGAAGCGCGTCGCTGCGCTCGGCGAGCTCGGAGGCGCCCGGAAGCGGCCGCGCGGGCTGCGTGACCGCGGGCGGCGACTGGGAGACCTGCGCGCGCAGGCGCGAAACGATCATGCCGAGCTCGCGCACCAACCCCTCGACCCGCCGCTGACCCCGGCGCATGCTCGCGAGCACGCGCTCGGCGTGCTCGCGCTGCGCGCGTTCACGGAGGAGGCCCTCTCCGACCTCGGCCGCGCTGCGCTCGAGCGCCGTGAGCCGCGCGCGCAGCTGTTCGCGTTCGCTCTCCTGTCCCCCGCGCTCGCGCTCTTCGGCCTCGAGCAAGCGGCGCTCGAGGTCCTGCAGCTGCGCCGCGAGGGCGCGCACGTAGCGCTCGTTTGCGCTCAGGCGGCGCACGAGCCTGTCGATTTCCGCGCGGTCGTCGCGCTCGGCCGCGTGGACCCGGTCCTCGGCCTCGACGCGCGCCCGATGCTCGGCCTTCTCGCGCTCGTGTGCGCGCTGGAGCTCGCGCTCGAGCAGCCCCTTGCGCCCCGACGCTTCACCGCCGCCGCGCTCGCGCGGGCTCGCGTCGCCGACGAGCGCCTCCTGCAGCCGTCGCGTCTCCGCCTCGGCCTCGCGCAGGCGCTGCTGAACCGTCGAGAGGTGGCTCTCGAGCGTTCGCACCGTCGCCTCCGCGGCCTCCGCGCGCAAGGTGAGAAGGTGCTCGGGCGCTTCGGCCGCGCGGCGCGCGCGGCGTTCGGCAAGAAGGTCTCCCTCCCCGCGCCAGCCCCGCCCCTCGGGCCCCGAGCCCTGCGGGGGCTCGCCACGAGGTGTCTGCGGAGTCTCACTGCCCTCTGCGATCACACCGCTGGAAGTTATTGCCGGCGCCGGACGGTCCCCCGGCGGCAGATCAGCTCGCGATCCGCCTCGCGATCACGGCTGCCGCGACGGCGGCCGAGACGCCCGCGGCCGCGGTCAGCGCGATCTTGCGCCCGGACGGCAGGCGCCGGCGCAGGTACCACTTCCCGCCGTGCCAGACCACGTACCCGAGCAGCTTGTAGCCATTTCCGCTCATGACGTGATGCTACCCGCGCCCGCGTCCTGCGCCACGCCGCGCGGCGCACGCGGATCGCAGCGGCTACTCCTCGTTGCGAAGTCGCCAAGCCATGCGCGACTGCAGCGAGAAGAGCTCGATGAAGCCCGGCGAAGAGGACTGCGAGAAGAGGCCGCCGGACTCCGCGAACGAGGCCAGCGCGGCGTCGTAGACCGCGTTCTCGCTCTCGCGCGTGACGACCTGCGCGCGGCCCTTGTACAGGCGCACGCCGATCTTCCCGCTGACGCGCGCGTTGACCTCCTCGACGTACGCATCGATGTCCGTGCGCAGCGGCTCCCACCACAGCCCCGCGTAGACGAGGTACGCCCACTGGCGATCGAGCGCCGGCTTGAACTGGTTCTGGTGGATCGTGCACACCAGGCGCTCGAGCTCCTCGTGCGCGGGCAGGATGATCGCCGCCGCGGGCGCCTCGTAGATGTCGCGCACCTTCAGGCCGACGATCCGGTCCTCGATGTGGTCGACGATGCCGACGCCGTGGCGCGCTCCGAGCTCCGCGACGCGTTCGATCAGCTCGACGAGCTCGAGGCGCTCGCCGTCGAGCGCGACGGGCACGCCGCGATCGAACTCGAGCTCGAGCGTCTCGGGCTCATCGGGCGCTTCCTGCGGCCTGCGAACGAGCGAGAACACGTCGTCCTCGGGCGCGTGCCCGAGGTCCTCGATCCAGCGTCCCTCCGAGGAACGCCCCCAGAGGTTGTCGTCGATCGAGTACGGTGCCGCCTCCGTCCCGCCCTTTACCGGGATGCCGTGCTCGCGCGCGTACGCGATCTCCTCGTCGCGGCCCATCTGCCACGAGCGCACCGGCGCGATCACCTTCAGCTCCGGCGCGAGCGTCGCGATCGTCGCCTCGATGCGCACCTGGTCGTTGCCCTTGCCGGTGCACCCGTGCGCGATCGTGTCGCAGCCGCTCGCGCGGGCCTGCGCGACGGCGAGCTTGGCGATCAGCGGGCGCCCGAGCGCGGTGAACAGCGGATACCCGCTGCCGTAGATCGCGTTCGCCTTGATCGCGCGCGCGACGTACTCGCGCGCGAACTCCTCGCGCGCGTCGACGACGTGGCACTCGAGCGCGCCGAGCCGCAGCGCCTTGCCTTCGATCACCGCGTAGTCCTCGCCGGGCTGGCCGAGGTTGACGGTCAGGCACACGACCTCCGCGCCGTAGGCGTCCTGGATCCACTTGAGCATCACGCTCGTGTCGAGGCCGCCGGAGTACAGCAGCAGCACTCGGCGCACCGACGACGCGTCCGCCTCATAGGAGGCGGTCGGCGCGGCGAGGACGCTGGGGTCTGCCGGGCTCACGGGGCGCCGAAGCCTACCCGCGCGCCGCGCGGCTGCGGCGTTCCATCAGCGGGTACTGCGGCGGGTTCTCGCTGAACCCGAGCTTCGCGTACAGCGGCTGCGCGTCGGCGGTGTTCAGCACCCAGCGCACCGGCCAGCGCGGCCCGCCCTCGACGATCTCGCGCACGAGCTCGAGGCCGAGCCCGCGCCCACGCCAGTCGCGGTGCACGTACACGTCCGCGAGGTACGCGAACGTCGCTTCGTCGGAGACCGCGCGCGCGAACCCGACCTGCTCGGAGCCGCGGTACAAGCCGACGACGCGCGCCGAACCCGCGATCGCGCGCACGGTCAGCTCGCGCGGGCGCCCACGCGCCCAGTAGGACTCGCCGCTGATGAACGCGTGCACGGCGTCGATGTCGACCCGCGCGGGGTCGTCGTCGAGCTCGAACCCGCCCGGGAGCGCGCGCCTAATCGCCCGTACCCCCGAGAGCCGCGCCGAGCCGCCGCGCGCCCTCCTCGACCTCGTCCGCCGTGACGGTGAGCGGCGGCAGCAGCCGTACGGTCGTCGGACCCGTGGCGTTGACTACGAAGCGCTCGCGCAGGAGCGCCGTGCGGGCGATCTCCGGCGCGCCGACGTCGAGCTCGCACGCGAGCATCAGCCCGCGCCCGCGCACCGAGACCACGTGCGGCAGGCGCTCGAGCGCCGCAACGAGCTGCAGGCCGCGCTCGCGCACCGCCGCGAGCAGCTCCTCGTCGTCGGTCAGCTCGAGCGCCGCGAGCGCCGCCGCGGCGATCACGGGGCCGCCGGCGAACGTCGAGCCGTGGTCGCCCGCCGCGAGCACGTCCGCGAGCCGCTCGCCGGTGACGAGCGCGCCGACCGGCAGGCCGCCCCCGAGCGCCTTCGCCGCGGTCAGCGCGTCGGGGCGCACGCCTGACTGCTCGTAGGCCCACAGCGTCCCGGTGCGCCCCATCCCGCACTGGATCTCGTCGTAGATCAGCGCCGCGCCGTGGCGATCGCACGCCTCGCGCGCGGCCGCGAGCACCTGCTCGCCGACGACGCGGACGCCGGTCTCGCCCTGGATCGGCTCGAGCATCACCGCCGCGGTGCGCTCGTCGACCGTCGCGTACACCGCGTCGGCCGTCGCCTCGACGGCGCGAAAGCCCGGCACCAGGGGCGCGAACGGAGCCTGCTTGGACTCCTGCGGGGTCGCCGACAGCGCGCCGTACGTGCGCCCGTGGAAGGCGCCGTGGAGCACGACGATGTCGCCACCCGGCCGGGCCTTGCGCGCGAGCTTGATCGCGGCCTCGTTCGCCTCCGCGCCGGAGTTGCAGAGGTAGACCTTGCCGCCCAGGCTCGAGCGCGCGAGCCGCGCGGCGAGGCGCATCGCGGGCTCGCTGTAGAAGAGGTTCGAAACGTGCATCAGGACCCCCACCTGCGCGCGCACCGCCTCGACCACGCGCGGGTGGCAATGGCCGAGGCTCGTCACGGAGATGCCGCAGAGAAAGTCGAGGTACTCGTTGCCGTCGGCGTCCCACAGCCGCGAGCCCTCGCCGCGCACGAACTCCACGGGCGCGCGCGCGTAGTTTGCGATCAGGTGCTCGCGCTCGATCGCCTGCAGCTCGGCGAGCGTCACTCGCCGGCCTCGATCTTCGTGCCGATGCCCGCGTCGGTGAACAGCTCCAGCAGCAGCGAGTGCTCCTGGCGCCCGTCGAGGATGTGCGCGGCGCTCACGCCGGCGTCGATCGCGGCCACGCACGCCTCGAGCTTCGGCGCCATCCCTCCCTCGAGCGTTCCCAGCGCCTCGCGCACGCGCTCAGAGCTCGCCTGCGTGATCAGGCTCGAGGGATCCGCCGGGTCCGCGAGCCAGCCCGGGACGTCGGTGAGGAAGATCACCTTGTGGGCGCCGATCGCGCCGGCGACCGCGCCCGCGGCCTCGTCGGCGTTGACGTTGTAGGAATGGCCCTCGCGGTCGGAGCCGACCGACGCGATCACCGGGATGTAGTCGCTCGCCACGTGCAGCAGGACGTCGACGTTGACGCGCTCGATCGCGCCGACGAAGCCGATGTCCGCGCCGCCGGGCGCGGTCCGGCGCGAGATCCGGAACAGCGACCCGTCGTCGCCGCACAGGCCGACGGCGGGCTGGCCGTGGCGGTTGAGACGCAGGACGATCTCCTTGTTGACCTTGCCGACGAGCACCATCTTCGCGACCTCGACGGTGCCCTCGTCGGAGACGCGCAGTCCGCCGACGAACTCGACGGGCATGCCGAGCCGCTCCATGTAGGCGCTGATCTCCGGACCGCCGCCGTGGACGACGATCGGGTTGATGCCGACGTACTTGAGCAGCACGACGTCGCGCGCGAACTCCTCGCGCAGCCCGGGCTCCTCCATCGCCGCGCCGCCGTACTTGATCACGACGGTCTTGCCGTGGAATTCCCTGATGTACGGGAGCGCCTCCAGCAGCGTGCGCACGTCTCGCATCAGCACCCCCTCACGTCGTGTACTCCGCGTTCACGCGCACGTACTCCTGCGAGAGGTCGGAGAAGAAGACCTCCGTCTCGGCGCCGCTGCCCGGGAGCGTGAGGACGAACTCGAGCTCGGGCCGCAGCACCGCCGCCTCGAGCGCGCGCTCGTCGTGCGCCACCGCTACACCCCCGGAGCACACCTGGATGCCCTCGATACTCACGTCGAGTGCGAGCGGCTCGGGCCCCGGAAGCGCGCCGCCGACCGCCTGCACGATCCGCCCCCAGTTCGGGTCGCCGCCGTGTAGCGCCGCCTTGACGAGCGGCGAGTTCGCCACCGCGCGCGCCGCCGCCTCGACCTCGGCGCCGCCGCCCCGCGCGATCACGCGGGCGATCCTGCCGGCCCCCTCGCCGTCGGCGACCATCATGATCGCGAGCTGGCGCAGGAGCGCATCGAGCGCTTCGCCGAGGCGCAGCTCGTCCTCGCTCTCGGGCGCGACGCTCACGCCGCTCGCGCCCGAGCAGAGGAGCAGCGCGGTGTCGTTGGTCGAGAGCTGCCCGTCGACCGACGCGCGGTCGAACGAGCGCTTGACGCACACGTCGAGCAGCAGCTCGGCGGTGTCGGCGGACAACGCCGCGTCGGTCTCGACGAAGCACAGCATCGTCGCGAAGCGCGGCGAGATCATGCCCGCGCCCTTGCACTGCGCGCTGATCCGCACGGGACCCGAGGGCAGGCCGACCTCGAGGCTCGCGCGCTTCTCGGTCGAATCCGTCGTCTGGATCGCCTGCTGGAAGGCGCCGTCACCGTCGGCACCCATCTGGCCGCGCGCCTCGAGAATGCCCTTGAGCATCGCGTCGACCGGGAGGTTGTCGCTGATGCCGCCGGTCGAGGCGAGCGCGACCTCGGGCGCATCGACGCCGAGTGCGACCGCGGCCGCGCCCTGGGTCTTGGCGGCGTCGTCGAGGCCGCGCCTGCCCGTCGCCGCGTTCGCGCAGCCGGAGTTGGCGAGCACGCCGCGCAGAGCGTGCAGGCGGCAGCGCTCGCGCGTCACGAGCACCGGCGCGGCGGGCGTCCCGCTCGAGGTGAAGCGCGCCGCGCTCACCGTCCCGGGGACGTCGCACAGCAACAGCCCGAGGTCGGGCCGGCCGCTCGGCTTGATCCCGCACGCCACTCCCGCCGCGCGAAACCCGCGCGGCAGCCCGCTGCCCGCGGGCAGCTCGCTGACGTGGTCCGGGCGCGGGACCCAGCGCGAGCGGAAGAACGGCTGCGACGCGTTCATTGCAGGCCCTCGGTCTCGGGAATGCCGAACATCAGATTCAGGTTCTGCACCGCCTGCGAGGATGTTCCCTTCCACAGGTTGTCGATCGCCGCGAGCAGGATCAGCTTGCCGGCGTGCGGATCGGCGGCGGCGAAGATGCGGCAGAAATTCGTCTCGCGCACCTCGCGCACGCCCGCGGGCTCATCGGCGACCTCCACGAACGGCTCCTCTGCGTACGCGTCCACGAGCAGCTCCTGGAGCTCGTCGTTTCCGACCGGGCGCGTGGGTGCGACGTAGCAGCTCGCGAGCTCGCCCTGGTCGAGCGGCACGAGATGCGCCTGGAAGACCACCGGCACACGCCCGTGGCTGTTCGCGTCCGGCGCTGCGCGCTCGTCGTCACCCGAGCGCTCGCCGTCGCCGCTCCCACGCAGCACGTCGAGCTGCTCCTCGATCTCGGGGCGGTGGCGGTGTTCGGCGACCTTGTAGGGAAGGATGTTCTCGCCCGCCATCGACAGGTGGGTCGTGTCGTCGTAAACGCGCCCGGCGCCGGAGATGCCCTGCTTGGCGTCGATCACGACGTCCGCGAGCAGCCCCGCGCGCGCGAGCGGGGCGAGCGCCAGCAGGGAGGCCGTCGGGTAGCAGCCGGGGTTCGCGACGATGCCCGCCCCTGCGATGCGCTCGCGGTGCAGCTCCGTCAGCCCATAGACGGCTTCGCCGAGCAGATCCGGGCGCGGGTGCTCGCCGTACGTGCGCGTGTACGTCTGCAGCGAGCGCAGGCGGAAGTCCGCGCTCAGGTCGACGACGCGCACCCCGCGCTCGCGCAGCAGCCCGACGGTCGGCGCGGCGGCGGCGTGCGGATAGGCGACGATGGCTGCGTCGACGTCTGGCAGGCGCTCGGCGTCGAGCTGCTCGATGACGAGCGGCACGCGGTAGCGCGGGTAGACGTCCTCGAGCGCGCGCCCGACCTCCGAGCGCCCGGTGACGGCGACGAGCTCGAAGCGCGGGTGTCGCCACAGCAGGTGAGCGGCGAGCGCGCCGGCGAACCCGGTCGCGCCGGCGACGATCACGCGCGGCGAGCCGTCCGCGAACGCCTGCCGCGCATGCGCGTGCGTGCGCGCGTGTGCACGCGCGGCACGTTCCGCCGCGACGCCGGCCGCGACATCGGCCGCCGGGGTCTCGGCGGCGTCAGCCACGCAGCTCACCCCCCAGTTCAGCGACCGCCGCGACGATCCGCTCGCGGGCCGGTGCGACCTCCTCGTCGGTGAGGGTGCGCTCGCGTGCGCGGAACGCGAGCGCGAGCGCGAGCGAGCGCCGCCCCACCCCCACCTGCTCGCCCGTGTACACGTCGAACACGCTCACGTCCTCGAGCACCTCGCCCGCGGCCTCGCGCACGGCCGCGAGCAGCCGCTCTGCGGTCACGCCCTCGGGGAGGACGACCGCGATGTCCTGGCGCAGCGGCGGGACGAGCGCGAATGGCTCGAACGCGCTCACGGGCGGCGACTCCTCGGCGAGCACCCCGACGTCGACGAGGAACACGGCGACGCGCTCGAGGTCCCACGCGCGGGCGACGAGCGGGTGCAGCTCGCCGATGAAGCCGAGCGTGCGCTCGCCCGCGAGCACCGCGGCGGCGCGGCCGGGGTGCAGGAACGGCCACGACCGCGGCTGCACCGCCCAGCGCACGCGCAGGCGCCCGAGCAGCACCTCGAGCAGCGCCTTGGCGGCGTAGAAGTCGGCCTGAGGCGCCTCGCCGCGCCACGACCGCGGCTCGAGCGCGCCCGTGAGCAGGACGCCGAGTGCGTGATGTTCGTCGGCGAGCTCGCGCCCGCTCGCCGCGCGGTAGACAGAGCCCGACTCGAAGATCGCGACGTCGGGGCCGTTGCGCGCGACGTTGTGGCGCGCGGCGTCGAGGAGCGAGCCGAGCAGCGTCGGGCGCATGATCGACTGCGTCTCGGCCATCGGGTTCGCGAGGCGCACCACACTGCGCAGCTCGTGGTCGGCGGGCAGCAGCAGGCGGTCTAGCAGCGCCGGGTCGGCGAAGCTCCAGCCGACGATCTCGTGCAGCCCGCGGCCGACCATCGCGTCCTCCGCCAGCCGCCGCGTGCGCTGCTCGTGCGTGAGCAGCCCGGCCGCTCCGCGGCGCGCCGGGAGCGTCGCCGGCAGCCGCTCGAGGCCGTCCATGCGCGCGACCTCCTCGATCAGGTCGATCTCGCGGTAGACGTCGTTTCGCCGCACCGCGGGCATGTTCACCTCGAGCCCATCGCTCGCCGGCTCGCAAGCGAAGTCGAGCGCGCTCAGGATGCGCGCCTGGCGCTCAAGCGCGACTGGCACGCCGAGGATCGCGCGGACGCGAGCCTCGCGCAGGCGCAGCACGGTGGGCGACGGCGGCGTGAAGCCGACGTCGATCGTGCCGGTCGGCGGGCCGGCGCCGGCGCACGCGATCATGAGCTGCGCAGCCACCACCTGCGCGTGCAGGCACTGCTCCGGCGCGAGGTCCTTCTCGAAGCGCGCTGATGCCTCGCTGCGCAGGCCGAGGCGCCAGGAGGTGCGGTGGATGTTGGCTCCGTTCCAGTTCGCGACCTCCATCAGCACGCGCGTGGTCGTCTCGTTCACCTCGGAGCGCGCGCCGCCCATCAGGCCCGCGATCGACGTCGGCCCATCGGCGTCCTCGATCACGACCATCTGCTCGTCGAGCTCACGCTCCTGGCCGTCGAGCGTCTGCACGCGCTCGCCCGCGTGCGCGCGGCGTACGACGAGCCGCGCGCCCGCGATCCGGTCGAGGTCGAACGCGTGCAGCGGCTGGCCGGTCAGGAGCATGACGTAGTTGGTTATGTCGACGACGTTGTTGATCGGCCGCTGCCCGGCCGCCATCAGCCGCGCCTTGAGCCACGGCGGCGACGGGCCGATGCGCACTTCCTCGTACACGCGCGCGGTGAAGCGCGGGCAGAGGTCCGGGCACTGCACCTCGATCGCCGCGCCGCGCGCCTCGCCAGGGTGCACGGGGTCCTCGCTCCACGGCTCGCGGGCGAGCTCGGATTCGGTCGCCGCGTGCAGCTCGCGCGCGACGCCGAACACGCCGAGGCAGTCGGGGCGATTGGGCGTGACCTCGAGCTCGAGCACGTCCGTCGAGATCGGCAGCACCTCCGCGAGCGGCGTTCCGGGCGCGAGCTCCGCGTCGAGCAGCTGCCCGTCGAGCACGATGATCCCCTCCCCGCCGACGCCGATCTCGAGCTCGGACTCGGCGAGGATCATTCCCTCGGAGACGACGCCGCGCAGCTTCGCGCTCCGCAGCTTCGAGCCGTCGGGCATGACGGCGCCGGGGCGGGCGACCGCGACGGTCTGACCGGCCGCGACGTTAGGCGCTCCGCAGACGATCGTCGCGGGGCCATTGGCCGAGGCGGGTCCGAGGTCGACGGTGCACACGCGCAGGCGATCTGCGTCCGGGTGCGGCGCGGCCTCGAGCACGCGCCCGACGAAGAACCCGCTCGGGTCGCGAACGCCGTGGTGGACGATCGACTCGACCTTCGTCCCGGTCATCGTCAGGCGCGAGGCGACGCCGGCGGTGTCGAGCTCCGGGTCGCAGTACTCGCGCAGCCACTCGAGCGGGACTCTCATCCGAACTGCTCCAGAAAGCGCAGGTCGTTCTCGTAGTAGAGGCGCAGGTCGGGGATGCCGTGCTTGAGCATCGCGATGCGCTCGACGCCCATGCCCCAGGCGAAGCCCTGCACCTTCTCGGGGTCGTAGCCGGGTGCGTTCGCGTCGGTGGTCGCGACGTACGCGTACACGTTCGGGTCGACCTCCCCCGCGCCGAGCACCTCGAGCCAGCCCTCGCCCTTGCACAGGGGACACCGCGAGCCGTCGCGCAGAAAACCGCTGCCATCGCACTGAAAGCAGGACACGTCGACCTCAACGCTCGGCTCGGTGAAGGGAAAGAAGTGCGGGCGCAGACGCACGTCGCGGCGGTCGCCGAAGACCGCGCGCGCGAACATCAGCAGAGTTCCCTTGAGGTCCGCGAGCGTGATGTCCTCGTCGACCGCGAGCCCCTCCACCTGGTGGAACTGGGGAGTGTGCGTCGCGTCGGAGTCGGGGCGGTAGACGCGACCGGGGATCACCACGTACAGGGGCGGCGGGTGCGCCTCCATCGCCCGTACCTGCATCGGCGAGGTGTGCGTGCGCAGCACGAGCGCGTCGGGGTCGCCTTCCGCGAGCGACGGATCGTCGACGCCGTCGCGCGCGATGTAGAAGGTGTCTGTGAAAGCGCGCGCCGGGTGCGTCGGCGCGTGATTGAGCGCGTCGAAGTTGTAGTGCACGGTCTCGATCTCGGGCCCCTCGATGACGATGAAGCCGAGCCCGATGAAGATGTCCTCGAGCTCGCGCAGCATTGCCGTGAGCAGGTGCAGGCGACCGACCGCGTGCGCGGGCGCACCGGGCAGCGTGACGTCGATCGCGTCGTGCGCGAGCTCGCCCTCGAGGTCCTGCGCGCTGAGCTCGCGGGCGCGGTGCTCGAGCAGCGACTCGAGCTGCGCGCGCGCTTGATTGGCGGCCGCTCCGACCGCGGCGCGCTGCTCGGGCTCGAGCGAGCCGACGCCGCGCAGCAGCATCGGCAGCTCGGCCTTGCGTCCGAGAACGCGCACGCGCACCTGCTCGAGCTCCTCCGCGGAACGCGCCTTGCCGATCTCCTCGCGCGCCTGCGCGGCGAGCTGTTCGATGCGCTCGATCATGACGAGCGGACCCTAGATGACGCGGAAGCGCGAGCGGCGGGACGCGTCAGCTCGTACAGCGCGACCGTCGCGGCCATCGCGGCGTTGAGCGACTGCGAGGCGATCGGGATGCGCGCGCTGCGATCGCACGCCCGCACGACGTCCGCCGGCAGGCCCTCGCGCTCGGCGCCGACGAGCAGGGTGCACGGCAGCTCGATCGCGCCGCCGTCGAGTTGCTCGCTCGCGCCCGTCGTGAGCGCGACACGCTCGCCGGGCAGCGCCGCGAGGTCGTCGACGCGCGCGAGCGGCACGGCGAAGATCGCGCCCATGCTCGCGCGCACGGCCTTCGGCGAATAAGGGTCCGCGCAACCTGGCGCAAGCGCCACACAGGAAGCGCCGAACGCCTCCGCCGAGCGGATCACGGTGCCGACATTGCCCGGGTCGGCGACGCCGTGCAGGTACACGCACAGCGGGCCCACCGGCTCGCCCCAGCGCTGCTCGTAGATCGCGATCACGCGCGCGCCCGACCCGAGCGTGGAAGACGCCGCCAGCGCGTCGGCGCTGACGTCGTGGCAGCGCGCTCCTCCGAGCCGCGAGCCCGCGAGGCGAAATCCCTCGAGCATCTCGACACCGTGACGCTCGGCCGCGGCGATCAGGTCCTCGCCCTCCGCGGCGAAGCGGCCGCTGCGTTCACGCTCGCGCTTGCGCGCGAGCTTGCGCAGCGCCTTCAGTCGCTGGTTCGCTGCGGAGGTGATCGTCTGTGTCGTCGGCTGCGATGTCGTGTCGGTCATGGTCGTTTTCGGTTCGAAAAAGAAAAGGGCGCCGATCCTGTTGGATGCGGCGCCCGGGAGGGTCTCGTGTCGGCTGTTCTAGCGCTAGGCAGCCGACGCCTCTCGGGCGACCTCGGCAAAACGTCGGAAGGCGTCCGCGTCGCGGACGGCGATGTCCGCGAGCACCTTGCGGTCGAGCTCGACGCCCGCGAGCGCGAGGCCGTGGATGAACTGCGAGTAACTCATTCCGTTCACGCGCGCGGCGGCGTTGATGCGCGTGATCCACAGACGGCGGAAGTCGCGCTTGCGATTGCGGCGGTCGCGGTAGGCGTACGCGTCCGCCTTCATCAGCGCCTCCTTCGCGCGCCGGTAGTTGGAGTGCGCCTCGCCGCGGAAGCCCTTGGTCAGCTCGAGGGTCGCGCGGCGCTTCTTGCGCGCGTGCACGGAGCGCTTGACGCGTGTCACCGCGACGCTCCCAGCAGTCGCTTCACGCGCGGCACGTCGTCCTTGGAGATCGCAGCGGGCGCGCCGAGCGCGCGCTTGCGTTTCGGCGACTTGTGCTCGAGTTTGTGCGAGGTGAAAGCGTGCCGGCCGCGCACCTTGCCGCCGGCACTCACCTTGAAGCGCTTCTTCGCGCCCGAATGGGTCTTCATCTTCGGCATCGTCTCGAGCCGTCGATTATGACACGGGCGTTCGCGCCGGCGCGTCCGCCGCCTCGGCGGCGTCTGCCGTAGCGGCGGCTTTTGCGTTCGCCTTCGACGCTTTCTCCGCCGGCGGCGCTTTTCCGTCCGCCGCGATCGCGACCTCACCGTTCAGCGCTTCCTCTGCGCCTGCGGGCGTGGCGGCCTCGGGCGCGGCGGGTGCCGCATCGGCCGCAGCCTCGGGCGCGGGCGGCGTGGCGTCGGCGCTCGCCGGTATGGCATCGGCACTCGCGGGCGGTGTGGCGCCGGCGCTCGTGGCCGGTGGCGCGTCGGCAGTCGCCGGCTGTGTGGCGTCGGCGGGCGCGGGCGATGCGGCGTCGGCGGGCGCGGGCGCACCGTCCGCAGGGGTGTCCGCGGCTGCGTCCGTTCGGCCGCTCAGGACGGCCTTGGAGGGCGCGAGCATCATCGTCATGTTGCGGCCCTCCTGCGCAGGTGTCTGCTCGACGACGCCGTACTCGGCGAGCTCCAGCGCGAGGCGGTCGAGGATCGCGATCCCGCGCTCGGGATGGGTCACCTCGCGGCCGCGGAACATGATCGTGACCTTGACCTTGTCCTTGTGGCGCAGAAAGCGCTCGACGTGGTTCTTCTTCGTGTCGTAGTCGTGCTGCGCGATCTTCGGGCGGAACTTGATCTCGCGGATCGTGATCTGCTGCTGGTGCTTGCGCGCCTGCTTCTGCTTCTGGGTCTGCTCGTACTTGTACTTCGAGTAGTCGAGCACGCGCGCGACCGGCGGGCGCGCCTCCGGGGCGACCTCGACAAGGTCGAGTTCGCGATCTTGCGCGAAGACGAGCGCGTCCGGCGTCTTCATCACGCCGATCTGGTTGCCCTCGTCATCGATCAACCGCACCTCGGGGACGCGAATTCGCTCGTTGATCCGCGTCAAGTCCCGCTCTGGCGGGCGTCGGTCGAACCTGCGAGGGACCGACACTATCTATCGCTGGCGCGCGTCAAGCGGTCGCTAGGCTTCGCGCTCTTGAGATGTGCCGGGCTTCAACGCCGCCGAGTATAGCCGTCCACGGAGACCCTCGGCAAAGTTCTGGACCGGTTGGATTCCCTCGTCCGCACCGTGGTGCTCGCGCACCGAGACCGCGTCCTGAGCGGCCTCCTTCTCGCCGACGATGAGCATGAATGGGATCTTGCGCAGCTCGGCCTCGCGGATCTTGCGCCCGACCGACTCGCTGCGGTCGTCGAGCTCGACGCGCGCGCCGATCTCGAGCAGCCGCTCGCGCACGCTCGCGCCGTAATCGTTGAAGCGATCGGAGACCGGCAGCACGATCGCCTGCACGGGCGCGAGCCACAACGGCAGCTCGCCGGCGTAGTGCTCGATGAGGATGCCGGTGAAGCGCTCGAAGGAACCGAGCAGCGCGCGGTGGATCATCGCCGGCCGGTGCTCCGCGTTGTCGGCGCCCGTGTAGACCATGTCGAAGCGCTCTGGCATCGCGTAGTCGAGCTGCACCGTGCCGAGCTGCCACGAGCGTCCGATCGAGTCGGTCATGTGCAGGTCGATCTTCGGCCCGTAGAACGCGCCGTCCCCCGGGTTGAGCTCGTAGGCGAGCTCGAGCGCGTCGAGCGCGCCGGAGAGCGCGCCCTCGGCGCGGTCCCACATCGCGTCGTCGCCGATGCGCTTCTCGGGGCGCGTCGAGAGCTCGAGCCGCGGCTCGAAGCCGAAGCGCTCGTACAGGTCGAAGCCGAAGCGCAGGCACTCGATGACCTCCTGCTGGACCTGGTCGTCGGTGCAGAAGATGTGCGCGTCGTCCTGGGTGATGTGACGCACGCGAAGCAGGCCGTGCAACACCCCGCTGGGCTCGTGACGGTGCACGAGCCCCGCCTCGGAGTAACGAATCGGCAGGTCGCGGTAGGAGTGGCGCGAGTCGTTGTAGATCTGGATGTGCGCGGGGCAGTTCATCGGCTTCATCCCCATCAGCCGCCCCTCGACGTCGGTGAAGTACATGTGGTCGCGGTAGCGGTCCCAGTGGCCCGACTGGCGGAAGAGGTCGACGTCGTAGAGGATCGGCGTGCGCACCTCGCGGTAGCCGCGCGCGAGGTTCTCCGCGCGCCACAGCTCGGTGAGCGCGTTCCACACAGCCGCGCCCGCGGGCTTCCACAGCGGGCTCCCGGGCGCGAGCTCGGAGAACATGAACAGGTCGAGCTCGCGGCCCAGCTTGCGGTGGTCGCGCGCGCGGGCGAGCTCGAGGCGCTCGAGGAACTCCTCGAGCTCCGCCTTGGAGAAGAACGCCGTCCCGTACACGCGCGTGAGCATCGTGCGATCGGAGTCCCCGCGCCAGTACGCGCCGGCGACCGACTGCAGCTTGAACGCGCCGATGGACTTCGTGCTCGGCGCGTGCGGCCCGCGGCATAGATCCGTGAACGGGCCGTTCGTGTACAGCGATACCGTCTCGAGCGGCCCGTCGCCGTCGGTGCCCGCGACGAGGTCGTCGATCAGCTCGACCTTGTAGTCCTGGCCTTCGCCGACGAAGCGCTCGCGCGCCTTCGCGACGGGCACGTCCTCGCGCACGAACGGCTCGGCCGCCTTGACGTGCTCGCGCATGCGCTCTTCGATCCGCGCGAAATCCGCCTCCGAGACCGTCGTGCCGGGCGGGAACTCGAAGTCGTAGTAGAAGCCGTCGGCGATCGGCGGGCCGATCGAGATCTTCACGCCGTCGAACAGCTCGAGCACCGCCGTCGCGAGCACGTGCGCGGCGTCGTGGCGGATGAGCTCCAACGCGCGCTCGCCGCTCTTCGGGGTGAGGACCGCGATGCGCGCGTGGTCGGGTAGCTCGCGCGCGAGGTCGATCACCTCCTGCACCTGGCCGTCGGCACCGCGCAGCTCGATCGCCAGCGCCGCGCGAGCGAGCCCGGGCCCGATCGCCGCCGCCGCATCGGCGCCGGTCGCGCCATCGTCCAACTCGAGCTCGTTGCCGTCGGGGAGCGTGACGGTGATCATGGGAGGCCGTGCAGGCTATCCGCCGTGCCCGTCACGCCGCGGGAGCCGCCGGAGCCGCGGGCGCGACGAGCAGCTCCGGGCCCTCCGCGTCGGGGTCGGGCTTGTTCAGGAGCGGATTCGCCGCGTGCGCCGAGAGTCGGCCTTCCGGCAGCGCGCCGCACAGCTCGAGCGCTTCGGGCGCACCGAGGCGCTCGTCGAGCCACGCGAGCTGCGCGTCGCGATCGGCGAGGATCACCGGCATGCGGTCGTGAATCGACGCAGCCACGCGGTTCGGCGCGGAGTCGCACGTGAGCAGCGCGACGCTCGCGATCCACTCCCCGTCGATCTTCGCCGGGGTCCACACGGCCGCGAACGCGAACGGAACGCCGCCGTCGACCTGGAAGTGGAACGGCTGGCGCGTCACCTCCCCCGCGCGCGCGCTGCGGCGCTCGGGTTTGAGCCACTCGAAGTAGCCGTCGGCGATCTGCAGCGCGCGGCGCGACGCCCGCGGTATCAGGTTTCGGTACGCCGGAGTCGTCATCACCGTCTCGATGCGCGCGTTGATCACCTTGTGCGACACCTTGAGGTCCTTTGCCCACGTCGGCACGAGCCCCCAGCGCAGCGTCCGTGCCTCTGGCTCAGCCCTGGGCGAGACGATCGCGAGCACCTCTTCGGTTGGCGCGATGTTGTAGCGCCGCGTGCCCACGGGCGAGGTGATCGGCACCTCAAAGCGCGCGTTCAGTTCTTCGACGCCGGCGGTGTTCGTGTAGCGGCCGCACATGCCCTGAGCATAGGCGCGCCGCCCGGCGCATCAGCACGAGAGGGGCGCGGCTTTCCGCGCCGCGCCCCCGCTCGCGCTTTAGGAGAAGTGACGCGATAGCGCGCCTGGATCAGACCGTTTTCTGGAGGGACCTACGCTCCTCGCGCCCCCCCGTGCTCGGCGGTTGCGAGTCACGACCGTGGGACCACGTAGAGACCGCGGCCGGCGAGCCGCATGTGACGCAACGCGATATCGGGCGTCTGCGGGAGCTCGCTCGATGGCTCGTGCGCCCGCGTACCGGTCGCGCCGAAGACCTCGTCGCCGCGCGCCGCGATCCTGAACATCGAGATCAGGCAGCCGATGCCGAGGAGCCATACCGGCACGAGCACGAACACGAGCGTCATCGCGAGCTCCTCCCGGGTCGTCGCGAGCCTGGCGTGGCCGCGGCCACGGGTGGGCTCGCCGAATCAGCTTGGGTTCGCATCGCCCGCTTCATCGCAGACGCAGCGCGCTGCCCCGCAGCGGCCGTGCGGAGTGTGCGAGCCGCAACGGCTGCGCGCGCCGCGGGATCGAGATCACGCCGTGCTCTTCACGATCGGCCGCCGCAGCCTCATCGCCGCGCGAGGCGACCGTGCAGAGCGCCGCGAGGCAGGCAATGATCGCGAACCAGGCAACGAGCGCGAACAGCACTACCAGCACGCCTCGGCCCTTCGCCGAGGACGGAACAGCGCGCGGGAGAGTACGCGGCTTGTGCCGCCCATTTTGGGGTCGTCCTCCAGTTCACCCGGACGTGGCGGGCGTGGCGCTCTCCACGTAAGGATCGGGTTTGCAAACTATACCGGGGGTCGTCCCCTCGGTCAAATGCCGTAGTCCGCATCAGCTATCGGGCATGCCTCGCAGCGCGGAAGGGTGCGGCCGCAAAGCCGCACCCTTCCCCCGGTGCATCGTCGTGAGCTCCAGCCCTGGGGGCTAGAAGATCACTTCGAAGTTGTTGCTTTCGTTGATCAGCACATTGCCGTTGCCGCTGGCTGTGCCTTTGCTGAACGTGAATTTGCCGGCGATGTCGCCCGCTTTTTTGTCCGATTCGACCTTGATCGCCGATTCGGACTGACCTTCGACCTTGTTGCTCGTGGCTGACGATTCCGACGCGGACAGCTGACCTTCAAACTGGTTGAGGTCGATGCCGACGCGACCGCTCCCGTTGATCGTGTCGGCGCTCAAGAGGGCCTTGCCTTCTTCGAGCAGCACACCCTCGTCGCGGTTGCTGGTGAGAACGTCTTTGCTCAGCGTGAATTCCGCTGTTGCCTGCACCGTCGAGCGCCCGGACGCGTAGTAGGCGCCGATGTCGTTTTCCTTGATTGTGCTGCCGCTGACTTTGGAACCGAGGGCGCTTTCAAAGAACAGCACGCCAGCCGCCTGTTCGGCGAGCGATACGCAGCTCGGGACGTTGCACTCGTTGCCCGCGATGCTCGAGGTCCCGACGGTGCCCTTGGCGCCGAAGGCCACCTCGATGCCGTTCTGGGCGATGTAGGGAGAGGGGCCTACTCCGGTGACTTTGGACGCGGTCATGACCAGCGTCGATCCCGTTTCCACGGCCGTCGGCCCGTTCTTCTGATAGCCGGTCACGGTCACGCCTTTCAGGACGGCGTGCCCGACCTCGCCCCCACCTCGCGTGGTGCCGGCGAGGATCGCTATTCCGAGCTGGCAGCCCTTGAAGCTGTTGTTGGTTGTGCTCGCTCCGTTTACCAACACGTTGGTCGCTTTCAACGTGCCGCCGCCGCCGACGAAGATCGCGGCGAGGCCACCGGCACAGGTTTCGAGGTTGATCTCAGCTTCGACGTTGAGGTTCGTGAACGAGACCGTATTCGGCGTGCAGATCGAGATCTCATCTCTCTGTTCGGACCCGATTTGCGTGTCGCAGCTCGTCGTCGCCGATGTCGGAGATTGCGGCATCGCGAGCGTCGCCGTGCCCGCTCCGTTGATGGCGTTCAATTTGAGCGCCTTTTCGATCTGTATCTGTTCTACATAGGTTCCCGAACACACGTTGATCGTCGAGCCGGGAGCTGCGGACGTAACCGCCGCTTGGACTTTCGCGAAGCCCGGCTGAGCGCAGCTTTTGCCGCCCGGCACGACGGGCACGGTGTTCGATACGTAGAGAGTTTCGGCGGACGCGCTCGCCGCCCCCACCGCCAAAAACGCGCAAGTCAATGCGCCCACGAGGTACTTCCGTCTCATGTCGTCCTCCGTGCCCGTCGTAGATAAGCCAGCCGGGTTCGGGCCAAGCCCCGCTGGAGTGGCCGGTCAACGGTCGGCCCTGCAGCCCCGCGGCAACGATAACTGGCTTATGCCCGCCGAGACTCCAACCTTGGATCCCTGCGATACCAATCCGACATCTCAACGACGATGTTGCGGAATGTCGGCGTCCGCCTTCATGTCTTTCATCCGTGCGGCGCGATCCACGCGGAGACGACGTGCAGGCCTTCGGAGTCGCGCACGTCGGCCCGCGCGAGCAGGCGCGCCCTGCGCGCCGGCGCGTGCGCCCCGTCTGACAGGTACACGTAGTCGGCGAACCGGCGGTGGTCGAGTTCGTAGTACTCGCCGATGCGCACGCGCGAGCCCACGCCGAGCGCCCGCACCCCGTCGCGCGCGAGCAGGTAGCGGATCGCCGGTTTGATCACCATCGTCGAGTAGCCGAGATTCGACGACAGGTTCACCGTGCTGCCTCGCGGCAGGGCCCGGTCGAGCGCCTTTGCGAGCGTCGCCGTCGCGCGGTAGACCGCCACGTGTTCGTCCGGCTTCTCCGTTTCCGCCACCGCCACCCCCACGGATGCCGTCGCCGCCAGCGCCGCCGCGCTCGCGAGCGCGGGCGCCAGCCGGCCAGACCCCGGCCCTCGTGTGCCGCGCGCGTCTACCTCAGCGCTGCGCGCGCGGCGCAGCGCGCGCAGCGCCCATCCCAGCGCCAGCCAGGCGGAGAACGCCAGCACCAGCCACACGAACATCCCCACCTGCGACCCGGCCCACATCGTGTAGCCGAGCGTGTTCACGAGTTTTGGCGGCGTCGGCGTCGCCGCCGCCACCGCCGCGAGCGCTCCGCACAGCACGAAGCCGAGCAGCGCAGCCGAGGCGAGATCGCGCCGGCGGCGCGCGAAGCCCGCCACGAGCACCCCCGCCAGCGCCAGCAGCAGCACGATCGCGCTGTATTCGGTGTGCGCGCGCGGTGCTTTGCGCACGTCGTACTGCCGTTGCCAGCGGTCGACAGGCACGTACAGCCACCACGGGCGTACGCCGACCGCCCGCACCACCGCGTGCCAGCCTGCGCTCGCCCCGAGCGTCGACTTGTGCGCCGTCGCCGACTGCGCGACGAGCGTCATGTTGCCCGGGTTTTCCGTCAGCTCGTCCGCGACCGGGAAGCTCCAGCACACCGCCGCCACCGCCAGGGCCGCCGCCGCGAAGCGCAGCAGCGATTGCCGCTGCGGGCGCTTCCGCTCGGCGAGTGCCGCACGCAGGCGCGCGCGCGTGCGCAGAGGCCACAGCAGGCCTGCCGCCGCCACCGCCAGCATGCCCAGCGTCGCCGCGAAGTACATGAGGTTGGCCTGCAGGACGTAGCTCGCGACGAGCACCGTCAGCGGCAACAGGCGATATTCCCCGCACGCCAGCGACCAGCACAGGAAGATCAGCAGCGTGAACGGGAACAGGCCCGCGTCGGGGTTCCAGATGTCGTGCAGCAGCTCGCCCGCCAGCGACTGGCACATCAGCGCCACCGCCACTGCCGTCGCGAACATCAGCAGCCTGCCGCCGCGCCGGCGCGCCAGAGCCACCACCCCGATGATCGACAGCACGTTCACGGCCGCCATCGTCTCGGTGATGCTCGCCGTGCTGCCGAAGTGCGCCGGGATCGCCAGCAGCCAGTAGAGCATCGGGCCGAGGCTGTGCGTGAGCTGGCCCGTCACGTGGCCCGCGTAGGAGTACTGCCCCACCAGCGGCGTGTGCGACGTGAACACGTCGTAGGAGCGCGTCGCGATGATCGCCTGGTCGGCCGTCGGCACCCAGCCGTCGCGCAGTGCTTTCACCGTCGCCGCGATCACCGGCAGCGACGCCGCCAGGCCCGCAGCCAGCGTCAGCGCGCGCTCACCCGCGCGCGTGCGCGAGGCCAGGCTGCCGAGTGCGCGCTGGAGGTCGGCCAGCCCGCGCCCGAGGCTGAGTAGGCGGTTCTGGAGGTGCTCGCGAGGCCCCGCTGGAGGTGCTGCGCGCGCGTGCGCGCGTGCGCGCGTGCGCGCGCGCGGTGCATCCGGGGCGCCCCCGGGGGCGCCGCCCGCGGTGCGCTCGTCGACGTCGGTGCCGGCCCGTGAGTGCATCGCAGCGAGCCGCGAAGGGTATCGGTACGGCCACCCGGCATCGCCGCACGCTCGCGCCAACCCGCGCGGATGTCGCCGCGCCGCACTCCCATACAGCGCGGCGACATCATTCGCGCCGGCAGGACACGCTCTGGCGTGCCGCCTACGCACAGCGCGCGGCGACGCCATCGGCCTTGCGCCTCCGGCGTCGCCGCGCTTTCATGCCGCGTGCCCGGGGGAGGAGCGGACGGCGCGGCGTTGGTGCGTACCAGTCACTACTTGTGTCGCCTACTCCCTCTGCGGCTGATCGTCGCGAAGCGCGTGAGCGTCCGCGGCGATCCTCCCGTCGGTGCGTACGTCGTCGCGAGCGTCACGCGCGTGCGCTTCGCCGCGGCGATCCCGCGCGGGTGCAGCGTCACGGTGAGCGTCCCGCCGGAGGTGCTCCGGGACGCCGACGCGACCTTCACCTTGCGCGTGCGCGCAGGGCTGTGCGAGGACTTGCGCGCCACCGTCTTCGTCGTGCTCGCGAGCACGCTCAGGCGGCCCGGGCCCGGAAGCCTCACCTTCTCCTGGATCGCTCCCGTCTTCGTCACCTTCACCGAGAGGATCGTGAAGGCGTTGCTGATCGTCGCCACTTTGAAGCCCGCGACGCCCGTCGGGGGCGCGCTCGTCGACGTGACCGTCGTGAGCGTCACGCCGCCGGCGCCCGTCGGCGAGCCGACCACCAGCGTCGTGCCGCTGGACGTGACTCGTTCCACGGGAGAGATGACCACCGGCGTGTTTTCCACCAGCGACTTGTCGATCGCACCCGCGCTCGTGAGCACCGAGCTCAGTCCCGGGATGCTCGTGCCCAGGGCTTCCGCCGCCTGGCGAGCGGTGCCCGACGCGAGCTGCGCCGCTTCGAGCGCCGCCTGCGGCAGCCCGAGTTCGTGCGCGAGCTCCGACAGCCCGCCGTCTTCGCCGAGGTCTGCCAGCGTCGACGCGAGCACCGAACGCAACTGCGCCGGAGTTTCCGTCGCCGCACCGACAGCCGACGCCAGCGCGTCTTCGATCGGTGCCGTGGGAATGCCCTCTTCCGCGAGCACTGCAAGGACTTCCTTGAGCGACGTTTTCGGGCCCGCGAGCAGTTCGCGCAGTTTCGATCCGAGCGGCCCGCCCGTCAACTTTTCAACCACGCTCGTCAGCTGACCGGGCGTCGTGCCGAGAATCGATTCGAGCTGCGGAATCGTCAGCAGCTGGAGCACTTCGCTCGCCTTCCCGCTCGGGTCCGCGACGGCCAAACCCGCCGACGCCGAAACCGGCGCTTCTTGCGCCGAAACGCTCACACTCGCGCCTGACGATTCTCCCGCCGCCGATGCCGGCAGCGCGGCGAGGGCACAGGCGCTCGCCGCCGCAAGACCCCAAGCGACAGCGTGCCGCATGCTCCTCGCCGCTCGCCGGCTGCCGGACAGATCAAATTTCCTGAGATCAAGCTTCCTGCTCATCTCGTTCCTCCTCCGTATCGAGTGATTCATGCCACTGAGATGGGGGCGGCCCTCCGGCGTTACACGAGTTCGAACATCGGTCCACGATGCGCACCGGGGAGCGCGCGCCGCGGTTGGATTGGCGCGATGTCCCCCACGCGCCCGCCGCCGCGCAGGCGGCCGATCGTCCTTGCGCGCGCGAGCGACGAGTGCCTGGTCGAGCTCGCGCGCGAGGGCGACGAGCGCGCGTTCGAGTCGATCGTCGAGCGCTACCGCCCGCAGCTGCTCCGCCACGCTCGCCGGATCGCCGGCGAGCATGCCGCGGAAGACGCGCTCCAGCACGCGTTCGCGTGCGCATGGCACTCGCTCCGCCGCGGCGGCGAGATCCGTCACGTGCGCGCGTGGCTGTTCGCGATCGTGCGCAACTCCGCGCTGCAGACGATCGGAGATACCCACGAGACCACGCATGAACTCGCCGCGGGCGGCGCGCACGTCCAATCCGTCGAGGAGGAGTTCGAGCGTGCGACGCGCCTGCGTGCCGCACTTTCCGCCGTCGCCGCGCTCCCGCTGCGAGAGCGCGAGGCGCTCGTCGGCACCTCGATCGACGGCCGCAGCTCGCAAGACGTAGCCCGCGAGCTCGGAGTCGCCGCCGGCGCCTTCCGCCAGCTCGTCTTTCGCGCGCGCGCGCACGCGCGAGCCGGGCTCGCCGCCTTCGCGACTCCACTCCTCGGACTGCGCGTGCGCGTCGCCGGCGGCGGCTGGTCGCGGCGGATGTCCGCGCTCGCCGGTGACTCGTCCGCCCCGCTGCGCGAGCTCGCGAGCTCCGCCGCGGTCGCCTCCGCGATCGTCGCCGTCGGCGCGGGCGTATACGCGACGGGCGCTTCGCTGCTGCCGCGCGCGCACGACCCTGCGCGTCCGCCGCGCGCCGCCGCCCTCGCGCGCACCGGCGCCTCGCCGACGGCTGCCACGCGTCGCGATCGCCGCGCGCCAGCGGGAAGTGCGCTCGCTCGCGCACAGGTGCCTCCGCGAGGATCGAATGCGGCCGCTGCCCTCAGGTCTCCGGACGACGCGTTCGCACCCGCGTCTGGAAGCGCGCACCGCTCGTCGCCCGACAGCGTCGCGCCCGACCAACTCGCGTCGGCCGGCCACGCCCTGGGCGCCGCGGGTCTGAGCGCCCCGTCCGCGCCGGCTGTGCCCGTGTCAGAGCCACAGGCTCGCGCACGCGCGGGTGTGAAGCGTGCGGCCGAAGCGGCCGGCGGCGCGGTCGGCGCCGTCAGCGGCGCGGCCGGCGAACTCGCCCACCAAACCGGCGGGCCGCAGCCGATCGAACATCGCGTGACGAGCGTCGTCGAACCCGTCGCGCCGACGGTCGGAGCTGTACTCGAAGGGGTTACCGGCCGCTAGCGGCAAGCCGGCTGTCGCGCGGAACGCGTTCTGACCCGCGCTTATGGTCGCGCCCGTTTTGGAACATCTTTGTCGGATGTTTTGATAGGTTCCGCTCGAGGCAGTTGTCGTTCGTGCGCCGGCTAGGGGTCGGCGGAAGGAGAGGGATATGAGGTTCAGCGACCGGTACGCACCGTTGTCGCGGCGTTCGCTCCGCCGCGCCGCACACCTGAGCATTGGCCCGCTGGCGGCCACAGCGCTTCTGCTCGCATCCGCCGCGCCTGCGAGCGCATCGACCTTCGAACGTCGCCCGGTGCTGTTCGTGCATGGCGTCGAGAGCGCCGGCTCGAACTTCGCCTCGCAGGAGATGCGCTTTGAAAGCAACGGCTATCCGCACGCGTGGATCGAAGCGCTCGACTACAACTCGCTCGGCGCCGCCGCCGAGAACTACAACGGCGAAGTCGAAGAACAGATCGAACACGCGATCGCCGCGCTCCAGCAGCGCACGGGCAAGTCTCAGGTCGACGTCGTCGGGCACTCCGAGGGGACCAAAGTCATGTACCACTACCTGTTCGAAAGCGAAAAGGCCGCCGAGCACCGCAAGACCGTCGCCGCTTACGTCAACATCGATGGTCAGGAAAAAAACCCCGGCGTGCGAACGCTCGCGATCTGGGCCGAACGCTCCGGGCCGACGGGTCCGGAAGGCCGGCACATGGAAGGCGCCGAAAACGTGACCATGCCGGACATGACGCACGTGCAGTCGGCAACCTCCGCGCAGACCTTCGTCCAGATGTTCGAGCTCTTCCGCCACACACCGCCCAAGCACGACCTCGTCTCGCAAAAGTCCATTCAGCTCGGCGGGAAGGCGCTCGAATTCCCGCAGAACACCGGGCTCGCCGGCGACACCGTCGAAGTCTGGCCGCTCAACTCCGAGGGCGAACGGACGACCAAGTCGCCGCTTGCCACGTTCGCGATCACCGACGGGTCCGAGGCCGGAGGCGCGTGGGGGCCCGTGGCCGCGAAGTCCGGTCGGCGGTATGAATTCGCGCTCGTCAAACCGGACGCCAAAACGCTCCACGTATACATGGAGCCGTTCGTCAGAAGCGACTACGACATCCGGCTGCTCGGTTCCGTCCCCATCGAGCAGGAGACGGGAAAGTTCCCCGGCAGCTCCGGAGCCGTGATGATCCGTTACAAGGAGTACTGGGGCAACGAACCCGGCCAGAACGACGAACTGCTCGTCAACGGGCTCAACCTCTGCACCGCTGCCCTGTGTCCGTGGGAAAAGAAGGTGAACGCGTACTTCGCCTTCAACTGGGAAGGCAAGGAAGAAAGCACGCTCAACGAAGAACCAGCGCTGAGCAAGCTGCCGTTCATACAGGCCGCGCAGGTGTTCATTCCTGCGAGTGAACCCCCGAACGCGATCGTCTCCTACCAGCTGAACTCACGCGGCGGCGGAGGACTGCGGACGCTCGACGTTCCCAACTGGGACGGACCTACCAACCAGGTCCAGATCTTCTGGAACGACTTCGAGAGCGTGAGCTTCTAAACGCAAGCTGTTCCGGCCCCGGGGCAGTCTGCCCCGGGCCGGGAGCGCACCCTCATGCGGTGACTGCGCGCGCGTCGGGCCCGAACGAGGTCGCGGAGATGCGCGCCGCAAAGGCAGTGCTCTTGGGCTGCTCGAACAACGGCGACGAAGCACGCAAAGCCGTGGCCCGGGAGGAGTAAGCGGCGTCGCAGGAGAACGTCGAGGTTGCGCGCCCCTGCCGATCCCGTGCCTCGCGCTCTTACAACTAACGTCCACACCGCCCCACGGGCCTCCCCGCCGGGATTAGTTTTGGCGCCGCGTATCGATCGAGCGAACTGCGATCGAGTCGCCCGGTGCCACTGACGGCACGGCAAACACGCGGCGGGGAGGTAGCCATGTTGGGTGGATATGCAGCACGTCTCGTCTCTGTGCGGTTGATCGTCGTCGCGGTGCTGATGGCGATCGTCCTGCCAGCGTCGGCCTCCGCCGCGCAAGCGCGGCGGCTGACGGCGCGGCAGGCGCACACCACGCGACCGGTCCACTGCGCGCGCGCGAAACGCGCCGGTAAGACGGCGCGCCGCACCGCCACGCGTGCTCGCCATGCAGCGCGAACAACCTGCGCCGCGCTCGCACGCCATCATCGCTCACGTGCGTCGATCTTCCTCCCCGTCAAATCCAGCACGCTCGTGGGGTACGTCAGCGACTTCGGCGGGGAAAGCGCAAACGACCCGAGCTCCCTCGGCTCGAGCATCTTCGTAAACGCGCTCACGGGCACCACGCCGGGGGCCACGTACACGACAGCAGACGCGTCGAAGACCGTCACGCTCACGGATGTGCCAATCAGCAAAATCGACGCCGCGGGCATCGCGGCGATTACGCCGTTCGACACGCTGATCATGTACCAGGTGTGCGACATCGCAAGCCACCCGAAAGCGCTCGAAGCGATCAACGAATTCCTCACGAATGGCGGCAAGGTGATGATCTTCGACGCCGACCGCTGCGCGGAAGGGGAAGGGCTGGGCGGCATGGCTGACTACAGCGGCTTCCTGTTCCCGTTCTCGACCAACAGTCCAGGGCCGAAAGGCGCGTCCGGCTCGTACGTGACCGTGGTGCCCAGCACGCTCACGAGCGGGCTCTCGGCCGGGCCGCAGGAACTGGACTCGGTTGGCGACGCAAACGTCTTCACGGCATTCAAAGGGCCGTGGTGCGCGTCGATAACGGGCGAAAACGTCAACGGGACCAAGGGCTTCGTCGAGGCGACCGCGCAGACACCATCGGGCGGGCTCGTGATCTACGAGGGCGAGGACTTCTGGTTCACGATCGCACCAACTGCGCACCTGCGGCTCGTCTTCGACGACATGCTCGAGCAGGGCTGGGCGCCCGCCGGGCTGCCTTGCACGATCCCCGCCTCGGGTATCACGCTCGCGCCGCCAACGCAGTCGCACGCCGGCGGCGAAATAGCGACTGTCACGGCCACGGTCACCGACATCGAAGGCAAACCCGTCGAAGGTGTGGAAGTGAAATTCGAAGTCACGAGCGGGCCGAATGCCGGCACGAACGGCACGGCGACGACGAACGCGTCGGGCGAAGCGACATTTACGTATAGCGGCAAACCGACACCTGGAACCGATGTCGTTGACGCGAGCTTCGTCGACAGCCTCAAAAACTCCCACACGAGCAATGACGTAGAAGTCGTCTGGGAAGATGCGAAGATCACGGCGACCGGGAACAACGTCTCGGGCACCGAGGGCGCGGAAGTGAGCGGGACCGTCGCGACGTTCACCGACCCCGACACCTCCGCGGTCGCAACCGACTACGCCGCGACGATCGAATGGGGCGACGGGACGACAACGACTGGAACCGTGAGCGGCTCCGCGGGCAGCTTCATCGTCAGCGGGAACCACACGTACACGGAGGAGAACAGCTACCCACTCACCGTCACCATCTCCGACGTCGATGAATTCGCGAACTCCGCGACGACGACATCGACGGCGAACGTCGGCGACGCCGCGCTCACCGCGAGCGGGTTCTCGGCGACGAGCCCGCTGGCGTTCAGCGGTGTCGTTGCCAACCTCAGCGACGCCAACGCGTTCGGCAGCGCCTCGGACTTCACCGCGACGATCGAATGGGGCGACGGCAGCTCCTCGAGCGGAACGGTGAGCGGGGGCGGCGGCAGCTACGCCGTCAGCGGTAGCCACACGTACTCCTCGACGGGCCCGTTCGAAGTAACCGTCAAGATCGTCGACGACGGCGGCAGCACCGCCGAAGCGAAGAGCACGCTGCTGATCTTCGCTTCAACGGCCGGCGGTAGCTTCGTGATTGGCGACAACAACGCGACTCTCGGATCAGCAGTCACGTTCTGGGGAGCGCAGTGGTGGAAGGACAACTCGCTGAGCGGCAGCGGTGCACCCGCGGCGTTCAAGGGGTTCGCGAACTCGCCTGCCGCGCCGCCGGCGTGCGGTACGGGCTGGTCGACCGGCCCCGGAAACAGCTCGGGTCCGCCCGCCGCGCCATTGCCCGCGTTCATCGCCGTGATCGTCGCCAGCCACGCGGATAAGGCCGGTCCGAGCATCTCGGGCGACACGACGAAAGTGGTCGTCGTCAAGACCGACCCGGGCTACGCGCCCGACCCGGGCCACGCGGGCACGGGCACGGTCGTGGCGGTGATCTGCGGCTGAGCGGATCCGAGAGCGGCTCGCCCGCGTGGCGGCGGCGACCCTACCCCGGCCGACGACGGGCGCCCCCGGCCGGTGGCGGGCGCCCGAACGGCGTAGAGCCCGATTTCTCGGGCTCTACGGCACTCGCCTGTTAGTGGGCGATACTGGGCTCGAACCAGTGACCTCCGCCTTGTCGAGGCGGCGCTCTCCCAGCTGAGCTAATCGCCCGCGAAGGCCTGTCAGCGTATCAGCGGCGACCCGCCGCCTGGCGCCCAAGCCGAGGCTAACCACGCGTGGTTCCCGCGCTAGGCTAGCCCTCTCGGCGACGTGGCGGAGTGGCTACGCAGCGGCCTGCAAAGCCGTTTACACCGGTTCGATTCCGGTCGTCGCCTCTAGGCAGCGGCCCCGTTACTCCAGGGGTCTTGCCCGGCGGAACGCCGTTGTTGCCCGAGCAACGTGTCCCCGTTGTGTCCCCAGTCTTTGATGCGCGACCGGGCGGCCCGCCACGAGGGCGGAGCCGTCGAGGTTCTCATGCCGTTGGCGAAGGGTCAGCCTGTCGGTTGTGAGTCGAGCGTCATCGCTGGCGAGAATGGGCGCCGTCGGCGAGGCTCAGCTTGCCGGCACATCACAGTGCCGGGACTTCCCGTCCGCCCTGTTTGGCGTGTAGCTTGCCCGCCGGTACCAGGTTCGGTCGGGTAGCGGGGTCACCGGTTCGAGTCCGGTCGCCGGCTTAGAACCGGTTTCAGAACGCCACCAGGTAACGCCAGCAGATGACGGCGCATCCGAGGGTGAGGAAGGCGATATGGATGAAGGGGTCACGGTCCCAACGGATGCGGAGCCGGCGGAAGTTGTGAAG